>Ga0307372_10010041_pt1 | contig 12905 bp, 6 predicted proteins | sample OX1MG_FD_202533 | JGI IMG/M metagenome (GOLD analysis project Ga0307372, IMG submission 202533) | Soil microbial communities from Risofladan, Vaasa, Finland - OX-1 | ecosystem: Environmental > Terrestrial > Soil > Coastal area > Acid sulfate soil | place: Finland: Risofladan, Vaasa | collected...
TGCGGCGTTACGGAACGGCCGATGAGATCCGTGGTCTGGTGACCGATGGAGGGTTGTCATTAAATTTTCTACCCTCGGAGTCGGTCTATTTGTGGGTAGAGGACGAGCAGTGGGTAGGTCCGGTACGGCTACAGCGTCGCGACCCAACCCATTGGCACCTACCGCCATGGCAGGAGACGCAACCCCTTCCGCCGTTACCGCTCCATAAACCGACAACCGACATCTCTGAATTGCACATTGGAAGTCCGAGACTTTTTCTTGCGCCGCGGGCGGAACCGGGCGTGAAGTTGGGATTGGTGGACTGGTCCGCCGACGCCATGGTTGTAAAGCGCGTGCTGACACGCCTCCGAAAGCAGGATCCGAAATCGAGCGACGTGCTGCAACTGACGCCGAAGGCGATCGAGCTTGCAGGACAAATCGTTGCAGGCAGCGATCGTTATCTTCAGGCACAGCAAATCCAGCGCGCAGCCGCCGTGGTCGCGGCTCTTGGAGACGATGACGAGCGGAGCAAGCAATTGGTTGAGGACATGATCGAGCTTCCGTCCGTGGCCGCCGGAATCGAGCAAGCGAAGCAGGACGCCATCCAGAATGCGAAGATTGCATTCGATGGGGAGATGACGGGCGAAAAGGAACGATTGCTGGAAGTGCAGAAAGAAATTGAGAATTCACAGAAATTGCTGGACGAACTGGACGCTGAGGTGGACCGGCGGCGCGCGTTGCTGGCGGAGCAGATCGAAACGCTCGGAGTTGAAATGGAGTCACGCCTTCAGGCAATACTGGAGAAACCGGCGAAACTCTTGGCAGAAGTGGGAATTCTTCGCGCCGCGCTGGGTTCCGGGCGAGCGGTGAAGGCGTGCGCCGAAAGCCCAGCGGTGCAGGCGGCCGGTCCACCGCCAGCGATTCGTTTCGGGAAACCGCCATCGCCTTTTGCGAACTGGAAACTCGGCGAACCGATTCGGGAGGCAAAGCAGACTCGTTTGGCGCTTGGCGCAGCGGCGCGAAGCGCGAACGTTCCACTCTCGGTTGTGCAGGCCTTGCATGCGGGGTTTGTTGCGGGGGGCGTGCCCGTTCTCTATGGCGCCGACAGCTATAACGCACTTCGAGCGTATGCGTCATCGATTACGAGTGGACGTCTGTTGTGGCTTCCGATTCCGGCGGGACTCCTCGAGGCCTCGGACCTGTTTGGACGGACCGAACCGCATACGGGAAGATTTGCCGCTCGACCCGGGGGTTTGGCGGACGTGATGCGCGAAGCCGCGAAATTGCCTGGTCTTGTCATGGTAATTCTAGACGGGCTGAACCATTCGGCCGTTGAAGCATATCTGTCTCCCGTGGTTGCTTGCTATGCGGGCGAGCAAATGGGAGGAGCCGCGCGTCATCTCGCTATTGTTCATCCTAGCCAATTGGCGGAAGACGATCCGTACGCTTCGCTTGCGACATTGGCGTGGCCGCCAAACGTTTTGCTCGCCGGAGTGTTTGCGAAAGATGTAATCACGATTCCTCCTTCGCCGGAGTTCTGGCTGCATTCTCCGCTCATTTGTGTTGAAGCGGTTATGGCTGACACGGAGATGGGGACTGGCAAACCGTCGGCGGCTGTCGCTTCGACAAATGGATGGATAGAACTCGATCTGTGGCACCAGTTGCAGCGATCGCTACCGCAGAAGGAAAATTCGGAATTTCAGAAAATCTGGTCCACGCTAGCCGATGGAGAACTGCCGTTACCTCTCGCATTGCGGAACGGCTTTCGGTCCTATTACGACGCCATGGTGAATTGGCCGACGGAGCCGAAAGTGGCCCTGCTGAAGGCCATGCAGAACGCGGTTGTTCCCTATTTTGTGGCGAAGGGCGCGACGGAAATATTTCTCGAACTTGCCGGCAAAATCGTCTCCGACCGGGAAGCCCTTCGAAAGTATGTCGAAGTCGTTGAAGAGGCATTTTCGTGAAGGAGAATACGACTGGGTCAGTGAAAGCGAGCGGGTCCGGATTTTTGCAAACCGTAGCCGCAAGGGCGGTGGCGTTGCGAAATCTGGGATTTGTCTCGGTGGCAAGCAGCGGAGCGATCGGCGCCCGATCCTATACGGACATTTCTCCCTTGTCGTTTCGTGCGGAGTGCCTGAGAGCGGCGCTTTGGGCAAGTTCAAACGGAGGCGCGACGCCAGTGTACAGCACACGCGTGGTGGGCGTCGCCGAACCCTTGCTAAAGCCCGACCCGGAATTCGCGAAGAGCAAGAGTGGAAAAGCGGACGAAAACACGGAACCCGGAGAGATTCTTCGGGAAACACTCGAAGAAATGGAATTGATCGGAGATGTAGCTCGATTGCCGGGCGGCTACTGGTTGCCGTCTCCCCTACATGTTGTTCCCTTGAAAGCAGTGGAGCACTCGCTGCTGATCGGCAGCAGACCCATCTGGGCGTTGCCAAAAGAAGTGGCGTCGCGTCTGGATTACGGCGGAGTCACGCGGTTTGTCATGGGAACGGTCGAAGGATTGCCGGTCGAAAGCGAAGAAAGTTGGTGCCGCTTGCCGAAAGACGACGTCGATAAATGGTCGGCAAAAATCCTCGCGCATGCGGAACTGCGGGAACTGGACGATCCTGAGATTGAGTTTGAACTGTACGCGGCCGGCATGCCGGGCGTGCGGAGAAGTCAGGACGGGTTTCAAGTTCATCGGTGGACGAAAACAATCGCTTCGTTGCCGGATGGCCGATATCTCGCACGGCAACAACTGTTCCGCGGCCGGACGCACTATGCGGTGGGTGAGACCAGGAAAGGGAAGATCGTCCGGACCGGCCCCTTCGATGGCCAAGAGGGCGGAGTACGCCGGCTGATGTATGGAATTGATTTGATCGGAAAATCTCCCGTGCGCGTTCTTGTAGCCCGGGGCCGCGAGTCATGGGAATTCATTCTCAGCAATGAAGTGCCGAGAGCGGAACATCGATTGCTGACCGCACTCGCGAGTTTGAAATTGCCCGAGGACGGAAGATATTACCCGCGTGTGTGGGCTGCGGCGGCCCGCTATGCGCCACAAATCGAAAGAGCTTTGGCACGGCTCGGCGTGCGCGTGGAAGACCGTAGGGAGAAGTTCACAAAGGATTGAGGTGGAAGTTCCATGGGCGCGAGCGGACAGTCGGAATTCGGTGTTTCTCAAGTTGCGGCGCAAATGCAGCAGAGGTTGCAGCGCTATCTCGAAGCGCAGTATCACATCCGAGATACCGGCCTGATCGAGGAACGGCGCGCGCTTCTGTCCGAGCCCGGCACGATTGCGCAGTATCCTTTCCTCGAAACTACGCCGACCTATAACTTCGGCGAGGAATATGCAAAGTTAAATCTGCCATCGCCCGTGGGAGAAACGCTTACCGAACTCGCGAGTTGGCAGCCGAGCGTCGGAGTGTTCGCAAAGCCCTACACGCACCAAGCGGACGCGCTGAAACTCTTTTTCGGTGACGGCCGTGACCTGATTGTGGCGACGGGTACGGGCTCCGGTAAGACTGAAAGCTTTCTATTTCCGGTCTTGGGACAACTGGCGCGTGAGGGGGCTGAGCGTCCGGATTCGTTTGCGCTTCCCGGCTGCCGTGCTCTTCTTCTCTATCCAATGAACGCCCTAGTGAGCGACCAGGTGTCTCGTCTGCGGAAGTTGTTTGGAGACGAGCGTCTGCGGGATCTGTTTCGCCGTCGTTACGGAAGGCAACCACGTTTTGGAATGTATACCAGCCGCACGGCCTATCCAGGTCCACGTTTCTCAAAAAAAGATCAAAGGTACTTACTGCCGGTTCTGCGCTATTACCTCGATCTGGAATACCCCGAGGTCGGACTGCCGGAGAAAGAACGCAAACTAAAGCTGTCCTTGTGCAAAGAATTGAAAGACCGTGGTCGGTGGCCGGCAAAGGATCTGAAGTCGTTTTTTGGAAAAGAGGGCACGCAGTGGAATCGCCGACTTGAGACGCAACCAGGCGATAGCGAACTGCTAACGCGACACGAGATTCAAGATTGGTGCCCGGATATTCTGGTGACGAACTATTCGATGCTCGAATACATGTTGTTGAGGCCGATTGAGCGCAGTATCTTCGCGCAAACGCGCACCTGGCTGGCAAAGGACAAACGCAACTCATTGATCCTGGTTCTGGACGAAGCGCACATGTACCGCGGCGCGGGCGGCGCAGAGGTCGCGCTGTTGATTCGCCGGTTGCAGTCGCGCCTTGGAATCGGGCGGGAGCGTTTTCGCTGCATTCTTACGAGCGCGAGCCTCGGCGACGGACCGGAAGCGAGAGAGGCGGTCAAGACGTTTGCTGTCGGCTTGACCGGCCATCCCGAGAACAACGCTATGCCGTTCGAGGTTGTAACCGGGCAGAAAGAAGAACTGCCGGGAGCGCGACCTGGGAACAAGAACGAATGCGAAGCGCTCGCTGCCTTTGATCTTCCCACGTTCTTCCGTTTTGGCGAGCGGCCGGTCGAAGCCCTCGAAGGACTGATGGCGCTGGGCACGCGACTCGGATGGCCAACGCTTGGCGAAGTGCCGGTATTTGCCGAAGGTGAGGATCCGCTCCCGAAGTTGCAGGGGCTTCGCAAATTTCTCTATGACCGGTTGATCACACTCGGCCCAATGGCGCGGTTGATCGTGACGACCTCCGGGAAAGCGATGCGATTTTCGGAATTGAGTGAGGAATTGTTTCCTGCCCTGGTGTGCGAGAAGGAGACGGCGGAGGTTGCGACCGCAGCGCTCCTCGCTCTCGGAACGTTCGCAAACAACGGCGAAAAGCCCGTCTTGCCGACCCGCGTTCATCTGATGTTCCGTGGTTTGCCTACGCTGTTCGTGTGTATCAATCCGCGCTGCGACCAGCGGCGGTATCGTCCGGGAGAGGAACTTGTACTCGGGCGGTTGTACACCGAGCCGAAAACGCGGTGCAGTTGTTCGCTCGAAGCACGCGTCTACGAATTGTATACGCACCGCGATTGTGGAGCGGCTTTTTTGCGCGTTTTCGGAAGAGGGACGACGCCGACTTTCTACTGGCACGAGCAGGGCGGAGACGTAGGCCTGGGGCAGGAACTCGAAGAGCATTTCTTGTTGGCGGAAACTCCGCACGAGGAAATGATCCCGGAAATACAGCCCGTCTGGGTGGAGATCTCGACAGGGCGTGTCGAACACGACGATCCTAGAGATCCTGAACGATACCGGGAGTTCTATCGGCCCAATACTGGCACAGCGGCAGAAGACGGGGCGATTGTCGGATCGACGTTTGACAACTGTCCTGCCTGCACGAAGCCGCAGGCGCAAGAGAAAATCATGGATCTGGCGACCAAGGGCGAGCAGCCGTTCGCGAATCTGGTTCGCGAACAACTGGTGCTGCAGCCGATGAAGCGCAAAGCGGATGAAAACTTCCCGAACGGAGGACGCAAAGTGCTGCTGTTTTCCGACGGACGGCAAAAGGCAGCGCGGCTGGCGCGCGATTTGCCGATCGAAGTGGAGAAGGACTCCTTCCGGCAAGCGCTGGCATTGGCGGCTTCGCGTGTGACGGCCCTCGGGAGCGAGGTGACGCTCGATGAGCGACTGTACGCCGGGTTTGTGTCGGTATGTAGTGATTTCAATTTGTACTTCTTTGAAAGCGGTGCGCAGGGACAACTCTTCGAGGCGGTGAAAAGTTTCCGCCAGTTATATGAAGGAAGTTTGGAACTCGCGCTTGAGGAGAATTGGCGGACGGAGATCCCGCAACGTTATCTGTTGGCGCTGCTGCGTCAACTCTCAGATCCTTACTACTCGTTGTACGCCGCGTGTGCGGCCGTGACGCAGCCAACGGCCGGGGCATTGCGCATGCTCAAGAGACAGCTTGAGCCGACACTGAAAAAGATATCGGAGGACCAATGGCTGCCGGTGATCTCGCTCTGGACGCAACTCTTGTTAGAGCGCGCGGCCTTTCATGCGCAGGTCAATCACGAATCGCGCTTCCGCATCAACAATTTCTATCGTCCGGTCGTGTGGAATGAAAAAATTCCGCGTTTTGAAAAGCTTCTGACCGGAGCAGGATTCGTTGCAGAGGAACTGGTAACCCTTCGAGAGCGGCTCTACCTGGTATTGGCGGACAAAGACGCCCAGGGAAACGCTTTTCTCAAGCCATCGTCGCTCGTTCTGCGCATCGCCATCGACGAAAACTGGCTGCAGTGCCTTTCCTGCGGAACGTGCATGCTTCAGTCGGTTCTCGGCCGCTGTGTTTCATGCCGCCGCGATCGCTTGGAAACTCGGCCGCCGGACCATCCCTATATGACCTCGCGGAAGGGTTACTTCCGTGATTCGGTGCGAGCCGTCCTCGAAGGTGAGCGGCCGATCCATCTCACTGCCGAAGAGCACACTGCGCAGCTTTCCCAGCGCGACGCTGGTGTGGTTTGGGCCACGACCGAAGAATACGAGCTTCGGTTTCAAGACGTTGCGATGGGCCCGGAGAAACCTCCCGTGGATGTGTTGAGTTGTACGACGACGATGGAGGTTGGAATCGATATAGGTTCGCTGACAGCCGTGGCCTTGCGGAATGTTCCGCCGCAACGGGAAAACTATCAGCAGCGTTCCGGTCGCGCGGGACGGCGCGGCTCGGCAGTTTCAAGCGTGGTGACCTACGCACAGGGCGGCCCGCACGACAACTACTACTATTCCGCTCCCGAAAAAATCATTAGTGGTAAACCTCGTTCGCCCAAGGTCAAGGTTGACAACAAGCGGTTGGCACGACGTCATATCCATTCCTTCTTGATTCAGACTTTTTTCCACGGATTTATCGACCGCCTTTCACCGGAGGCGCAGAAGGAACTGGCCGCCGGCCGAAGCAATCTTTTCAGCGCGTTCGGAACAGCGGAGAGTTTCTTTGACGGACAAGACGAATTCTCGTTGCGAAACTTCAAAGTTTGGCTGGACAGCAGCGTGTTTGGACGCGATCCGGTCGTCGCCGACGAAATCGCTCGATGGTTGCCGGATGAATTGTTCGGCGACGTGAATGGTGCGAAGGCGCGGTTTGCGAAAAAGAAGGAGTTTTCGATCGACACGACCCGCAAGTTCGTGGCGAAGGTCGAGGAACTGCGGGCGGGATTGCGGCGCGTACAGCGCTCGCCGGTCGCGGGAGCAAATGCCGCGGCGGGTGAGGTCGAAGAGGACGCGCCGATGCTGCTCGATCTGTTCTTCGATCAGGGACTGTTCCCGAGCTACGCCTTTCCAACGGACCTCTGTTCGTTCTATGTGTTCGAACGCGAAGGGAAGATGGTGCGCATCAAGGAGCGTCCACAACAAAGCAAGGACAAAGCGCTTAGCGAGTACGCTCCAGGACGATTGCTCGTCATCAACAAGAAGACCTACCGGGTCGGCGGGATCTACCAAGAGGGAGCAAATCCCGTTGCGCCCGCCGCTGCGTTGTTTGCCGCGCCCCTCGATACCTACGTGTACTGCGAGGTCTGCGAGTACGTGCGCACGTCGGCCCCGGCGGTTCCCGACGAACGGTGTCCAGTCTGCGAAACTCCGCTACGACAACAGGAGCTTCTCGATCCGCCGGGATTTTCGCCCGAAAACGGTGGGCCCGTGGAAGAGAGAGACCGCGAACAGGAAATCAGTTACGCAACGACAGCGCAGTTTCCGTCTCCCGCAACGCCCGACCGGTTTCAATGGAGAACTGGCGCGGGAGTCTACCTGCGCCACGCGTACGAAGAAGACCGCAGTCTCGTGGTCGTCAACCGCGGTCCGGATAACGCCGGGTTCCGGATATGTTCGCGTTGCGGCGCGGCAAAACCGGAGACGGATTCGTTTCCGCAGCCGGGGCACAGCCGACCGTTCGAACTCTCGGACTACATCGTGGCGGGGCAGCGAGTCGGGCGTTACTGCATGGGGCCGCTCCACAACCAAGCGGTTTACCTCGGTCATTCGTTCCGGACGGACTTGCTTTTGTTGCGGGTTCCTCTGCATGCACCGCTTTCCTACGATCCGCGCCACCGCTGGCTCCAGGACGCACTGCGAACGACCGCAGAAGCATTGTCTCTCGGCGCAAGCCGGGTCCTCGACGTAGATCCCGGTGAATTGAGCGCGGGTTACCGGCTAATTCCGGCTGTGGGCGAGGAAGATCAGGGTGCGCTCGGTGTCGCGGATTTCTATCTCTTCGATACGGCTTCCGGAGGCGCTGGGTATGCAGCGGAGGCAGGAGACATGCTGCCGCGAGTTTTAGATGAAGTGCTTCGGCTTCTTGAAAACTGCCCGCGCGGCTGCGAAAACTCCTGTACCGAATGCCTGCGGCATTACGGGAACCGGTACTGGCAGGAGCGGCTTGATCGCTTTCTCGCAAAGGATCTGCTCACCTATGCGCGGCTGGGCACGGCACCGTCGGTCGCGCCGATTGAGCGCCAGGCGTGGCAGCTTCGTCCGCTCCAGCGGTTTCTCGCGTTGGAAGGTTGGCAGAGCGAAGAGAATGGTACGGTGGCGGGCGTGCGCGTGCCTTTGGCGATTCGATCGGCAGAGAACGCCGATATCTTTGTGGTCGGAACATATCCAGCCTTGCTTGACCGAGATGCTGAAGCATTTCGCCATCCATTACACGCGCTCGATGGAGAAGACGATGCAAGATTGATTTTCCTGAACGACTTTGTGGTATCGCGAGATCTCCCGGCTGCATACCGCGAGTTCCGAAAACAAGCGGGACTGGAACGCTAGGAAGGCACCGAACGATGAAGCCTTTGTATCAAATTCGGAAACCGACGAGTGGGGCGCACCCGCCGAAGTATTACAGTTACACCGGCTTGACACAGATCGAGAATTGCCCCCGGCGTTGGTGGCTGCTGCATGCCAAGTACGACGCGCTCGCTGGGCCGTACCCCGAGCCGGTGTCTTCCGGTGCAATGCGGGGGAGCATCGTACACGTGGCGCTTGAGCGATTTTCCGTGGAATGGTCGCGATCAGCCATGACCACGCAGCCAGGGGGCATCAAGACGTTCCGGCGGCAATTTCCAATTCGAGAGATTGTGCGAGAGACGAGAAGGCGGCTTCTGGGGAACGCGCGCGGGAACCCAAGAGCGCAGATGGCGACGCTCGAAGCAAATGTTTCGGTGGATGGCTGCATTTCCCTTTTTAAGGACCTGGTACGCCGAAGTTACGGCGAGCCTGCTTTTGAGAGTGCCGTGGCAACGGGCCAATTCGAGGACAGAATCGAAGAGCGACTGGCCGGGACGTCCACGGAACTTATCGGCGAGAGAGCGAAGAAAGAAGTGCCTTGTCCGGCGGTTCTACCCGAAGTGACTTTGAAAGTCGAAGATCCCCGGATGCATGGCAAGATCGATCTCATCGCAACGACGGAAGACGGTGACAGTCTGGTCGAATACAAGACGGGCGAGCCAAAACCCGAACACGAAAAGCAATCGCGGCTGTATGCGTTTCTCTGGTGGGCTGTGACCGGACGGGTCGTCCGCGAACGCCAGCTGCTGTATCCCAACCAAACCCCTGTAAAGCTGGGAGCGATGACACAGGCCGAACTGGAGAAGGAAGGTGTTCGCCTCAGAGCGCGGATTGCCTGGGCGAATGGGGAAGTCAAGAGCGCTTTGCCCATCGTGCGCTTCGATGCGGAGCGATGCCGCTCGTGCACGGTGAGGCAACTCTGTGACGAATACTGGACAGCGAAAGAGACTGCCGCATCCCGTTGGACGCGGGACGATGCTGGCCGGATGCGGCCCGGTGCAGGTAATCCGGAATGGCGTGATCTCGAAATCGAACTTCAGCAGACGGAACAATTGGCAGAAGGGTTTATCGTGCGCGGCAAGCCGAAGGGGGGCGCGCAGATTGTGTGTAAGATTCCTCCTCAATTTCGAGCTTCCTCGACAGATTCTTTCAAGAATGTGCGATTGCTAAATGTCGGACTTGTGGCGAACGGCGAAGGAACAAGGTTGGTTTGGTCAAGTGCTTCCGAGGCTTTTTGGGGCTAGATCGAATCAGCTTAAGTATCGGAGTCTCGCGGCCGGCCCGAACTGGCCGCAACGCCCAAGGCGACTCGTGGATATCCTCATAGGTTCGTGATCGATCGGATAAGCAGATGGCGTGAGGTCACCAAGCCAGCAACCGGCAGTGCTAGGCAATCGGCGGGGAGGGAACCTCCGCGCCGATTGCATTGAGGATGTGGGTGGCTGTTTTCTGGATGTACGCCAGGCTGGCCGTCAGAAGCTTCGCGTCACCTTCGTAGAGCTGAATGTAATCTTGAGATGCCGAGCCCGTCTCTAGGCTGACGGCATGACACACCACGAATGCGACTGCTTCGGCCTCGGTTTCGCGGCTGCGCTTAGATGTGCTGCTGCGACGCTCGTCGCGGTGCATCATTTCGTGCGCGAGTTCATGCGCCAGCGTCGCGAATTCCTCAGCCGGAGACTGGCCGGGCAGTAGCGTGATTTTGCCTCCTGCGGAAGTGCCTCGCGCTGGAGCGATGTCCCCCGAATACTCAAGAGCGATGCCTTGCTCGGTGACAAACTTCGCAAGGCGCTCACGGTACTCGCGAGGCTCGCCGTTGACGCTGCCGATTTTCGGAAGCTCTTGGCCGTCGGTCTGGCTGATGTCGAAGACGTAGGCCGCACGAAAGCCGACAGCCGTTGATGATTCGTCGGTTTCGTTTTGTTCCTTGCTTTCATTCTCTCGCCGGACGATGGGAGCAAGGATGAGGATTCCTTTCTCACCCTTCTTCACGAATCGCCCAAGCTTCTGCCAAGTGTGGAAGCCTGCCACGTGCGTTGCGGACGGCTTTTGCGATGCAATGAGCATTACGTTCCGCAGACTGTAACGATGGAATCGGCCGATCGCCGCAAGGTACTGCGTCAGCGTTTCACTTCGGCCCTCGTTGAGCGCCGTAATGAGTTGCTTGATGGCTTGACTTGTAACTGTCTTGATGTTTTCTGAATTCATTTTCTTTGTCCTTTCGGTGAGTTGAGAGTTGGTTCCCTCGAACAGACAAGGGAACCGAATCGCAACGGGCTCACTGAAGGGACAGAGAGCGAAGCGGTTTGGCATTTGCGGCTGGAGCGGATGGCAATGGGCGTGACAGGTCGCCGTTTACCTGGCACGAGCGTTTGCTAGCAAAAGACGCCCTCTTGGTTTTTCTTGGCGAGCCCGGTGGTGCATCGGTGATTCCGAATAAGAGGGGGAAGTGTTATCGTTCTGGGAAATATCGGAGTTAGCTACGGCAGCCAGTAGGACATCGAAATAGGCAGACGCGGACACACTCTTCCATAGGCGGAGCGAGAATCATGGCCCTAAGAAAAGCACCTGAGCGGAATGATTATTCGAAAGTGACAACTGCGATTCAAAAAAGCTTCGGGAATCTGTGTGAACACCCAGCCTTCGCTGCGTGGAAGAAAGAAGAGCCGCTAGCGGCGGGAGATTTAGTGGTTGTAAACAATTCATTTATTTTTCGGAGTAAGGTGACCACGCATAAGAATCAACAATTTCTCGCATGCGAAGTCGAGAAAGGCGACGAGTTTGCATTGGAACCTGTCGTAGTAGAAGGAATTCGGTTGAATGTTGACCTTAAGCGGATTCCATGCAAATCGAAAAAACGACCTGCATGCGAATCGCTTGACAAAGCGGTCGAGAGAGAACTGAAGCAGCTCGGTCAGTTGGTTTTTCTGTTGGCTGGTTCAGTTGAGGACACAGTGCGGATTGAGGAACCTATCGAAGACGCAGTTTTCATCTCGGTCGTCTTGGACCCACGGCTAAAATCAGAAGTGCAGATCGAGGATGGAGCCATATGTGTAAAGCGAATTGGCAACGAAGATCAGGTGTGGGAAGCCATAAAAACCAAGCTTTCGGGAGAGAAGATGCCAGAGCCTACCGAGGATCTCAAACAAAAGGTCGGGAACGCACTGGAAAGCGCGTCTGGACGTGCGCACGCAATACTCAGGCTGCCTAGTTTGGCCAAAGTGTCTGAGCCCTCGGTGTTGGACTCGATCGTGGCTGTACTGACTGAGCAACAAGCAGCTTACGCCGAGTCGCTTTCGAAATGTCACGGCGAGCAGTCGCATGACGCAGATGGATACAACAATATGCTGAGGGTCGCTTACAACTTCACAAGCGACGCTACTTCCTTTCTCAGACTGCTCGTCAGTATTTGCGATCTAAAGCCCATCGTCCTGTGGTGTACGGTTGGAGAGCAATTCAAACTCTCCGAGGCTTTCCGGGCGCTGCCATGGGCACGCTCCAGGTATAAGGCATCGTTGGCGAGCTACGAAGACATCGTTGGAGATGCTCGCAACAGAGCGTTTCATAGACTTTTTCCTTTCACGAAACCGATCGATGTCGTACTCCCTGGTTCTGCGCTAACCGATGTGAGATTGAGGATCTTTTCCGAGTACAGCAAGAAGAAGGAAAACGAACTGACCTATCAAGACAAGGAGATGGTTGACCTTTTGAGGGAGTTCACGATTACGCGTGAACATTCGGTACCTTCGGGTTTTTGGCCACGAAACGACGATGTGATGAGGGCGACGATTGAAGTCTTCGAGGCGGTGAGCCGCACGTTGAAACTGTTGCTCGAGTGTGTGAGAACTTAGAGGGAGCGAAAGAAGAGCATAGTCGAATCCTCGGGTGCGGTTCACCAAATTGCCTGAGAGACCGGGGACGGAGAGGAGACAAAGGCAAACGATGTATTGGCGCTAAACGTTAACTTTGCCGCGTGGCAGAGAACAAATCTTTTGATCCGGGGTCGATTGTGTACAAGGCGCGCGAGGGTGGCATACAGAATTAGTGTGGAAAGTCTTCCCACCTTGGCGAATGTGAGCGGGCAGATTGAGGCCATGCTTTGTCCTCACCAGAGTGACAATACGGATGCGGCCTTTGGGGACGTATTCTTTTTCTGGGAGCAAATCGTCAACCGCATTTAGTTTCCGGCGACCAGAAATTCTGGAGAATGAGGGTGGGGGTT
>Ga0307372_10010042_pt1 | contig 12904 bp, 13 predicted proteins | sample OX1MG_FD_202533 | JGI IMG/M metagenome (GOLD analysis project Ga0307372, IMG submission 202533) | Soil microbial communities from Risofladan, Vaasa, Finland - OX-1 | ecosystem: Environmental > Terrestrial > Soil > Coastal area > Acid sulfate soil | place: Finland: Risofladan, Vaasa | collected...
GAGCAGGAGCCGCAAATACCTTCGCGGCAAGAGCGGCGGAAGGTCAGCGTCGCGTCGACGTTGTTCTTGATCCAGATCAACGCGTCGAGAACCATCGGCCCGCAGTCGCCGCTGTCGATGTGGTAGGAATCGACGCGAGGGTTCTGCCCGTCGTCGGGATTCCAGCGATAGACCCGAAATTCGCGTTCCTTTTTGGCTTTCGCCGGATGCGGCCAGGTCTTGCCTTCGCCGATCTTGGAATTTCTGGGCAGTGTGAATTCGACCATTGATCCCTCAATGCACCGGCTCGTGCTCGCGTTCAGTACACGCGCTTTTTTGGCTCGATATAGGCGACGTCATTGGTCAGCGTGTAAGTGTGCACCGGCCGATAATCGATGGTGACCTTGCCCGTCTTGATGTCGAGCCAGGACAGCGAGTGCTTCATCCAGTCCTTGTCGTCGCGGTCGGGGTAATCCTCGCGCGCATGCGCGCCGCGGCTTTCAGTGCGGTTGACCGCGGAATCCACGGTAACGACGGCCTGCTCGATTAGATTGACGAACTCGAGCGTCTCGATCAGGTCGGAATTCCAGATCAGCGAACGGTCGCTGACGTGCACGTCGCCGACGCCGTCAAAGACCTGGTGAATGAGCTTGGAGCCTTCCTGCAACACGTCGCCGGTACGGAACACGGCGCAATTCGTTTGCATAACCTGCTGCATGCGCGTGCGCAGTTGCGCGGTCGGCGTGCCGCCTGACGCATGACGGAAGCGGTCGAGGCGCGATAGCGCCTGCTCGGCCGAATCCGCCGGCAGTTCCGGCTGCTTGTCGTTGGGCGTGAGGATGTCGGCGCAGCGCAAAGCCGCCGAACGGCCGAACACCACCAGATCGATCAGCGAGTTGGAGCCGAGCCGGTTGGCGCCGTGCACGGACACGCAGGCCGCTTCGCCGAGCGCCATCATGCCGGGAATCACGTGGTCGGGGTTGCCGTCTTTCCTGGTCAGCGCCTCGCCGTGATAATTCGTGGCAATACCGCCCATATTGTAGTGCACGGTCGGTACGATTGGGACCGGCTCGCGCGTGAGATCGACGCTGGCGAAGATGCGCGCCGACTCGGTGATGCCCGGCAGCCGCTCGGCCAGGACTTGCGGATCGAGATGGTCGAGATGCAGGAAAATGTGATCCTTCTTCGGCCCGACGCCGCGGCCTTCGCGGATTTCAATGGTCATGGCGCGGGAAACCACGTCGCGCGAGGCGAGGTCCTTGGCCGATGGCGCGTAGCGCTCCATGAAGCGCTCGCCTTCCGAATTGACCAGATAGCCGCCTTCGCCGCGCGCACCTTCGGTGACCAGAACGCCGGCGCCGTAGATGCCGGTCGGATGGAATTGCACGAATTCCATATCTTCGAGCGGCAGACCTGCGCGCAGCACCATGGCGTTGCCGTCACCGGTCTGCGTGTGCGCGCCGGTACATGAGGCATACGCGCGCCCGTAACCGCCGGTGGCGAGTATGGTCATCTGCGCCGAAAAGCGGTGAATCGAGCCGTCGTCGAGATTGATTGCGACGACGCCGCGGCAGCGGCCCTCGTCGTCCATGATCAGATCGATGGCAAAATACTCGATGAAGAATTCGGCTGAATGGCGCAGCGCCTGCCCATACATCGTATGCAACATGGCGTGCCCGGTGCGGTCGGCCGCAGCGCAGGTGCGTTGTGCGGTGCCCTTGCCATAATGGGTGGTCATGCCGCCAAACGGACGCTGATAGATCTTGCCGTCCTCGCGGCGCGAGAACGGCAGGCCCCAATGCTCGAGCTCGTAAACCGCTTGCGGAGCGTTCCGGCACAGATATTCGATCGCGTCCTGGTCGCCGAGCCAGTCGGAGCCCTTGACGGTGTCGTACATATGCCAACGCCAGTCGTCCTCGCCCATATTGCCGAGCGCGGCGGCGATGCCGCCTTGCGCCGCCACCGTGTGCGAGCGGGTCGGGAATACTTTGGTGATGCAGGCGGTGCGTAATCCCGCTTCGCTGCAGCCGACGACGGCGCGCAGGCCGGCGCCGCCGGCGCCAATGATCACCACATCGTAGGCGTGGTCTTCGATTGGGTAGGCGCGGCCATTGACGGCCGGCGCGGCGTTTTTTCCGTTGGCTCCGTTGCCTGTCATCTCACAATCCGAACGAGAGCTTGAAGATGCCGTAGGCCGACGCAAGCCCAACAGCGATGCAAAAGAATGTGTTGGCCATGATCAAGGCGAGCTTGGCAAATTCATCGTGCACGTAATCCTCGATGATCACCTGCATGCCGATGCGCATATGCACGACGGTCGAGAGGATGAACAGCAGCATGACGATGGCGACCAGCGCCGAGCCGAGAATTTGCGCGACGGCGGCCTGATTGCGGCCGAGCAGCATGATGACGATGATCACCACGGCGATGGTCAGCGGAATATTGGCGACCGCGGTCAGACGTTGACGCCAAAAGTGCTGGGTGCCGGAGCGAGCCGCGCCTCGGCCGAGGACGCGGGCAAGCGGCGTACGGATGTGCTTGGCGGGCGTGCTGCTCATCGCGAGCCGCCCATCGCCAGCAAGCCGATGACCCACAACAAAACCGTGATTGCAATCGAGCCGATCAGATTGGCGGCGGCGAGCCACTCGCGTTCGCTTGGGCCAAAACCGCGTCCGGTATCCCAGATCAGGTGGCGGATGCCGCCGAGCATGTGGTGGATCAGCGCCCAAGTGTAGCCGAACAGGATCAGGCGGCCGATGATCGAGCCGGCGAACCATTCGAATTTGGCGTAGCCATTCGGCCCGGACCCGGCGGCCAATAGCCACCAAGCGAGAATCAGCATTCCGAAATAAAGCCCAAAGCCGGTGATGCGATGGACGATCGACATCATCATCGTCAGCATCGGCCGATAGATTTGCAGGTGCGGCGACAACGGCCGTACGGCAGGAGCCTTGGTTTCGGCCATATCGATCAATCCGAATTCACCTGCCGGACCGCAGGCTTGGAACCGTTCCTATCCCGTCGTTGCGGTGCGGCAACGCGATAGGAACCGCCGGCGTGCAGGTGGGCCCTGCCAGCTTCGCGATAGACGAAGCATATGCGTTGAATACCTAGCGCACAATTGGCATTATTCAAATCCAGGCTTCGTCAAATACGAAGATAGGCTCTTAGGTGCGCTTCGACCTTGCCGATCTCAGCCTATTTCGCCACGTGGTCGAGGCCGGCAGCATCACGCACGGTGCCGTGCGCGCCCACCTTGCGCTGGCCGCAGCGTCGACCCGCATCCGCAATATGGAGGAGACGTTGGGCGTGCCGTTGCTCACGCGCGGACGGCAGGGCGTCACCCCGACTCCCGCCGGACGGACCTTGTTGCAGCATGCGCGTGCGATTCTGCGTCAGGCCGAGCAACTGCATGAGGACCTCGGCGCCTACGGCGGCGGGCTTGCCGGTCAAATCCGTGTCCTGTCCAACACCAATGCGCTGACGGAGTTTCTGCCGGAAGCGTTGTCGTCGTTTTTGGCCGCGCATCCGAATGTCAGCGTCGATCTGGAGGAGCGGTTGAGCGACGAGATCGTCGGCTTGATTGCCGAGGGCGTTGCCGATCTTGGTATCGTCGCTGGAACCGTCGATGCGCGCGCGCTGGAGACCTATCCGTTTCGCCACGACCGTTTCGTCTTGGTGGTCGCCAACGACCACCCGCTGGCGAAAAAGGCGACGGCCGGTTTCGAGGATGTGCTCGGCCACGATTTTGTTGGGCTCGATCGCGCCAGCGCGTTGCAGCGGTTTCTCGCCAGCAAGGCGGTGCGGATCGGCAGGCCGTTGCGGCTGCGCCTGCAGCTACGCAGTTTCGACGCGGTCTGCCGCCTGGTCGAGTGCAAAGTTGGCATCGGCATCGTGCCGCAAACAACGGCGCAGCGGGTCGCCAAGACCATGGCGATCACGGTCGTACCCCTGACCGACCCTTGGGCGGTGCGCGAGCTAACCATCTGCATCCGCAACATGAAGGAACTACCGCTGTATGCCCGACAGCTAGTCGAGCATTTGCGCGCGCAAGGCTAGACGGTTCCTTCGAAAAGTTGCGACCCCTGCAAGGAACCGTTCGGCTCGGTATGCTTTTGTTCTGCGAGGCAACGGCGCCCGCTGCGCGCGATTCAAATAAAGGGAAAAATGTCATGTTCGGCAAGTGTCTGCAGATATCCATGCTCGCGATCGCCTGCAGTGCCGTCGCGGTTCCGGCTTCGGCGGCCAGCAAATACGACGGCGACTGGAGCGTCGTGATCACGACTAACACTGGAGCCTGCGCGCCCAGCGTCCGCTACGGCGTACAGATCCAGAATGGGCGGGTTATCGCCGGCGATGGCGCGGCCAATGTGGATGGGCAAGTGACCAAGGTCGGAACCGTGATGGTCAATGTCCAGGCCGGCGGTCAACGGGCCGAAGGTTCCGGTCGCCTCGGCACAGTCGGCGGCAGTGGAATCTGGCGGGGCCAAGGTTCGGCGGGTGCGTGCGACGGTACCTGGGTCGCGCAACGCACTGTGCCAGGCGTTGAGCCGAACGCGCCGATCTACGACTATGCGCTGCAAGCGGTGGCGCCGAACAACGAGAGTATCGGTGCGCGGGCCGCGGCGTGTGCGGCGCGCTTCCACTCCTACAACGCCGCGACCGGAACCTATCTGGGTGCAGACCGCCGGCAACACCTTTGCCCGTGAACAAGGTGTCGCTCAGTGCGGCATCAGAACCCAATAATCAAGATCGAGCAGGACCGCCGGATCGTATTCGTCGCCGGATTTGTACGGGAAATCCGCGCATGGGCGGTCGGCAGCGGCCACAGTGCGCAGCCGCAGTGCGCCGACGTCTTCTCGTCCCGGTAGCCCGGATTTCGCCAGCACCTCCGACCACGCAAACACGGTTTTGCCGGCGAACAGCGGCGCGACATGGCGGCCACCGTTAATGGCGGCGACGTGGAAGGCATTGGCAAGCCCGTTGAACGACAGCGACCGCGCCAGTGAAATGACATGCCCGCCATAGATGAGCCGGTGGCCGAACCGGCCCTGTTTGGCGCTGTACAAATCGAAGTGAATGCGCGCCGTGTTCTGGTAGAGACGGGTCGCGATCATATGCTCGGCTTCTTCGACCGTGATGCCGTCCACGTGATCGATGCGTTCGCCAATTTGATAATCGTCGTAGCGATATTCGCTGCCTGCCAACGCCATGTCGTAGCCGGCGCGGTCGATCCGCGGGCAGGCTTCACCCAAAACCTTGGGGTCGAGTACGGTCGGCAGGCGCGGCACGTGATCGCCGGGCGCCGGCGCCGACTCATCGCGCTTGCGCACCATCACCCAGCGCGCATATTCGAGAACCAACGTATCGTCCTGCTTATAGCCGGTGGTGCGTACGTAAACGATGCCGGTCTTGCGGCTGGAATTTTCCTTCAACCCGATGACTTCGGACCGCGCGGTCAGCGTATCGCCGGGGAAAACCGGCTGGCGAAAATAGCAACCGGCATAGCCCAGGTTGGCGATGGCGTTGAGTGAAACATCCGGGACGGTCTTGCCAAAGATCATGTGGAAGACGAGCAGGTCGTCGACCGGCGCGCGCGAGTAGCCGATCGCCTTGGCGAATTCGTCCGACGACTGCACCGCAAAGCGCGGGCCGAACAGGCCATTATAGAGGGCGACGTCGCCGGTGGTGAGCGTGCGCGGCGTCGCGTGGCGGATGACCTGGCCGATGCGAAAATCTTCGAAACAATTGCCGGGGCTGGTCTTCGACATTGGCGGTTTAACCCTAAGATGATGCGGCAATTGTGGGTTGTCATACCCGAACGTAGATTTGCACGCAAAGTACCGGAACCGATATCATGACCCGTCGTTCGTGGGTTGGCCGGCCGTGCGCGCTGGCTCAAAGGAGGCGTTGGTGAAAGCAAGTATGTTGTTTCTAATGGGCCTGCTGGCGGCGTCATGTGCAGCAACGTATGCGCGTGCGGCAGCCTCCAATCCATTCGATGGCGAGTGGGTGGAGGTCATCGTCGGCGAGAACCAGCATTGCGATGTCACCGTGAATACGGAGTTCACAGTCAGCGGCGGCCATCTCAGTCAGCCAGGATCGAGCGGAACAGTGCGTCCGAACGGATCAGCGGTCGGCACGTCCTCCAACAGCGGACTGACTGCGACCTGGACCGGGCATTTTTCGAGAAATAAGGCGGCAGGACGCTTCCGGCGAAGCGACGGCTGCGTCGGGCGCTGGAGTGCTGTCCGACATTAGCCGGACGGCATCATCCATGCCCGCTGTCGGCAAGTTCACGCAACCGTAAAAGGGGCTGAAACCTTCTGACTGAGCGACCGTATCTCGATGCGGTGAGGCGATCGTTTCGCGTCTCCCGGCACAGTGCCGGCACTGTCATCCCAACACGTCAGATATGGAGCTCCTTATGTCCAAGCGTTTCGTCCTGATCGCCGCCGCGGCGGCAATTGCTCTCGCCGCCGGCGCAGCCGCCTCGGTCTCCGCCGCCCCGATGTCGGAAAAAACCGTCAATGTCGGCGGTGCGCCGATGTATCCGTCGAAGAACATCATCCAGAACGCGGTGAACTCGAAGGACCACACCACGCTCGTCGCTGCGGTGAAAGCGGCCGGTTTGGTCCAGACATTGGAAGGACCCGGTCCGTTCACGGTATTTGCGCCGACCAACGAAGCCTTCGCCAAGCTGCCGGCGGGTACTGTCGATAACCTGCTCAAGCCGGAGAACAAGGCGACCCTAGTCAAAGTGCTGACTTATCACGTCGTCGCCGGCCGTATGACCGCCGCCAGCCTGATGAAGGCGGTGAAGGACGGCGAGGGCGCCGCCAAGCTCAAGACCGTCGCGGGCGAGGATATCTGGGTCAAGCAGGCCGGCCCGGGCAAACTCACCGTCACCGACTCCAAAGGCGATGTCGCCATGGTCACAATCGCCGACGTGATGCAGTCGAACGGCGTGATCCACGTCATCGACACCGTACTGCTGCCCTAACGCGTATACTGCGCAAGGCTGCGACCTCTCCCCGCATACGGGGAGAGGTCTTTTGACAACAATGTGAGCCGCACGCGATCAGACTCTTTGCTAGACCTCGGCGCCAGCGAACAGAGCCATGACACTCGAAGCCGCAACAAATCCGTCCGTGATGCCCGATGCCGCCCGCGCAGCCGTCATTCATCCACGGTGGGTGCGGGTCACTCACTGGATCAATGCGCTGGCGATACTGATGATGATCGGCTCGGGCTGGCAGATCTACGACGCTTCGCCGCTGTTTGGTTTCGAATTTCCCCACCAGATCGCGCTCGGCAATTGGCTGGCCGGTGCACTGCTTTGGCATTTCGCCGCGATGTGGCTGTTGGTGATTAACGGCATTGCCTATCTTACGCTCGGCATTTTGAGCGGCCGTTTTCGCCGCAAGCTTTTCCCGATTCGTCCAGGCGACGTGTTACGCGATTTCTTTGCCGCACTCAGCGGCAGGCTCTCGCACGAAGACCTCTCGGTCTATAACGCGGTGCAGAAACTGCTCTATATCGGCATTCTGGTGATGGGCGTCGTGATCGTACTGACCGGTCTGTCGATCTGGAAGCCGGTGCAGGTTCATTATTTGACGAGCTTCTTCGGTGGCTACAACACTGCGCGTTACGTCCACTTCGCCGCAATGACGGCGATTGTCGCGTTTCTGGTTGTTCACGTGACGCTCGCGCTGCTGGTGCCGAAAAGCCTGCGCGCCATGATCGTCGGCCGCTGAGCAGGAGAGACCGGTGCCGCGTGAGCGAAAACCAATTCCCGGCGTCGATCAGAAGCTTCTGATTAAAGATGCGGCCAAGCTTTTGCCCAAGCCGTCGCGACGTTTTTTCCTGCGCGGCGCTGCCAGCGTCGGCGCGCTTGCGGTATTGTCCGGTTGCGACATCATCGACGGCGATACCGCGGAAAGCGCATTGCGGGTGATTTCGACATTCAACGACCGCGTCCAGGCGCTGTTGTTCAATCCGAACACGCCGGCGCCGGAATATCCGGAGAGCATGATCACCCGGCCATTCCCGTTCAACGCCTATTACAGCGAGGACGAAGCGCCCGATATCGACCCGGACAAGTGGCGACTCGAAATCGGCGGCCTGGTTGACAACAAGAAGCCGTGGACTTTGCCCGAGCTAAACAAGCTGCCGGAGGTCTCGCAGATCACCCGTCTTATCTGCGTCGAGGGTTGGAGCGCGATCGGCTCGTGGCAGGGCGTCAAGCTTTCCGATTTCCTCAAGATGATTGGCGCCGACACGCGCGCCAAATATGTCTGGTTCCAATGCGCCGAGGGCTATTCCAACACCATCGACATGCCCACCGCGCTGCACCCGCAGACCCAGCTCACGCTCAAATTCGATCGTCAAACCTTGCCGCGCGCGTACGGTTTCCCGGTCAAGATCCGCATCCCCACAAAACTTGGTTTCAAAAATCCGAAATACGTTACGGCGATGTGGGTGCAGAACAACGACGCCGGCGGCTATTGGGAGAACCAGGGCTACAACTGGTTCAGCGGGCTGTAGAGCGTTCGCTCGCGCCGCCGCGACGGCAGCTCAGTTCGCGTAGCCGTGCGCCCGCAAAGTCTTCTCGAAGGCCTCGGAGACCTGTTGCTGCAATCCTTTCATGCGCGGGACCAGCGTGGTCATGAACTCGCCGGTCACTTGCGGCATTTCGCGCAGAGCCTTGGCGCCGATCGGGGTGCGGTAGAAAGCCGACAGTTCGTGCAATTCCGGCACGGTGAAGTGCCGCGCATAGATGGCAGGCGCATCCTTCATTGCATCGGCGAGAAAAGCGGTTTGGATACGTTCAAAATCCGTGCGCATTTCGGCGAGCGTCGTATCGTCGATTTTTTTGGCGCGCGCCATCTGCACGACCGCGGGCCAGAATGCGTTGCTTATCTGGCTTGTCATCTGCCGCGTCATATCCGGAGAGATCACCGAGAACAGTTCGGTGGCCGCCGCGATCGCCTCGGGTGAGGGCTCGTCGGCGCCCGCAGCGCCGGCGCCAGCCAGCACGGAAGCCATCAGCATAACGCACAGGAATCGCATGAGCGGCCCCTTCGATCGAAGCGTCCATCATGGGTGCCCGGACGCGTCTTGCCAAGGCTCGCCGCGACCGTTAGCAATCCCGGCGCTATTATTTTTTACGATCGAGGCGTTGTTCATGGCTACGTACAAGCTCCTTCTTCTCCCCGGCGACGGCATCGGTCCGGAAGTAATGGCCGAAGTGAAGCGGCTGCTGCGCTTCTATGCCGAGAAGGGTATTGCCAGTTTCGCGATTGAAGAGGGTCTTGTCGGCGGTTGCTGCTACGACGCACACAAAGTCTCGATCACCGAGGAGACTATGGCGAAGGCGCATTCCGCCGACGCCGTTATTTTCGGCGCTTGCGGCGGCCCGAAATGGGACAACGTGCCCTATGAGGTGCGGCCGGAGGCGGGATTGTTGCGGTTGCGCAAGGATCTCGGCCTGTTCGCCAATATCCGTCCGGCGATCTGTTATCCGGCGCTGGCGGAATCGTCGAGCCTGAAACCCGAAGTGGTCGAAGGGCTCGACATCATCATCCTGCGCGAATTGACCGGTGGCGTTTATTTCGGCGAGCCCAAGACAATCACCGATCTGGGCAACGGCCAGAAGCGCGCCATCGATACCCAGGTCTATGATACCTATGAGATCGAACGCATCGCGCGCGTCGGCTTCGAGTTGGCGCGAACGCGTCGCAACAAGGTTACCTCGATGGAGAAGCGCAACGTCATGAAGACGGGTGTGCTCTGGCGCGAGGTGGTCGCCGACGTGCATGCGCGCGGCTACAAAGACGTGGAACTTGAGCACATGTTGGCGGACGCGGGCGGCATGCAGCTGGTGCGGCAACCGAAGCAGTTCGACGTCATCGTCACCGACAATTTGTTCGGCGACATGCTCTCCGACATTGCGGCGATGCTGACCGGCTCGCTCGGCATGCTGCCGTCCGCTTCACTCGGCGAAATCGATCCCAAGACCAAGCGGCGCAAGGCGCTCTATGAGCCGGTGCATGGATCGGCGCCGGATATTGCCGGCAAGGGCGTTGCAAATCCGATCGCCATGCTGGCGTCGTTCGGCATGGCGCTGCGCTACTCCTTCAACATGGGCAAGGAAGCCGACCGGCTCGACGCCGCGATCGCTGCCGCGCTGAGCAAGGGCCTGCGGACCGCCGACATCAAGTCGAAGGGTGGCAACGCCGTCAGCACCAGCGAAATGGGCGAGGCGATTGTCGGCGAGCTCGCGCGGCTTGAGGCGTAACAATCCGCCGCTGCGCGGCGATCAGTACGGCGTCGGATAATTCGCGCCAAATCCCTGCAGCAGATCCGGTTGCGCCAGCGGGGCGCCGCCGATACCGGCCGTGTCAGGACCGAAATACCAATAAGCCCGGCCCGGGTCGCCGCCTGGCGGAAACGCGTAATCGTTGGTTCGCGGATAGCCGACCGGAACTTCATTGCCGACGTCGAGATAAGACCGCCGCTGCACCACGATCACGGTGGTGCTGCCGTCGGGATTGTGGATGATCGTGCGCGTCGGCTGGATCACCGTGCCTGCCGCGGAACGCTCGACGGTCGGCAATCTCTTCTTGTGGGGTGTTTGCGCGGAGGCGGCGGTCATGGCTGACAAGCCGAAAATGAAGCAGGCTACAAACGCGATAATGATCCGCATGACTCCTCGCTTTGATTCCTTGTAGTCTATCCGCCCGGTGCTGCCGGCAATAGTGGCTTGTCGCATCTTGGGAACCCGGCGCCAGCCGCTTCAGTTCCGGCAACCTTCCAAGTCCCCGCCGGCGCGCGACGTTAGCGCCGAGGGTAAAATGGTTTATCATGCTGATTGTAAATGAATAATCTGGTCCGGCCGACACCGTCGATTGATCCGCTTCCGGCCATTCTCGAACCGAAAGTGGGGTCGAGCCTCGAAGCCGCGGTATTGCGCCATTCGTCACCACCGCGACAACGTAGCCACGGATTCACTGTTTCTCGCACTTCCGCCCACCGCGCGGACGCCAAGGTCATCGCCAATCATCTGCGAAGGACTGCGCGATGTGAATTTTTCACCATATAAGCCGGACATTGTGTTTGCGGCTGTTCTCCCCTAGAAAACGGCCCCCGAAGGAGTTCTGACAATGGGTTACAGCGTCGCCGTGGTCGGCGCGACCGGCAATGTCGGCCGGGAGATTTTGGGCATCTTGGCCGAGCGGGAGTTCCCCGCCGACGAAGTTGTGGCGCTTGCTTCGCGCCGCAGCCAAGGCGTCGAGGTGTCTTATGGCGAGCGGACGCTGAAGATCAAAGCGCTCGAACACTACGACTTCGCAGGGATCGACATTTGTCTGATGTCGGCCGGCTCCGCCGTTGCAAAGGAGTGGGCGCCGAAGATCGCCGCTGCTGGCGCTGTGGTGATCGATAATTCTTCGTACTGGCGCTACGATTCGGACATTCCGCTGATCGTGCCCGAGGTCAATGCCGACGCTATCGAAGGTTTCCGCAAGCGCGGCATCATCGCCAATCCTAACTGCTCGACCGTGCAACTCGTCGTCGCGCTCAAGCCGCTGCACGACCGCGCCAAGATCAAGCGCGTCGTGGTTGCCACCTATCAGTCGGTCTCCGGCGCCGGCAAGGATGCCATGGATGAACTGCTCGCGCAGACCAAGGCGGTGTTCCAGATCAACGAGGTGGCGCCGAAGAAATTCACCAAGCGCATCGCATTCAACGTCATTCCGCACATCGACGTGTTCATGGAAGACGGCTTGACCAAGGAAGAATGGAAGATGGTGGTCGAGACCAAGAAGATTCTCGACCTGAAGATCAAGCTTGTCGCCACCTGCGTGCGTGTGCCGGTGTTCGTCGGCCATTCGGAGGCGGTCAACATCGAGTTCGAAAATCCGATCACCGCCGACGAAGCGCGCGACATTTTGCGCAACGCGCCCGGTTGCATCGTGATCGACAAGCACGAGCCGGGCGGTTACGTGACGCCCTATGAGTCGGTCGGCGAAGACGCGACTTACATCAGCCGCATCCGTGAGGACGCGACGGTGGAGAACGGCCTGTCGCTGTGGGTCGTCGCCGACAATTTGCGCAAAGGCGCGGCGCTCAACGCGATTCAAATCGCCGAGTGCCTGATCAAGCGTAAGCTGATCACCGCGAAACGGAAGGCCGCTTAGAAAGTATGGGAGGCTCTAAAGTAGGAGCTTGATGCATCCTAGCGGTCCGATTCTAACATTCGCATCCGTATTCGGCAGTTTCTCATGCGAATGTTGGAATCAAAAGGACCACTAGCAAATATGAGTCTTAGTGGAGCTTTGGATTTGACATTCGCTTCACGAGTCTGCCGCTAGGGGGGTAGCGAATGTTAAATCCGCTCCACTAGCGGGAACTTACCCTAAAATCGATCTGCCAAACAGCCGATTGTACTCATCGGCTGCGGCCTGTACGAACGCGCCAGTCTTTTCATCACGCACTGAAAGCTTGCCGGCGGCGACGCCGAAATAGGCGCCGTGAGTGGCGACTTCGCCATTCTCGATCAGCTTGCGCAGGCGCGGAAACGTGAGCAGGTTGGCGAGGCTGTTGCCGATGTTCGCCTGCTCCAGACGCATCACATATTCGGCGTGCGAGATGCCGTCCGGCGAGCCTGCTTTTTCCACGGCCGGCGCCATCAGCCGCATCCAATTGCCGATGAAGTCGCCGGGCGTTAGCGGCGCGGCGTTTTCGGCGAAAGCTTTTACCCCGCCACAATGGGCATGACCCAGCACAACGATGTGCTTGACCTTCAGCGCGGCGAAAGCGAATTCCAGCGCCGCCGAAACACCGTGCGCGTTGCCGTCCGGCTGATACGGCGGAACGATATTGGCGATGTTGCGGACCACGAACAACTCGCCGGGCCGTGCAT
>Ga0307372_10010044_pt1 | contig 12904 bp, 22 predicted proteins | sample OX1MG_FD_202533 | JGI IMG/M metagenome (GOLD analysis project Ga0307372, IMG submission 202533) | Soil microbial communities from Risofladan, Vaasa, Finland - OX-1 | ecosystem: Environmental > Terrestrial > Soil > Coastal area > Acid sulfate soil | place: Finland: Risofladan, Vaasa | collected...
CCCAAGGAGAAACCGAAATGGCCGGCAAGAGCGTCGAAAAGGTCCTGATCTACGCCACCGGTAAGGTGGACGGCAAGGCGAAGCAGTGGGTCGCCGCGTGCTTCAACAGCCTCGCCGACGCCAAGCCCTGGGTCGCGCTCGCCAAGCTGGCCTACGCCAGCGGCAACGCGGACATGGTCAAGGCGATGGACGTCCACGCCCCCACCACCGAGGCGCACCCCATCGCGACGGACGTCAAGTACTCCGCCGCCGTTGTCCAGTACGCCCCCGACGCGCCCGGTCTCGACGACGAGATGACGCTCGGCTAGCCCTACCGGACCCTGATCGCCACAGTCCGACCCGCGCCGCTCCCCGCACTGGAGCGTCGCGGGTCTCTGCGTTTCAGCTCCCACCTACCCTGCGTTATCGTCACAGCCCCCGCACGCCCCGTCTCTACATCACTGGCCAAACCATGCCACAACTCCCCAACGAACACGTTCGGCGCAACCTCCTTAGCCCCCCTGGGTACACCAGACACCTTACGATCCCTACCAGCCCTGAGATTCCGCGGACCGTACACAATCAACTCAGACCACCTAGACTTTACTTGCCAGTCCGTGTCGAATGAATCACCGTAATGATTCCGCATAGCCAGTAGTCCGCTGCTATTGACCACAACGCTATCGGTGTCGACATGCGCAATATTGTCATACCCCGCCACGACCATAGCTTGCCACAGCAACATGCGACACTTAGCCATGATGTAGCCAGTAACTTGCGGAAGCGAATCACGGCCCTCCCTCTTATCTGTCTCCTGAAACGTCTTATCACCTACGTGCATCATCCTAGTGACAATGCCGGTTTGGTAATCTACATCGTGCGTAATTCCCGTCTCTCCCATCGGATTCCCACCATAAATCTCCCAGGTAGGAATGCGTAGTGAAAGTCTTCCAATGAGAGCTCTTCCGCAATGCTTGGCCCACGATCGTGCGACGGGCGATACATCAGGATTGTCAGTATGAATGAGCTGGAGAATCCACGTACCCCAATCACCAAGAATACGCCCTTTCGTGTAAACGTGAGCCCTTTCGATAACAACAGCCTGCCCCGAAGCAATGAGTTCATCTACTTCACAATCCCATAACCACGTACTGAAGAGTCCAACCGGCCAAAGTGTCCGCTCACCATTATGGAACGGAACGATAGGCAAAGATGTATCGACACTGACGCGGCATAGAACCCTAAACGTACGTGTGAGTATCTCATACTGTGCCGATGAAATACGCTCGCATGAAAACTTATACTTCGCCGGGAGCTCGGTCGATGACGCAATACGCGTATATGCGTTACGCATGTCCACCTCCGACCACTTCTCTCCCACGATCTTACCGTGACGCCAGGCTTCCGCCCGACCAGTGTGCATAGCAGACCGCTCATTCTCTAAGATCTCCTCATTGTCGTGCACCATAACTTTATGGGTCATGAACTTGTGGCGCCACGTCGAGTAAGCCATGCCGGCGCCCGTTGGCTGCCAATTGCCTAAATTGTGTTGCTCAATAAAGCTAGTTAGATCCTGCGTTGCGGCGGCTACAATAGCACAATCGCGCAAACAGTAAGTACCCCATTTGCTATCATCAGCGTTAACTCCGGGCATACGCAGCTTAGGTAGTCCCAGCATTTCACCGACCTTGAATAGAGGCATCGGTAGCCACGTTGCAAGATCCGCCAACACGAGCGTTCCATGATCCGACCTCCAAGTCATAGCAGACACATTGCGATCCAGGTTGCACCATTCCAATTCCCAACCAAGCATTGGAAGGATATCCAACACCTGTGCAATCCTTACGTCATACCCCAAGTTGTGAGCCATCCCAATGGTGCGGACACCCTTGCGGCAGAACCCGTCGACCCAAGCCCACAAGTCCTCAGGTGACTGAAAGCATTCCTGCTCCTGTTGGATACCCGTCTTGAGGTCGCGACGCCACCTGATAGCGGCACCCATACGCCAAGACTGAATATCCTCCGAGCCCGTACTGTGAGTGCGAGACTCAGTATCAAACGCTACCCATCGCTTAGGAATCCTACACTGCTCATTCCCTTTAATCCAATGTGTAGCGCGGGCGTCATCTACCATCCACCCGGATAAGGGTCATCAAACAGCTTGGGCACATAGCAGTCCCCACACGGGTTACTCATGTGATCCGCCACGGTTCCGCAGATAGGGCAAAAGTGTCGGTCCAGATTGCATGTCATGCAACACCATTCACAGCCGTCACCGTCCGCGTGAGCGCATTTACTCAGGTCCCTAACGCAACCCTTGTCACCCCATTGCGGCAAACCATCCACGTCACACCCCCACTGGTGTCAGCTGATACGCCGCTGAGTGTACGGCGCCGATAAGGTCCTGGTTGTATGCTTCCGCATGTTCCGAGTATGCGTTAATTGCTTGCGCAATAGCCTCTTCACGTGCAATGCCGGTATCGCTGGTCACGCTCCAGAACGTACTCAACTGGGTCCCAGTGGCCCGATCCCTATAAACAAGGGTGACAACCTGCTTCACGCCAGTCGCCTTTTTGGTAGGCCATGGAGCCAGCTCACTGCCAGTCGGAATGGAGGCCGGATTACTGAAAACATCATGGCCGGCCTTGCTAATGACCCCCATGGCAAGCTTGAATAGGTTGCGCATTTCACTATCACGAGCCGCCAGCCCAAGCGCACGCAATTCACGAATGAACGCGTTAGCGGACATCTTAGCCCTAGCGGCGATCAGTGCTGCGGGAAACAAACCCAGAATCTTTGCCATCTAAAACAGCGCCTCGGATACACCAACAACGCTAAGGAGCTCGGCTATCATGGCGTAACTCTTCCCGTGCAATGACACGTCCGGGCACGCATAAATAAGGCCATTATCGTGCTTGAATGCCTTACGCTTGAGTTCAATGATGATATCAAACTCATCAGCCGCTGACAGTGTGAGCTGTCGACCATCGCGGCACATCTCCTCAGGCAAGAGGGCGGATCTAGCCCCCTTGCATTTAGCGCAGTTCATTAAGTGGCGTCGCAGCTTAATGAAATAGCCGTTTAGCTTGTCGTCTTTCCATTCAGGTGGCACCGCAATTACCATCCTTTCTTCGTGGCGCTCCAGGACTCGAACCTGGAAGTATGCCGTTGCGCCGCCCCTGGATCATCCAGGCAGTTCACCGGCCTGAGTCCACGCGTTGAACTCGTCAGGTACGGCAACGGGAGCGCTCGCCACGATGTGACGGATGCGGTTCGCGAATTGTGCGTGGATGTTGGCCACTCTGATCTCGTGGTCCTGGCCAGCCCGAACGATAGCTGCGTCGAGTGCCGCTATCTCTTCGGTCACGCGCCGCTCGACCAGTTCACCATCGTGGAGTGTAACGCTGGTGTTATAGAACACGGACGTAGCGGTATCATCGCTGAGTCCCATGACCTACTCCACTGGTACCATGGCGAACATGTAGCGTCCGCCTCGGTCCATGCGGTCGCCGCGCCGGATGTTGCAGTGGATCGGCCATTCACCCATGGCCAGCATGGTGAGCGCCTGGGCCTGGAGGTGCGTGGCGCCGGTCGTCGTCGTCGTTTCCAGGCCGGTGTCGTCGCTCATGTACGTCAGCAGCATGTAGCAGGTGTTGCCGTCCTCCTGATCGGAAGCCGCAACGTAGAGGTCCGTGATGGTGATCGGGCCGGTTTCGGCGAACGGGAGGTTCGGAATGATGTCCTGTAGGCCCTTGAGATCCTTGGGCTTGAGGACGTCGGCCGGGGTGGCGGAGAACAGGGTAAGCATGAGCATGCGCTCGGCCATGTAATCCGGGTTGACCTCGACATACTTCTCTTTCTTGACCAGCGCCGTGAACCAGCCCTGAACCGTGAACTGTCCCGCCAATTCCGGCGGCAACGGTGCGGGGGTGCGGATGTGGGCCGGGAGAATCAACTCCGGCCGTACGGCAACAACTGTCGACGGGGTGTCCTTCGCAGTCATCTGTCTTTCACCAACCAATCAGGGGTTTGTTACTGCCAGGTGTGCAGGTCGGTACTGGTGACCGGGTGGCCCACGATCTGATCGCCGACACCGTAGACCACGAATCCGTAGTGCTCGGCCGGCGGCGGCGGCGGCGGCGGCGGCGGCACGTTGCCGATCCCGGACGGGTTCCAGTCGGCGGCGACGACGGAAAGGTCGACGTTCGCTTCCCGGAGCGTCATCGTCGTGCCGGGCAGCAGGGTGTCCGGGTTTGAGCGCGGGGATGCCCACTGGACACCGACGCAGGTCATGCCTTCGACCATGGTACCGACCAGGGCGGTCGCTTCCCCCTGGTTCAGGTCCCAGTCCGCGAGGATGCAGTCCACGTGACCGATCCATACCGAATCGCCGTGCGCTTTGACGGCGGTCGCCACGAGGGCGAGGTTGTTTCTGGACGCGTAGACGGTTGTCCAGTTGTGGCCGGCGGCGACGCGGGCGGCGATCATACCGGCGCAAGTCTGAGGGCTGATGGCTCCGGCTTCGACGTCGATCTCGTCATAGTCCGCCACATTGAGCAGCGCGCCGTAGCCCTGTTCGATGCGGACGTGCGAGGCCGGCGGGAACAGTGCCCACTCCTGATCGGTCCACCTGACGTCCGGGGTGCCGGTGACGTATCCGCCGACCCGAGGGAAGTTCTTGGGGATGTTGTGCGCCGATCCGACTACCGTGTCGGCCATTTGTACCACGGGTACTGTCATGCCTTACCTTTCCTATTCGTATGTGCTCTTTGGGATGTCCTTGACGCCAGTAATGTGTTTGAGGTAGCCCGTTGCCAGGTTTCCCGTATACCACCGGCGCCAAATGGTGAGCTTGCGATTCACCATTTGAGGGTCCGCATTCAGGCCCTTGCGACGTGCACGCTTAGCTATCCTGCGACACTCTTCCATGCGCTCATCAGCCGCTTTGACATACGGTGCGAAAGCAGGGTCCGAGCTCGTGTCAGAGGGTTGGATATGACCCATCTTTTGAGTCGATAGATTCGGGTCCATCATCCTCCGTATCGAACCCTGAAAACGGTTCGATAAAGTCGGGATCGTTGGGGTCTATCCACGTCCCGCTCTTGCGTGCCCGGCTCTTGGCCGGCCCCAAGGTGGCCCGGTCAACCGTGCCAGCTTGGGATACCTTCGCTTTGACCTCCCCGCTCTCCGGGTCAATCATGGCCTCTAGTACCTGCTGCGCAGTCAGCAGGAAACATGGCATACACAGCATAAGCGTGGTGCTGTCCGTGAACTGTGTCAGGATGACATCGATCTGATTCCCGCATGAATAGCTACACGGGTATGACCGTTCCGGTGCCACTGTATCAGTGTCCACCTATTACCCCCTCTCTACGGGTTTATATGCGCGAGTGTTACATCGGCCGCCTCTCTGACCTGCTCCTGAGTCGGCCCCTCTCTACAAATCGTAGCGGACATCCGCCGGCCGGGCGCCACCGAATATATAACGACCCAGTAACCGAATTTGTTCAGGTAAACGTCAAGGATGATTGGTGCATATCTCGGCAATGCGATCACCAATTTCCCTCTATTTAAAAACTCCCCACACCATATGTATGAGTAACCATAGCAATCCAACGAATACAAAGTATCGCATGAAGGTGGCCCCCGTTCCCTCAAGATGCCATACCTGATCTGACAGTGTGTTCTCTGGATGCCTGGAGAATAGGGCTATGGCCTCGGGGATTCCGAACCCTATCACCAACCAGGCTGCCCAATATACAGACCACCCATTCCACCTCATGGGGCTCCATCCTGCTCTAGAACTGCCTTAGCAGCGTGAACCATACCAAGTCGCGTCCTTTCGGCCTCACGCCTTTCGGTACTGTTCTTTGCATGGTTTGATACTGATCCTGTTATGCCGGAATGTGCTTCACCAACTTTCTTCATGGCGTCGACCAGATTGGGATAAGCTGTTCCCTTAAGGCTTGACATTATGCTCCCGCCAAGAGTAGTGCCGCGTCATCCGCCGAATACCCCATGCCCTGAAGTCTCGCAGCTGCGTCCTCCTGAGTTATCAGAGTAAGCTTAGCCGCCTTGACAATCTGCGCCTCGGTGAGGACTTTAACATTAGCGTCATGTTCTATGGTCCACAGTTGAAGCATGGCGTCACGCTGCGCTGGAACAACGCCAATGGCATCCAGGGATGATGATGCCGTATTTTCGTCAATGTGGTGACCTATGTACTTGCTTCGCACGACACTGATTGCAGCTGATATGAGCTTCTCTTGTCGCCTGAATTCAGCCGCCTCAAATATGAACGTGGCCTCGGGTGCCTCGAATCCCATTTGGCCAGCTATCGCAATCGCATCATCCTGAGATATGGCGTTGTTCTCATACAGTTGTTCGACTGCGGTAACAACGGCCTTACGTTGCTCCTGCAATTTGGCCATAGAGGCAGACGAAACGAGCACAGTCGCATTCTCTTCAGAGTACCCCTCTTCCATGGCCTTAACTACAGCCTCGGCTTGCGTCAGCGTCCCGTAGAGCACTGCGTCAGACAGATTTCTGACCGGCAAATTCTTCTGGCTCAGCATGACGGCCATGTCAGTATACTTAGGCTTCAAGCGGGACTCGTTAAGCCCTTGCTTGACCTGGGCCAGGGTAATCTGACCCCTGTTATACAGAAACTCAAGCTCCGTGCGGGATAGCGGCTCACCAGCCGTAGCAACCAGGGTCGGGAAAGAGCCTGGCTCTAAACCATTTTGGTCCGCTATTGCAGCGGCCTCAGATTCAGATAGCTGATTCTGAACAACGGCATTGACCGCGTCCGCGGTCGACATGGGAACGTACCGCAGTTGTTCAGCTGTTCCGATCCATTCATTGCGTACGCGCGACTGTAGTATCCCCTCTTCAAGTCGCGCTTTGGTGATAAATCCGCGCCGGTATGCTTCTAAGAGTTGTTCGAGCCCCAAGGGCTCACCCGTGTTGTTGACCATGACTTCAAAGTCTGACGCGCTGACCCCACTTTGCGCGGCTGCGTCTTGCGCATCGCCCTGGCTCATGTTTCCACGAAGTAGGGCTAGAGCTGCGTCGGCCGGCGATAGCGGTACCGTGACGAGTTGGAATAGCATGTTCGCGGAGTTGGCATTGATACCGTTGCGCTTAGCAAAGAACAGATAGTCGCCCTCACTGATGACGCCTCGCCTGACCAAGTCTAGGGCTGTAGCGGGATCTGGGTAGACTACGTTTCCCTCCACCATGTCATTAGCCCAGCCAGTACCAAGCCCGTTTGCGTTTATGGCATAGTTTCCCGCACTTGGGTCCGCTATGCCGTGCGCTATTAGCTGCGCTATGGTGTTTGGATCGGGAACACCATGAGGGTTTGATGCGATGAGCCCGTATACAGCCGGAGCTAGTTCATTGTTTACCACTTGAGATATCGATGATAGCAAGCCCCCTGCTATCAGATTTGTGCCGGCTATTGCCTGTAGCTGCCCGGTCGCGTGCGCCATGAAGTCAAGCGATTTTGAGGCCATTCCATCCTTTGGGTATGCCTCAAACAGTGCGCTGAATATGGGGTCCATCGTTTGGTGCACTTCACCGCTTATCATGTCTGATATGCTGTGAAAGATTGCCATGGCAAGTTTATGCTTTACTCCGATAAGCTTCTGATGTGTGCTTATGGTTGCTTGCGAAACAAGCATGGATATACGAGTACCAAGCTTTGCTCCACCATGCTTTGTCGCCATACGTTCACCCCTAACTGATTCACAGTATTGCTGTGAGTATGTCTTCTAGTATCGTCCCTACGATATCCGTCATAGATAGCATCACATGCATGAGCCATCTGACAAAGATTGGCGCATACTTCCGAATGAGGCCAATCCATGCAATCAGTAAGTAATGACCCAACCACTGAAGTAGCATTAATGGATTCGTCAGTAGGGCGAACATGAATTCACCCTTTGTTGTTATCCACCTCCATATTGCTGCTATTTCCCCAAATATGGGGTTCCAAATGTTGTCGAGTATCCACTGATATATGTCGTCTATGAGCCCGGATATGAATGCGTACAGCTTGCCTATCTCGCTGCCAGCCCAGCTGAGTATGGACTCGACGTAGCCAAGTAGGTAGTTATACAGGCCGACTACCCAGTTTATGAGACCTGGGATCTGTTGCTGTAGCCATGACCACAGTTGGGCAAACATGGAGTAGGCCCAGTACTCAAGTGAGTTTATGAACCCCACAAGAGCGTTATATAGGTCGACCGCACCATTCCATACCGATTGAATCCAATTGGCGACATACGTATATAGCGTAGTCAGCAGTCCTGTTACCCACTGAGATACGCTATTGGGTATACCTGATACCCATTGCCAAGCATCTGCCAGCCAATCGAACATGACGGTTGCCCTACAGGCCGGCTACCGCGTCAAGCTGCGCTATCTTGTCTTCGATAGCCTGTTTGACGTGCACTGCGTCATGCTCATCCTCAGGTACCTCGACGAGCGCTGTAGTGCCTCGTGACGGCCCACTGGTGACCTTGTATGTGATTTCCCATACATTCAGGAAACCGTTACCGGTCGGGTTGATTACCGTGCTTTGCTTCTGCGTCAGCACGGTATAGTTGTCTGCCATGTCACCTACCTCCTTCGATAATGTGTCGTATTGCATCAGCGTGGCTGTCAAATCTCGTGGCCGCCTCATGCAGTAGTCTGGCTTGCGCCTTGAATGCTGAGGAGACGTCCGGACTAGACAGCTGAGAGCCGGCGCTGGTTCTCTCGCGAGACTTCCGCGGCTTGACGGTCGCAGTATACTTACCTTCTGCGAGATCTAGAATTCGTGACGGGTAATCCGATTCCGTAACGGTAGCCGGCCACCCCATGGCATTGATGACGCGCCACGCCTTTGCGTGCTTGCCCTCCGAATTCAGCGCGTCGAGTAGTGGCTTTCCGGAGCTTGAATGCACAGCTTTCTTAAATGCTTCCCTGAATGCTTGCATAGTGGGAAAGCTTGCGTATGGTGTGGCGAGTGCCGTTGGCGCGCCGTACCCCTTCGACGGTATACCAAGAGGATTGTTAGTCCACGGTTCCGTTGGCGTCGACCCCTGCCAGGCACTTAAGATATCCATGGCGAATTGGGTAACCTCAACCTCGGCGTGTCGGAGGGAGGTCTGTCTCCAGTTGCTTGCCCATTTCGTCGTCACTGTAGATCAATCCTAGGGTTAGGCGAGCTCTGATATGCCCGCGGAGCGCGTCTGCCGGCAGCATGGTGCCGCGCCGTGAGTCTACTCCAACCCGGTAGATCTATACAGGCCGTGCTATTGGTGGGCATCATGTCATCTCATCATGCCGCCGTAGAAACAAGCGATGCCTGGAACGTCTGGGCTACAGATGAGGAGTTGTTTACTACCATTCGCACGGGTGCGAACGGTAGGTTGACGTTATCTATTCCCGACAATCCCCGCGTTGCACCATACATGAATGCGAAGTTCAGGTACGCTCCTGATCCTATTTCGTAGTAGGCCAAAGCTGCCACCCAAGTACTATTTGTCGCAGCCGCAACGGCCCAAGTAAACGAGCCCGGAACTGTGAATAGGCCGTCAAAGTTGGCGGATGTTGTCGCAGCTATGAGCTGATTCACGTAAATGTATGGGCTGCTGCCAACTTGGCTGCCAAGTCTTGGTGAATAAACGTTCGAACCAAGAGCTATGAGGGTAGCAACGTCAGTGCCGACACCGGCAAAGAACGTTACCCCTACCGTGAACCATCTACCTATGGCAACTACCTGGAATTGCTGTTCCGGCCCGAGTAGTGAAATTGTCTGCTGCGACAAGAGCTGACTTAGTGCCGCATCAGAATACCATTGCACACTAATTCGGTATGCGTCATTTCCAGCTAAACCACCGTTGACTGATATGTTGACGTAACCGAATCCTGCCGCATCCTGCCTAGGGCTCGTTCCTATGGCATTCAATGCGGCGGTAATCTGATAGATTACCTGACCAGCCTGGATGGCGAGGCGGTTATAGTCTTGGAATCCCGTTTGCTGTGCCATGCCATCCGCCCCCTTATAGTGATATCGCAGATGACGAACTGGACGCCATTAGGTTTGACGTGTAATCAGCTTGCGCTATTACTTGAATCGTATGATTCAGGTAATCAAGGTTGTATGAGACGATATCCCATTGCCCTGAGTTTATCTGGTTGCTGACATCTTGTTCGTACGTGTAATCGTCAAATGCGAAGTATCTACCCTGTTGATTCGGGTAGGCGGGAGAGCCGCCAGCGAATATGGACACTCCCACCAATCCGACGCATCCGGGCGGGAACGTTATGAAAAAACGTTCCACCACACAGAGACCGATGTTAAGAGGCGTGTCAAGCAAGGTCATGACAGTGCTACCAGCTGGCACTGTTATGTCATATACCTTGGTGAAGTCCGACACGTCGCATTACCCTGCCCTACTTGTAGTAGGTCGCGTACACGCAACCCGTTACCGTGCCAGTCACCACATGGAGTAGTATCTGGCCGCGAATGGGAATACCGGGCGATCCGAACCATTCGGTATCGCTATCCTGCAAATCCATACCCGACTCGCCGATCGGGCCGGTCGAGTCCTGTATCTCGACTACCGCACCGAAGAATGGGTCAGGCGTCACGGACACGTCGCCTGTATAAACAGCTCCGACAGTTCCCGCCCCTATTGACTGGATGGAAACCGTACTGCCCGCGACCACAGTAACTCGGGTGTCTGGCTGAGGATACACACCGGCTACGATTCCGTTTTCCGAGCCGGCGACTACGGCTGCACCGTTCATCAGCTGAAAGTTATTGGCCTCGGCTGCTGCCAACGTTCCGGAAAGCTCTACAGACCAAATGACGTCATACACCCCCGCGCCAAGTGCTGGCGTGGTGGCGATGGTCGCCAAAGCTCCGGGTGAGGTGACGGAGTTTCGCACGTCGGCTGGTGACGCGCCGGACGCCTCGCGGATTGACCAGCCGGACAGGTACCCATCACCCGTCAGCAGGACTATGTCCTGCGTTGTGATGGGTATTGGCAGGACGTGACCCGCCTGCCTGCCTATGTTGACGTCAATCTCAACCGACATGGCCTAGGCCAGCTGTGCGAGAATCAACGTGACCTTGACGACCGTACCCGCGGCGGAGTCGACGTTTTGCAGGATCGTACCCGCTTTATTGTTCGCCGCGATGATGGGGATGAACGGCCGGCCGGTTTCGCTGGAGGCGTTGATCCAGTACTCGCGCGTCTTGATGGGGTCACCATCGCCCGGCCCCCCAACCTTGAAGTTGGAGGTGTCCTTGCCGGTCAACGCGATGCCGAGGCAAGGCGCGTTGCACATCCAGCCGAGCCAGGCGTAGTCGGCTCCCGCTTCGAAGTTGTCGAAGAGTCCGTTGATCGGCGCACTGTTCCCCCATGCGCCGATGGCGCCGGACGTGACGTCGACCTCGACGCCTGACACGTGAACGATGCGTGGCTGGATGGATGGCCAGACGTCCAGGCGGGGGTTGCCGCCGTTCAAATCGTCGTATCCGTAGGTCAGGAGGATACCTCCCGAGCCGGCGGCGGTCGCGTCGATTTCCACTGTGGGAACGTCCGACGAATATAGGGTCTCGTTCATGCCCCATGGCAGGAGGTTGCGTTGCTTGGTGGCGCCGGTGAAGAGTCGCAAGCCCTGGTTCGCGTCGTGCAAGCGCGGGGAACGCATCCGAACGAAGTCCGTTGTAGCTCCGGATGCACTGACGTTCTCGAGGTACGCTCTCCCGTTGGTGAAGGATGCGACCGCGAACGAGTCGCCCGGGGCGGGAGTGGCGGGATTGGTGCCCGCGCCGGCGGCCGTGAAGAATCCGGCCATGGTTTGAAGTGTGCGTGGCATCTCGTGTCCCTATCCGTGTCTGTTGTCGTCAGCCGGCGGTCAGGACTGGGAAGCGTTCTTGGTGAACTTGCTGTTCCACCGAATCATCGCCGTCGCGCGGGCGATGGAGTCCTCCAACGTGTTGGAAGGCATCTTGTCGATGGTCTGGAGCCCCTGGGCCATGTAGGGAAGGAACTGGTTCATGGCCGCCGTGTACTTGCCCTGCTTGTCCTGCGCACCCTGGCTGACGCGCGGTAGGCCGGTGTTGATGTACGCGTTCTGCCACTGCTGGAGCGTGACGGCTGCGCTGTTGGTGGCGAACTTGGACTTGGCCGCCGTGACTTTGGCAAGCCACTTGTCGGCGGCTTGGGCGGCGAGCGTGCCAGGGGCGGTCGTGACCGCCATGGCACCTGACTTCATTCGGTCCTGAGCACCGGAGAGTCCGGTCAGCCACTTGCTTGTGGCTTGCGCCGGAGTTGCGCGGACTGGCATGTCGCGTCATCCCTTCATGTCATGGTGTGCATGTGCGGCACGACTAACGGCCCTGACACCGTCAGCCGTGCCGCCTGCGAGGACACCCCTCATGTTCTCATTATACGCCCATTGACGACAGAGTACAGTCTCACTCAGTATCCCCCGGGGGTTGAATGTGAGGGTCGCCCCCTCCCTCCATCTGTGAGCCGAGGCGCACCATAGACTGAGCCCACTTCTCATAGTACGGACCGGACCTTTCATGCATCTGACGTTGCGCCGCTATTGCGATTAACACACCGCACTCAATGTGGCGCGGCGGCTTACGCCTACGGATTCCCACCGTCATCATGGTTCCGCATTCACGGCACGGCATTTCCTTGAAGCCGTAGCGCGGCGTCTCGTATTCCATGGAGCCATCCTTTCCTCAACTCAGTATACATCAATGTCTAGACTATGCCTAGGCGCCGAGCTACGGGCGCCGATGTATCATCGATCCCTGATTCCCGACAGGGTGAATCAGACAACTGATCCTCGGACGGCGGCCGAGCCGGCGGGCGACACGGGGACGGGGACAGACCGTGCGAGGGGCCCC
>Ga0307372_10010045_pt1 | contig 12903 bp, 7 predicted proteins | sample OX1MG_FD_202533 | JGI IMG/M metagenome (GOLD analysis project Ga0307372, IMG submission 202533) | Soil microbial communities from Risofladan, Vaasa, Finland - OX-1 | ecosystem: Environmental > Terrestrial > Soil > Coastal area > Acid sulfate soil | place: Finland: Risofladan, Vaasa | collected...
CTTCCTACCGCGTGGTCAGCGAAAAGGGGCCGGAGCACCGCAAAATGTTTATTGTGGAAGTGAGCGCATTAGATGCGACTGCCCGCGGCAGCGGCGAAAGCAAGAAGTTTGCCGAGCAGGAAGCGGCGCGAAGTATGATCGAAATTCTAGAAAGGAAACGCGCTTCTGATGACTGAGTCATTCCGCAAATCGTCCGCGCGGGACACTTTCGAGTCGTTGGTGGTCACGGTGATTCTTGCGGTCTTCGGCACCACTTTCGTGGTGCAGGCGTTCAAGATTCCCACCGGCTCGATGAAAAACACGCTGCTGGTCGGCGACCACCTGCTGGTCAACAAGTTCTGTTTCGCCGAACAGCCGGGATGGATCCAGCATGTTCTGCCTTACCGCAAAATCCGGCGGGGCGACATCCTCGTCTTCAAGTACCCCTCCACCGAGGCGCAGCAGGAACCCGGCACGCACTTCGTAAAGCGTGTCATTGGGTTGCCCGGTGACCGCATCCGAGTCGTGAACCGCCAAGTATACGTGAACGGCGCGCCGCTCAATGAGCCTTACGTTCGCAACACATATCCGGATATGTCCCGGCCCGGAGATGATTTTCCCCTGCCCGCAGGAGAATTTCTTCCCGGCTCCACGCTGAGTTGGGACGAGGCGCTAAGCCGTTACATGAAAAACGGCGACGTGGTAGTGCCGCCAGAGCGTTATTTTGTGATGGGCGACAATCGCGAAAATAGCTGGGACAGCCGCTTTTGGGGCTTCGTGCCGCGCTCTCTGGTCTCCGGCCGCCCGCTGGTGATCTACTGGTCCTATGAGACGCCGCCGGAAGATTACCTGCGCACCTCGTTCTTCGACCACATTTCCGGAACCGTAAGCATGTTCCTGCATTTCTTCACCAAAACGCGCTGGCGGCGGACGTTCAAGCTGGTGCGCTGATGCGGCTCCCCCAACGGCCTCGCTTGCGGATGGTGTTGCTGGCGCTCGCCGGGCTTCTGCTGGCGGCATGGCTGATCCCCCCATTTTTCCACGCCGGCCGCTACCGGCGCGTCCTGCAATCCGAGCTCGAAAACCGCCTGGGCCGGCCCGTGACGTTTGGTGCCGTAAACTTCCGTCTGCTGCCTCACCCCGGATTTTCGATGGAAAATGTTGTGGTTGAGGAAGATCCCGGCTTTGGCTGGGAGCCGTTCGCGCGCGTGGCGAGCGTGGAATGTGATTTGCGCTGGCGAAGCCTGTGGGGTTCACAGGTCGGCTGTTCCAGGATTCTACTCGATCATCCCACCGTGGACATTGCGCGCAACGCGGCTGGCGAGTGGAATGTCGGGACTTTCTTGCGGCGAAGCAGGGCAGGATCTACGCCACACCCGGCGCGGCAAGCGGCCTTGCCCAGTGAATTTGTCCTTGAAGCGCGCGATGCGCGCATTAATTTCACGCTGGGCGCTACGCAAAAGCCCTTTGTACTCAATCAAGTTCAAGCTCAAGTGCAGTTCGATCCTGCATCTCGCTCTATCCGGTTCGATCTGACCGGCGTGCCGCAAAGAATCGACCTCGCCTCGCCGCCGCCCGGCCCGGTGGAGTTGAGCGGAGTCTGGAACTCACAAGGGGCGTTCCACGCTACGCTTTCTACCCAGGGGTCGCTGCTTTACGGCTGGATTCCGCTTCTCACCGGCCACGACGCCGGAATTTACGGAGTCGTGGACGCGAGCCTGGACCTTACGGGATTGGTCAAGCGGATTGCTATGCGCGGCCACATGCATCTCGACCAGCTTCACCGGCGGGAATCATTGCCGCCTTCTTCCTCCATGCCTGTGGATGTCAGTTTTTCCGGGTCGTGGGACCGCAGCCGGCAGCAACTGATGGTCCGCCGCCTGGATGCAACTTTTGCCGGTTCACACATTCACGCCGCCGGCGCTTTGACCGGCGCGCTGCGCCAGCCGCAACTGAACATGGTGGTAGCCGTGCAGCGCTCCCGCCTGGAAAATCTCATCTCGCTTGCGGCAAGGCTGACCGGACGCCGCGCAAGCGTGCGAGCTGTGGGAAGAATGGATGGCCTGCTCACCATTCAAGGGCCGTGGAAGGCGCGCCGTTACGCCGGCCTCCTTTCGATACGATCCATGAGCATCCGGACGGGCGATGCCAGATTTTCTTTTCCTGAAGTTTCTGTCCGTATTGACCGCGAGGGCGCGCACCTGGTTCCGCTGCGATTCCATCCGGCGGCAGGCGTGACGTGCGTAGCGCAAGGGGTCCTGACGCCTGCGCTTCCAGACGCCGAGCCGTCTTCTCCTTCAGCCCGCGCGGCCGGCCGCGCTGCTGGCGGCAGTTACGCGCTCTCCATGACGTTGAGCAAAGCGTCCCTTCATGGTTTGATTCGCCTGGCGGCGGAGCTGCGCATAGCGAGATTCCGGAATCTTGATGCTCAGGGTCTTGCCAGCGCAACAATCCGCCTTTCAGGCCGGGCGTGGCCTTTCACTCGTCCGCAACTCACCGCCCAGGGTGACGTGGATAGCGCTCGCTTGCTGGTTCCGGGCCTCACAGAGCCGGTCCGCCTCACGCGTTTTCATCTCCAGGCGGTTAGCCACAAGGTGCGGATTGCTCCGGTTGCTGTGCGTCTGGGCGCGACCACATTCTCCGGCTGGCTGGAACACGATGGGCCGGGAAACAGCCCGTGGCGCTTTGATGCGCACACGAACCGCCTCAACCTGCAGCAATCGTCTCTGTGGTTCTCGGTGCTGGGCCATCAGCAGTCCGTGCCCATCCTGGACCTGATTCCGGGTTTGCGGACGCTTGCCGAGAGGAGGCTCGCGGGCAGGGCGCTTTTCTCCTCTGTCAACGCTCAGGGAACCATTGAGTCATCCGAGGTGATTTTTCGCTCCTTGAAGCTGCACCACCTCCGGGCGAATATCTCCATTGCCGGGCGGGTCGGCGAAATCTCCCAAGGGTCCTTCAGAGTGGCGGACGGCCAAGGCCATCTGCAGGCCCGGGTGGATTTCCGGAGCGCGCCGGCAGACGTCACCGGAAACTTTCAACTGGATGGGATCAACTTGCGCAGGGCGGCTTGGCGTCTGCCCAAGCAGCTACATGGGCTTACAGGATTACTTTCCGCTGAGGGGAACTTTTCAACTCGCGGCCTGACCAGCCAGGAGATGAGCGCCAACCTGCAAGGTGAAGCGAGCGGGCGGCTGAAGGATCTCTCCTTTGGCGGATTCGACCCGTTGCAGGCCGTGGCGAGAGCTTCGTTGCTCGGCGCACTTCGGCCCGACCCTGGCAGTGAAACTGTTCCCTCCGTTCCTCTTTATCTCTCCGTTCGCAACCAGCACATCGCGCTCAGCCCCGCGCGCCTAACGCTATCGGGCGCAACCATGGATGTGAGCGGCGATTATGGTTTCGATGGGATTGTGAACGTCCACGTCCAGACGGATTTTCGCCACATCGACCGGCGCTGGTCCCTCCGTGGCGCTCCCCACACCAGGCAGGCGCTCGACGCCAACCTGAATCTCACCGGCCGCCTCAGCAAACTCACTCTCGTGCAAAAGGTGGAATCGGCGCGCATCCGCCCGTAGTTTTACCATAGTGGCCGACTCTGGCCGCTGAAACCCTCACCCACCGCGCGGGTCGGATTCCGACCGCGAAGCCTTATGATCGCGTTCAGGAGTGGCGGAATCCAAGCAGTTAACTTTATGCGTACTGCCTCCATGGGGCTCAGTTTGCCGTAGCGCCGACCTTCAGGTCGGCATTTTGAAGGCTGTGCCGGGCTGAAGCCCGGCGCTACAAAACCAAAATGAGTCACTACCAATGAATAACGCCACTTGACGCGGGCATTACAGCGTTGTTAAAGTAGTCGCATAGTCGTAAGTTTGGCGCGAGTTTTAGGCTGCTATTCCCGTGGGTATTGTTAAGGAGGGAGCAGCATGACAGCGTTACCAATTCCTGGATTCAGGTCCGGAAGCTACTTATATAGCTTTGCGCAGAGCCAATCGGCCCGATTGAGCTGCTGCTCCCTGCACGTATCCTTTACCTCTTTCAAAAAAGACCCACTGCTCACCAACCAGATAAGCGTTGCAGGCCGGTGCGATGGAGTTGGCGCGCCAAGGCAACATGGAACGAATCGAGTGACGAAGCTCAATTCGCAGTTTTTGCCGATTCTCTGCCTCGGTTTCGCGCAACCCCACATTCAAGACAGTCTTAGTTTTGATTCGCCAGAGAATGCCTTGTCGTCTATCTCGCTCAGTGGACGTTCCGGTAGCACAACTCAGACCAAGGGAGGATTAAGATGAAAACCCAGCAATTCACTTTATCAAAATCCATCTCTGCTAGGAGTCGCCAGGACAGACTAAAGGGTGACCGTTTTCAGCGTTTGCTTTCCCGCGTTTGGGCTGCCGGTTTTGGATTAGTGCTGGCGGCGTTGCTTATCAGCTTTGGCGTCCCGGCCAGATCCTACGCCCAGGGCGGCATTACGGGAGCGATTTCGGGCACGGTTAAGGATCCGAGCGGCGCTCCCATCCCGAACGTCCAGGTGCAGATCATTAACCAGAGTACGGGAGTGACGTTGCGCACGGTAAAATCCGGTCCCGACGGGACATTCGTCGCGCCCCTTTTGCCTCCGGGCGACTATCGGATTATCGCCACCGCTCCCGGTTTTGAGACCTTCGTAACCTCGAATATCGACGTAACTGTAACGGCGACTGTCATTGTGGCGGTAAACATGAAAGTGGGAACGGTGAAGCAAACGATCACCGTCAGCGGCGCTGCGATGCCTGTTCAGTTGACCTCAGCGGCTACGGGTGAAGCTATTGAGAGCCATACGGTGGAGACGCTTCCCCTTTCCACGCAAAATTTCCTGACGCTGCTGGCCCTCTCTCCAGGGGCGAATACGGACCTTTTCCCTTCGAGCAACGTGGGGCGAGGCTCAGTGACCTTGAATGTGAATGGCGAGCGGCCCGCGAACAATAACTATCAACTTGAGGGAATCAACGCCAACGATTACAACCTCCCTATCACGGACAATGTTCCGCTGCCTAACCCGGATGCTATCGCGGAGTTCAAGACTCAGACTTCGCTTTATGACGCATCCCAGGGCCGGAACGGCGGCGGCAATATCCAGGTGCTGATGAAGACAGGCACGAACAAATATCATGGCGACGCATACGAATTTTTCCGTAATGAGGCTCTCAATGCGAATGATTTCTTCCTGAATAGATCGGGACAACCCAAGCCCCTACTTCGCCAAAATGTGTTTGGCGGTTCATTTGGCGGGCCGGTGCCGAAGATGAAGGATTTCTTTTTCTTCGGGAACTATCAGGGTGCGCGCGCTTCTTCCGGCATCTCGGCTGGCACGTTCATCTCAAACCAGATTCCGGTGCTTCCGGCAGACCGGTCACCGGCAAGCCTGACTCCGACTTTTTTTCCTGGCGGTCTGCCCGCTGGGTTCACTTCCCTCGACCCGTCTGCGGTGGCATTCTTGAACCTGCCAGCCTCAAAATGCCCTGGCTTCAACGACGGCACGCATTGTATTCCCTCTCTTCCCGGTACTCCGGGGCTAACGGGAACGGCGGTCAATCTCGCCACGCTGACCCGTTCCCTCGCAGGACCCTTTTCCGCTAACCAGTTCACGATCACGACTGACAAGCAGTTGACCACAAAGGATAAACTCCAGTTTCGCTGGTTTTATAATCAGGGGACCAATGTTGAGCCCTTTGGAGAGGCAGCCACGTTGCCTTTTTCCGAGAGCCTACCCCTCTCGAACCGCTTCGCCGAACTGAGCTGGACGCGCATGGTTTCGGCCAACACGACCAACGAAGCGCGCTTCGGCTTTAACCGGTTCGGCTTCGCCCTCATACCGACGCAGCCGATACTGCTGTCTGACATCAGCGCGACACGCGGCAATTCTGCGCAGTTTCCAGGCGCCTACAACCCGCTTATCGACTCGGCGTTTCCGAATGGGATTGGGCCGGGTGTGAATGACAACCGTGGGGGCACGTTCAACACGTTTGAAGTCGCGGATGACATGACGCACGTCGTGGGCAAGCACACGCTTCGGTTCGGAGGGGAGTTCGACCGGTATCAGCTCAATCGTTACAACAACTTTGCCGCGTTGGGCTCTGTCTCCTTTAAGCCCACGCCTGCATCGGGAGGCTTCCCGGCCCTCAACGGGTTCCAGAATTTCCTCCTTGGGCGTGTGACCACGACGCAAGGGCAGGCGGGCTTTGCCAACGTTTATTTCCGCGCCAAAGACGCCGCCGCCTATTTCCAAGACGATTACAAGGTGTTACCCACACTGACGCTCAATCTCGGCGTCCGGTGGGAGGGGATGGGTTTTGCTCATGACAAGTACAACCTGCTATCGAACTTTCAGGGGCTCGGCGTGGGCACATCTCCGCTGCTCAGTGTCGTCCATCCAGCGGCCACACCGAAGGTTGGGACGACTGGGGTAAGTAGCTGCACCTTACTACAATGTTTCGACCCCACCAACTTCGCGCCTCGCTTGGGTTTTGCCTGGGACGTTTTTGGCGACGGCAAGACTGCGCTGCGTGGCGGTTATGGGATCTACTTTGATACAGTGTCGAACCAGTCGGTTCTCCAAACTTTCGGGGGCTTGCCGTTCCAGGAATCGGTCAGCGCGGCGCCTCTTTCGGTGACGGCTCAGAATCCTTTTCCAAACTTTCCTCCCATTTCGGCTTTCCCGCTCTCTACTCAAACGATAATTCCGACCCTGGCGTCGTTTGACCCCACAACCGGCGCGCCCATTTTCAACAGCGCCGACGGTAACCCGGCGAGCGGCTTTTACTTCTTCCCCGTGCGTAATTTCAACATCCCGTACAGCGAGCAGTGGAATCTTACGCTTGAGAGAAGCTTCAAAGGTTGGGTGGCGCAAATCGGCTACGTCGGCAGCCGGGGAGTTAAGCTGCTCGGTCCTGGCCGCCCATTCAATCCTGGCCAGAACTGTACAACGGCCAGCCCTTGCACGATACCGGCCACCATCGCCCAGAATGCGACGGTGCCAGCCGGTACGCCGGGTACAGTTAAAAATCCCGATGGCAGCGTCACGATTACGCAAAGCACCGGAGCGAATATAGATGCTCGTGTTCCGCCGCAATACCTGGGTCTAGCCAACAGCCGCGGGTTCTTCCAGGAAAATCAGGGGCTTTCGTATTACAACTCGTTTCAGGCGTCTCTGAGCCACCAGTGGAAAAATGGCTTGTACCTGCAAGCCTCCTACACTTATTCCCGTTGCATGGACAACGGCTCCGGGTCTGAATACGGCGACGAATTGAACGGATTGTTCCAATGGGGCGACCTTCTGAATCCGTACAGTAACTATGGGCCGTGCGACTTTGACCGCACCCACCGCTTTGTGGTCAGCTACAACTACATGCTGCCGTTTGCCAGAATGCTGAAAATTGCCAATCACGGCTTTGGAATACTGGCGAACGGGTGGTCAGTGAACGGCGTGTCAACGTTCCAGTCTGGCCTGCCCTTTGTCATTTATGATTCCAGCGCGCTGCTATTGGAAGACACGAATGGCATCAATAGCACCAATCTTGCGACTTTGGCGCCGGGTATGACATTGAGCAACGTCCTGACCAAGGGCAGCACGGAAAGCCGTCTGAATAATTGGCTGAATCTAGGCGCCTTCCAGGCAGGCGGACAGTGCGTCAATAACCAAAACCAGGTTGTGGCCTCAACGGATCCCACGTGCACAGGGTTCGCTGCCCTCGGCAATGTCTCCCGGAATAATTTCCGCGGGCCCTTTGAACAAAACTGGGACTTGTCTTTAATAAAAGACACCAAGCTTACTGAGAGCGTAGATCTCCAATTTCGCGCTGAATTTTTCAACATTTGGAACCAACCGGCATTCCAAACCCCGCAGGCCCCGGGCCCCAGCAGCTCTTTTGGGAACTACGGCCAAGTTAACGTGGCCAGCGGCACGTCTGCCATTACATCAACTCTTAATGGGCCGCGGGTGATCCAGTTCGCGCTGCGGCTTAGCTTCTGAGTTTTTGGGGTTGGGAATCTGACATTTTGCTTTACAAACGGACGCGGTAACGCTTCCCGGATGCCCTATGGGGACCATCCGCTGTGTACCGATATCACGGCGGGGAACTGGCTGCTGTCTTCCATGGGCGCGTGGCGTCAACCACGATTCCCATGTGCTGGTTGCGGAGAGATAATTCCTGCAGATGGCTATCAGCCAGTCCAAGCTTGCCTAGACCACTCCAGGCAGAGGAGCCCTGAAGCGCGATGCGCGGATGCGTATGCGCGCCTCGTTGCTTCATCATCCAGATAAAGACCCCATTATAAACTTGACTTGACGAGGACATAGCCACCTTGTTAAGGTGTACAATGTAGTTATTACTCTGGCTTGCTATTTTGGCTGCTATTGCTGCGGTTCTTGCTGAGGAGGGAGCAGCATGATAGCGTTACCCGCTACCGAATCCAGGTCCATATTTTCTTTAGCCGAATCTGCTCTGGGGCAATTCGCTCCAGCACGGCGCTGCCAGAACGGCTTAACGATAACTTATTTGATAATACTATATAAGTTTATTAATCAAAAAGGTTATGATAGTTTATTTGGATGGCAAGGCGCACGCCGAGACAATACGAAAATTCGATAGCGGTGGGAGGAATCGCATGAGAAAAACGAAGTTGCTGCTGCTGTTGTCGATTCTCTGCCTCAGTCTGGCGGCTGCAACGCCGGTACAGGCAGACCAGTTATACGGAACAATTCGTGGCACGGTGACGGACCAATCCGGTGCGGTTATTCCTGGGGCCGCGGTGACGGCTACTGATGTGGGTACGGGAATATCCAGACAGGTGACCTCAGCCGTGGACGGCAGCTTCGAATTTCTCAACATGCTCGCTCCGGCCACTTACAACGTAGCAGTGGAACAAACCGGCTTCAGGAAATACGTGAGCAGCAACATTCAACTCAACGTGAACCAAACTTACGTGGTGAACGCAACCCTGCAAGTCGGATCTACGGCGCAGGAGATTACCGTCCAAGCGGCGCCGGCGCAAATCGAAACCACCAGCATGCAACTTGGGGCCACTATCACCGGCAGGGCGATTGTGGACTTGCCGCTCAACGGCCGCAACTGGGTCCAACTCCAGCAGCTCCAGCCCGGCGTAGTCGGGGCCACGGACCGCTTAGGCTCGGACTATTCCACCAACGGCGCTGAAACCCAGCAGAACAGTTATTTGATTAACGGCGTTGACTCAAACGAAATGGCGCTTAACACGGTGCTAGTCGTTCCCAGTCCCGACGCGATCGCCGAATTTCGCATGGTCACGAACACTATCAATCCGGAGTACGGCAGAAACTCTGGCGCCATCTTGAATGCTGTGATCAAGAGCGGCGCCAATCAAATTCACGGTGATGGGTTTGAATTTTTCCGCGACACATCGCTTGACGCCCGCGGGTTTTTCAGCCCTACGGTGGCCCCTTTTCATCAAAACCAGTTTGGCGGCACCATCGGCGGCCCGGTTCTGCTTCCTCATATCTATAACGGGAAGAATAGGACCTTTTTCTTCTTCTCCTACCAGGGCACTCGTAACGCCGTGCCTGAGAATTTCACGGACTGCGGCTGTGTGAACCCCGGCACAACGACTGTCTTTTCCCCTGCTGAGCGCACGGGGAATTTCTCAGCCGATGGGCTGGCAACCGCGGCGGGCAAATCCGCGTTTCCTCTGGTTGGCGATAATGGCGTGACTTACCCAGCCGGGACGCCGTATTCTACGATCTTCTCGAACGGCCAAATTCCCACGGCAGACTTGAATCCACTTGCGGTCAAGTTGATGAACCAGTTCGTACCCTCGCCTAACGGTCCCTCGAATCAGTATCGGTTCAATCCGACCCTCACGGGTTTAGATGATCAGTACCTCTGGCGGATTGATGAAAACATCAGGCCGCAGGATTCCGTTTGGGCGTACGGCCTATGGGAGCGGAACTTCACCTCGCAGACGCTGCCCTTCGAATTTGGGGCGACCCTTCCCGGATTCGGTGAAACGGATGGAGACCACACCCAGGAATATACGATAGCCTGGAACCATATCTTCAGTCCGAACACGCTGAACGAAGCCCGATTTGGCTACAGCCGGCTCAACTTCGTGGCAGTAAATCCTGCCAATCCCGTCAATCCCACCGCATACGGGTTCAATGGCATTTTTCCGGAGAATGCGGCCGAGGCCTCGCTTCCGGCAATCAGTGTGACCGGTTTGTTTAACTTGGGCTTCAGCACGAATGGGCCACAACCCCGAATCGATAACGTTTACGTGCTAACGGACAATCTTTCCAAGGTTGTGGGCCGGCACACGTTCAAGCTCGGCTTCAGCATGCAGCGGTTTGAGGTGTTTAATCCTTTCAATTCGGCGTTGAGCGGATTTTTTGATTTTACAGGGAGCGGCCCGTTCTCAACTGGGCTGCCGGGCGCTGATTTCCTGCTGGGCCTGCCTGGTTTTTACTCACAGGCCAGCGGGTCAATCAACAACGGACGCGCCCAAGAGTATTACTCTTATTTCCAGGACCAGTTCAAAATCCGCCCCAATTTTACGCTGACTTATGGTCTGGGCTGGGACATTGAAACGCCCTATTGGAACCTCTATGCGGGCGGCGAGGCTGCACCAGCCTTCAGGCCAGGCGTTCAGTCCAAGGTGTTCCCCACGGCGCCTGTGGGCCTCCTCTTCCCAGGCGATCCAGGCATTAATAACGCGGGCGGGCCGAACATTCCCTGGCGCGACTTCGCTCCGCGCCTGGGATTTGCATGGAGTCCTGGAAGTTCTGGCAAGTGGAGCCTGCGCGGAGGGTTTGGTTTGTACTATAACAGGACGGCGGAGGAGGCTGCTTTGCAAAATTTCCTAACACCTCCGTTTTCGATTTCATCAATAGGAGTTGGTTCCATTGGAGGGAGTCCGAGTTTTGCTGCGCCGTTCAGCGGTTGGTGTCCGGGTTCAGGCGGAGGCGCGCCCACTCCGTGCTCGACCGCAAATGTATTCCCATTCACGCCACCAGCGCCTGGCACGCCTGTGAATTTTGCTCCTTACGAACCCTTCAGCGGCCTGAATGTGTTTAGTCCCAATTATGGCGTGCCGATGGCAGAGAACTTCAATCTGACTCTTGAACGCCAGTTGACGAATTCCATGGTCCTCTCAATTGGCTACGTCGGCAGCGCCGGGCATCACCTCGAAGGAATCTATGAGGGAAACCCGGCTGGGCAATTTCCTGGAGTCAATCCCAGCGCCGTGGCATTGGGATGCAGCGCAGTAAACCTAGGATCTTGCGACCCATCGTCTTTCAAGTACAATCCGGCCATTTATGGGTCCATCGGATATGAGGCGACAGGCTTCAATTCCAACTACAACTCGCTTCAGGTCAGCTTGAACAAGCGCTTCAGTCATGGGCTTGAATTCCTGGTTTCCTACACGTGGTCGCGCTACTTTGATTACACTTCAAGTTTTGAAAACGGCGCAGGCGCCCCGTATATGGCAGCGCCAGCCATTAACCCCCTTGACCTTAATTCGATGTATGCCCCTTCGGTCAATGACGCTCCGCAGCGTCTAGTGATAAGTTATGACTACACCTTGCCGTTCTATCACTTTGTTCACCGGTTCCGCCGGCTGACAGACGGGTGGAAAATCGCCGGAATCACGACTTTTCAACACGGAACCCCCGTGGCAGTTTACGACAGCGCCTTCTCCTCTCTCACCTGCAACTTAAGCTTCACCTTTTACGGTTGCCCGGATCGTCCCAATCAGGTTGCGCCTGCCGCCAGCGGCAATCCCCGCACGTACACGATTAACGGCGGTTCCAACTATTGGTTCAATCCGGCCTCGTTTGCTGCTCCGGCTCCGGGAGTAATCGGCAATGCCAGCAGGAATCCGCTTTACGGGCCGGGAATTAATAACTTTGACCTTTCCTTGATCAAAGATATTCCTCTTGCCGGAGAAGACAAATACATAGAACTCCGCTTGGAGGCTTTCGACGTCTTCAACCACGCTCAATTCGCGAATCCTATTGGAGACTTCAACGCCCCCAATTTCGGCCAGGTCACTAGCGTGAACCAGCTCATCTCCAGCGAGTCCGGCGCGCGCGTGCTTCAGCTTGCCGGAAAAATCTACTTTTAATCCCCCTCCTTCGACTAATGGCAGGAGGCGCACGCCTCCTGCCCATTGTTCTGCCGGTAGTGACTCAGTTTGCCGTAGCGCCGACCTTCAGAGTCTGTGTGACAACTGCGGCTGTAGCGGCGGTCTGTGACCGCCGGTCTTGATTTTTCAATAGCTTCGGCGCTCATAGAGCGCCGCTACAACTCAAACAGGCAGTTTTCACACAGACTCTTCAGGTCGGCATTTTGAAGGCTGTGCCGGGCTGAAGCCCGGCGCTACAAAACCAAAATGAGACACTGCCGTTCTGCCCGGTTTTTTGACAAAAGCATATCCCCTCCGTTAGACTAATTCCTTCGGCTTATGCGGCTCGGACCGGCGCTCGACATGTCCTGGCCCGCCTTAAAGTACCCCCGAAGCAAACCACAATTTCTGGCGAGGGGAAATCACCCATGCGTGGAATCACTAAAGAAAGATTGTTCACCCCAGGGCCGACCCCCGTCCTGCTCGAAGCGCAGATTCGCGCTGCGACACGGGACCTGCACCATCGAACAGAAGACTTTCGCCGGGTAGTGAAGGAGACCGTCGAGCTCTTGCGCTATTACTTCAACACGCAAAACGATGTCCTGCTGTTTGCGAGCTCCGGGACCGGCGCTATGGAAGGATCGGTGGTGAATCTGCTCTCGCCGGGTGACCGGATGCTGGTGGGAACGGCCGGAAAGTTTGGCGAGCGCTGGCTCAACCTGGCTCAGGCATACGGCATCGAGGCAGTGAAAGTCGAATCCCCATACGGCCAGGAAGTGAACATTGACGAGATGA
>Ga0307372_10010047_pt1 | contig 12902 bp, 10 predicted proteins | sample OX1MG_FD_202533 | JGI IMG/M metagenome (GOLD analysis project Ga0307372, IMG submission 202533) | Soil microbial communities from Risofladan, Vaasa, Finland - OX-1 | ecosystem: Environmental > Terrestrial > Soil > Coastal area > Acid sulfate soil | place: Finland: Risofladan, Vaasa | collected...
CCCGCTCCCCGGCCTCGAGGCGGCGCTGGCGATGCTGAGCGACGGCGCGGCCCGCTTTCGTGAGGCGCCGGCGGCGATCGTCCACATGGACTATCATCCGCAGAACGTGATCGTCCGGGGGATGCGCGTGACCGGCGTGATCGATTGGGTCAGCGCCGATCGCGGCGACCGCCATCTCGACGCCGCCACGACCTCAGCGATCCTCGCGACCAGCGCGATGGAGCGTCCGCACTGGATGCGTGACAATCGCGCGGGCAATACGCTGCGGGCGCTATTCGCCGGACTCTACTTTCCGATGTACCACGTGCTCGCGCCGATGGACCTGGCGCGCTTTCGCTACTGCCAGGCGGTCGCCGCGGTGATGCGGCTGTCGACCTTCGGCATGATGCGCGCGCGCGGACCGGGCGCGGTCGGCTACCGTCCGGAGGCGATCGCCAACGTGATTCCCGACGTGGTGCGCCTGCTCACGCGCTACGCCTCCCGCAAGACCGGCGTGCCGGTGAGTATCGAGTTCCCGCTCTGAGTGCGGCTTGAGGAGTGCCCTGCTCGTCTCGTCCAGCACCCCGGCTGCGCGCGGACGGTTACGCGCGGAGCATTTCGCGCAGCACGTAGGGCAGCACGCCGCCGTGGCGGATGTACTCGACGTCTTCGGGCGTGTCGATGCGCGCGAGCACCTCGAATTCCGTCACCTTGCCGTTTTCCTCGGCACGCACCTTGAGCTTCTGGCGCGGCTTGAGTCCCGCACCGAGGCCGCTAATCGCATAGCTTTCGCGGCCGGTCAGGCCGAGGCTCGCGCGGTTCTGCCCGCCGACGAACTCGAGCGCCAGCACGCCCATCCCGACCAGGTTGCTGCGATGGATGCGCTCGAAACTTTCCGCGATCACCGCGCGCACGCCGAGCAATTGCGTACCCTTGGCCGCCCAATCGCGCGACGAACCCGAGCCGTACTCCTTGCCCGCGATCACGAGGAGCGGCACGCCCGCTTTCTGATACTCCTCGGAGGCTGCGAAGATTGAAGTCACGGCGCCGTCGGGCAGATGGGCGGTGACGCCGCCCTCGACGCCCGGCACGAGCAGGTTCTTGAGCCGGATATTGGCGAACGTCCCGCGGACCATCACCTCATGATTGCCGCGCCGCGCGCCATAGGAATTGAAGTCGCGCGGATTGACGCCGTTGGCGACCAGGTAGCGGCCGGCCGGTCCGTCGGTGGCGATCGATCCGGCGGGCGAAATATGATCCGTGGTGACGCTGTCGCCGAGCATCGCGAGCACCCGCGCGCCCTGGATATCGCCGACTGGCGGCGGAGTCGGGCCGACGCCATCGAAAAAGGGCGGCGCCTTGACGTAGGACGACTTCTCGTCCCAGCGAAACAGCTTGCCCTCGGGAATCTTGAGCCCCTGCCAGCGTTCGTCGCCGTCGAAGACCTGGCCGTACTCGGCGCGGAACATCGCGGAGTCGACCGCCCCGGCCATCGCGGCGCTGACTTCGGCGGCGCTCGGCCAGATATCGCGCAGATAGACCGGAGCGCCCCGCGGGTCGCGCGCGAGCGGCTCGACGTTGGGATCGATATCCATCGTGCCGGCGATCGCATAGGCCACCACCAGCGGCGGCGAGGCGAGATAGTTAAAGCGCACGACCGGATTGATGCGCCCCTCGAAATTGCGATTGCCGCTCAGGATCGCGCAGGCGACCAGGTTGCCCTGCTTGACCGCGCCGGCGATCGGCTCGGCGACCGGCCCGCTGTTGCCGATACAGGTGGTGCATCCATAGCCCACCAGGTTGAAATGCAATTGTTCGAGATAGGGCGTGAGGCCGGCGCGCTTGAGATAGGCGGTGACGACTTTCGAGCCGGGCGCGAGGCTGGTCTTGACCCACGGCTTGACGGAGAGGCCGCGCTCGACGGCTTTTTTCGCGAGCAGGCCGGCGGCGATCAGCACCGAGGGATTGGAGGTGTTGGTGCATGACGTGATCGCGGCGATGACCAGCGTGCCGTGGCCGATCGGATATTTTTTCCCGTCGAGTTCGGCGGCGACGGTATGCGCGATCGGGCCGAGGTCGGCGGCGGCGACGCGCTCATGCGGCGCGGTATCCGGGTTGCCGCCCTCATTGGCCCAGCGCTCGACGACCTTGGGATCGACCATGCTGCCATGGGTGGCGACCTCCTTGGCCAGTTCGCCGCGGAAGTCGCGTTTGGAGTCGGCGAGGGTCACGCGATCCTGCGGGCGGCGCGGTCCGGCGAGACTCGGCACGACGTCTTGCAAATCGAGCTCGAGCGTATCGGTGAAGATCGGATCGGGCGCGCCGTCGATCCGGAACAGGCCCTGTTTTTTGCAGTAGGCCTCGACCAGCGCGATATGCTCCTCGGTGCGTCCGGTCAGCCGCAGATAGGCGAGTGTCTGATCGTCGACCGGGAAGAAGCCGATGGTCGCGCCGTACTCGGGCGACATGTTGCCGATCGTCGCGCGGTCGGCAACCGTGAGGTTGGCGATGCCCGCGCCGAAAAACTCGACGAACTTGTTGACCACGCCCTTCTTGCGCAGCATCTGGGTGACCGTCAGCACGAGATCGGTCGCCGTCGCGCCGGCGCTCAGGCTGCCCTTCAGACGCATCCCGATCACCTGCGGTATCAGCATCGGACTCGAACGGCCGAGCAGCGCGACCTCGGCCTCGATTCCGCCGACACCCCAGCCGACGACGCCCAGTCCGTTGACCATCGTGGTATGCGAGTCGGTGCCGAAGAGGCTGTCGGGATAGAGTTCGCCGGACGCCGAGGTGAAGACCACCGGCGCCAGGTATTCGAGATTGACCTGATGCACGATACCGGTGTCGGGCGGCACGACGCGGAAGTTATCGAAGGCGCGCTGGCCCCAGCGCAGGAACTGGTAGCGCTCCTGGTTGCGCTCGAACTCGAGCGCCGCGTTGCGCGCAAACGAATCGGGCTTGCCGTAGGAATCGACCTGCACCGAATGATCGATCACCAGGTCGGCCGGCTGCAGCGGATTGATCCGCGCCGGGTCGCCGCCGAGCTTGCGGATCGCGTCGCGCATCACGGCCAGGTCGGCGACCACCGGCACGCCGGTGAAATCCTGCAGCAGCACGCGCGCCGGCATGAAGGAAAATTCGCGTTCGGCGCCCTTGGCGCCGTCCCAGCGCGCGAGCGCTTCGACCTGGTCGGCGGTGACGTTGACGCCGTCCTCGCGGCGCATCACGTTCTCGAGCAGCACCTTGATCGAAAACGGCAGCCGGGTGAGATCGAAGCCGCGGCCGGTCAGGGCGTCGAGTGCATGGATCGTATAGCTCTTGCCGCCGACGCCAAAGGTCGTGCGCGCGCCGAAACTGTCTTTGCTCATGATTGCTTCCGCTTCTCCGGACTCAGGTTTGGCTCTGCCGGCGGATACCGCGTCGAGACCCTTGGTCCGCCACGCGGCCAGGATCGCGCGCCGGGCCGCTCAACCCACGATACCGCGCGCGGCCGAGCAGGAAAACGGGCGCACCGCACGATCGCGAAAGATTCTCCACGCTCACGGTAATTCGCGCAGCAACTTGCCACCGCTTTCATAGAAATCGAGCGCCGACTCACCCTGCGAATCGACGCCGAGCAGCGCCCGCGGCTGGTTGGCGCCGTCGAACAGTTTGAGCGCCGGCACGCCCTCGTTCGAGATGCCCAGTGCGATGCGGGTTTTGCCCTGATCGTCGGAGAGCGCCAGGCCGATGTCACCCTCCTTGCCGAAGCCGATCTCGATACGAGTCTTGCCGCCATGGTCGAACATCTGAAAGACCGGCTCAGCGTCGCCGTTGAGGCTGAGCGCGGCGTGCCGCTTGCCGGCCGCATCGACCAGCACGATCTCCTGGGCGGCGATCGTTTTGGGCGCGCTCTCGGCGGCGACCGCCGGGCTGGCGATCCACAGCCGGCTGCCCAACATGCCGCCGAAGATTCCGCCAACCAGCGCCATCGCGAGGTAGAGCCACTCTTTGCCGACCAATCTAGCCATGGACCGATCCTTTTCCCGCACCGCGGAATTATGCCGCGCTTCGCCCTGTGGATTCGCCGGGCCGCTTCGTCCGCGGCCCGCAAACCGTGCCAGTTGCATCCCGCGCGGCGCGGCAATTGACAGAGATCAATTTATCGGCGCGGCCGACCCGCGCAAAGCGTCAGCGACGGCGCCGCACGCATCGCGTTCACGCCGACGGCGGACGCATCGCGTAAATCCGCGTGATCGCGACCTCGATCTGGACCACCTGGCGCGGCCTGCCGCTGCGCCCGGGACGGGACGGGCGCAGGCTGCCGGCGATCTCGCGCGCCCGGCCATAGACGATCGCCACCGCGCCGTCGCCGCGCCAGGTGCTAAAGGCGACGCGCGGATTTCGCGCGAGGTCGGCGCGCCTGACCGTGTTGTCGTAGATCACCAGCCTAAGCGCCGCGCCGGCCAGCGAAGCATGCACCGGAGCGATATGCGGCTGGCCGCCCTCGCCCACCGTGCTCATCGCGACCAGCCGCACGCTTTGCCAGAACTCGACGAACTCGGCCGCGGACATCTGCCGCGCGGCATAGCCGACCGAATCGGCGACCGCCGGCGTCGCGCTGGCGACGCTGCGATCGATCAGCGCTTGCAGGGCGCCGAGCGCAGGCGCAGGCGCTGAAATATCTTCAACGTTTACTTTAACTTCATCCACTCCAACTTTATCGGCCATCGATCAGCCTCCCGTGAGCGTGCCGCGCCGCCGGCCGCGCAGCCGCCGCCGCTCCGGATGGCTCTTGAAGATGACCAGCAGATAGCGGTACGACGGCAGCAGGATCAGGGCGCCGGCCGCGAGCGCGCCGGCCAGGATATGGATCGTGACGGGCGGCGCGGATGAATTGTAGATCGTGAGGTCGGGCGGCAGCAGGTACGGGAACTGCGCCAGCGCCCATCCCCACAAAATCAGCGCGACCTGCCCGGCGGCGCATAGCCGCGCCAGCGCAAAGCGCCGCGTCCACAACGCGCCAATCGCGGCCAGCGCCAGGATCGTGATTATCCAGATCAGCGGCCAGGTCCATACGCGCTCGGTCAGGCCGGCCCAGATCAATGGGGCGCCGTGAATCGAGAGCAGCAGGACGACCGCGGCCATCAGGCCGACGGCGACGGCGGCGCCGAGCGCGCGCCGCCTGAAGTCGTCGCGCAGTTCGGCATCGTCGGTCTCGAGCGGCGCGTAAACCGCGGCGAGATAGGCGAACATGACCAGCGCGAACAGCCCGACGGAAAAGCAAAACGGCGTCGCCCACGGCGCAACGAAGTCGCTCAGGCGGGCCGGATTGCGCGGAATCCGCGCCGAGGCGATCGCGCCGATAATCACCCCGAGCAGCACCGGCGTGACCAGGCTGGCGATCGCGAACAGGCGCCCCCAGCGGCGTTGCGCGCTGTCGCGGCCACCGCCGTAGCTATGGAAGCTGAAGGCCGAACCGCGCAGCACGATCCCCACCAGCATCAGCGTGACCGGAATATGCATCGCCGTCATGATCTGGGCGAAGGCCGGCGGAAAAGCGTCGAACATGATCACGACGACCAGGATGAGCCAGACGTGATCGGCCTCCCAGATTGGCCCGATTGCACGCTCGATCAGGTCGCGCTGCCCGGCGGCGCGCGGTCCCGAGGCAAACAGATTCCACACGCCGCCGCCATAGTCCGCGCCGCCGGTGAGCACGTAGATGGTCAGCGCGACCAGCAGGATGCCGGCGACAAACAATAGCGGGTAGGGTAGCGCGGTCATCGGCGCACCCGGGCCAGCGCGGCGACCTCTTCGGCGGCCGGACTGAGCATCACCTGCCGCCAGAGCAAAAAGGTGACCGTCGCGCCGAGAAAACAATAGAGCGCCGTAAACAGCGTGAAGGTCACTTCGAGCCCGGGCATCGGCGTGACCGCGTCCACCGTGCGCATCACGTGGTAGATAATCCACGGCTGGCGGCCGACCTCCGTCACCACCCAGCCGGCCTCGACCGCGATCAGTCCGAGCGGAGCCGCCGCGACCATCGCGTACATGAACCAGTCGCAGTCGAAAATCGTGCGCCGCCGCCATAGCAGCCATGCGCCCCACACCGCCAGCCCGGCCATCGCCATGCCCGCGGCGACCATGATCTGAAAGCCGAGATGGACCGCGATGAGCGGGCTCGGCCACTCGCCCTCGGGAAACGAATCGAGGCCGCGCATTACGGCGTCGGCGTCGTGGTAGGTCATGAGGCTGAGCATCGAGGGCAGTTCGATCGCGTAGAGCAGCTTGCGATCCTTGACGTCGGGAATTCCGCCGAGCGCCAGCGGCGCATGCGGCCCCGAATTGAACAGCCCCTCAAAGGCCGCCATCTTGAGCGGCTGCAGGCGGGCGACCGCGCGCGCCGACGCATCACCGCTGATCGGCTGGAGCACGGCGGCGACCGCGCCGACCGCAAACGCGATCGCGATGGCGCGGCGATGGAACAGGTTGCCGCGTTCGCGCAGCCACATCGCGGCGTGAATTCCGGCGACCACGAAACCAGTCGCGGCGTACGCCGCAATCGTCATATGCACGGTCTCGTGCAGCGCCGCCGGATTGGTCAGCGCGGCGATCGGATCGATCGCGGTGGGCTGGCCGTTGACCAGCCGGAAGCCGACCGGCGTATTCATCCACGAATTGGCGATCACCACGAAGATGCCCGAGACCATGCCGCTCACCGCGACCATCACGCCGGCCCCCAGGTGCGCCCGGGGCGAGACGCGATCCCAGCCGTACATGTAGATGCCCAAAAAGATCGCCTCGGTGAAAAAGGCGAAGCCCTCGAGCGAAAACGGCATCCCGATTATGTCTCCGGCCCACTTCATGAAGTGCGGCCAGAGCAGGCCCAACTCGAACGACAGCACCGTGCCCGAGACCGCGCCGACCGCGAACATGATCGCCGCGCCGATCGCCCAGCGCCGCGCGATCAGCAGGTAGACCTCGCGCCGCGTGCGCAGGTAGAGCCACTCGGCAATCACCATCAGCAGCGGCATCGCGATTCCGACGCAGGAAAAGATGATATGGAAGGCGAGCGACATCGCCATCTGCGATCGCGCGGCAAGAATATTCGGCATGGGTATGCAATCCGCTGCGGCCTTGCGCGATCCGCCGCCCGAACTTAGCCCTCCATCCTCAGGCCGCCCCGCCGCATCATCGACGGACGCCGGCCCGCAAGGCCGCGATCGATCGCGCGGCGCGCGCACGGTGCGCAGGGCGCGAAGCGCTGCGGCGGGTAAAGCGATCGCGTCATGCCGCCCGCGCAAGCAGTTGCGCGGCCCCGCGCGCAATCTGGTACTCCTCGTCAAGCGGCACGACCCACAATGCGACCGGCGAGCCCGCGGCGCTGAAACAGGCCTCGCGGCCGTCGGCGGCGCGATTGGCGGATTCGTCGAGCACGATGCCGAGATTTTCGAGACCGGCGCAAATCCGCGCGCGCACTGCCACCGAATGCTCGCCGATGCCGGCGCCGAAGATCACGGCGTCGACCCGCCCCAGCACGGCGGCATACGCACCGACATATTTGCGCGCACGATAGCAGAACATCTCGATCGCCAGCGCGGCGGCCGGATTTGACGGCGCCGCCGCGTCGAGTTCGCGCAAGTCGCCCGAGACGCCCGAGACACCAAGCAGTCCCGACTCGCGATTGAGCATGCGCTCGACGGCGGCCGGCGAGAGTTTTTCACTCTCACCCAGATAGTTCAGGATTGCCGGGTCCAAATCACCCGATCGGGTCGCCATCATCAGCCCCTCGAGCGGCGTCAGGCCCATCGAGGTATCGACCGAACGCCCCGCGCGAATCGCCGCGACCGAGCATCCCGCGCCCAGTTGCAGCGTGATCAGGTTGAGCGCCGCGGCCGGCCGCCCGCTGATTTCGGCGTAGCGGTCGAGCATCCACGAATGGCCCACGCCGTGGAAGCCGAAGCGCCGGATCCCGAGGCGTGCGGCGACCTCGCGCGGTATCGCGTAAGTGCGCGCGGCCGGCGGAATCGTCTGATGGAACGCGGTGTCGGCGACCACGATCGCCGGCACGCCCGGCACGCTCGCGCTGAGCGCGCGGATCGTCGCGAGCGCGGGCGGGTTGTGCAGCGGCGCGAAGCGGCTCGCCTCCTCCAGCGCGGCGATCACGCCGGCGTCCGCGATCATCGGCGCGCGCACGCGATCGCCGCCATGCACGATCCGATGCGCGATCGCGTCGAGGGCGAGATGCGGGTCGCCCGCGCGCAGCCAGGCGATCACGCTGAGCGCGGCCGCGGCATGGTCGGCGACGGGGCCGGGCGCGTCGATCGAGCGGCCGTCGGCGGCGCTCATCACGGTATGCGCGCGCGGCCCGATCTCCTGCACCACGCCGCGCGCCAGGCGATCGCGCCGGAGGCCCGGCGGATCAATCGCGAGGAGTTCAAATTTGAGCGACGAGCTGCCGCAATTGATGACGAGTATTTTCATCGGCGCCGAGGCGGAATCGTTTCGCGAGCAACCCGCGCCCTCACCGTAGCTGAGCGGCGCGCGCCAAGCTAAGGTGCGGCGCGTCCGCGCATCAGGGTTACGGAATGAGCACGCTCGAGCCGGTGGTCTGCCGATCGCTAAGCGCCTGATGGGCGAGTACGGCGTCCTTCAGGGCGAAGCGCCGCTGCACCGCGCAGCGCACCGTGCCGGCCGCGATCGCCGCGAACAGCGCCGCCGCCCGCGCGGTCAACTCGGCACGCGTCGCGGTGTAGTTCTGCAGGTTGGGGCGCGTCAGGAACAGGGAGCCCTTGGCGCTCAGCAGGTTGACGCTGAACGGCGCCACCAGGCCCGAGGCCTGGCCGAACAGCACCATCAGGCCGCGGGGTCGCAGACAGTCGAGCGATTTCAGGAAGGTCGCCTGCCCGACCGAATCGTAGACCACCGGAAGCATCGCCCCGCCCGTGATCTCCTTGACCCGCGCCACGAAATCCTCGCGGCTGTATACGATTGTGTGATCGCAGCCATGCGCCGCGGCCAGCCGCGCCTTGTCGTCGCTGCCCACCGATCCGATCACCGTCGCGCCGAGATGCTTGGCCCATTGGCATAAAATGAGCCCGACGCCGCCGGCCGCGGCGTGGACCAGGATCGTGTCGCCGGGCTTGATCGCGTGGACCTCGTGGACCAGGAAATGCGCCGTCAACCCTTTGAGCATCGCCGCCGCCGCCGTCTCGTCATCGATTCCGTCGGGCAGCTTGACCAGCACCCGCGCCGGCATCACGCGCGCCTCGGAGTAGGAACCGTGCGGTCCGCCGGCATAAGCGACGCGATCACCCGGCTTGACCTCCGTGACCTCGGGTCCGATCGCCTCGACCACTCCGGCGCCCTCACTGCCGGGCGTATAGGGCATCGCCGGCGCCGGATAGACGCCGCTGCGAAAATAGATCTCGACGAAGTTCAGGCCGATCGCGCGATGACGCACGAGCGCCTCTCCGCGCCCGGGCGTGCCCATGCTCACGTCCTTGAATTGCATCACCTCGGGACCACCGGTCTCGGCGACGACGATTGCCTTGCAGTTCATCACGGCTCCTTTACGCGTCGATGGATACGCCCGCGTATGCGGGCGAGCTTAGCCACACGCAATCGCCGGCGGCAATCGCACGGCGCAATTCTCACCGCCTCGCCCAATGCGATCTGATGTTCAGCGCTGGCCGACCCAATCGCGCCGCGCGACCGCATGCCAGCGCGCGCGAACCGCGTCGTACTCGGCCTGCGGCAGCGGGCCGCGTTCCACCAATACCGCATTCTCGCTCCAGCGCGACGGCCGCGTGGTGCCAACGATCGCGGTGGCGACGCCCGGCACGGCGAGCGTGAAACGCAGCGCCGTCGCGACCGCGCCGCGCGGATCGCTGGCGATAAAATCGTAGCCGAGGCGCTTCAGCCGCGCCCAATAAGGACGCTCGTAACTGCCGACGCCCATGCGGCTGAAGAGCCACGCCGCGTTGGCGATCGGCCGCTTGGCGATCACTCCCATATCGCGCGCGCGGGCCGCCGGCAGCACCAGATCGATCGCCTCCTGGTCGGCGATATTCACCGACATCTGAAGCGTGTCGAAGACCCCCGTCGCGACCGCCGCCAGCGCGTCGCGCGCGTCGCCGCTGTAGCCAATCCATCGCGTGAGACCCTTGTCGCGCGCGCGGATCAGCGCATCGATCAGGCGGTCGTCGCGCAAGGTCGCGGCGTCGCACGAATGGAACTGGAGCAGATCGAGATAGTCAGTCTTAAGCCGCACAAGGCTGCGCGCGACGCTCAGATCGATCAACCGCGGCGTCCATTCCGGCGCGGGCAGGCCGTTGGCGTGGCCGCACTTGGTGAACAGATAATAGTCACTGCGGCGATGGCCCACCGCATTGCCGATCAACTCTTCGCTGGTGTCATAGCAGGCGGCGGTATCGATCACGTTCAAGCCGGCGTCGAGCGCACGACCGAGCAATTCCGCGACGACCCGCGGCGCGGCGTTCTGGTAGCCGATTTCCGATCCGCCGAAACCGAGCACGCTGGCCATCATGCCGGTGCGGCCGAGCCTTCGCGTCTCCATCAACAATACTTCATTCGCGTCGCGACTACCGGGTAGATGCGGGCGCGATCGCGGGCAGGACAAACGAACCGTCAAGCGCGCAGGGGAAATCGATCACCCGGGTGACGGCGGCCGGATTGAGCGGGCCATGAATATGCGGAAAGCGCGCATCGGCGCGCGCGCCGCCGGCGCCGTGCGGCAATTCATACTTGAGCGGCGCAACGAGCCGCGCCTCGTCGATAGAGAGCAGCACGAGATCGCGCTGGCCGCGATAATGCAAGTTCGCGGTCGCGACGACCTGGGCCAGCGTCGAGCAGTGGATAAAGCCTTCCGCCGCGATCGAGTCGGGTGCGTATTCGCCGCGCTTGAGCGCTCGCTCCCAATCGCCGCGCCTGGCGATGTGCAGTATCATTACTCAGTCCGGAGTAATTCCATACCCACATCCGCACGGGATTTTCGGCTTCGGCGACCTGCGCTCAGAATGACGGCATTAACCAACGCTTCCGTCATTCTGAGCGCAGCGAAGAATCCCGATCCGCGTGGACAGTTCATCGAAGTTAATTGCGCCACCGAAGACTAATACTCCGGCTTGAAGTCGAAATGATGGATCGACTCGATAAAGCGGATCGTCCGGGTCTTCGAGCGCATCACGACGCTGTTGGTCATCGCGCCGCCGGAAAAGAAGCGCACGCCGCGCAGGTAGTCGCCGGTGGTGACGCCGGTCGCCGCGAACATCACGTTGTCGCCGGCCATCTCTTCGAGCACGTATTTGCGCCGCAAATCGAGGATTCCCGCGGCCAGGCATTCCTCGGCCTCGCGATCGTTGCGCGGCGCAAAGCGGCACTGCATCTCGCCGCCCGCCGAACGGATCGCGGCGGCGGCCAGCACCCCCTGATGCGCACCGCCGATGCCGATCAGCAAGTCGACTTCGCTCTCGGGCCGGGTCGCCGCGATGCCCGCCGACAGATCGCCCGCCGTGAGCAACTTGATTCCGGCGCCGGCGCGGCGCACTTCGGCGATGAGCTTTTCGTGGCGCGGGCGGTCGAGGATCGCGACGCGCAAGTCCTCGACATAGACCTTCTTGGCCTCGGCCAGCGCGGTGAGATTTTCGGACGGCGACTTGTCGATATCGATAACGCCGCGGCCGATGGCGCCGCAGGCGATTTTATCCATGTAGGTGTCGGGGCAGCGCAAAATCTTGCCGCGCTCGGCCAGCGCGACGCACGAGAGCGCGTTGGGTCCGCCGGTCGCGCAGATCAACGAACCCTCGAGGCCGTCGAGCGCGACGTCGACTTCGGTGCCGGCGCCGGTGCCAACGATTTCGCCCGCATAGAGCAGGTCGGTGGCCCCCTGGTCGCCCTCGCCGACGACGATCTTGCCGTCCATCGCGATCGAGTTGAGCGTATTGCGCATCGCCTCGGCGGCGACCCGATCGGCCATCCGCTCGTCGCCCTTGCCGATAAAACGGGCGGCGGCGAGAGCCGCGGCTTCGGTCGCACGAACCACTTCGAGGGCCAGATTACGCTCCATCGCGGCGCTCCTTCTTTACTTGATCTACGGTTCGATCCGGATTAGTCAGTGGCCAGCGCGTGGCCGAACAGCGCATCGATCAGCCGATAGCCGTCGCGCACGACCACGCCGGTGCTCGCGGCGTCGGCCTCCGTGTAGCGCCGCGCGATGCGGCCGGCGGAGGTTCCGGCGTTGCTGCTGTTCAGGATAGCGAAGGGCACCGGCTCGTTCGAGTGAGTCTTGAGAATCGAGGGCGTCGCATGATCGGGCATCAGGATCATCGCCCAATCGCCGAGTGACGGCAGCCCGGCGAGCATCGGTCCCAGGATGAGTTCGTCGATGCGCTCGATCGCTTCGGTCTTCAGATCGGCGCGGCCCATGTGGCCGGCCTCGTCCGGCGCCTCGATATGCAGCAGCAGAAAATCGCGCCGGGTGAGCGCCGCGAGACCGTAGCGCGCCTTGGCCGCGTAATCGGTATCGAGAAAGCCGGTCGCGCCGGGCACCGTGATCACCTCGAGGCCGGCCAGCCGTCCGAGCCCGTTGACCAGATCAACCGCCGAGATCACCGAGCCGTCGACGCCGAAGCGTTCCTTGAGTGTCGGCACGGCGGGGCGCTTGCCCTGGCCCCAGAACCAGGGCGAGGTCGCGGCCGTCTGGCCGGTCGCGCGGCGCGCCCGGTTCACCGGATGCTCGCGCATGATCGCGGCGCCATCGCGCATCAGCGCGCCGAGCCGATCGGCGCCCGGACCGGCCGGCAGATGAGCCGCGACGGGCTTGCCGGTGATATCGTGCGGCGGGGTCAGCGTCGTGCCGGAGACGCCGCCGCGCCAGACCATCAGATGGCGGTAGCTGACGCCGTTGAAGAACTCGA
>Ga0307372_10010050_pt1 | contig 12900 bp, 9 predicted proteins | sample OX1MG_FD_202533 | JGI IMG/M metagenome (GOLD analysis project Ga0307372, IMG submission 202533) | Soil microbial communities from Risofladan, Vaasa, Finland - OX-1 | ecosystem: Environmental > Terrestrial > Soil > Coastal area > Acid sulfate soil | place: Finland: Risofladan, Vaasa | collected...
CCGGCACCCAGCGGCCCTTCGAGGTGCGCCATGAGGTGGCTGAGGCGCTGGCCATCGAGGAGTCGCTGGTCGAGGTTGTGGTTCCCGATTTCGGAGGCGGGTTCGGGGGCAAGCACACCGGTGAGGCGGCCCTGGCCGCCGCCATTCTGGCTCGCCGCGCGGGGCGGCCGGTCCGGGTGGCCTGGAGCCGGACAGAAGAGTTCACCCAGGCCTACCTGCGTCCGGCGGCGGTGATCGACGTGTCCAGCGCGACCGCTCCGGATGGGGCCATCACGGCCTGGGACTTCACCAACCTGAACTCGGGGCCGCACGCCATCCAGCCGCCCTACGCGATTCCCAACTGGCGGCTGCGCTTCCAGCCGGCTGCCTCACCCCTTCGCCAGGGGTCGTATCGAGCGCTGGCCGCGACCGCCAACAACTTCGCCCGCGAGTCCCACGTCGACGAGCTCGCCAATCTGATGGGCGAGGACCCCTTGCGCTACCGCCTCCGTCAGCTCAGTGACCGGCGCCTGGGGGAGGTGCTGGAGAGGGTGGCCGAGCGGGCGGGATGGCAGGGCCGGAGGACCGGGGACGGCCACGGGTTGGGGTTGGCGGTCGGGCTGGAGAAGGATGGCCGGATCGTCACCTGTGCCGAGGTGCAGGTGCACCCTGACCAGCGCCTGGAGCTGATCCGCCTGGTGACCGGGTTTGACTGCGGCGCGATTGTGAGCCCCGACAACCTCGCCAACCAGGTGGAGGGCGCGGCCATCATGGGGTTGGGGGGGGCTTTGTTCGAGGCGATCGAGTTCGCCGACGGAGAGATCACCAACGCCTCGTTGCGCCAGTACCGGGTGCCGCGTTTCATGGATGTGCCGCCCATCGAGGTGGTGCTGGTGGATCGGCCCGAGGAGGAGCCGGCGGGAGCCGGCGAGACCCCCATCATCGCGGTCGCCCCGGCCATCGCCAACGCCATATTCGCCGCCACCGGACGCCGCCTCCGAGACCTGCCACTGGCGCCCCAGGGCCGGCTCGCCTGACCACTTCCCCGAGCCGGTCAGCTCCCAGTGCCTGTGGCTGAGAGCACGTCTGTGCTCCGCCCGGCGCCGGGACTCAGCGCACGTGCGCCGCTTCACGGGATCTTGGGAGTTCCCGCCTAGTGCCGACCTCGGGCCATCATTCCGGCCCAGCGGATGCAAATCCGCGGCGCTGCTTGGCCCACCTTGGCCAAGGCGCCTGTCGACGAGGGGCAGCTGGCGCTGTGGTCGCCCCTGGCACTTCCTCCCGGCCGCATCGGCGGAGTCATCATAGGCCCGCACCATCACGACCGGACCGGCGCTGGCGGGCAGCATGCGACGGTTCCGGCGCTCCCGACTTGGGTCTCAGGGGAATCTCGGCTCGCTCTCAGGGAGGCCACAGACCGGTCGGATAGCCTCAGTCAATGCTTCCTGAACTTCCATCCGGGCCGGCACAGCGCAGTCGGGGCGAGTCGCTGCTGCGCCGGCTCAGCATCTGGGCCGGTCTCGGGGCAATGGTGGCGACCGGAGCCGCCGGGGCCGCGGTCGCTAACGCCCTTCCCGGTCGCACCGCCACCCCGACCGTTGCCAACGCGTCGGGTACCTCCAGCTCCGGAGGCGGCTCCATACCGGTCAATCCGGCAAGCTCGGGCGTCGGCCAGGGAACCGCCCCAGCGCCCAGCGCCGCAACTCCGGTGGTCACCTCGGGCGGATCTTGACCGGGCAGTGGGGCCCCATCGACGCCGGCCCCGGGCTGGTTGGGGCCAGTAGAGCGGCGCTCGGCACCACCGCCCAGGTGGTGGTGCCAGCCGGAGCCGCCTTGGAGTCGAGCCTGCAATGGCTTGACCAATGGCTCGACCAGGCCGACCGCGCCGCCAACCGGTTTCGACCCGACTCCGATATCTCGGGCCTGAATTCCGACCCTGCCGGCGAGCGCGAGGTCAGTTGGCGGCTGGCCGACCTGCTCCGGGCGTCGCTTTTCTGGGCCCGCCGCACCCATGGCCTGGTCGATCCCACGGTTGGGGCCGCCCTGGTCGCGGCCGGCTATGAGGGCGACTTCGCCGAGATGACCAGGGTCCAGATCGGACCTCTGCCGCCCGGCGGTCCGGTGCCGGGCTGGTGGCGGGTCACCGTGGCTGGCACCCGAGTGACCCGTCCCCCTGGGGTGATGCTCGACCTGGGCGCCACCGCCAAGGCGCAGTTGGCCGACGAGGCGGCTCGGGCGATCTCGAAGTCCCTACATGGTCCGGCCCTGGTGAGCCTGGGTGGAGACATCGCCACCTTTGGGCCGGCGCCCCCAGGAGGCTGGGTGGTCAGGATCAGTGACGACCACCAAGCCAGCCCCGGAGCGACCGGCCAGACCGTGGTGCTGGTGGCGCCGGCGATGGCTACCTCCTCGACCGCAGTGCGGCGGTGGCGGCGGGCCGGAATCGCGATGCATCATCTGATCGATCCCCGCACCGGTGTCCCGGCTGACAGCCCCTGGCGGACCGTGAGCGTGGCGGCGGCCACCTGCCTGGAGGCCAATGCCCTGGCCACGGCCACCCTGGTGGGTGGCCGGGCCGGCCTGGCCCTGATCGAGGGGTCGGGGGCGGCCGCTCGTCTGGTGGCCGGTGATGGGCGCGTCCTCCACTTGGGCGCCTGGACGCGGTCTGACGATGAGTGTCCGCCCCTGATCTGGCCCGGGGCGGCCGCCTGATGGTGCCTTTGGTGGCCGGGATCAACACCAATGCGCTCTGGTACCTGGCCCGGGGGAGCGGCCTGGTTCTGCTCGGCCTGCTCTCCCTCAACTTGGTCCTGGGGATCGCCATCCAGGGCGGCTGGCACCCTCCCGGTTGGCCGCGCTTCGTGGTCCAGGGGCTGCACCGCAACCTCGCGCTGCTGGCGGTGCTCCTGCTGGTCATCCATGTGGTCACGATAGAACTCGACCCCTTCGTGCCGGTGGGATGGTGGGCCGTCCTGGTCCCGTTCGTCAGCCCCTATCGACCGGTCTGGCTGGGCCTGGGTACTCTCAGCCTGGATCTGCTCGTGGCGGTGGTGGCGACCAGCCTGCTGCGCGGCCGCCTGCGACCGAGCTGGTGGCGGCTGATCCACTGGCTGGGCTACCTGTCCTGGCCACTGGCGGTCGTCCATGCCGTTGGGACCGGCACCGACACTCGCTGGAATCTGGCCTTCGTCTATGAGATGGCATGTCTCGGTCTGGTCGTGGCCGCCGTTCTGTTCCGCCTGGGACGGGCCGTCAGGACCGCCCCCGGGTGGCGAGCCGGGCTGATGCTGGCCACCGCCGCCGCTCCTTTGGCCGTGCTTGCCTGGGCGGCATCGGGACCTCTGCAGTCGGGTTGGGCGATTCGGGCGGGAACTCCCACCACCGCCCTGGCTTCGACGGGCGCAACCGGCTCCCGAACCGGCGGGTCGAGCGCCGCCTCCGGCGCTCCCTTTGTGGCGCGGTTCAACGGGACCATGGTTGAGTCAGGGGGCGGGAATCTGGCCACGCTGACCATCTCCGGGACCGTGCCGCTGGGCTCTTTGCAAGTGGTGCTCACGGGCCAGCCGAGCAGCGGTGGGGGTCTCAGCAACGCCAGTGGCACCGCCAGCTATCGTCCGGCGGGGGTGGCCACCACCTATCAGGGCCCGATCGTCAACCTGCAGGGGTCGGTGGTGGGCATGAGTCTGCGGTCCCCGGGCGGTCCCGTGGTCCCAGCGGAGCTCGTCCTCAACTCCAGTTCAACCGCCTCGCGGGTCGTCGGCGAACTCTACTTCGGGACCGCCCCGTCCGCCGCCAGCTCGTTGCCGGGGGACGACGGATGATTGCGCTCGACCGCGAGCTGTCAGCCGGTGCGGCGGTGGACGGGGGTGGGTTCGGGGCGCTCCGCCTATTGGCCGGCCCGCGTGGGGGTACGGCTGAAGCGTGGGGGCAGCACCGGGAGCGCTTGGGGGGCCCAATCTCCGAGGTGTTGCGCGGGACGGCCCCAGGGAACCTGCTAGGGGCCATCGGTGGCTCCGGTCTCAGAGGCCGTGGAGGTGCGGGATTCCCGGCCGCCACCAAACTGGCTGCCGCCTTGAAGCGGGGCGTGTCCGGGGTGGTGGTCGTCGGTAACGGCAGCGAGACCGAGCCCGCAGCGGGCAAGGACGATCTTTTGCTGCGGCTGCGGCCGCATCTGGTCCTGGATGGGTTGGAGACGGTCGCGGTCGCGACCCGTGCCGAGCGCAGCTTCTTGGTGGTGCCCTCTCAGGCAGCCTGGCGGAGCGTCACGGCCGCCCTGGTCGACCGTCCCCGCCATGGGCCCCATGGGCCCAAGGTGGAGCTTGTCCTCGGCCCCAGGAATTTCGTTGGCGGAGAGGAGACGGCTCTGGTGAGCTGGCTCGAGGGCGGGCCCGCGCGGCCTCGCTACCAGCGCCAAAGGCTGGTGGAGCGGGGCTGGCGGGGCCGACCCACCCTGGTTCAGAACGTGGAGACGCTGGCCCACCTGGGGCTGGTCGCTCGCTTCGGGCCCGAGTGGTTCCGCAGCCGCGGGACCGCGGATGAGCCGGGCACCATGATGGTCAGCCTCAGCGGCGCGGTTGGTCGTCCCGGGGTGTACGAGGTCCCCATCGGTATCCGGATCTCCGCCCTGCTCGAAGCGGCGGGAGCAGAGCCGGCCGCACCCGCGCTCTTGGTCGGGGGCTACTTTGGGTCGTGGCTGCTGCCAGCGCAGATTGCCACTGCGGAATTGTCGCGCCGGGCTCTGGCGCCTCTCCACGCCTCGCCGGGAGCCGGGGTGCTGCACCTGTTGGCGCCCGGCGCCTGCGGACTGCGGGAGGCTCACCTGGTGGTCGACTGGATGGCTCGCCAGAGCGCGGACCAGTGCGGGCCGTGCCGTCTGGGGCTGCCCGCTCTGGCCGGCGCCATGGGCGAGTTGGCTCGGCCCTGGGCCGGAGGCCGGGAGGTCAGCGATCGGATATTGCGCTGGTCAGGGCAGATCGTTGGCAGGGGCGCGTGCCGACACCCCGACGGGGTCGTCAATCTGGTCCGCTCCACCCTGCTGGCCTTTGCCGACGAGCTGGAGCAGCATCGGCGCGGGCACTGCGGTGGTGGCGCGCCTTCTACGCTGCCGCTGCCGGAGCCAGGGTGAGCGAGCGCTTCCTCAACGTGGACCCCACCCGCTGCGTGGGCCACGGGCTCTGCGCTGAGATCTTGCCGGAGGCGATCGTCCTCGACGACTGGGGCTTCCCGATCATCTCGCCAACACCGCTGCCGCGCTGGCTCCAGCGGCAGGGCGCTCGCGCCCGGACCGCCTGCCCGGCTCTGGCGCTCAGCCTTGACCGCCAGCCCAGTCGCAAAGGCGCCCCCGCTGCTCCGCCGGGACCGCCATGACGTGGTCACTTCGGGGCTCGCCTCGGGATGCCCGCGGGGCTGCTCCGCCAACTCCTCTAAGCTTTTGTGCTGGGTGCCGGGGTTTCCGGCAGTGTCGGAGCCTGCTTGAAGAGGGAGCCCAAATTGTGCCGCGTCGACTTCCCCATGTCAGCCGCTGACTCCGGCTTGGGCCCCGTTGCCACCCGCATCGTGCCGTGGGTGGGTGCCAGCCGCCGTGGCCGGTTCGCCAGGGTAGCGGCGGTGGCCGTTGTTGGCGTCACGATGGCCAGCTGTGGGGTGGTGACCCGAGCCACCGCCAGAGCCACTCCGACGCACTCGGCCGTAGGCAGGCCCGCTCCTAAGTTGCCGGCCGCTGAGTCAGGCGTGTTGCCGTGGTCGCTGGCGGCACCTCTCAGCCGCGAGGTGCTCCTGCCCGGTCCTGCGTCCGGACAGCTGACGATTCTCGGCGGGCTGGCAGCTGGCGGGACGTCCGCAGCGGGTGTCTACACCCTCAACACCACGAGTGGGGCGCTGACCTACTCGGGCTCCCTGACCGGCCCCTTACACGACGCTTCCGGCGCCGTCCTGAGGGGCCGGGATGTGGTCTTTGGGGGTGGCACTGTGGCCAGCTCCGCGGCGGTACAGGCGCTCCCGGGCACCCTGGGGGCGGCTACCTTGAGCGGCAACCTGCCTCAGGCGCGATCCGACTCCGCCACTGCGGTGGTGGGCGGAACCGCCTACGTCGTGGGCGGGTACGACGGCGCCAGTTTCGATCCCACCGTGCTGGCTACCACCAACGGGACCAACTTCACGGCGGTGGCAACCCTCCCGATCCCGGTTCGCTATCCAGCCGTAGCCGCTCTGGGCGGCCGCATCTACGTCTTCGGCGGCCAGACGGCCAACGGTGAGCCGACCGCCTCAGTCCAGCTGATCGACCCCGCCACGCACACCGCCAGGGTGGTTGGAGCCCTCCCGGAGCCGGTCACGGGCGCCAGCGCGGCCACCCTCCAGGGAGTCATGTACGTGATGGGGGGCGAGAGCTCCGCCGCCGGGGGCACGGCTCCCAACCCGGCGATCTGGGCGTTCGACCCCACATCTGAGCGGGCGCTCGCAGCCGGGGTGCTGCGGGTGCCGGTGTCCCATGCGGCCATCGCGACCGTCGGTCCGCGAGCCTGGCTGGTGGGCGGGGAGACCGCCGCCGGCACCGTGGCCGCCGTTCAGATGCTGATCCCCAACCTGGGCTTCGGCACCGCCGGCGCGGTCGGAGCCGGCTCCCCCTTCTTCGGCGGAGACCTTCTGATCGCGGACGCGGGGAGCAATCAGGTCCTGCTCGTCAACCCCCTGGGGCAGATCATCTGGCGGTACCCCAGCGCCACGGCGCCGCCGCCGCCGGGGGGATTCGTCTACCCTGACGACGCCTTCTTTGCGGATCACGGGACGGCCATAGTGATGAACATGGAGAGCTACCAGGAGATCGTCAAGATCGCCTATCCGTCGGGCCGGGTGCTGTGGACCTACGGGCATCCCGGCGTGGCCGGCAGCGCCCCCGGCTACCTGCACACCCCCGACGACGCCTACCAGCTCAAGAGCGGCCAGATCTCGGTCGCCGACATTGGCAACTGTCGAGTCCTGATCATCAATCCCAACGGCACTCTGGCCCGCCAGATCGGGACCACGGGTTCCTGCACGCACCTGCCGCCAACCCATCTGGGCTCGCCCAACGGGGACACACCCCTGCCCAACGGGAACATCCTGATCTCCGAGATCAACGGCTCGTGGGTGAGCGAGTACACCACCACCGGCAAGCTGGTCTGGACCACCCATCTGCCCCTGACCTACCCCTCCGACCCGCAGCAGATCGGGCCCAACCGCTACCTGATCGCCGGCTATACCAAGCCCGGTGTGATCATGGAGTTCAACCGTCAGGGCCAGGTCCTGTACCGATATGCGGTCGCCTCCGGCCCCGGCGCGCTGAACACGCCCTCGCTGGTGGAGCTGCTGCCGAGCGGCGTCTTCATGCTCAACGATGACAGCAATGACCGCATGATCGCCATCGACCCCGCCACTGGGGCCGCCGTCTGGCAGTACGGTGTCAGGGGCGTCTCAGGGACCACGCCAGGCCTGCTCAACGACCCGGACGGGTTCGACCTGCTGATGGCCAATGGATCGACGCCGACCCACACCGGCACCGGCTGAAACTCCCATCCGAACGGCAACGGCCAGGGGCGCCGCCAGCACCGGCCCGGTTGAGGAGGGTGGGACGCGACGACGGCCTGACCGCTCCCCCAAGCCTGGCCGGGGTGGCCAGCTCCTCTGGTAGCATGCCCTGCCATGTCAGCCCAGGGCCCACTCATACGGCCCGGGGCCGAGCCCTCTGGGCGAGCGGCGCTGATCACGGGCGGCACCTCCGGCATCGGGCTGGCGACTGCCGAGCGACTCGGCCAGGACGGGTTCGGCCTGGTGCTCACGGGCAGGGATTCGATCCGCGGTGAGGCGGCTGCAGCCGGGCTCCGGGCGGTCGGGGCGGACGCCCACTTTGTGGTCTGTGACGCCCGCGATCCAGCTGCGGCAGCGGCTGCGGTGGATACCGTCCGAGAGCGCTTCGGCCGCCTGGACCTGCTGGTGGCCAATGCCGGCGTGGGCGTGGTCGCATCGCTCATCGACACTCCTCCAACTCAGCTGGAGAGGCTCCTGGCGACCAACGTGCTGGGCTATCTGATCCAGGTTCAGGCGGCTCGCCGTCTGCTGGCTGAGACGAGCCCGTCCGCAGTGGTGCTGGTCTCATCGGACTCCGGGGTGCGCGGGGACGTTCCCCTGGGCGCCTACTCGGTGTCCAAGGCGGCGGTGAACATGATGGGCCGGATGCTGGCCGTCGATCTCGCCCCGCAGGGAATCCGCGTCAACGTGGTCTGCCCTGGCGACACCGTCCCGGGGATGCGCTACATGGGCACCCTGGACGACCCCGAGTCCAGTGCTGAGGACCCGGCCCGCTGGACGCCGTCTCCCCTGGGTCGGTACGCCCAAGGCAGAGAGGTGGCGGAGGTGATCGCGTTCCTCGGCCAGGGTGGGGCCAGCTTCGTGGACGGCGCCATCCTGCTGGTCGACGGCGGCGCCGGCGCCGGCTACTCCTGAGGCCCGGGGAGTCTTACCGAGGGCCCGTGGGCCTGGAGTATCCTCCATGGCGTGTTCATCACTCGTGATCCCGGCTCGGAAAGGGGCGCCGCCTCGTTCCAGCGGCCCGTTAGGCACATCGCCGGGCGGCCGGCCCTGAGCATCGTGGCCGGCCCTGGTTTGGCAGGAGACATGCCCAGATGAGTCCGCTCTCAACCCCTACAGCCACCCTGGAACCAGGGCAGGTGCGCTCCCAGTTCCCCGCCCTTCGCGATGGTTACGCGTATTTGGACGGCGCGGCCGGGACCCAGGTGCCTCAGATGGTGATCGACGCCATCGCCGGGGCCTACACCGGTGGGCTCGGCAACACCGGGGGCGCCTTCCCTGCCAGCCTTCGCAGTGAGGCCATCGTGGCCGAGGCGAGGCAGGCGGTCGCCGATCTGGTGGGGGGAGTGGCGGGCGGGGTCATCCTGGGACCCAACATGACCACTCTCACCTACCGGCTCTCCTACGCCCTCGCCAAGGCCTGGGGCCCGGGCGATGAGGTGGTGGTCTCCCAGCTGGATCACGACGCCGACGTGCGACCGTGGGTACAGGCCGCCGAGAGGGTGGGCGCCCGGGTCCGTTGGGCTCTGGTGGACCCCGGGACCGGTCAGCTGGACAGCGCTCAGTACGCCGAGTTGGTGGGTCCCCGCACCAAGTTGGTGGCGGTGACCGCGGCCAGCAACGTGCTCGGAATCCGCCCCGAAGTTGCCCGGATCACGGCGACGGCCCATCGGGCTGGCGCTCTCACGTATGTCGACGGGGTCCACGCCACCCCGCACGGGCCCATCGACGTGGCCGCCTTGGGGGCCGACTTCTACGCGACCAGCGCCTACAAGTGGTGCGGCCCCCATGTCGGAGCGGTGGTGGCCGATCCGGCGCTCCTGGAGAGCATCCACCCGGATAAGTTGGTCCCCTCGCCAGAGGAGGTGCCGGAGCGCTTCGAAAAAGGTACGCCCGCATTTGCCGATCTGGCCGGGGTTACGGCCGCGGTCGAGCACCTGACCAACCTGGTCCAAGGTGGCGTGGGGACCAGGAGGCAGCGCCTCCTGACCGCCATGACCGCGGTCGAGGCCTATGAGTCGCGGCTCTTTGCCGTGCTTTTGGGCGGACTGGAGGAGATGGCTCACGTCACCTTGCATGGACGCGCGGAGGACCGGGCGCCGACCGCCTACTTCACGGTTCGCGGCCGCACTCCCGACCAGGTGGCGGCCGCCCTGGCGCGCCGTCATGTCAACGTGTGGAGCGGCGACAACTACGCCTGGGAGGTGACGGGAGCGCTCGGGATCAGGGATTCCGGGAGCGCCGTGCGCGCGGGGCTGGTCCATTACAACGATGGGTCCGATGTGGACCGGCTGCTGGCCGGCCTCGCCGAATTGGCCGATTGACCGCTCCCGGAGCCGGTCAGGTCGGCGCCCGTCCTCACCGCGACCTTCCCCAGGGGGACCGTGCTCGCGCGCTCGGCCGGCTCGGTTCGGGTCCGGTTTGATGGCTGGCGACGGCTGGGTGCTGGGACAGCTGGAGGCGCCGGCGCCCGAGCTGACCCTGGTGGCGGCGGAGGCCATCGCAGCCAGCCATTTCGGGATCGTGGGCCGAGCCACTCCGCTGGTCAGCGAGCGTGACCAGAACTTCCGAATCGTCGTCGCCGACGGTCGCGCCTTCGTGCTCAAGGTGAGCAATCCAAAGGACGGTGACGATGCGCTCCAACTCCAGGCCAGAGCGATGCTCCACGCGGCCCAGGTCGATCCAGGCCTGCCCCTCATGCGGCCGATCCCGGGCGGTCGGAGCCAGGCGGAGGTAGCTGACGAGGTCGGTGGGCGGCAGCTGGTCCGCATGTTCACCTTCATGCCGGGGCGGCATCTGGAGATCCAGGAGCTGACGCCAGAAGCACTGTGGGGGTTGGGAGTCTGTGCCGCCCGGCTGACCCGATCCCTGCGCGGCTTCTTCCACCCCGCCGCAGCCAGGCCATCGGTGTGGAACTTGCGACACCTCCTGGAGCTCAAACCTCTCCTGGAGGGGGTCCAGGACCCCAGGCACCGAGCCCTGGTGGCAATGGCCCTGGAGGATTTCGGTGACCACGCTCAAGCGGCCTTCCCGGGGCTGCGGGCCCAGGTGATCCACAATGACCTCTCCCTCAGCAATCTGGTCTTCGACCAAGAGCAGGTGGTGAGCGGGATCCTGGACTTCGGGGATGTCGCGCATTCGGCGCTGGTCGCTGAGCTGGCGATCTGTGCCGAGTCCGCGCTCGCCCGCCCAGACGGGCTGGCCGCGCTGGGCCGCTTGGTCGCGGGCTTCAGCTCGATAACTCCGCTCGAGGACCAGGAGGTGGAACTGCTGCCAGACTTCCTGTTGGGTCGCTGGGCCGCCCTGGCGATCATCTCCAGCTGGAGGTTGGCCAGGTGCCCGGCCAGCGCCGCCTATGTGAGCTCTTGGCAGCGGGGCTTGTGGGGAATGTTCGAGACGGCGGCCGCGGCCGGGTTGCCGAAGTGGCGGCAGCTGGTCCAGTCCGTCGCCAGAGGCGAGCGGATCCGCCCGATCCCCGTCACCGCTCCGATCGAGTCGTTGGTTGAGCGTCGGCGCCGGCTCCTGGGGGCCGCCCTCTCGCCGCTGTTTTACGACCCGCCCCTACATCTGGTCCGGGGCGAGGGGGTCTGGCTCTATGACGCCGACGGGCGCCGCTATCTTGATGCCTACAACAATGTGCCGCTCGTGGGCCACTGCCACCCCAGAGTGGTGGCGGCGGTCGCCCGCCAGTTTGCGACCCTGGCCAGCAACACGCGCTATCTGCACGAAGCCCCCCTGGAGCTCGCCGAGCGCTTGGTGGCGACCATGCCTGCGGGGTTGGACACAGTCCTCTTCGTCAACTCTGGGAGTGAGGCCAACGACCTGGCCTGGCGGCTGGCGCGGAGCTTCACCGGCGGCACCGGCGGGGTCGCGACCCGCTGCGCCTACCACGGGATCTCGGCCGCGATAGCCGACCTCTCTCCGGAGGAGTGGCGGGCTCAGGCCCGGCCCGACTGGGTCGAGACCGTGCTCGCTCCCGACGGCTACCGCGGCCGCCACCGGCAGGAAGATCCGGACTGGGTCGCCCACTACGTCGACGCTATCGACCAGGCGATCGCGACGCTGGCTACGCGGGGGCACCGACCCGCGGCCCTCTTCATCGACACCGGCCTCACCAGCGAGGGCATTCTGGTCCCGCCATCGGAGTACCTGGTCGAGGTGGCGCGGCGCTGGCGGGCCGCCGGCGGGTTGCTGGTGGGCGACGAGGTCCAGCTGGGATTCGGCCGCTCCGGGGAGCGGATGTGGGGCTTTGAGCGCCACCGGGTGGTCCCCGACATCGTGACCCTGGGCAAACCGATGGGCAATGGCTATCCCATCGCCGCGGTGGTGACCCGGGCTGAGATAGTCGAGAGGTTCTCTGGGGATACCGGTTGGTTCAGCACCTTCGGGGGCAATCAGGTCGCCTGTGCGGCCGGCTTGGCGGTTCTCGACGTGCTCGAGGACCAGGGACTGCTGCCCCACGCCGGGGCGATGGGAAAAGCCTTGCTGGCGCAGCTTTCGCAGTTGCAGCAAGCGCACCCCGCCATCGGCGAGGTGCGCTCGCTGGGGCTGCTGGTCGGAGTCGAGCTGGTGCGAGACCGCTCCACCCGCGAGCCCCTGCCGGCGGCGGGGATCGCCAATTCCATGCGCGACCTCGGAGTCCTGGTCGGAGCCACCGGTCCCGCCGGCAACGTGATCAAGATCCGCCCCCCGCTGGTGGTCACGGCCGAACAGGTGGGGATGGTGACCGAGGCCCTGGATCGAGCCCTGTTGGGGAACGGCCGCCTTTGATAGTCAGGCCATCGCTGGGGCGGCGATGCCGCAGCGCCACCACCATGCCCCCGCCTATCCGATCGTCACCTGGTGCCAGGTGAGCCCGCCGTTGCTGGACATGATCAGCGCGTTCGCCGATTGGTATTGCGCTTGCGTCTGAGTCGCCGGCTGGCCCCGGACGGCGACGCACTGGGTGGCTGTGGTGCAACCGAAGTCTGTGAAACCGGCGCCCCCGTCGTCATAGACGGTTGCCGTGGTCCAGGTGGCGCCCCCGTCAGTTGACCGGTAGATCCAGCTGGCCGCTGACGCGGTGGCGAGCAGCAGGATCTGGGAGGTGGGAGCCGCGATCTGGCCGCCGTCGCCGACCGAGCCCGGAGCCCCCTCCGCCACCGTCCGGCCCTGGGTCGTGCGCATGACCCGCTTCTGGGTATGTCCCGCCGCGCCGTTCCCGGAACAGAGCGAGTCGAGGGTGGAGGTGTCAGGCATGGCGAAGGAGGTGAGCTCAAGCTGGTAGCCGGAGGTGACCGCGCAGGGATCTGGGAATCGGCTCCAGTGCAACCCGTCCGCGGTGCCATATAGCACCGGGGTGGCGCCGTAGGTTCCGTT
>Ga0307372_10010052_pt1 | contig 12897 bp, 10 predicted proteins | sample OX1MG_FD_202533 | JGI IMG/M metagenome (GOLD analysis project Ga0307372, IMG submission 202533) | Soil microbial communities from Risofladan, Vaasa, Finland - OX-1 | ecosystem: Environmental > Terrestrial > Soil > Coastal area > Acid sulfate soil | place: Finland: Risofladan, Vaasa | collected...
GCGATCCGGCCGGGGTCTCCTGCACGCTGGGGTGGGGGCGAGGATTGCTGAAGCATCTCGCGGAAAATCGTGCGTCCCAGTCGATGCGAGCAAATAAAGCGCTCTTCTGCCGCCGGCGCGGGGCCCGGCGCCCGGGAGTCTCGGTTAGCGTTATTTCCAGTGGAACGCGGGAATACTTCAACCGCCAAGAATGGGAGCTTCAGCTCGTAGCCTCTGCGCAAAATCACCCGCGCCAAGCATTCTCAAAATCCCAAGTCACTTGTTCCCGCAGCAATGCAGATGCGGCATGGTAAACAAATCCCGCGAAAACATCAGCTTCAGTGTCACCGCGTCCGATCCCGGCGTAAGCCCGAAGCCGATGCCCGCTTCAATGTCCGTCTTCGCGTAGTGGTCGAACGTGGCCCACAATTCATGAAACTGGTCGCTGCTCTTGTAAAAATTCCGCAGCGGGCCGATATCGTCGTACTCCTCGACCGCGATTGCCCAATCGCCGTTCACGTGATAGGCGATGCGCGTTGACGGCGCGAAATCCAGGCTCTTGACTCCGCCCCGATACGAATTATCCAGGATCGGGTTGAAGATAAAATCCCACGGGTGCAAGTGCAGCCCGATAATCGGACGGATTTCGGATGTGTACTGATTCGGATCCCACTGGCTCTGATTGAAGCTGAATTCGAAATTCATACCATAAAAGAATGTGTGATCGTCCGCGTGCGGACGGACGAACAGCAACCGCAGCTTCGAGCCGTTGTACGTCATGCCCTTGTCCTTCGACACGCTGTACAGCGGCAGATACAATCCCGCTTCGAGCCACGGCGTCACGCCGTACGCCCACTCAAGCCCGCCATTCCACGATTTATCTGGAATCACCGCACCCGGAAACGAAGGCAGCGTCCTTCCATCCGGCGTGTAGTTGTTGTGCCACGTCAGGTTCACCACGCCGGGCGCCGCGATGGACGCGTCGTACACCTGAATTTCATCCGTTTGCGCGAAGGTTGCCGACGCCGCCAGCGCCAGCGCGAATACCATCGCCCCGCATGCAATCGCGCATCGTCCCAAGCCTCCTGCCAAAGCCCGTGTATTCCTCATGCGTGTGGATGTGCCTTGTCGTAGACGTCCATCAATTGTTTCACCGTCGCTTGCGTGTATCGCTGCGTGGTGGAAAGCGAAACATGCCCCAGCAGCTCCTGAATCGCGCGCAGGTCCGCGCCGTCCGCCAGCAGGTGCGTGGCAAACGCGTGCCGCAGCGAGTGCGGGTGCAAATCCCAGTTCGCATTCGCCAGGCGCGTATGTTTTTTCACCAGCACTCGCACCCAGGTGTTGGTCAGCCGCCCTCCGAGGTGATTCAAGAACACCGCTTCCGCGTTCTTCTTCACCTTCGACGCCCGCTGCGCCAGAATTTCGTCGCGAACCGGCCAATACGCCTCCAGCGCCTCTTGCGCCTTCGCTCCGTACGGCACCACGCGCTCTTTGCGGCCTTTGCCCAGCACCCGCAGCATCTGCCCGGCGCGATCCACATCCTCCAAATTCAGCCCCACTAGCTCGCTCACGCGCACTCCCGCGCCGTACAGCAGCTCCAAAATCGCGCGGTCGCGCTTCAGCAAAATTTTAACTTCCGCCTCCTCGCGCTCCGAAGGCTCTCTTTTGCGGCGTGCCTTAGCTTTCGCCGCCATTCCGCCGCGCGCCATTTGATCCAGAAATCCATTCATCTCCTCCGCCGTCGGTATCTGCGGAATCCTCTTCGGCAGCTTCGGAGTAGCGATCAGCCGCGCCGGATTCAGCTTCACGTACTTTTCGCGCACGCAAAATTTAAAAAACGTCCTCATCGACGCCAACCGCCGCGCCACCGAAGCCTTCTCCAGTTTCCGGTCGTACATGAACGCCACGTATTCGCGGATCACGCGATGGTCGATCTGCTCGAGCGGCAGCGTCTGCTCGCCCGGCGGCGTCAGAAAATCCGCGAACTGCTGCATGTCCCGCCGGTATTCCCGGATAGTTTCCGGAGACACGTTGCGTTCGTACCGCAGATACTCGATAAACTTGTCGATCAGTTGCTTCATTGGAGGCGGCGCGCATCGCATGCGCGGCAGCACGCGATTATATGCCCGCGCGCCGCCGTACTCAGCCACCAAATTCTTTCTTCCCCGCCGCGGCCTTACTGACTACGGTACCTCCGCATTCGCGGGCCGGCAAATTGAGGGCGTGAGCCACCGCTATCGATTCACGCGGAAGCCCTGCCCGCTCTCTTATAACGAGAGATTCTTCTGAATGGTTCTCATGGATTTGTTGCGGCGTACGCGACTAGGGCAGCAGGCCGTATACGTCCAATTCGCCGGGAATAGTCGTCGAGTTCGTCACCCCTCCGGTATTGTTCCCGCGCGTGCCGACGTACACTTTTCCGTTCGCCACCGTCGGCACCGTGAACTTCACTGCGTTCCCTGCGCTGTTCCCAGTTCCCTGCGAACTATTCCACAGCTCGGTAGCGACGTTCGCCGCATCGAATGCGTGCAATACCGTGGGGCCACATCCGCCCGATTGAGGCGTGCAGTAGTTTCCGTTATCCAGTGCCCACACGATCCCGTCGCTGCTTGGGCATGACGACACCGACGGCGTGCTGCCCGGAAATCCAAACGTTCCCTGTGATTGCGGTACATTCGTCAAATCGAACTTCCCCGTCGTCGTATTGAACGTAAATTCCTGCAGATTGCAATTCGTGCTCGCCAGGTAGTAGTGGTTGTTCCAGAAGGCCCCAGTGGCCGCAATCTCGCAGCCAAAATCGAAGCGTTGCCAAGCGTTCGCGTCGCCATACCCGCCGAGCGAATCTCGGTTCAGCAGATACAGGTAACCGTCCTTGCCGCCTCCGATTACCAGGTGCGGCACCGGGCCATTTGGCTGGTCCACCAGTATTGCCGCGCCTCCCGAACCAAAGTCGTTATCGTTCGAGTTGTCATTCGCCTGATCGGACGGCGTGAAGTACGACGATACATTGAGCGCACTGGTCAGTTTCAGGAACGAGTCGCCGTAGTCGTTGTTCGGCGCACTCGCATTATTGGCGTCGAACGTAGCGTTGCCGGTCACAATAAACAAGTTGTTGCTCGAATCCGCCGCCGGCGCACCACCCCCCATCCAGATTCCGCCCCACCGGACGTTCGGCGTCACGTTCAAAACGTATTTCTGCTGCAGCGTGCTAGCGCTGTACCCCATCATCCATCCGTAATACGGAGGCATATCCTCGTGTGACGACCAGGCGATGTATACGGTCCCGTTCACCAGGGCCAGTCCTGCTCGCTGATTCTCCTGTTGCGGCACAAACGTCGTGGTCGTACCCCCGTCTCCGGTTCCAGGATACGTTGCCGCGATCGTGGTGGGGCCTCCGAATTTTTCGTTTCCCGTCAAAATATCGATCGCGTGCAGCCGCTGATAGAAAGTCGGCCCCGACGCGACCACTGATTTCGACACCACGTACAGCGTATCGGTCGAAGGATCGATGACCGGCGTTCCGGTGACTCCCACTTCCGGAGTAATGTCTCCGAGGCCGGCACCCACCATACCGCCCGTGGGTCCCGAAGGCACCGAGGTTTCGCCTGCCGTTCCGCCGTGGTTCGAATCGATCAGGTCGGCATGCCACAGCATCTCGCATGGGCTCGCATCCGCGTCGAACGCGTACAAACTCTCATGTTGCGTCGCTACGAAAACTACGTTGTGGGTGGCGCCGTTGATGGTCAGATGGGGAACCCAAAGCGGCTGCGCATAAATCGCTCCATCCACCGTGCACGAGAAAAGTTTCCCAAAAGTTCCGGCCGCTACGTTGGACGTAGTCAGGGCGTATTCGCTCGGATTGCTGCCATCTCGCGACAAATCGTTGTGATATGTAAACACACCGGATAAATCTGTAACACCGATGCTCGCCGAAGCCGACTGGGCGTTGTCCGCCACGCTCGTCGCCGTTACCGTGTAGACTCCTGCCGACGCGGCGCTGAATATCGCCGCCGTCGTGCTCGTGCCGGATAGCGTTCCGCCCGCTGTCACCGTCCAGTTCACACCTGCCGAACCAACATCATTCGTTACCGTCGCCGCGAAGGGAAGCTGCTGCCCCACGACGACCCCGCCTCGTCGCGGCGTTATTGACACACTTATGACCGACGAGGTGATCGTTAACGTCAGGTTCACGGATTCGCTCATCGCCGTAGGAGTGGCCGAGTCCTTCACTTCGAACTTCAGCGGCGTGTTCAGCACGCTTTGCGTTGGCGTTCCGCTGATTGCTCCGCTCGACGGATTTAGTGTCAAACCCGTCGGCAGCGAGCCGGAAGTCAGGCTCCAGGTATACGGAGTGATTCCGCCCGTGGCATTCAGCGTGGCGGAGTACATCACATTGACTTGCCCATCCGGCAGGCTGCTCGTGGTGATCGATAATTGCGCCGGTGCGATTACCACTTGCAACGGCTCGGTCGTGCTATGGGAGGCGGCATCCGTCACCTTCGCCGTAAACCCGAACGTCCCCGCCGCAGTGGGCGTGCCCGACAATACTCCTGCACTCGATAGCGTCAGCCCGCCCGGCAGCGTTCCCGCGCTCACCGACCACATGTACGAACCCGTGCCGCCGGTGGCCGCTAGTGATGCGGAGTACGCCGTTCCAACCTGTCCGCCGGCCAAAGTCGCACTCGTGATCGCAAGCGGCGCCGTCTGAGGTCCCTTTGCACAGCCTTGCTGCAACACCGCCGCGACTGTGAGTATCGGTAATAGAAACGCCACAAGATATGTGCGAACAGATGCAACGAAAGCCCGCGCACCACTCGCGCTAAAAGTGGTTCTCGGCGAAGATCCCAACTTTCTCGTTTGCATCAGATAAAGGGGCCGCGTGACTCCGGAATGGGAATCGAAATTTAGCATAAAATAAATTCGCGTGAAACAACACTGGAGTAATCTAAGGCAGCTTGGAATAGCCCTTGGGTAATAGCAGTTCTTAGCATAGGGTGCCTACAATCCGGCTCGTGCGCGGCCTTAAAGTCTCATCGACTCTGGGCGAGCCGCCCTTTAGTATCCACTGATCGTTTATCGCTGCCGGGCCGGGCTACCGCCCAGCCTTAACCGCACTGTTCAACTTTTCTGTCGAATTCACTCGTCGCCGAGCGACTAACAGGTAGGAGGAAACATGATGCAATACCTGGCATTGATCTACGAAACGGAAGAAACCCGCAGCAAGCTGTCCCAGACCCAGCAAGACGCCCTGTACGACGAGTACCGCAAGCTGATCGCCGAGTTGGGCGGCAAGTTGATTGGAGCCAATCGCTTGCGGCCCGCTTCCACCGCCAGCACCATACGCGTTCGCGACGGCAAACGTCTCGTCACCGACGGCCCTTTCGCCGAAACCAAGGAATATCTCGGCGGCTATTTTCTGATCGAGGCGGCCGACCTCGACGAAGCCATCCAAATCGCTTCCCGCATCCCCGCGGCGCGAATGGACTGCGTCGAGATTCGGGCGGTGGTGCCTCGCGAGCAAGCCGTCGCGCGCTCCTAAGGCAACGGCAATCCGATCGCGTCCAGCGCGAGTCCCGCCGGCGGTGCACTTCGTCTGCGGGGCTGCGCGCCTCTACACTTCGCCGAAACAAGGTGTCTTTTCGCACGCATCAGCAACACGAACTTCTCGGGCTGTCGGCGAAATTCGTTTCCGAGTTCCGGGACGTCGACGAATGCGTGATCGGCATGCCGATGCACAATTGGGGTCCTCCCGCCACTCTCAAGCTGTGGGTGACCACATCGTAACGCCACGAACGAGCTTCGAGCCGCCACTGGCAGGGACGCGCGCCGCATTCCTCGCGCACCACCACAAGTCGATCGAAGCGCTTTTCCGCGACAAAACCAACCATCGGCCCGACGCCGGTTCTGACGGCTCGCGCACTCCGCACGCGTAAATGTGCTACATCGCGCGCTCGCGCGACACGTTGCGAGCATCATTTGCACTCCGCAAGCGTTCGCACAGCGCCGCCATTCCCGTCCGGCGTCCCCAAGCAATACCGCTGCAAGTCGGCGCCCGCAAACACCGGCCCCGAATAATACTTCTTCACGCCCTCGACAAACTGCTGCCCGCTCCCAGCGCCCACGAAGTGATGCATCAGCACCGCTTTCACCTGCGCCCTCGTCGCCATCTCGCCCAAGTCTTTCGTCGGCAGATGCTCCATGCGCATGTGCGCCGCGAGCGCGCTCTGATTGGGCGCTGCACCGCGGCCCTCCGGCACGCCTGCCACGGAGATGACTTCCGAAATCAGCACGTCCGCGCCAGTGGCCAGCTTTTCCACCGCCGCGCTCGGTCCCGTGTCGCCCGTAAACACAATCGCGCCGTACGGCGTCTCGAACCGGTACGCGAACGACTTCATCCGCGCGCGATATTTCGCCGCCATCAGCTGGTAATGCGTGTTCTCCGTGGCTGTCACGCGAATCTTGTCGTCCTGGTAGACCAGCCCGTGGCGATCGATCACGTGCGCCTTGAACGGATCGACCAGCGTGCTCACGCCCAAATGTTCCGCCGCGAAAATGCTGTACGGAATCCGAATGTAGTCGTATGCCGCGCTCACCAGCGCCGGCGTTTGCGGCGGCCCATAAATGTTGAACGTTCGCCTCGCGCCGCGCGGCCCGAAATCCAAGCTGAGAAAATCATTCGCCAGCACGTCGACCAGCCCCAGCGCGTGGTCTGGATGATCGTGCGTGATGAAAATCGTCCCGATCGTCTGCGACGGCACGCCTGCGTCCAGCAACCGCCGCATCGTCCCAATGCCGCAATCGATCAGGTACGGGCGCCCATCGACGATCAGCAAACTCGAAGGCTCGGATCGTTCCCGTGTCAGCCCGGGCCCACCGTGAGTCCCGAGCAGCAAAATCTCGTCGCCTTTTTTCGTGACCGCTGGCCGACCTGCGGGCCGCTGCTGCGCCACCACTCGCGCCGCGAACATCGATAGCACCAGCGCCGCTGCGATCGCCAACGTAAAAGCCCTGCGCAACTCTGCGCGAGCCAATTTGATTGAGCTTCTCTCGGACTTGATCATCGTCCTCACCTCGCATCACAATTTCGGTCCGCAGAGTGTACCTCGCCCCGAGCAGCATGTGGAGTGCGGCGGCTCGCCGCCGCTCTCTGGCGAAAACGTGACGCGCCGCGCGATCTGTGACCATTCTTCGCGAACGCCGTGCCGACATTGTTGTTCTCAGAATGCGCGGGCGGCGATGCGTGACAAGGCGGCCGCTACGGTTTTTCGGAGTCGGCGAAACCGTCCACGTCTCGCCTGCTGCCCCGTGCTCCTCGCGACTTTTGCGCCTTCTGCGGATCGACTGACTCGCGACGTTCATTCGGATGCTCGTCTGCCTCGCTGACCTCAAATGTGCTACATTCCCGCCGTCACGCGGCGCACTTGAAAACGCGCCGCGTCGCACAACCACCCCATGCGCAAGCTCCTACTCCACGGCGCCACCATCCTCACCATGGACCCGCGCTACGGCGATCTGCGCCCCGGCGACATTCTGATCGAAGGCAACCGCATCGCCGCCATTGCTCCAAAGCTCGACGCGCGCCCGGCAGAAACCGAAGTCGAGCAAATCGACGCCAGCGCCTTCATCATCATCCCCGGCCTCATCAACGCCCACATGCACACCTGGCAGACCGGCCTGCGCGCCGTCTCCAGCAATTGGACGCTGCTCGAATATTTCCGCTGGATGCACGCCGGCCTGGCCACGCGCTTTCTTCCCGACGACATTCGCATCGCCAATCTCGCCGGCGCGCTCAATCAGATGAACTGCGGCGTCACCACGCTGGTCGACTGGTGCCACAACAACCCCACTCCCGCGCACACCGACGCCGCCATCGACGGCCTGCGCGAATCCGGCATTCGCGCTGCGTTTTTTCACGGCTCTCCCAAGCCCGATCCCAAGCCCGGCGAACGCCACTTCTCCGAAGTCCCGCATCCGCGCAGCGAAGTCGAACGTCTTCTTCGCGGCCCGTTCGCCTCGCGCGAGCAACTGCTCACTCTCGGCCTCGCCATTCTCGGCCCGCATTACTCGACGCTCGAAGTTTCTCTCCACGATTTCCGCCTGGCGCGCGAACTCGGCCTGATCGCCTCCATGCATCAGGGCGGCGGCGCGCCGAAAACCCCCGGCGGCTGGGACGCGCTCGAGCGCGAAAATCTAGTCGGCGACCACGTCAACATCGTCCACGGCAACGATCTTGCCGACGATCAACTGGCGCGCTTCGTCGAGACCGGCGTCAGCTTTTCCATCTCGCCCGAAAACGAAATGGCGCAGGGCCACGGCCATCCGATCACTGGACGCCTTCGCCGCCTCGGCGCCGCTCCCTCTCTCGGCATCGACCTCGAAAGCGTCGTCTCCGGCGATCTGCTCACCTCCGCGCGCATCGCGCTGGCGCATCAGCGTTCGCTCGACAACGCCCGCGCCCGCGCCGAAACCGGCTCGATCACGCAGACCACCAGCATTCCCGTCCGCGAAGCGCTCGAATGGATCACCATCGCAGGCGCGCGCATGTTGCGCATGGACGACCGCATCGGCTCGCTCGCGCCCGGCAAGCAAGCCGATCTCGTCCTGATCCGCGCCACCGACCTCAACGTCTGGCCGGTGCACGATCCCGTCGCCACAGTCGTGATTCAGGCCAGCCTCGCGAATATCGACTCGGTGATGATCGCCGGCAAGTGGCGCAAGCGCGCCGGAAAATTGACCTACGCCAACGTCGAAGGCGTGAAACACGAACTGCTGCGCTCCGGCACGCGCATCCTAACCGAACTCGGCTGGACGCCCGATCTGCAATCCGGCTCCGCCGTCGAATCTTCCGCGCAGGCACGCACATGACCGCGCGTCCCCACCACGCCGCTTCAGCCTTACCGCCATCAGTACACGGCGCGAGCCCGCTGTTGTCATCCCGAACCCATTCCCGGCGCTTTTTGCCGGGAATGAGCGTGAGGGATCTGCTGTTGCCCGATCTCCGCTCTTCGTGCAGCGCAGCGCTGTTGTTACTTCCCTATCTCCGTGCCTCCGTGCCTCAGTGGCCCTAAAGGAGCCTCATGCCCCTCACAATTTTCGGCCAGCCGCAAGACGGCGTCATCCAAATGTCCTACGTCGTCAAAGACATTCACCAGGCGATGAACGAATGGATCGACAAGCTGAAAGTCGGCCCCTGGTTTCTGCTGCCGCACTTCACCGGAGTCGACGCGCTCTATCGCGGACAGCCCACCTCCGCCGACGTCTCCATCGCCATGAGCTTCGCCGGCCACATGTGGATCGAGCTGATCCAACCGCTCGACGACGCGCCTTCCGTCTATCGCGAGGCCATCGACCAGCGCGGCTACGGCTTTCATCACTGGGGCGTCGGCACGCCGCAATTCGATCGCGACGTGGCCCGCTACCAAGCCGCCGGCTGCGAACTAGCCTTCTTCGCCCGCGTCCCCAGCGGCGGCCGCGTCGCCTACATGGACACCACCACCACCCTCCCCGGCATGACCGAACTCATCGAGCTGGGCGCTTCCTTCGACTCCGTCTTCAGCCGCATGTACCGCGCCACCATCGGCTGGGACACCTCCGACCCCATCCGCTCCTTCATGTAGCGGGATTTTTTCAGCGCGGCGATCACCTCGCCGCAACTTTCTCGCGCAAAAATGCAAAAAAGAAAATGCACCGGGAAGTTCCGCCCTTGCATGTGACCGGTCTTTTGTTTTCTATCACTTAGGCGTGCTGAAGGTCGATTGACCGTTCCGCCCTTTAACATGACGTGATTGGTGATCCGCGACTGGTGACTCGTGAGGAGCAAAGGCACAATTTCGGAAGAAGATTTGAACGTGGGTTCTCTCTTCGCTTTCGAGCGGTCTTCAACGCGGCAGGGGTCGAATGCAGCGGCGGGCAGGCAAACTTCGTGCAGTTTTACATGCGCCGGGACGTTCCGGGTAGACGCATACCCGATCGTTTGTTTTCTATGAGTTGCGAGTGTTTCTACTCGAGTGACTGTTCCGGGTAGAAATGGCGAGCGGAGGGCGGCTATCGGTGAATGAAAGGCGAAAATTCTGGAGACAATTTCGTTCGCCGTCACTGGATGCGTTCCCTTCTCGGCCCGTGCGCACACGGGCCGCGTCTGCTGCCGATGAGCGCTTCAAGATCGCCTTGCCCGACCTCGGCAGCTTCCGAGCGAGCAAGAAAAACAACCCAACATAGCATGACTGCCAGTGTGAGTGTGTGAGGGGTTGAATTTTCTTACGATACTGAGCAGGACGTCATTGGACAGAGTGACCGAGGCTCTGACTGTGCTTGACGTTAGGGATCAATCGCCTGAGTCGCGTGGTTTGGACCGGTCAGACACCTCCGCTATGCGATCGAGGACACTCGTAATTTCCTGGCTTATCTGCTCTAAAGGAAGATATCTAGCCAAGACGTGGTAATGCGATTTCGTCATCAGGTTCGGCAGGGAAAGTTCTTTGAAGAAGGAGTCAAACAGCCTGTCCAGGAACTCATCGCTCGCCTTCGTCTCGGTCCACCACCGATCATTTGGATCGCGCTGAGCGGCTCTGGGCACGAAATCCTCGATGCATTGCCGCATGGCGTCGGCCCGCCTCAGTCGCTCGGTCGGCTCGAAGAGCGGCCCCGGAGCTGCCTCTTCCGCCGATCCTTCCGCGTACGCAACAAGGGTTTCGGGGGAGCAAAGGTAGTTTTCGATTTCTCGCCTACGCCATGAGTATTCTGCGAGCTCCGGACGGTCCTGGAGAGGGTCCGGAATCCTGTCGAAAAGTGCGAAGCCGATTAGGTCAGGCTTCGCTTCTCGCAGGCCGTAGAAATGGTGACGCGCTGCCTGGGGCGAATTTAGCACGTAGTGGACAAAGGGACGTGCGAGAATCGGCGCTGATTTGTGTTGTAGTCTTTCCGAGAGGGCACGCAGAATCGCCAAGTCTGTAGAGCCTTCCAGGTAGAGTACCCACCCCGTCAGTTCAGCTTGGTAATACTGATCGTAGCCGATCTCCTTGAGCGACTTGAGAAGTTGGCTGCCTCGATCATCAATTCGATGTGGCTGTCCCACAAAAGCTACGACAACGTCTCGGTCGGCAGCTTCGTTGAGAATGATTTCGGAATGACTCGCCGCGATAATCTGGCTCGATTGGCTACGGGCAGTTTCCGTGAGAAGTTGATATATCTGGCGTTGCCGCAGAATTTCCAAATGAGCATCAGGCTCATCCAATAGAAGAACTGAGTTCGTATTCACCGTCAGGTGGGCGAGGAGAAGTAGAGTCTGCTGCAGCCCCCTTCCAGAAGAAGAGAGATCGAGCCGCACGCCTGATCGGCTGCGGTAGGTCATGGCTATCTCACCGCGCTCTGCAATGTATTCCGGGGGGTCGAGCTTGACGCCGAACAGGTCCTTCAGCTTCCCCACTACAGTCTTCCACCTCTCCGCCCCGTCGTTACCCGAGTAGATCATGAAACACAGATTGCGAAGCACCTCAGCCGTTCGACCTTCGCCCATTCTTACGTTAATTGCCCCCACGTCCAGTCGAGTTTCGTTCGCCGCCAATCCCGACATCGGGGGCAAGAACGCAACCCGTACATCGCGCACGTCCTCCGGGACAACCATTCTTTCAAATTCGTCTCCGGTCCCGACGCGAAGCGGCCGACAATAAAACGATTCATCATTGGCATAGTCGAATTCGAGTCCGCAACTCCACTCCTTATCCTGGGTAACCCCATCTACGGTCACTTCAACTCGCACGTTTTGGGTCTGCTGTTTGCCTTCGATCTTCTGCACGTCGCGCACGTGAAGGTTTCGCCAAAGTAGGTTCGCATCGGGGACCGGCACAGATATTAGGTCGCGCCGATTAATGGTTACGCCAGGACGCTTCTCGGGGGCGTCTTTTCCGCCTCGCTTTTCTAGCCACCGTTTTATGCCGATGTCCCAGAGTGCGAGCGCCTGCAGAGCTGTTGTCTTCCCGGAGTCGTTGGGGCCAATGAAAACAACCGGATTACCGAGGTCGATTTCAACCTGCTCGAACCTCTTGAAGTTTCGGATCGTGAGCTTTGTCAGCATTCGTGAAAAGAGGACTGTAGCATAACAGCCCAATGTTGACGCGTCGTTGTTGGGTACGTTCGGCTTTTCCCTGTAGGGGTGACAATCCGACCCACTCAGAGCTATCCAGGCAGCGCCCATATCGATTACTCTATTCCGCCTGTGTTAGGCCTTGGATGTGTGCGGCAGCGGCTGGGCAGCATCGGGGAGATGTTGCGGAGCCGCGGCGTGGGGCTTGACCTGGGCCCCTTCGGCGAAATCGACGGCGAGCGGCGCAAGGTCGTCCGCTCGGCGGAGCAGATGGAGGCTGAGCCTCCGGCAGGCTCAGGTCAGGGCGACAACACGAGCGGCGGAATTGCGTCGCTCAAGAGCGTCAGGATTTTGGAGGCGGGTGGGGTTCGCCGTTCTTGGCGCCGGCGGATTTGTTTTGCGCCCAGCGCTGCGTTGCTTTTTTCCGGCCGTGCAGCTGCATCTGTTTCTCGATGCGATTCGCTTCCAGATGCTTGTGCATCGGGACGACCGAGCCTTTCGGCTGAGAGCGGCCGGCAGCTTTCGCTCGCGGCGAACGGGCCGCGGTCCCCGGAAAATGCAGCGGATCCCGGAGATTTTGCAATTCGCGGTAGTAGTAAAGCGCCGCCGGCCGGGAGCCGTTAAACCTCAGCCGTTTCAAAAAGGCGATTTCTTCCTCCGAGGCGTCGCCGCTCATCGAAGGATCGCCAAGAAATTCCAACAGTCCGGGATCTTCCTCCAGCGCGCCGCCCTCCGTCTCCACGAATTCAAGTTTCTTCACGTGCGCGGGCGCCAGCCTTCGATTCAACACGATTTCCATTGCGAAGTTGGCCAGGCCGATATCCCAGGACTCGATC
>Ga0307372_10010054_pt1 | contig 12897 bp, 10 predicted proteins | sample OX1MG_FD_202533 | JGI IMG/M metagenome (GOLD analysis project Ga0307372, IMG submission 202533) | Soil microbial communities from Risofladan, Vaasa, Finland - OX-1 | ecosystem: Environmental > Terrestrial > Soil > Coastal area > Acid sulfate soil | place: Finland: Risofladan, Vaasa | collected...
ACGGTACGAGGAGGGTCCCATGTTTCAAATGATCAATGATGAAAAACCCAACGCTGAAGATCGAAAGATGATGTGGGTTAAGGTTGGATTGTTCGTTGTTCTTATCGTCGCCCTGGGCGGGGTGGTCTACTTCTTTGCCACAGTGCCGTTTGGAAGATGATTACGAACGAGGGAGTGGAAACCGCTGGCGCACGAGGTGCAGTGCGTCTTCTGACGTATGGATCTCTCCTTCGAGCTGTGCGTCTTCCACGGCCTGGAGGATCTGTTTGAACAGCGGGCCCGGCTTGTATCCCTCACGGATAAGATCCCTGCCGCTGAGAAGGCGAACGGGCCTGATCTCCTGTTCCGGAATCTGACCCAGTAGGTCCCGCGCCAGGTTGTAGTTGTCCAGTTTTCCATGGCTTGCCAGACAGTCCAGCCGGTGCAGTTCCAGATGCTCTGAAAACCCATCCATCCGCAGAAAGCGGATTTGCGTCGATCGCTTCATCTGGGGAAAGTCTTTGAAGCGCAGGTGGTGGCGCACCAGCTCGACCACGCGCTCCGTGTCGCGCGCCGAAAGCCGGAGCCGCTTGCAGATATCTTCCGCCATTTTGGCGCCCACCTCGACGTGCTTGTCAAAACGAATGCGCTCCCGCACAGCAAAGGTGCGGGGCTTGCCCACGTCGTGCAGCAGCACCCCGAGCGCCAGCGTCGGGGTTGGCGCGTCCAGCCCTTCGAGCATCATCAGGGTGTGCGTCCACACGTCGCCTTCGGGATGAAATTCCGGAGGCTGCTCTACGCCCTGCATGGCCTTGACCTCAGGCAAGACCTGCTCCAGAAGGTTCGTGCTGTCCAGCAGTTCAAATCCCCGGCGCGGCTGGCCTTCCGTAAGGATCTTCAGGATCTCATCGCGAATCCGTTCCGCGCTCACCAGCCGGATTTCGCTTGCCAGGTCCCGGATGGCCTTCGCAGCGGCACCCTCCAGCTCAAAGTTGAACCGTGCCGCAAAACGCACGGCGCGAAGCATGCGCAGGCGGTCTTCGCTGAAACGCTGGTAAGGGTCTCCGATGGTGCGGACCCTGCGGGCGCGGATGTCCGTCTGGCCTCCCACGTAGTCGAGCACTTTGTCTTCCAGCGGATCGTAAAGCAGGCCGTTGATCGTGAAGTCCCGGCGAAGGACGTCCTCTTCGGCGGACTGGGCGTACTCAACCTGGACGGGATGGCGTCCGTCGGCATAACGGCCGTCGCTCCTGAAGGTTGCGACCTCAACGTTCCCATCTTCACGGGGGACGATGATCACTCCAAACCGCGCGCCCACCGTTAGGCTCTCCGGAAACATCCCCATCACCTGGGCCGGCAACGCCGCCGTCGCAACATCGTAGTCCTTCGGTTCCCGCCCCATCACAAGGTCACGCACGCATCCGCCCACAAGATAGGCGGCAAACCCCGCGTCCCGCAATCGCTGGACAATGCCGGTCGCGGCCTGGCGCTTTGGTTCCATTTGTGCCTTTCGATTGAGACCCGGTTCAGGGGGTTCCACCCGCCCGGAACCCCGCACCGCTTGGGGGGACTCCGGCCCCCGACCACAGTAACACGAATTACTTCTTCTCCCGCTCAAGCGAGCGCGCCAGTTTCAGCGCGTCAAACCCGTAGCGACCCCGGACCTGGTCGGCCGCGCGCAGGACGCGATCGAGTTTTTCGTGCTTCGCCGAATCAAACAGGCCAAGCTGGAAAGTCGAACGTTCCAGGTTCGATGCTCGCACGCCCACCAGCCGGATTTTCTCGCGCCCGTCCCACGCGGCGTTCAACACTCGCAACACCTGCTCAAAAATAACGGAATCCAGATGGGTGGGCTCGTCCAGTGGGGTGTCACGCGTGATCGTTTTGAAGCGATGGTTCCGAAGCTTCAGGCCGATGGTTCGCGCAAACAACTGGCGCTCTCGCAGACGCCTTGCAACAAGCTGCGAAAGATAGGAGAGCGTCCGCTCCAGTTCTTCGCCGTCCGCCGTGTCCACCGCGAAAGTTGTTTCGTGGCTGATCGATTTGGGCTCTTCTTCGTAGGCGTAGGCTTCAATGTCCTTGCCCAGCGACTTCGTGTAGAGCCATTCGCCATACTTGCCAAACCGGGCCTTCAGCCGCTCGGCGCCATACGTCTGCAAGTCCCCGATGGTGGCAATCCCCAGCGAGAGCAGTTCGGGTTCGGTGACCTTCCCGATGCCCGGCATGCGGCGAACCGGCAGCGGCGCAAGGAATGACTCTTCGCATCCCGGCAGCACGTAGAGCAGCCCGTGGGGCTTGGCCTGATCGGAAGCGATCTTCGACACCAGATGCGACGTGGACGCGCCCACCGAGCAGTTCAGACCCGTCCGCTCCCTGACGGTGCGGATCAGGCGGTCGGCAGCTCTCAGCATTCCTCCGTGCAGGCGCTCGGAACCCGTCAGATCGAGATAGGCTTCGTCAATTGAAACCATCTCAATCGCGGGTGTGAACTCCTGGAAGACCTCGTAAATCTTATGCGAGTATTCGCGGTACTTTGCGTGGTCGCCGCGCAGGAAGATGGCCTGGGGACAGAGTTTTTTTGCCGTTCGCACCGGCAGGGCGGAGTGCACGCCGAACTTGCGAGCCTCATAGCTGGCCGCAGCCACCACGCCGCGGCCGCCGGGATCGCCGCCCACCACCACCGCCTTGCCTTTCAGCGAGGGATCAGCCAGTTCCTCCACCGAGACAAAAAAGGCGTCCATGTCAACATGAAGGATTTGGCGAAGCATAGCGAATCAGCCCGTCTTGCGCGCGCTTATCACGCGCGGAATGCCGGCGAGGTCCGGACGAACCTCCGGCTGCTCCCAGTCGTTGTCCAGCAGCCGCAGAACCGCGTCTTTCTTATGGTAGCCAATCTCCACCACCACGTAGCCGCCGGGCTTGAGAAGTTGAAAGGCTTGCGGAAACAGCCGGGCATAGATTTCCTCGCCCTGGGCCAGATCGCCCCACGCCAGGCGCGGCTCAAATTCGCGCACCTCGCGCTGGACTTCGGCAAGCTCGTCGTGCGCAACGTAGGGCGGGTTCGACACAACAAAATCAAACGCGCCGGTAAATTCCGGCCCCAGCAGCCGGGCGAGCAGGTCGCTTTCAAGGAACTCGACCCGGCTTTCCACTCCCAGCCGCTGCGCGTTCCGGGCCGCAACATCGAGCGCCGCCCGCGAGATGTCCACGGCGAACAGCGCCGCGCGCGGAAGCTCCGTCGCCAGTGCGATGGGAATGCATCCTGAGCCGGCGCCCACGTCCACGATCCGCAAAGGCGCTTGTTTCGAAAGGCCCTGCCGTCCGATCAGGTCGAGCACGGCCTCGATGAGGTGTTCGGTTTCCGGGCGCGGAATCAGGACCGCCGGGGTCACTTCAAAATCCAGGCCCCAGAACTCCTGATGGCCCGTGATGTACTGGGTGGGCTTTCCCGTGCAGCGATCCCCGATCAATTCCATGTAGCGGTCAACCTGCCCAGCCGCCAGGGCCTGATGGGAATGCGTGTAAAGATAGGCGCGGTCCTGCTGGAGAACGTGCATCAGCAGAAGTTCCGCGGCCAGGTCCGCGGAAGGCACGTCATGTTCCAGAAGGCGTTTCAGTCCCGCCTGCATCGCGGCGCGAAGTTGCATTGCGGAAGCCTGCTCCCACGCCGGCGATCGTCAGGCCGCGACGGTCGCCTGCTTGAGCTTTTCGGTCTGGTAATGAGTGGTCAGGGCGTCGATGATTTCGTCCAGCCGTCACTCCATGATGCGGTCAAGCTGGTGCAGCGTGAGCCCGATCCGGTGGTCGGTCACGCGGTTCTGGGGAAAATTGTAAGTTCTGATCTTTTCGCTGCGGTCGCCGGTGCCCACCATGGTGCGCCGCTCTTCAGAAATCTGCTTCTGCTGCTCCTCCAGCCGCTGTTCATAGAGCCGGGAACGCAGCACGCGCATGGCCTTGGCGCGGTTCTTGATCTGCGATTTCTCATCCTGGCAGGAGACCACCATCCCGGTGGAAAGATGCGTGATGCGCACCGCGGAATAAGTGGTGTTCACTGACTGGCCGCCGGGCCCTGACGAGCAGAAGGTATCAATGCGGATCTCCTTGGCGTCGATTTGAACGTCCACTTCATCGGCTTCGGGAAGCACTGCAACCGTCACCGCCGAGGTGTGAATCCGGCCCTGCTGCTCCGTCGCCGGAACCCGCTGCACGCGATGGACGCCGCTTTCGTATTTCAGCCGGCTGTAAACGTTCTTGCCCTCGATCATCGCAATCACTTCTTTCAGCCCGCCCACGCCTGAAAGCGAAGAAGAGAGAATGTCCACCTTCCAGTTTTGCTGTTCCGCGTAGCGGCCGTACATGCGGAAGATCTCCTGCGCAAACAGGGTCGCCTCATCGCCGCCCGTCCCCGCCCGAATTTCAAGAACGATGTTCTTGGCATCGTTCGGGTCTTTCGGAAGCAGCAGGACCTTCAACTGCTCCTCGACATCCGCCTGCCGCTTCTCCAGGTCCGCCAGCTCTTCCTGGGCCAGCGCCCGCATCTCGGAATCGGAGCCGGAATCTTCCAGCAGCGACTTGGTTCCCACCAGCGCCTTCTGAATGCCCTTCCACTCCCGGTAACAGTCCACGATTTCCTGCAGTTCGGCGTGGGCCTTGGCCGTCTTCTGAAAGGCCGCAGGGTCCCCCGGCAACTGCGGATCGCTGAGCGCCGCCGTCAGCCTCTCATAACGTTTTTCGGTCTCTTCCAGCCTGGCTAGAAAATGCATTTTAGAAACCTATCGAGGATGGCCATTCCCAATGGCCGCTTCTCTGTAGCGCCGTGTCCCCACCGGCGTCATCGGCGCTGCATACGTCACTGATGCGCCAACCATGACCACTTATCAGAATATCCGCCGCCAATCAAGGTGTCAATCAACCACGGTTGCGGGTAGTGACTCAATCTGAAAATGAGTGGAATTTAAGTTGCCTAATGCGCGGTTGGGCCTTTCGTTTCATGCTTAGCGGCACTGCGTGCCGCAATTCTAATCAGATAGCCAGCCCCTTGCTAGTCTGTTAACCGAAGGGTTGCAGGTTCGCGTCCTGCCCGAGGAGCCAATCTTTTCATTGGGTTACCGCCGAAACATTTTTCTCGCCTTGATAGCGCTTGATGAATGCCGGCGCGGATGAATGAGGCAGCCGGAATTCAGCAGCGGTAACGCAAGACCCGACCCTGCGTCGAGATCGATTTCATGGCGATTGGAATTATACGATCCATCCCAGAAAAATGCCTCAAAACGGAAACGTTAGTTCGTGACGCTACCTAAGTGCGGCGGCGCAATCGGTCGAATTAAGGTTCACGGTATACAATGGATGCGACCGCCGGGGGTGAGCTGTTCCTTCAACATGATGTTTTGATAGCGGGATTGCTGGGTAGCAGATGGACTATCACGCCAACTCCAGCTCTCTGCCGCCAGGTGAGTAGGTGATAATTGACACGGGCTGCTCGATAAGCCAAAAAGGAGAGGTCTGTTCCACTTCGCCCAGACAACCAAGGAACAGCAAAGACAGAGGGACAAGGGCTTGGAGAATTCCGGGACTCCCGCCCGCATGCCCGCAATGGGGGAGTTCCAGGGCACAGCCCGGCAGCTAAGTTCTGGCCCGCCCGCTGGATTTGGCAGATGGCCTAAGGGGTTGCAACCTGGCGAGCCTCCTGCAATGAAGAATTCAGATTAGCCAAGCGGATTGCCATTAATGGGGCCGGGTCAAACCAGCTCCATCGGAATATGCACTTTGAGAAGACTGAAGGCGCTTTCACAAAACGAACTCATCCGAAATATTGCCGGCCTTTCGGGCATCCAGATGACCACTCTGTTAGTCCCGCTGGCGACCATCCCCTATCTCACTCGAGTCCTCGGGCCGTCGTCCTGGGGGTTGCTGGCTTTTGCCCAGGCTTTTGGCGGTTATCTTATGGTGATCATCGAGTACGGCTTCTCCCTTTCCGCAACCCGCGAAGTTGCCCGGTTTCGGGACGATCGCGAGAAGGTCCGCGAAATCCTGTCGGAAGTGCTGGGTGCAAAGGTATTCCTGGCGGCCGTTTGCCTGCTGGCGGCAATGATCGCGCTAAGATGGGTTCCTATCTTTCGTGAACATCCTGCATTGTTGTGGGCGGCGCTGTGCTGGGCATTGTGCCAAGGCTTCACCATGCTATGGTATTTTCAAGGAACTGAGCGAATCAGTCCATTCGCCAAACTCGACATTACAACCAAGATCCTTGCCGCCGTCGGAATCTTTACCTTCGTGCACAGCTCCGGTGATGATTGGAAGGTGCTGGCCCTGCAGGCGGCGGCCGCTTTCGTCTCGGCAACGGTAGCCATGGGCATCGCCTATTCGGAAACGCCGTTCTCGCTCCCCAGGCCCTCATCGGCCTGGAAGGCGCTCCGTATGGGCTGGACGATGTTTTTCTTCCGAAGTTCGGTCAGCCTGTACACGGTTGGGAACGCCTTTATTTTGGGATTGTTTGCTCCAACAACTATCGTGGGTTATTACGCGGCGGCGGAAAAACTCAGCCGGGCTGCCTACGCGCTCCTAAACCCGATCAATCAGGCGGTTTATCCGCGTGTTGTGCGCCTCATTCACCAGGCGCCTCTGGATGCCGCGCGATTGGTCAAGCGGACCCTGGTCCTGATAGGAATTGCGGGTGGTTGCATCAGCATGGTATTATTCGTTTGCGCGCCTTGGATCGTCACGATTGTTTTTGGAAAAGGCTACTTCCCTGTTGTACCCGTGCTTGAAGTTTTGGCTTTCTTGCCTCTCCTTGTGGGTTTGAACGGCGTGTTGGGCATCCAATGGATGCTCCCGTTGGGCATGGATTATTCCTTCAATGTCATCATCTTAACGGCAGGGTTACTCAACATGGGATTGGCCATCCTTCTGGCGCCGGGGTTTGCGGGCCCAGGCATGGCGTGGGCGGTTGTCAGCTCAGAATTGTACGTGGTGATCGCCATGTATTTTTGGCTGAGCCGCAAAAGGCGCGATCCGTTCCACTTCGCTCCGACAACAGAGGAGGGGCGGACCTAGCGATCGATCAATGCCCAACTTCATATCGGCGAGGCAGGTGGTTCGAGTGCGCGCCATGGGGGCGAAGGTTTGACCCTCGGGATGCACCCGGTGGCAACTGCGGGCGATTTAAAGTAATCACGAATTTGAAATGACGAAGCGGATTGTCATCATCGGAGGAGGGCCAACCGGCCTGGGGGCTGGCATGAGGCTGGCGGACCTCGATTACAAGAACTGGGTCTTGTATGAGCGCCACGATTACGTGGGCGGGCACGCAACGTCGTTCGTGGACCAGCACGGGTTCACGTGGGACGAAGGCGGGCATGTCATCTTTTCCCACTTTCCTTACTACGATCAGCTCATCGACAAGTTTCTTGGAAAGGAAATTAACGAGCGCGTTCGCGAAAGCTGGATTGTCACCGGCGGCACGTGGGTGCCGTACCCTTTCCAGAATAACCTCCGCTATCTTCCGAAAGACGTTCAGGTCGAATGCCTGCTGGGCGCAGCCCGAGCCTGGGGAGATTCAAACGCAAGCCGCGCCGGGAATTTCCGGGACTGGATTGTGGCGACATTCGGCGAAGGAATCGCCACCCACTTCATGTTTCCATACAATGCCAAGGTTTGGACGACTCCGTTGGAAGCGATGTCCAAGGGCTGGATTGCGGAACGGGTTGCGGTGGTCGACTTCAAGCGTCTGCTTCAAAACGTTATTGGTGGGCAGGATGACCTGGGATGGGGTCCCAACAGCAAATTCAAGTTCCCCTTACATGGCGGAACAGGTGAGATCTACCGCCGCGTCGGTCGATACTTGGGCGACCGAGTAAAGTGTGGCAAGGAATTGGTGGAAATCGATACCCAGCGCCGCCAGGTATCGTTTAGTGACGGGACTGGCGACAACTTCGATGCGCTGATCAGCACGGCGCCAGTCGATCTTCTGGCCAGGATCCTGAAACCCGCGGACAGCCGGCTGATTGAAGCGGCGGGCCATCTCCGGCATAACAACCTGCTCGTCCTGGGAATCGGCCTGAAAAAGAAGCTTGATACGACCAAATGCTGGGTTTATTCCCCGGCGCCCGATATCCCATTTTATCGGGCCACTTTCTTTTCCAACTACTCGCCTTTCAATGTTCCGGACGGCGACGTGGAGCATTACAGTTCTGTGATGTGTGAAGCTTCCTATCCCGCAGGCACATCGGTCAACCACGAAGAGATGATGGAACGAACCATCGCAGGTCTTATCCGCGAAGGGTTGCTGGAACCAGCGGACCGGGATCGGGTGATTTCCCGGTATATTCGCGATGTGCCATACTCCTATCCGATCCCGACGCTGGATCGTGACGTCTCACTGGAGGTCATCCTGCCAAAACTTCTGGAACAGAATATCTACTCCCGGGGCCGCTTCGGCGCCTGGCGATACGAAGTCGGCAATATGGACCATTCAGTCATGATGGGCGTGGAAGCCGTCAATCATATCCTGCTGGGCGAGCAGGAAAGGGTCGTCCATGCCAACTGCTAGCAGCCAGCCGCGCATTGCAGCCGTGGTGGTCACTTACAATCGATGCGCTCTGCTCAAGGGGTGTCTCGAGGCCCTGACCCACCAGGATCGCGCGCCCGATGGAATTCTGGTGATCGATAATGCCTCCACCGATAACACGCGCGCGATGGTGGAACAGAAGGACGACGGACAAATTACTTATGTTCGGCTGGAAGAAAACTCAGGAGGAGCAGGAGGGTTTTACGAAGGCATTCGATTGGCATACGAAAAAGGGTACGACTGGATCTGGGTGATGGACGACGACGTGGAACCTGCTCCTGACGCCCTGAAAGCGTTGGTCGAGTCTCCGGCGTTTGACGACCCTTCCGTCGGGCTCCTGGCATCGCTTGTGCTTGACCCGCAAATGAAAGCTCAGACTTGGTCTTACTTACGGTTCAACTCGATCATGGCCGCTTGCCCGGCCATCAACGAAGATTCTCTAAGACTTCCCATTGTCTCCATCGAATCAGCAGGTTTCCTTGGCGCCATGATCCGGCGAACGGCTATCAGCTCTGTAGGGCTTCCATTAAAAGAACTATTCATCTACTGGGACGACACGGAATTCATATACCGCGTTTCCAGGCGATTCAAGGTGTTTTTGGTGCCGGCAAGCAAAGTCGTTCATCACTACGTTTGGGTGCCATCATCCCGGCGCATGCTCTTAGGACTTGTGAAGAGACCTTTGGGCGTGCCCTTCGCTCAGGCATGGAGATTTTATTACAGTTTTCGCAACGCGATCTTTATCAGGACAAGATACGTGAGCCCTTGGCTCGCTCCCTTGATACCGATGGGCGCTCTATTAAGGCACGTCGGAACAACTCTCCTCTTCTACGACCATAAGTTTGCAAGATGCAAGCTCATCTGGCACGCCGCTATCGATGGGATTTTCGGCCGGCTCGGCAAGCGAATCAGCCCTTGAGAAAGCGGATGATTGCGATTTTGCCTTCGACGGCACCGATAATGCATAATCTTCTTAGTTGAGCTAATGATATGGAAATGTATGGCAGCGTTCGCGAGATCTTTCAGAAAGCAGGGCTGTACGGCAAGACGCTGTTGAGTGCCCGGGACTTTAGAAACTTCTGTATGGGACGCAGACAATGAACTTAAGAGATTAGTACAATAACGCTTAGTAACGGACCGAAGAACAGGGATGTGCCAATTATACTAACCGTGCGAACCAAGCAAAAATTAAGACGGTACTGGCGGCTATTGAAAAGGGGAAACATGTCCAAGGGCTGCGTTTTCTGGCCGGCGAAATGACATTTTACGTGTAGGAGTTGGCCCCTCACGGGTGAAGAGTGGGAGAACCATGACGACACAGATGATGCCCGCAACTTATGCATATTGCCCTCTTTGTGGAAGTCGTGAGTTTCGCTTTGTTTTTCATGACAAGTCTGAAGGCTTTCACTTCCTGATATTGGAATGCCGGAAGTGCGGCTTGCTGGTGAGCAATCCGCGGCTGAAGCAGCGGGTTTTTAACACCATCAGTGACATTGACTCTCACCAAACTGATGTGTGTTCTCGCAACCTGCATAAGTACAACCGGTTGTTCAATCTCCTGCCACCCGGCGGTTCGCATCCCCGCCTCCTGGACGTCGGTTGTTGCCGGGGGGAGTTTGTCGACCTGGCCGTGAGGGATGGATATGATGCCTATGGAGTTGATATGGTGCCGGTCTTTGTGGAGTACGCAAGGAGTTCATTCGGCGAGCGTTTTGCTTTGGTTGGTTCTGACCTGAGTGCTGCGGTGGAGAAGCTGGAAGTCACGTCATTCGACATCATCACGTTATGGGACGTCATCGAGCACATTGATGAGCCAATTGAATTCTTCCGCAACCTTACAAAGTTTTTGCGACCCAGTGGCTCGATTTTTCTCCGGACCCCCAACAGGCAAGGTCAAATGATCAAACGGCGGGTCTTGTACCCAATCTTTGGTGACCGGATTACGTATATCAACCCCATTGAACACGTTCAGATCTTTGGGCCGCCGAACATCCTGATGCTTGCCGAACTCTGTGGATTGGAGATGACCCGTTGCGAGCCCTCTGATGTCGAAGCCTATGGCGATCGCGGATGGTTTTTTGATTTCGCCAAGCGGTTCGTATACTGGCCGGTGAGCCGATCCACTTTCCGCGTCGCAGGATGGAACCTTGGACACAGCCTTAATTGTGTTCTGACCAAGGTAGAGTAATATCACTTCAAACATGATCTGGCCGATTTAAAGCGCAACGTGGCCGCAGGCACGCAAAACTTGAGCACATGAAGTTGGCCTTTCGGCAAGAGCGTCAAGGCAAAGGAAGCAGCCAACCGGGTGGGGGCAAGAGAAATCACGTGACGGCGACTGGGCGCGTTCACACATTCTATATTTTGAGATGATGGTCTATGCAAAAACCTTTAGGAAATCGACGTGATTGAACTCATAGTCTCCATTTTTGTCGCTGCCATCATTGTCCTGATATACCTGCGTTGCCGAAACGTTTTTTGTCTCCCCTTTTTCTGGGCAGGGTACTTCCTTTTCCAGTATTTGGGACTTCTGCAACTTCGGGCCATGTACGGGGGAACCTCCTATGTGTACGCGGCCGTTGCCTTCGGGACCTTCTATCTCGGCCTGCTTGCAGGCGATTTCCTTGTTCGCTTTCGCTCCGGTTCCACCAGAAACAAAGGTGGAGGCCTGCCGGCCGGCCGCAACCCCCAGGAACCGGCTTCAAAGCGTGGCCGACAACCCCGCGCCACCAGGATCAGGCTGCTGTTTCCAGTGCTTCCTTTGAAGGTCGGGCTCTTCGTGTCGCTTCTTGCTGCGACATTTGTTTCATTCATCTTTTTTTCATCATTGCAGGAGATACCTATCCTCTCGAGTTCCCCTGCCCTCGCCTGGGTCGAGTCCACCAGCGGCGTCGTCAATCGGCTCATGACGGTATTTGGTCCGGGTTGTTATGCGACCCTGGGGCTGGTAGCCTGGGCCGTGCATCGCGAATCGAGGTCCCGTGCGGCGAAAGGGATGATGTACCTGGGACTGGGGCTTGCCATCCTCTGCGAGGCGCTGCTTGCGTCCAAGGCTGCCGCGATCATGATTTTTTTCTGGTTCAACATGATACTCTTCTATCTGAACAAGAAGCGGGAAATGCGGAAATCTTTGCTGCCCCTGGTGCTTGTTGTTGTCCCTATTTCGTTCGCGATTGTGGCGCTCCGCCTGATGTCATCTCAAGGATACTGGCAGACCGGGAGCGTTTACCAGACATTCTACGAGCGGGTTACAACCATATCCGCGCAGCCCGTGGACTTCATTTTCAAGTACATGAATCGCTTCGGCCCCATGCACGGCGAAGCCATGCATCGTGAAGTAGAACGTATCAAGGACCAACTGACGGGCCAGCGCAAGACGGCAACCCTTCCCGAGTTCGTGTTCGACATTATGAGCGGCCAATCCACAAGCATGTCGGGGATGTCCGCAACCTTGACAATATACGGTTTAGGGTTTGCAGAGTGGGGAATGGCGGGCCTGTTGTTATATTCGTTTCTTCAGGGGCTGATATTCGGCTGGATCCATCGGTATCTTTTGCGTCAGGAAACGATGAACATTGTCACGCTCGTTTTGTGGGGGGCGATCCTGACCTATGTCACTGCGGCCAGTCTTTTGGGATCGATCTTGATCGGACTTGAGGGTATTTTGTTGAGTACGGTTCCTCCTTTCGTCTTGCTTCTCCCCTTTTGCGGTTTTTCCCTGCTGCCGTTGGTCCGAAAATATCGCGCTTCGGCTGGCGGAAGGGGTTCCCGGGTCCCTCAAGAGTAAACGGAAAACTTGCTCCGCCGTTGTGCAAGAAAGCCAGGCCCCTGAACGGTTCAAACAGGAGGGACGCTATCAATGCATAAGGTCCTTTTCGTCTGCTATGACCTTAAGGATGGAGGAGGTCCACAGGTACTTTCGACAATACTCAGCCACTTGCATCGTGATGTGTTCGATCCCGTGTTAGTAACTTATTCAAACGAACGAATCTACCCGGTCCCTCCGGGAACCACCGAACATATTCTTCAAATCCAGGGAGGCGGCAATCTGTTCCAAAAACTGGCAGCCAACCTGATAGCGGTGTTCCGCTTGCGGCAGGTGCTCCGCCAGGAGCAGCCTGCGATTGCGGTCGGCATGGGCGGAATGACCAATTGGGGATTGATCTTAGCGGCCAAGCTGGCGGGGGAAAAGATGGCGATCATCATTGGAGAACATGGAGCCGGGGCGCAGAAATACCGCAAAGATCGGATGACCTCAAATGTAATCAGTCTCCTCAATAAGTTCTTATATCCTTTTGCCGACCGGATTGTCGCAATCTCTGATGGGGTTCGGGAATATCTTGTGCAAGACC
>Ga0307372_10010056_pt1 | contig 12896 bp, 12 predicted proteins | sample OX1MG_FD_202533 | JGI IMG/M metagenome (GOLD analysis project Ga0307372, IMG submission 202533) | Soil microbial communities from Risofladan, Vaasa, Finland - OX-1 | ecosystem: Environmental > Terrestrial > Soil > Coastal area > Acid sulfate soil | place: Finland: Risofladan, Vaasa | collected...
TCGACGGAGTAGCGGTGGAAGCCGCCGCCGACGAGGTCGTACATCCCGCCCGCCGCCATCCCGTCGAGCGTGAGGCGCACCGCGTCGAGCGAGCCTCTCCGCAACAGGAACTCGAGCGCCGACGCGGGCGGGAACTTCGGCGCGTGCCCGAAGCCTCCCGAGCGCGGATCGAGCTGCCGGAGCAGGACTTCCTCGGCTTCGGCGAGCACGCCGTCATGGAGCGGCTCGCGCGACGGCTCCCGCTCGGCCGACTGCCGCAGCGCGCCGACGAGCGCCTCGGCCTGCGCGGCGACGTCCTCCGGCCTCTCACGGTACGCATCGGCGACCGCGCGCAGCACCTGCCGGAAGGCCGGCAGCCCGTGCCGCGGCTCGGGCGGGAAGTACGTGCCGCCGAAGAACGGCTCCCCGTCGGGCGTGACGAAGACGGTGAGCGGCCAGCCGCCCTGGCCGGTGAGCGAGACGACGGCGTCCATGTACACCGAGTCCACGTCGGGCCGCTCCTCGCGGTCGACCTTGACGCAGACGAAGAGCTCGTTCATGAGCGCCGCCGTCGCCTCGTCGTCGAACGACTCGCGCTCCATCACGTGGCACCAGTGGCACGAGGAGTAGCCGATCGAGACGAGCAGCGGCCGCCCGCCGGCTCGTGCCCGCGCGAAAGCCTCTTCCCCCCACGGTTGCCAGTCGACCGGGTTCTCCGCGTGCTGGAGGAGGTAGGGACTCGTCTCCTGCGCGAGTCGGTTCATGCGTACTGCTCCCGCCGCTCGAGTTGTCGCACGCTCGGAACGAGGAGCAAGGCGCCGACGGCGACGAGGTTGATCGCGGCCGCGATCCAGAGCGTGCGGCTCATGCCGATTCCCGCCGCGACGACGCCGGCTATTGCGAACCCCACCGGCTGGCAGAGCAGCGAGCCGAACCAGTCGTAGGCGCTGACGCGCGAGAGTGCCGCCGGCGGGATGTGCTGCTGCAGCGCGGTCTCCCAGAGCGTGTCGAAGAGCATGTTCCCGAATCCGGTGATGAGGCCGGAGACGACGAGGGTCTCCCAGGGCAACTGGAGCGCGAGCAGGACGAGCGGCAGCGCGTTCGGGATGATCACGATGGATGCGACGAGGAGCGGTCGGCGCGGCTTCGCGCGCAGGGCCGTCGCGCCCCCGATGAGCGCTCCGAGCGCCGAAACGACGAGGATCGCCGTCCAGGCTCCGGCGCCGCCGTGTCCGAACTTGATCCAGGCCGCGGCCAACACGAACCACACCCCGGCCATCATGTTCCCAAGGGACGCACTGAGGACGATGAGCCAGACCCACGTCCGCGCGACGAACTCGCGCCAGCCGTCGTGCAGGTCGCGCGCGAACGACTGCGGCGGCAGGCTGACGTGCGCAGGCAAGTGGAGCCGCGCGAGGTACAGCGCGCTGACGCCGAAACTCGCCGCATCGATCGCAAGCGCGTAGCCCGGCCCGACGCTGATGATGAGGATGCCGGCCAGCGCCGGCCCAAGGAGGCGCATGGACGCCATCGAGATCCCGCGCAGCGCGTTCGCCTCCTGCAAGCGCTCGGCGCTCACCGTCATCGGCGTCAGCCCGGTCGAGGCCGGATTGAAGAACGCCGTGGCCGAGCCGGCGGCAGCCTGAAGAACGAGAAGCTCCCAGATCTGCGCCGTCTGCGAGAGGAGGAGGGCCGCCGTCGCCGCCTGCACGCCCATGCGGACGATGTCGGCGGTGAGCATCACCGCGCGCCGCGGCAGCCGGTCGGCGAAGACTCCCCCGACGAGGAGAAAGATGACGAGCGGCGCCGTCTCCGCCGCGATGACGAATCCGACGTCGCTGCGAGATCCGGTGAGGTCGAGCACCGCCCAAACGAGCGCGAACGGCGTAACGGCATCGCCGAGCTGCGAGACGAGCTGTCCGGTGTAAAACAGGCGGAACTCGCGCTCCGCGAGCGGACCGAGCGGAATGCGCGCGAGCCGGTTCACCGCGCTAGCGTAGGGGCGATGAGCTCCCTGCCCGGCGGCACCGTCACATTCGTATTCACGGACATCGAGGGCTCGACGCGCCTGCTGCAGGAGCTCGGGGACGAAGCGTACGGACGCGTCTCGTCCGACCACCGGCGCCTCGTGCGCGAGACGTTCGGCGCGCGTGGCGGCACCGAGATCGACACGCAGGGAGACGCGTTCTTCTTCTCGTTCCCGCGCGCGCGGGAAGCCGTCGCCGCAGCCGTCGACGCGCAGCGCGCGCTCCGCGACCACGAGTGGCCCGAGGGACACGAGCTCCGCGTGCGCATGGGGCTCCACACCGGCGAGCCGCACATGGGTGAGGAGGGTTACCTCGGCCTCGACGTCGTCCGCGCGGCGCGCATCTCCGCCGCGGGCCACGGCGGCCAGATCCTCATCTCCGAGACGACGCGCGCGCTGCTCGGCAACCAGCTTCCCGAGGGCGTCGCCGTCCACGACCTCGGACAGCAGGACTTGAAGGACGTCCAGCACGAGCACATCTACGAACTGACGATCGACGGGCGGGCCGCGTCGCCGAAGCCCCTGAAGACACAGGCGTCGACGAAGTCGCGCCAGGAGGCCATGGCGTCACGCTTCGAGGAGCGAATCACGGCGTATGTCGAGCAGCAGCTCGAGGCGGCGTTCGAGGGAGAAGGCGGCGCACCGAAGGTTCCGACGAAGCTCGCGCTCGCCGGCAGCGCGATCGGGTTCGGGGTCATCTTCATGATGCTCGTCGTCCTCGTCGCGATCGCCTTCCTGATCAAGACCCTGTTCTTCTGATGCCGGACTACGGCGAGCTGGAAGTCGGCGGCGTGTACCGGAGCCGCTTCGGTCGCACGGTGCTCGAGGCCGACAACGTCTGGTTCACGCTGCTGACGCTGAACTCGAACCCCATCCACTTCGACGCCGAGTACGCGGCGACGACGGAGTGGAAGCGGCCCCTCGTCGACTCGACGTTCACGCTGGCGCTCGTCACCGGCCTCTCGGTCGCCGACGTCTCGGAGCGCGGCGTCAACCTCGGCTGGCGCGAGGTGCGCCTCCCCGCGCCCGTCTTCGCTGGCGACACGATCCGCGCCGAGACCGAAGTGCTCGCAAAGCGCGAGTCGAAGTCGCGGCCCGGCTTCGGGATCGTCACCGTCCGCACGCGCGGGCTCAACCAGCGCGACGAGGTCGTCATCGACTTCGAGCGGTCGATCCTCTTGCCGCTGTGATCGAGACGGAGCGGCTGGTCCTGCGGATGCCGAGGCTCTCGGATGCGGCGCCGTTCGCCGCGCTCTTCAACGACCCGACGGCGATGGAGTTCATCGGCGGCGTCCATCCGGAAACGTCCGACGACCCCGAGTTTCCGGTCCGGCGATGGCTCGAGCGCTGGGAGGCGAACGGCGTCGGACCTCTCGTCGCCGAGCGGCGCGAGGACGGCGTCGTCGTCGGGCGCGCCGGCCTCCACATCTGGGACACGAGCACCTGGACACCGGCGTCCTACGAGAGCGCCGGCGAGCATGCGCAGCCCGAGCTCGGCTGGGCGCTGATCCGCGAGCACTGGGGCAACGGTTACGCGACCGAGGCTGCGCGAGCCGTGCGCGACTGGACGCGCGAACGGGGCGTCGCGCGGCTCGTGTCCGTCATCGCGCCGGCCAACGTCCGCTCGCAACGCGTCGCCGAGCGGCTCGGCTGCACACCGGGCGAAACCGTGACGCTGTTCGACACGGGACATGCCGTGCTCTGGGAGCACCCGCTGTAAGCGTGCGGAGTCTCCGCGTTGCGGACGCCTTCACGGACAGCTAGTAACCAGACATGAGCGAGCTTCTCCCTCTCACCGGCGTCCGCGTTGTCGACGTGACGTCCTCGCTTGCGGGGCCGTCGTCGACGCAGCTCCTCGCCGCGCTCGGCGCGGATGTCGTGAAGGTCGAGCCGCCGGGAGGCGACCACGCGCGCGCCTGGGGCCCGCCGTTCTGGGGCGGCGAGGGCGCGATGTTCCTCGCCTCGAACGCCGGCAAGCGCTCGTTCGCCGTCGACCTCGGCGACCCGCGCGGCCAGGAGGCGGTGCTGCGGCTCGCCGACCGGGCCGACGTCTTCGTCCAGAGTCTTCGGCCCGGCGCTGCGCATCGGCACGGTCTCGGCCCGGAGGATCTCCGTCCGCGGAACCCGCGCCTCGTCTACTGCACGATCGGCGCATTCGGCTCCCGTGGGCCACTTGCGAACCAGCCCGGCTACGACCCGCTCCTGCAAGCGGCGTCGGGGATCATGAGCGTCACCGGCGAGGACGGCCGCCCGCCGGTGCGCGCCGGCGTCTCGCTCATCGACATCGGCACCGGCGTCTGGGCGGCGCTCGGCGTCGTCTCCGCGCTGTACGAGCGCGAGCACACCGGCGTCGGCCGCACGCTCGACGTCTCCCTCTACGAGACCGCGCTCTCGCTCCTCTCGTACCAGCTCGTCGGCTTCCTCGGCACGGGCGTCGTTCCCGGCCGCGAGGGCAGCGCGTTCTCGCAGATCGCTCCGTACCAGGTCTTCCCGACGCGCGACGGTGAGCTGATGATCGTCGCCGGCAACGACAAGCTCTACGCCGCCCTCTGCAACGAGCTCGGGGTGTCGGAGCTGATCGCCGACGAGCGGTTCCGCACGAATCCGCTGCGCGTCGCGAACCGGCCCGCGCTGCTCGCGCTGCTGGAGGAGAAGACGCGCGAGCGCGGCACGGCCGAGCTGCTCGACGCGCTCGTCGCCGCGGGCGTGCCGGCGTCGCCCGTGTACGACGTCGGCGAGGCGGCTCGGCATCCGCAGACGGAGGCGCTCGGGATCCTCCAAGCGCTGCCCGGAGGCGTCGTCGACGACCTCGTCACCGTCGCGGCGCCGCTGTCGGCGGACGGCGAGCGCGTCCACCACCACTCCCCGCCCCCGGTCCTCGGCGCGCACACGGCCGAGATCCTCCGCGAGCTCGGCTACGCGGACGACGAGATCGCAGCGCTGATCGCGGCCGGCGTCGTTCGCTCCGAACCTCCCAAGTGACAACTTGTCACTAAGTAGGAGAGTGTCGGTTCGCGACGGTCGGACGGCTGCGATCGCGCTTCGTTCCGCGCTTCAGCGAGCTTGTGACAACTTGTCACAAGGGAGTTCTTGGCTCTGGCGGCCACGGTGAGGCGCGGTAGAGGTAGCCCTCGAGCGTCCGCCCGAGCACTCCCTCCAGCCACTGCGAGATCTCAACGAGGGCGTCGACGTCTACGCCCGTCGGCACGCCTTCGCGTTCGAGTACCCAGACGAGATCCTCCGTCGCGACGTTGCCGGTCGCTCGCGGCGAGAACGGGCAGCCGCCGAGGCCGCCGATCGACGCGTCGAGGACGGTCGCGCCCGCCTCGAGCGCGGCGAGGCAGTTCGCGTAGCCGGTGTTGCGCGTGTTGTGGCCGTGGAAGCCGGCGGCGGCCGTCCGCTCGACGAGCGAGCGCACCGCCGACGGCGTCGCGACGCCGATCGTGTCGGCGAGCACGACCTCCGCGCGGCCCGCGAACGGCGCCACGAGCTCCGCGACGACGCCGGGATCGACACGTCCCTCGAACGGACAGCCGAACGCACACGAGACGGTCACGGTCGCGGGCGTCTCCCCCGCTGCCGCGAGAATCGCCTCCGTCCGCGCGACCGCCTCGGCGAGCGTCGCGTTGCCGTTCCGCTCGTTGAACGTCTCCGTCGCCGCGAACGTCACGTTGACGCGGTCGAGGCCTGCGGCGGCGAACCGCTCCCAGCCGTGCTCGTTGAGGACGAGACCCGAGAGCTCGACGCCGGCGCGCCGGTCGACGAGCGCCGCGACCTGCTCGGCATCGGCCATCTGCGGCACGCGGTCGCCCCGAACGAAGCTCACCGCTTCGATTCGCGGCAGCCCCGCGGCGGCGAGGCGGTCGACGAGCTCGGCCCGCACGGCGGGCGCGAGCGCCTCCGGCTCATTTTGCAGTCCGTCCCTCGGCCCGACGTCGCATACGAGAATGCCCACCGCGTCGAGCGTAGTGGATACGGATACGGGCAACGCCCGCGGCTGCAATCCTCCACTGGTGCACCCGTCCGCTTCCTTCAGTGCGGCGATCCGCGTCCGGATCGAGAACCAACCCGGCGCGTTCGCCCGGCTCGCGGCGAGCGTCGGAGAGGCCGGCGGTCTCCTCGGCGCGATCGACCTCGTCCGCGTCGAGGGAGACACGAAGATCCGCGACGTCAACGTCCTCGCCGACAACGAGAAGCACCTCGACGCGATCGTCGAAGCGGTGCGGAACGTCGAGGGCGTCGAGGTCGTGCACGTCTCCGACCGCGTCTTCCTCGCGCACCTCGGCGGGAAGCTCGAAATCAAGCCACGCATGCCGCTCAAGACGCGCGAAGACCTCTCGATGGTCTACACGCCCGGCGTCGCGCGCGTCTCGAGCGCGATCGCGGCCGATCCGGAGAAGGTCTGGAACCTCACGATCAAGCGCAACACGGTCGCCGTCGTCAGCGACGGCACGGCGGTGCTCGGCCTCGGCGACATCGGCCCCGAAGGCGCGCTACCCGTCATGGAGGGCAAGGCCGTCCTGTTCAAGGAGTTCGCGGACGTCGACGCCTTCCCGATCTGCCTCGACACGAAGGATCCGGACGAGATCGTCCGCACCGTTGAGCTGATCGCACCGGTCTTCGGCGGCATCAACCTCGAGGACATCTCCGCGCCGCGCTGCTTCGAGATCGAGCGGCGGCTGCGCGAGTCGCTCGACATCCCCGTCTTCCACGACGACCAGCACGGCACGGCGATCTGCGTCCTCGCCGCGCTGCTCAACGCGCTCCGCGTCGTCGACAAGAAGATCGAGGACATTCGCGTCGTGACGACCGGCTGCGGCGCCGCCGGCATGGCCGTGACCCGCGCGCTCCAGCACGCGGGCGTCCGCTGGATCGTCGGCTGCGACGAGGGCGGCGCGCTCTACCGCGGGCGCGAGGGGCTCAACCCGGCGAAGCAGGAGTACGCAGAGACGACGAATCCCGACAACCTCCAGGGGACCGCCGACGAGCTGCTCGACGGCGCCGACGTGTTCATCGGCGTGTCCGTGCCCGGCGCGATCAGCGTCGACGGCGTCCGCCGGATGGCGCCGCGCGCGATCGTCTTCGCGATGGCGAACCCGAATCCCGAGGTCGATCCCGAGGCGATCGAGGGGCTTGCCGAGGTGATCGCGACCGGACGCAGCGACTACCCGAACCAGATCAACAACGTCCTGGCTTTCCCCGGCGTGTTCCGCGGCGCTCTCGACGTCCGCGCGAGCGAGATCAACGCCGAGATGGAGCTCGCCGCAGCTCGCGCGATCGCCGACGCGATCGCCGACGACGAGCTCGCCGCGGACTACATCATCCCGAGCGTCTTCAACCGCGCGGTCGCGCCGAACGTCGCCGCGGCCGTCGCCGCAGCGGCGCAGCACAGCGGCGTCGCCCGCAAGTCCGCGCAGACGCCTCTGCCGCTTCCGTAGTTCTCGCGGATGCCGCCCCGAGGGTCTGCCGAGAGGATTTCGCCATGGTCGACATACGCCACAACTCCGACGAGCTCCCGGTCGCCTATGACGTCGCAACCGTAGGCGACGCGATGAGCCGCGGCGTGATCAGCGTCCCGCCCGAGACGCCCCTCCGCGTCGTCGCGCGGATGATGGCGACGTTCCACGTCCACGCGATCTTCGTTTTCGAGCACACGGACGAGGACGACGAGGCGCCGCGCCTGTGGGCGGTCGTCTCCGATCTCGATCTCGTCGCCGCGGCGCAGCTCGACCTCGACCAACAGACCGCCGGTGCGACCGCCGTGACGCCGCTCGTCACCGTGTCGGCGAGCCGGCCGATGGCCGAGGCCGCGAGCCTCATGGCGCAGCACGGCATCGCCCACCTCGCCGTGACGGACCCGCACACGCGGCGCCCGATCGGCGTCATCTCCACGCTCGACATCGCGCAGGCCGTCGCGGCGGGCCTCGACGCGGCCGAGACCTTCCCCTCGGCCTGACCGTCTCCTAGGCCCGCACCGCGCGACGGTTCTGGAAGAACACGTTGCCGAGCATCGCCGTGACCGCGATCACGAAGAACGCGATCCCGATGACGTTGATCTGCGGCGGCGTCGCGACCCGCGCCGCTCCCCAGACGAAGATCGGGAACGTCACGCGCGGGCCAGCGACGAAGTAGGTCACGACGAAGTCGTCGACCGAGATCGCAAAGCACAGGAGCAGGGCCGCGAGGATCGCCGGCGCGATCAGCGGCAGCGTCACCTTCCGGAACGTCACCCACTCGTTCGCGCCGAGGTCCATCGCCGCCTCCTCGAGATGCCGGTCGAAGCCGACGAGTCGCGCCTTCACCGTCACGACCGCGAAGCTCACGCAGAACATCACGTGCGCGATGAGGATCGTCCAGAAGCCGAGCGGGGTGTTGAAGTTGAGGAACAGCGTCAGGAGCGAGGCGCCGAGCACGATCTCCGGCGTCGAGAGCGGCAGGAAGACGATGAAGTTCGTCGTCCCGCGCCCGCGGAACCCGTACCGCACGAGTGCGAGCGCCATGAGCGTCCCCAGCGCCGTCGCGAGGATGCTCGCGATCACCGCGATTTCGAGCGACAACACGACCGCACTCTGGATCCCCGGGATCGCATTCCAGTGCGTCCAGTTCGACCAGGTGAAGCTTTCCCACGTGTAGTTGAAGCGGCCCTTGGGGTGGTTGAACGAGAACGCCGCCACGACGGCGATCGGGAGCAGCAGGTAGCCGAAGAAGAGCAGCGACCAGACCGTCAGAACGTGCCTGCGGACGAATGCCAGGCTCATCCCGTGAGCTTCTCCGTCCCGACGGCGCGGGCGTAGACGAGGATCATCGCGAGGATGATTGCCATGAGGATGAACGACATCGCGGCGGCCGCGGGATAGTCGATCAGCTCGTTGAACTTCGAGTTGATGACGTTCCCGATCATGTGCGTCGTCGGCGAGCCGAGCAGCTGCGCGTTGATGAAGTCGCCGGCGGCCGGAATGAAGGTGAGGAGCGTTCCCGCGACGACACCGGGCAGCGAGAGGGGGAACGTCACCCGCAGGAACGCGATCCACTTGTTCGCGTAGAGATCCTCGGCCGCCTCGACGAGCGAGTGGTCGATCTGCTCCAGGGACACGTACAGCGGCAACGCCATGAACGGCAGGAAGTTGTAGGTGATCCCCGCCACGACGGCCGTGCCGGTCGCCAGCACCCGCCCGCCCGACGGGACGAGGTGGATGTCGGTGAGCAGCCGGACGACGAGCCCGTGGTCGGAGAGGATCGTCTCCCAGGCGAGCGTCCGGATCAGATAGGTGACGAAGAACGGCGCGACGATGAACAGCAGCAGAAGGTTCTTCCAGCGTCCGCCGCGGAACGCGATCCAGTAGGCGACCGGGTAGCTCACCGCGAGCGCGATCACCGTCGCGAGACCCGCGTACTCGAACGATCGCTCGAACTCGCCGCGGTAGCCCTTGATCGCGTCCCAGTAGTTGCCCCACGCCCACGTGAAGGCGTAGCCGAAGTCGATGTTGCCCGACTGCAGCGACTGGTAGACGAGGAAGCCGAGCGGGACCAGGAAGAAGATCGCCAGCCAGAGCATTCCCGGCGCCAGCAGGAGGTAGGGAGCGAGCGTTCGGCGCTGGTGGAGGAAGCCCATCAGCCAGCCTCAGGCCGAGATCAGGTTCTGCCAGGTCGTCTGGTACTTCTCGTTGTTCAGCGCCTCCGGGTCGATTGTGTGGGCCGCGTCGAGCATTGCGGTGGTCGGGAAGATCAGCGTGTTCTTTGCGATCGCGGGGTCCTTCTTCAGCAGGATTGCCTTCGCCCCCAGCACGGGGCAGACGTAGTTGACGTAGTCCTCGATCTCGGCGGCGATCTTGGGCTCGTAGACGAAGTTCATGAACACGCTGGCGGTGTAGGCGTTGCCGCCGTTCGGGATCAGCATGTTGTCCGTCCAGATGTCGCCTCCGGTGTCCGGCTGCTGCCACTGCAGGTGCGAGTTGTCGGCGTGCAGCTGGACGATGTCGCCCGACCACGCCATCGTGGCGGTGAGGTCGCCGTTCGCGAGGGCGCTGGCGTAGTCGTTGCCGTAGAACTGGCGAATCTGCCCCGAGTGGACGGCCTTCTCGATCGTCGTGATCGCCCGGTTGAACGTCTTGTCGGTGATGTGGCTCGGGTCGTCGCCGTTGTAGGCCATGACGAGACACAAGGTGTCCGAGAACTCCGTCAGGAGCCCGACCTTCCCCCGCAGCTTCTTGCTCCCCAGCAGCTCCCCCATCGAGGTGACGGGCTCGGTCAGGTTCGCGTTCCACCCGATTCCGGTGAAGCCGGACTGCCACGGCAGGCTGTAGTCGCGGTTGGGGTCCCAGCTCGGGTGCCGCTGCTGCGGGATGAGGTTCGAGATGTTCGGAATCACGCTCTTGTCGAGCTTCTCGACCCACCCCTTCTGGACGAGGAGGCTCGGGTAGCGCGAGTTGTCCGTCATGACGATGATGTCGCGGCCGGTCGACTGGCCGCGGGAAAGGTCGGGCTCGATCTTCGAGAAGAACGAGGCGTTGTCGTTGATGTCCTCGGTGTAGTCGACCGTGACGCCGTACCTCGCCTGGAACTGGTCGAGCGACGGGTGCCGGTTCCCTTTCTTGTCGATGTAGAGCGTCCAGTTCGAGAAGTGCAGCGTCTTCGCGAGCTGGGCGACGGTGGTCGAGCTTCCTCCGGGCGCGGGACCGCCGCCGCCGCAAGCAGCCAGTAGGCCGGGAACACTGAGCACCGACCCGCTGACCGCGGCACGGCGGAGAAAGACGCTGCGGCTGATCCGTTCAGGGCTATCCGACATGTTGTTCCACCTCCTGGGCGTCGACGACGAAGGTGCAGTCGGGACTCCAGCCGAGCGTCAGCCGCTCGCCGTTCGCCACCTGGGCACCCAGTCGGTCGTTCTGGACATAGACAGTCACCGGGCCTGCCGGCGTATCGAGGATGTACTGCGTCGAGACCCCGATGTAGGCGCTCTCGGCAACGGTTCCCGAGAGCGAGTTCTCCTCTCCTCCGCCGATGCGGAGCTTCTCCGGCCGGACGCCGATCTGGACGTCCCCCTGGCGGCCTGAGAGTGCGGTCGCAGGCACCCGCACCTGCGTCCCGTCGTGCAGCTGCACCCGGTCGTCACCGACGACCGTCCCCGGCAGGAGGTTCGAGACGCCGAGAAAGCCGGCGACGAAGGGCGTCCGCGGCTGCTCGTAGAGCTCGGCCGGCGTGCCGACCTGCTCGATGTGCCCGCCGTTCATGATCACGATCCGGTCGGCCATCGTCATGGCCTCCTCCTGGTCGTGAGTGACGTGGACGAACGTGATCCCGACCTCGCTCTGGATCCGCTTCAGCTCGAGCTGCATCTCCTTCCGCAGCTTGAGGTCGAGCGCTCCGAGCGGCTCGTCGAGGAGCAGCACGCGCGGATGGTTCACGAGGGCTCGCGCGAGCGCGATCCGCTGCTGCTGGCCGCCGGAGAGCTGGCGCGGTTTGCGGCGATCGAGACCGCCGAGCCCGACGAGCGAGAGAGCGTCACCAACGCGAGTGCGCAGGTCGTCGCCCCTGACCCCGCGGCGCCGCAACCCGAACGCGACGTTCTCGAAGATCGAGAGGTGCGGGAAGAGCGCGTACGACTGGAAGACCGTGTTGACGTCGCGCTTGTAGGGCGGCAGCCGCGCCACATCGACTCCGCCGAGCTCGATCCGGCCCGCCGTCGGCTCCTCGAATCCGCCGATCATCCGGAGCGTCGTCGTCTTGCCGCAGCCCGACGGCCCGAGCAGCGCGAAGAAGTGGCCGCGCTCGATGTCGAGCGAGATGCCGTCGACGGCGACCACGTCATCGAAGCGCTTCGTCAACCCGATCAGGCGGATGTCGTACTCGACCGTGTCCGGTGTCGTCTCGCCGGCCGGCGCGGCAGCGCTCATTGGATCTCCTCCCATGCTTCGGCGAGCACCTCGCCGAGGATGCCCGTCATCTCGTCGAACTGCGCCTGCGTCGCGACGAGCGGCGGCGAGATCTGGATCACCGGGTCGCCCCGGTCGTCGGCCCTGCAGATGAGTCCCTTCTCGAACAGCCGGTGCGAGAGGAAGCCGCGCAGCAGGTGCTCGCACTCCTCGTCGCTGAAGGTCTCGCGCGTCTCCTTGTCCTTCACGAGCTCGAGAGCGTAGAAGAAGCCGGCGCCGCGCAGGTCGCCCGCGATCGGCAGGTCGAGGAGCTGCGCGAGCGTCGAGCGGAAGGCGTCCTCGTTCGAGAGGACGTGCTCCATGATCCCTTCGCGCTTCATGATCTCGATGTTCTTCAGCGCGATCGCCGCCATGACGGGATGGCCGCCGAACGTGATCCCGTGCGAGTACATCGAGGTGTCGGCGAGGAACGGCTCCATCACGCGGTCGGTGGCAACGACGGCGCCGATTGCCGCGTACGACGAGGAGAGGCCCTTCGCCGTCGTGACGATGTCGGGGCGGATGTCGTACCGCTCGGAGGCGAACCAGTGGCCGACGCGCCCGAAGCCCGTGATCACCTCGTCGGCCGACAGGAGGATGTCGTAGCGGTCGCAGAGCGCCCGCACTCCGGCCCAGTAGCCCGCGGGCGCGACGAACGCGCCGCCGGCGTTCTGTACCGGCTCCATGTGAACGAGGCAGACGGTCTCGGGATCCATCTCGAGGATCGTCCGTTCGAGCTCGTCGAGGAGGACGGCGGTGAACTCCTCTTCCGTCTCGCCGGCGGGACGGTGGTAGCCGTTCGTGTTGCTCACGTGGCGCACCTCGGGGACGAGCGGCTCGAACGGCGCGCGCAGCGCCTCGATCCCGTTGATCGACAGCGCTCCCATGGTCGTGCCGTGGTAGGCGATGTTGCGCGCGATCGCCTTGTACTTCTTTCCCGGCGGAATGCCGTCGCGGGCGATGAAGAACTGCCGGGCGAG
>Ga0307372_10010058_pt1 | contig 12894 bp, 10 predicted proteins | sample OX1MG_FD_202533 | JGI IMG/M metagenome (GOLD analysis project Ga0307372, IMG submission 202533) | Soil microbial communities from Risofladan, Vaasa, Finland - OX-1 | ecosystem: Environmental > Terrestrial > Soil > Coastal area > Acid sulfate soil | place: Finland: Risofladan, Vaasa | collected...
CCCCGCCGTGGCACGTGACGGGCCCGTGACCGTCTCGGTCTCGACCGGCGGTGCGAGCCCGGCACTCGCCGGGTGGCTGCGCGACCGCGTCGTCGACGCGCTCGGGCCGGGGCTCGGGGAGCTGGCGACGCTCCTCGAGGAGGGGCGGCGGCGGGTCCACGAACGGGGCGGGTCCACCGAGGCGATCGACTGGCGGTCCGTCCTCGACGGGCCGCTCCCCGCACTGGTCCGCGACGGGCGCGCCGCCGAGGCGCGCGCCGTGCTCGACGCCTTCCTCGGCGACCGCGCGTCACCCCCGTCGTAGCGCCGTCGCGCCGGGCCGGCAGTCGCCCGAGCGTGCAGGGCGCCGATGGGCAATACTCTGCCCGTGAGTCCAACGGACACGGCCGCGGCGGCACGTCCGACACGGCGCCCGGCGACACCGCGACCCGACCCCGACCGGTCGTCGGTCGGCGTCCCCAACGACGAAGAGGTCACCGAGGCGATCATCCGCGCCAGCCGGGCCATGGTCGGCATCGCCGTGCGGTCCCTGGCGGGGAACCCCGACGACGTCACGTTGCCGCAGTACCGCACGTTGGTCGTGCTGGCCTACGGCGGGCCCAGGCGGCTCGCCGACCTGGCCGAGGCGCTCAGCGTGAGCCCGTCGACCGCCACGCGCATGTGCGACCGCCTCGTGCGCAAGGAGCTGGTGTCCCGCACGCGCGACGAGCTCGACCGGCGCGAGGTCAAGCTGGCCATCACGACGGCGGGCCGGGCCGTCGTCGCCGACGTCGTCCACCGCCGCCGGGCCGAGGTCGGCGACCTCCTCGGCGCCATCCCCGTGCCGCTGCGCCGGCAGCTCGTGAGCTCACTCACCCTCCTGGCGGCGGCGGCGGGTGAGGCACCCGAGCTCCACTGGGGCCCGGGCTGGTACTAGCCCGGGCAGGAACACGCCCGTCCGGTTGTGGCTACGCCACCCAGACCGTCTTCGCCTCGCAGAACTCCCTGATCCCCAGGGCGGAGAGCTCCCGGCCGAACCCTGAGCGCTTCGTCCCCCCGAAGGGCAGCTCGGGTGTCGACGCCACCATGGCGTTCACGAACACCATGCCCACGTCGAGGCCGTCGACGAACCTGCGGCGCTCGTCGGCATCCTGCGTCCAGACGCTCGCCCCCAGCCCGAACGAGCTGTCGTTGGCGCGCCGCAGGGCGTCGGCCGCGTCGTCCGCCCGGTGCAGCAGCGCCACCGGCCCGAAAACCTCCTCCGTGGCGACGCGCATGGCCGGCGTGATCCCGGCGATCACCGTCGGGGGATAGAAGAACCCCGGACCGTCCGCCACCCGGCCCCCGCACAGGACGGCGGCACCTTTGGACCGCGCGTCCTCCACCTGCTCGTGCACGTCCGTCCGACCCTGCGCCGTCGCCAGCGGGCCGACGTCGGTCCCCTGGTCCATGGGGTCACCCACGGTCAGGCCGTCCATGGCGCGCACGAAGCGCTCCTCGAAGGACTCGTAGACGTCGCGGTGCACGACGAAGCGCTTGGCGGCGATGCAGCTCTGCCCGTTGTTCTGGATCCTCGCCTGGACACCCACGGCCACGGCGCGCTCGAGGTCGGCCGACGGCATCACGACGAAGGCGTCGCTGCCGCCCAGCTCGAGCACCGACTTCTTGAGAGCGCGCCCGGCGGCCGCGGCCACCGAACGGCCGGCGCCTTCGGACCCGGTGAGGGTCACGGCCCGGACCCGGTCGTCGCCGATCAGCGCCTCCACGCGGCCCGACTCCACGAGCAGCGTCTGGAACACCCCCGGCCGGTAACCGGCCCGCCGGAACACGTCCTCGATGAGCAGGGCCGTCTGGGGGACGTTGGAGGCGTGCTTGAGGAGCCCGACGTTCCCGGCCATGAGGCCGGGCGCGGCGAAGCGCATCACCTGCCACATCGGGAAGTTCCACGGCATGACCGCCAGCACGGGGCCCATGGGCCCGTAGTGCACCCGGCTCTCGCCGGCCGACGTGGGCACGGGCTCGTCGGCGAGCAGGCCGGCGGCGTGCTCGGCGAACCACCGCAGCGCCCCTGCACACTTGGCGACCTCGCCCTTGGCCGAGGCGAAGGTCTTGCCCATCTCCATGGTCAGGGTGCGGGCGATGTCGGGGACCTCGCCCTCGAGCAGGTCGGCGGCCCCGCGCGCCAGGTGGGCGCGCTCCTCGAGCGGCGTCGTGCGGTACGTCGCGAACGCCGTCTCGGCCGCCGCCAGCCGGGCCTCGACCTCGTCGTCGGAGTGCGGCTCGAAGACCTTGTCGGTCTCGCCCGTGGTCGGGTTGACGGTGGCGATCGGCATGCCACGATCATCGCCCAGTCGCCGGCCCCGGTCACGCCGGCCCGCCGGCCCGCCTGCCCGTCCCATGGCAGCACGGCGCCGCCCGGCCCGGCCGGGTCGGGCCGGGCCGGGTCGGTGGCGAGACGAAACGGGGTCAACCCCCGGGGCCCGGGCCGTCGGACTCGAGGCCCAAGGCGGACGGCAGGGCGCGGCGGCGCAACTTCCCGGTGGCGGTGTGCGGGAGCTCTCCCACCACGAAGTAGGCCTTCGGCCGCTTGTAGGGCGCCAGGCGCTGCTCGGCCTGCCGCCGCAGGGCGTGCTCGTCGACGTCGCCCACCACCGCCGCGCAGACCCGCTCCCCCCACTCGTCGTCGCCCACCCCGAACACGGCGACCTCGATGACGCCGGGGATCTCGGCGAGCGCGGCCTCGACCTCGACCGGGTACACGTTGACGCCACCGGTGATCACGAGGTCGTCGCGGCGACCCTCCAGGAACAGGTAGCCGTCGGCGTCGACACGGCCCAGATCGCCCACGGTGAAGGCGTCGCCGCGCCAGGCCAGGGCGGTGGCCCGCGGGTCGCGCCAGTATTCGAAACGAGCGAACCGCGGTGCGTGGCACCACACCACGCCGTCCTGGTCGACCTCGAGGCGTCGCCCGGGCCGGGCCCGGCCGACGGTCCCGGGCCGCTGCAGCCACTCCTCGGGGGCGCACACCGTGAACTGGCCCTCGGTGGAACCGTAGAACTCCCACAACGCCCCGGGCCGCACCCGGTCGAGCGCGGCGCGCTTCAAAGGCGCGGGGCACGGCGATCCGGCGTGCACCAGGAGCCGCAGCGATCCGAAGCGCGCCGGGCCGCCGGGCAGGCTCACCACGCGCTGCAGGGCGGTGGGGGCCATGAACGTCGTCGTCGGCGCGAAATGGTCGAGGGCGGCCACCACGGCGCCGGCGTCGAAATGCGGCATCACCACGACGCGTCCGCCCCGGAGGAGGGCGGCGGCGGCCAGGCGCACGGACACGGAGTGATAGAGCGGCGAGCACACCAGATGGGTGTCGCCGGCGTCGAAACCCCACTGCCGGGCTTCGTCCTCGAACAGTGCCTGCGCGTCGTCGGCGTCGAGCACCCCCGACCACACCCCCTTCGGCCGGCCCGTCGTGCCCGACGTGTAGTGCATCGGGCGCACGAGGGGGTACGGCGCCAGCTCGGCGGCCGGGCCCGCCAACAGCGGCGTCAGGCCCGACGGCTCGGTCACGACGAGACCGGGGTCGGCGTCCGCCACCAGGGCGTCGCGCTCGGCCGGGAGGAGGGTGGCGTTGAGCAGCACCGGGACGATCCCCCGACGCGCCGCCGCCAGGACGCACAACAACATGTCCGCCGACGACGGCAGGCAGAACACGACCCGGTCCCCGGGCCCGAGCCCGGCCGCCTCGAACGCCCCGCCCACGCGCCGCTGGGACTCCTCGGCCGGCCCGGGCTCGAGGACGCCGGTCCCGGGCATCCCGCCGCTCATGGCGCGATGGGGGCGGTCGGGCCCACCGGCACGACGACGTCGGCGCCGGCCCCGCCGGAGCGCGCGGGCCCAGGGCCGGCGCCCCCGGCCGACGCGTCGGTGGTGGTGGTCGGCGCCGGGTCGCCGAGCGCACCGAAGAGGCGACCGCGGAAGATGCCGATGACGACCATGACGGCGAAGAGGGCCACGCCCGAGGCGACCGTCACGGCGCGGATCCCGACCTCGTGGGCGATGGCGCCCTGGACGACCGCGCCGATCGGGTAGATCACCCCCAGCGCCATCATGTAGAGGCCGAGCACCCGGCCACGCGCCTGCGCAGGCGCACGTCGCTGCACGACGGTGTTGAGCCCGGTGAGCACGCCGATGTAGCAGAACCCCACGACCAGGATCGCCAGTGCCGAGGGCCACAGTGAGGGAGCCAGCCCGTAGGCCACGAGCGCCAGCGGGAACGCCCCCAGGGCGCCGACGAGGAGGCGGCGACCGAAGGCCTGCACGAGCGAGGCCAGCACGAGGGCGCCGCTGACGGCCCCGACGCCCTGTGCGGTGAGGAGGACCGAGGTCCCGAACTTCCCCCGTTCGAGGGCCGTAATCGCCACCGCCGGGACGAGGGCGATGAAGGGCGAGCCGATCAGGGCGACGATGCCGATGAGGATGATGGCGCTGCGGCACCCGGGCTCGGCCGCGGCGATACGAGCCCCGGCGACGATCCGGCGCAGGATCGTCTCCCGGTCGGACGGCACCGGCGTCCGCGGCGGGAGCCGGACGAACGCCAGTGCCACCACCACGGCGCCGAACGACACGGCGTTCACGGCGAAGGCCCACGCCGCCGAGCCCGCGTAGAGCACGACGCCCGCCAGCACGGGCCCGATCACCCGCCCCAGGTTGAACTGGGCCGACGACAGCGAGACGGCGCCGAGCAGGTCGTTCGCCGGGACCAGGTCGGGGATCATCGCCTGGTACGTCGGGAACCCGACCGAACCGGCGACACCGCCGAGGAAGGCCACGACGAGCAGGACCCAGGACGGCGCGTGCCCGGTGGCGGCCAGGACGGCCAGCAGGGCCGCGAACCCTGACTCCGCCACCGTCGTCGTGATCAGCCAGCGCCGCCGGTCGAGCCGGTCGGCGAGCGCCCCGCCGACGGGGGCGAGCAGTCCCATGGGGATGAAGGCAGCGGCAGCCACGGCCCCCGTCCACAGTGGGTTGTGCGACCGGGTGGTCACGACCACCCCGAGCGCGACCGTCTGCATCCACGAGCCGACGTTCGACACGAGGGCGGATGCCCACACCAGGGCGAAGTTGCGGGAGCGCAAGGGCCGCAGCGACGTCAGCACGGTCCTCCGAGGCTACCGCCGCCGCTTCACCGCCCCGGCGCCGGCGGCGCGAGACTCGCGGCGATGGGCGTCGACCAGATCGAGCGGGCGCGGCAGCTGGTCGACGCGGCCCGGCGGGTGGTCGTGCTCACGGGGGCCGGCATCTCCACCGACTCGGGCATCCCGGACTTCCGGGGCCCGAACGGCGTCTGGACCAAGGACCCTGCGGCCGAGAAGTTGGCGACGCTGCAGACGTACATGGCCGACCCCGAGGTCAGGCGACGGGCGTGGCGAAACCGGCTGGAGTCACCGACATGGACGGCGCAGCCCAACGCCGGGCACCGTTCGCTCGTCGCGCTCGAGCGTCGTGGGGTGCTGCACACGCTCGTCACGCAGAACATCGACGGCCTCCACCAGGTGGCGGGGAGCGACCCGGCACGGGTCGTGGAGATCCACGGGACGATGCGGGAGGCGGTGTGCATGGCCTGCGGCACCCGCCTGCCGATGCCGGCGGTGCTCGAGCGCGTGCGGGCCGGCGAGGACGACCCGGCATGCGCGGCGGCGGTGGGCACCGAGACGTGTGGCGGGATCCTGAAGTCGGCGACCATCAGCTTCGGCCAGAGCCTCGTTCCCGAGGACATGGCCCGGGCCGACGAGGCCGCCCGCACCTGCGACCTGCTGCTGGCGGTGGGGTCGAGCCTGTCGGTCTACCCCGCGGCCGGCCTCGTTCCCACGGCGCGCACGGCGGGCGCCCCCATCGTCATCGTCAACGCCGAGCCGACCGAGTACGACGTCGTGGCGGCGTCCGTGGTACGCGGCCCGATCAGCGACGCGCTTCCTGCCATCGTGGGGGGCTGAGGCCGGCGCCCCCGCCGGGCGAAGCCGGGGGGCACCGCCGGCCCGCTACTGTCCCGGTGATGCGTCGTCGGTCGCCGCTGATGGTCGCGCTCGGCACGGTCGGCGTGCTGGCCCCGCTCGTCGCCGGTGCGTGCGGCAGCACCGCACCCACCGGCGTGCGCACCGGCACCACCGTGCACGTGGCCGTGCCGGCCGGCCCCAACCCCTCCACGTCGGCCCGCATGGTGTGCGCGCCCGGGGCCCAGCGCGAACTGGCCGGCGCGCTGGGTGTGTCCACCGTGGCCCCGATCACGCCGACGTGGGTGGACCACGTGTACTCGTGCCGGTACGTGTACGCCGACGGCGTCATCACGTTGTCGGTCAAGGAGCTGTCGAACCGGGCGCAGACCACCGCGTACTATCGAGGGCTCGGTGCCCGGCTGGGTGACACCGGGTCGTTGAGCGGCCTGGGGCAGGGAGCCTTCACGACGACGAACGGCTCGGCCGTGGTGCGCAAGGACTACAAGGTCCTCCTGGTCGACGTCTCGGGGCTCCCGGCACAATTCGGTGTGCCGCCGACCAGCGCGGCCGACATCGCCGTGACCGTGTCCGACGTCATCTTGGGGTGCTGGACCGGGGCGTGACCGCTCCCGGCGCCCCCGGCGCTCCCGGGCGACGGGGGCCGCCGCACCCGCGTGGGGTCAGAGCGACGGGGCGTTCGACGTGGAGATGTAGTTCACCAGGGCGAGGCACATCTCGTCCGACGAGCCGTCCCCCCAGGTGACGTAGCGCGGCGGGAGCCTGCGCAGCTGCGGGAGCTCCTGGCGGAGCTTCGGGTCGTACGTGCACGTCACCTGGATCGTGTCGCCGTGCTTGGTCGTCACCGGCGTGGCGAGGTTGTACGAGCGCTGGTAGTCGAAGTTGTAGTTGGTCACGTCGAGCAGCGTCTTCGCATCGGGGGTCCCCGGATCGAGCACGATCTTCATCCCCCGCCCGAGCAGGTGCATGTGGGCGGTCAGCCGGACGATCGTCCCACTCGGGGCGGGCCAGGTACACGAGGTCGTGTCCCCACCCGGCGGATCGGCGGCGGCCGCGCCTCGGCAGAACTGCTCCAGGAAGTTCACGAACTGGACCTGCGACGCCCCGAAGCGCTGGCCGAGGTCGACGAGCGAGGCTGCCCGGTCGCACAGCGGGCCGGTCACGCCCGCCGGGCACGGGATGTCCGGCGCGGCCGGGAGGAGGTCCAGGTGCAGCGGCGTCAGATTGGTGGACGCGGGCACCGTGTGCAGCACCAGCTTGCTGCGCACCGGGTTGTCCCCGACGAGCAGGTTGTAGTGGATCTGCATGATCACGAGGCTCCCGGCCGGGAAGGGCACGCCCGTCCCCTTCGGGACGGTGTCGAGGCCGTGCCCGGGGGCCCATGCGCTCAGCCACGGCGTATTGGAGACCTGCACGAACGAGGTGCCCGGGAGCGGGGACTCGCCGAAGCACGTCCAACCCTGGCCGAGGTGGTCTGCGACGTCCGCCTGCTGGGCGAGGTCGGGCGGGACGAGGAAGAGGATGGCGTGGTGGACCTCGGGGCTCTCCGGGAAGAACTGGCTCGACACGATGGTCGCGTCGGTCGTGACGTGGGGGTCGACCAGCGTGCAGTGGTAGTCGTCCGTTCCTCCCGCAGGAGCGCTCGGCGTGTACGACGTCGGCGACTGCAGGCTGATCGTCGTCGTGGGCGGTGTCCCGGTCGTGGCGGCGGTCTTCTTGGGGGTGGTCGACGACGCGCCGGCCGACAGGCTCACGGCGACGACGGCACCGACCACGATCGCCAGGGCACCGGCCACGACCGCGATCCGACGAGGGTTCACAGGCGGAACGGTAGCCGATCCACCTCCGGACCGGCCGTCGTCACCGAACCCGCTGCTGGCAGGGCATGGGTCGCTGTCTGCGCAGGCGCAGGGCGCAGGCGCAGAGCGCAGGCGCCATGACCGGTCCGGAACGCCGGCTGCGCCGATAATGACAGCTCCCCCGGCCGGCGACCCGGGTGGAAGGAGGACGATGGCAGGATTCCTCGGGCGCCGGGTGCCCGACGGCCTCTCGGACGCGGCGCACGGGCGGCCCCCGGGGACCGGGCGCACCGGGCGCACCGGGCGCACCGGGCGCACCGGACGGACCCGGCGCCGCGCGGTCTGGGGAGCGGTCCTCGGCGTCGTCGCCGCGCTGGCGCTCGCCGGCCCGGCGAGCGCCCATGCACAGTTGGAGTCGACGCAGCCGAACCAGTCGGCGGTGCTCCTCGTCCCGCCGCGCCAGGTCGTCCTCCGTTTCGGCGAGCCGGTCGAGATCGACTTCGGGTCCATCCGTGTCATCGGGCCGGACGGCAACCGGGTCGACGAGGGCGGGACGGTGCACCCCGGTGGCGACGACCACGCCGTCGCCATCGCGCTCCCCGCCCACCTCGGCCGGGGCACCTACGTCGTGGCGTGGCGGGTGATCTCCGCCGACTCACACCCGGTCCACGGCGCCTTCGTCTTCAGCGTGGGCGACGCCGGGGGTGCCCACAGGGCCGACGCCGTGGCCCGGGCCCTGAGCACCGCCTCGGGGAACACGGCGGTCGGCGTGGCGTTCTGGCTCGTGCGGCTCGTGGCGTTCGGCGCGCTCGTCCTCGTCGTCGGCGTCACCGCGGTGGCATTGGCGCTCCAGCCGGAGGGCGCCGGCCGTCGGCGGGTGGGCGCCCTGCTGTGGGGATCGTGGGCGGTCCTGTTCGTGAGCACGGTCGCCGGGATCGCCGCGCAGGGCGTCTACGCCGCCGGGCTCCCGCTCACCGACGCGCTGCGGCCCTCACTGTTCGACGAGGTGCTCCATACCCGTTTCGGCGAGGTCGAGCTCCTGCGGCTCGTGCTGCTGCTGGCGTTCGCGCCCGTGCTCCCGGCGACGCTGCGCTCCCTGGAGAACCGGCGACGCCCGGCGGCATGGGCGCTCGGCGGCGCGGCGGTGCTGGGTGGCGCGCTCCTGGCCACGCCCGGCCTGGCCGGGCACGCCACCACCGGGGGCAACGCCGTCGCCGGCGAGGCACTCGACGTCGTGCACGTGGCGGCGGCCTCGGTGTGGCTGGGTGGGCTCGCGCTGCTGTTCACCCTGTCGCTGGCGGCGCGGGGGCAGGGGCAGAACGAGGTGTGGCCGGTGGCGCGCAGGTTCTCCGCCTACGCGTTCGGCGCGGTGGTCGCCGTGGTGGCCACGGGCGTGGTGCAGTCCATCCGCGAGGTGGGGAGCATCTACGCGTTGACCCACACCACCTACGGCCGGACGCTCATGGTCAAGGTGGCCGTGGTCGCCGTCCTCGTCGTCGGGGGCGCGCTCAGCCGGCGCGCCGTCCACCGCGCCGGGACCTCGAAGCCGGCGCCGGCGAGCCACCTGCTGCGGCGGTCGGTGGGGGCCGAGCTCGCCATAGGGCTCGTCGTGCTCGGCGTCACCGCGCTCCTGGTCAACGCCGCCCCGGCCAAGCAGGCCGCGGCCCAGCCCTTCTCCGACACCTTCGACGTGCTCGGCGTCCAGGTGAACGCCATCGTGGACCCGGCACGTGTGGGCCCGGGCAACCAATTCCACTTCTACGTGCTCGGGCGCCTCGGGCAGCCCGTGGCCATCCCCGAGCTCGACGCCTCCATCAGCCTGCCGGCACAGCACCTCGGCCCCCTGGCGCTGCGCGTCGTGGTGTCGGGCCCCGGGCACTACCGTGCATCGGGCGTGGACATCCCACTGGCGGGGAACTGGACCCTGACGCTCACCGTGCGCACCTCGGCGATCGACGAACAGGCCGTGTCGGCGTCACTGCCGGTCCACTGACATGGCGCCGGGGACCGACGACAGACGGCGCCTCCCCGGAGGCTCCGTGCCCGTGCGCCCGCCCGTGGCGCGCGCACGGCGGACGGCCGGTGTCTCCGGTCGGGTCTTCGTTGCCAGCGCCGGCGCGGTCGTCGCCGTGATGGTGTGGGCCGGGCCCGCCGCGGCCCACGTGACCGTCCACCCGGCGTCGCTCCCCGCGGGGTCCAGCGACGTGGAGCTGGTCTTCCGGGTGCCGAACGAGCGCGACGACACCTCGACGGTCAAACTGCAGGTGTTCCTGCCCGCCAGCGCCGCCCTGCCGGCCGTCGACGTGCTCCCGGTGCCGGGGTGGACGTCGAGCGTCGACACCCGGACGCTGGCCCGGCCCCGGCCGACCGACGACGGCCCGGTGGGCACGGTCGTCTCCGACGTGACGTGGGCCGCGTCCGGCAGCGGCATCGGCACGGGCCAGTACGAGGACTTCGCCATCGAGGTGGGCCAGCTCCCGACGAGGGCCGGGCCGCTGGTGTTCAAGGCGCTGCAGACCTACTCGTCGGGGGAGATCGTGCGGTGGATCGAGGTGCCGTCCTCGCAGGACCCCTCCCCCGACTCGCCGGCGCCGGTGCTCACCCTGACGGCGCCACCGTCGACGACGGTGCGGGACCTCCGTGCCCCGGCCGCGTCGTCCACGACGTCAGGGGCGGCGGTGACGCTGGCGGGCGTCGCCGTCGGACTGTCGGTCGTGGCCATGGTCGGCGTGGGGGTGCTCGCTCTCCGGCGACGTCCGGTGCGCCCCTGAGCGGATCAGCCGGTCGGCGACGGGCCCGACGCCCGCTGCCGGGCGCGCTTGCGACGGGGCTTCAGGGCGAACCACCAGATGCTGGCGACGGTGCCGGCCACGCCCGCGGCGGCCACCAACGGCTTGACGAACTTCCGTCCACGACTCACCCCCGAGACGTTACCGGGCGGGCAGCCCCCGCACGCGACGGCCAGGGGTGAGTCTCGGCTCCCCCGCGTGGAGCGCTCGCGTCACCCCTGCGAGGAGATGAACACGTTCTTCACGTCGGAGAACGACGCCAGCGCCTCCATGCCCAGCTCGCGGCCGAAACCTGACTGCTTCGTGCCCCCGAACGGGGTGCTCACCCGCACCGAGGTGTTGGAGTTGACCGAGAGCACCCCGGCCCGGATTGCCGTGGCCATCCGCAGCGCCCGGGCCACGTCGCGGGTCCAGACGGAGCCGGAGAGCCCGTAGGGCGTGTCGTTGGCGAGCGCCACCGCGTGCGCCTCGTCGTCGAAGGGCGTGACGGCCACGACCGGGCCGAAGATCTCCTCGCGCCACACCCGGCCCTCGGGGCCCACCGGGGCCAGGACGGTGGGCGCGAACCACCAGCCGGGGCCGTCGGGGACGCGGCCGCGACCGGCCACGTGCAGGCCGTCCGGGAGGGGATCGACGAACGCCGCCACGCGGGCCCGGTGCTCGCAGGACACGAGCGGTCCCATCTCCGTGGCGGCGTCCTCGGGGTCCCCGACGGCGAGGCGCTCGGTGGCGGCCACGAGGAGCTCGACGAATCGGTCGAACACGCTGCGCTCGACCAGGATGCGGCTCCGGGCACAGCAGTCCTGTCCGGCGTTGCCGAACACCGCCGACGGGGCACTGGCGGCGGCCAGCTCGAGGTCGGCGTCGGAGAAGACGACATTGGCGGACTTGCCGCCCAGCTCGAGGGTGACGCGCTTGATCGTCCCCGCTGCCCGCGCCATGACGTCGCGCCCGGCGTCGGTGGACCCCGTGAAGGAGACCTTGGCGACGTCGGGATGCTCGACGAGCGCCGAACCCGCCGTCGTCCCCCGGCCGACGACCACCTGCAGCACCCCGTCGGGGATGCCGGCCTGCAGCGCCAGCTCGGCGAAGCGCAGGGCGGTGAGCGGGGTGAGCTCGGCCGGCTTGACCACCACCGTGTTGCCGCAGGCGAGGGCGGGGCCCACCTTCCACGACGCGATGGCCAGCGGGAAGTTCCACGGCACGATGGCCGCCACGACCCCCAGCGCCTCGTGCCACGTCACGTCCAGGCCGCCGGCGACGGGAATGGTGTCGCCGCGGTGCTTGTCGACGGCGCCCGCGTAGAAGTGCAGGACGTCCGCCACCATGGCCACCTCCCCGCTGCTGTCGGCGATCGGCTTGCCCACGTTGCGCGTCTCGAGCAGGGCCAGCTCCTCGGCGTGCGACTCCACCTGCTCGGCGAAGCGGCGCAGGAGCCGGCCACGGTCCGCCGGCGTGACGTCGCGCCAGGCGGGGAAGGCGAGCGCGGCGCGGCGCACGGCGGCGTCGACCTCTTCCTCCCCCTGGCGCGCCACCTCGGCCACGGTCTGCTCGGTGGCGGGGTTCACCACCCGGACGAGGTCCGGCGTCATGCCCGGTGCCCCGCTCCTCGCGCCGCGCTCGCCACGGCCTCGAACAGACGCAGGTCGGGCACCTCCTCGGGATGCCACTGCACGCCCACCACGAAACGCGCCACCGGGAGCTCGACGGCCTCGGCCAGGCCGTCGGCGGAGCGGGCGCTCACGACCAGCCCGTCGCCGAGCCGGTCGACGGCCTGGTGGTGCGAGCACCGGACCGTGGCCGTCTCGCCCAGGATCTCCGCCACCACCGAGCCGGGCTCGGTGGTGACCTCCACATCCGCGAAGCAGCCCCGGGCCGGCTGGTGACCGTCGTGGCCGACGACGTCCGGCACGTGCTGCACGAGCGTTCCCCCCAGCTGCACGTTGAGCAGCTGCATTCCGCGGCAGATCGCCAACACGGGCAGGTCGGCGGCGAGGGCGGCCCGCAGGACGGCGAGCTCGTCGGCGTCGCGCACGGGGTCGACCGCCGACGTGGCGGGATGCGTCGGCTGGCCGTACCGGGCGGGGTCGACGTCCCCTCCCCCCACGAGCACGAGGGCGTCGATGGCGTCGACGACCGCCGACGCCGCGTCGGCGCCCCCCCCGTTCGCCGCGCACGGAGGGAGCAGCACCGGCCGGGCGCCGGCTGCGGCCACGCGCTCGAGGTAGGTGGCGGGCAGCACAGCCGCGAGCCTGTCCCACGGGCCCCACACGGCCTGTTGGCGGTAGGTCGTCACCCCGACGACGGGGGTGGCGTGGG
>Ga0307372_10010060_pt1 | contig 12893 bp, 11 predicted proteins | sample OX1MG_FD_202533 | JGI IMG/M metagenome (GOLD analysis project Ga0307372, IMG submission 202533) | Soil microbial communities from Risofladan, Vaasa, Finland - OX-1 | ecosystem: Environmental > Terrestrial > Soil > Coastal area > Acid sulfate soil | place: Finland: Risofladan, Vaasa | collected...
CCCGCATGGCGGTGACGATCTGGGCGAAGTAGGCGGCGTAGCTGGCCTCGGCCGCCGGCGTGGTGGCGCTCCAGGCGTACCAGCCCCCGTCGAACTCCCAGCCCAGGCGCAGATAGGCCGAGGACTCACCTGCGGCCACCAGGGCCTGGGCCAGGCTCACGAAGTAGCCGTTGTAGGCCCCCGTCGCCCCGGTCGCCAACGAACCGACGGGTGCCCCCGACGAGGTGGTCGGGATCATGGGCACCCCCAGGGAAAGCGTGTAGCCCGAGCCCGTCCAGCCCCCGGCGAACATCCAGTCGAGGCCGCCGTTGGCCCCGTCCATGCCGGCCCACCCGCTCGAGGAGGGCAGGTACTCAGAGGCGATCGAGACCGAGGTCTTGGTGGCCGCGGCGAAGGCAGCCACCCCCGAGGGATCGGCCGCCCCGACGTAGACGCCGTGGAGAAGACCGCTCGTGGTGGGGGCGACGGGTGCAGCGACGGGCTTTTTGATGGTGGCCGTGGCGACGGGGCGGCGTTGCTGTCCGTTGGGACCGGCGGCTGAGGCGAGGGTGCCGAAGCCGATGATTGCGGCAAGGATGCCTGAGCTGGCGGCAACGAGAGCGATTCGCCGTTTCGAGGCCGAGGTCCGCAGCTGCTGTGCGTCGCGCATGATTCCCTTTCGGTCCCCGAATGGGAGCCGCTGGGAAAATAGCTACGCGTGGAAAACGCTTCTGCGTGTGAACCGCTACTTCGGCGGCCCGGCTGACTCAGGGAGTCCCGTGGCTTTGCGTCCCCCTCTCGCGAGAGGTTTGCCTTTTTCGATTGCTTTTCACTTGCGACATTGGACCTCGTGGGCATACAAGTCAAGGCTGCTGGCCCGATGAGACGGGGGCCAACCGCTTGGCAACCGGCGGGCAACGTGACACAGCGAGGTCGTTGCGAACAGATGGCTGACCTGGAACGTGCAACCACCGATGGGTCCGACGACCCGACGTGCGATCATGTGCCCCCGTACGATGTCAACGGTTGGCGACGCAGCGCGACGCAGGGAAAAGGGAGGAACATGATCGCTGGAGATCTTCTCGAGGTCAATGTCTTCGATCCTGACCTGTATGCCAACGGCGATCCCGGGCAAAACGGTCTGCCGGTCGAATTGTTTGTCCGGTTACGGGAAGGGGCGCCATGCGTGCGGCTCCCTTGTGAGATACCCGGGCACGAGGAGTCCGCCTGGGTGCTCTCGCGGTATGAGGATGTGTCGGCCATGTTGAGGGAGCCCGATCGGTTCGTGTCGGGTAGCGGTGTCACCATGCGCGCCACGCATACAACGGTGTCCGAGGACGGGGGCAAGCCCGCCATGATCACCATGGACGGCCAGGCGCACGTGCGTAACAGGCGCCTCGTCAATCGTGGTTTCACCCCCGCAGTCGTTCGTAGCTTCGAGGCGCACTTCCGCACGATCGCCAGTGACATCGTCCAGCGGGCAGTCGGCCTCGGCACATTTGACTTTGTGGGAGAGGTGGCGAGCCAGTTCCCGCTCCACGCCATCTGTGACCTTCTCGGTGTCCCGGACGCCGACCGGCCCGCGCTTGCGCAATGGACGAACACCCTGACGACACCAACCGACCCCGAGTACGCACCGACCCCCGGCGAGTTCTTCAATGCCATGGAGCACATGTGGGCGTACGGGCTCGAATTGGCTGACCTGCGCCGAAGGAGTCCTGGTACCGACGTCATGTCCGTCATCGTTGCGGCAGCGGATAGCGACGAGCTCAGTGAAGATGAGTTGATGGGATTCGTCTTCACCCTGGCGGCCGCGGGCAATGAGACGACTCGCAATAGTGCCAGTCACGCGCTCCTCGCCCTCTTGCAACGGCCTGAGCAATTGGCATGGCTCCGGGAAAGGGTCGATCGCATCCCCGACAGTGCTATCGAGGAGTTGCTGCGATGGTCGACTCCCGTGATCTACATCCGCCGGACCGCAGCACGCGATGTCGAGATTGCCGGCCAGCAGATCGCAGCCGGCGAAGCGATAGCGGGGTTTGTCGCCTCCGCCAATTTCGATGCCGGCGAGTTCCCGAATCCACTTGAGCTGGATCTCGCGCGACAACCCAACCGGCATCTCACCTTTGCCACGGGACCCCACCTTTGCATGGGTGCCCACATAGCGCGGCTCGAGCTGCGCATCCTCTTCGAAGAGCTTCTCAGCCGCACGAAGGACATCCAATTGGAAGGCCCGATCGATTACGCACGCGACAGTTACGTGCGCGGCGTCAAGCGACTCGGGGTGCGGGTGTCGTAGGCCGACATAGGCCCAGCTCTATGTGTTCGGCCGTCCCCGCGCTCCGGGGCTGCCCAGGCTTTTGGTCAGGCGGCCTTGCTGAGGGTCGCCGCTCGGTCCATCGAGGTCTTGACGATCTTGTCCGCCACGGAGGGCGCCAGACGCAGAATCGAGCGAAACTCGCTGGCCGAGCTGACCAGCACTCCGAGATCAGTCTCTGCAGTGGCGGTCGCTGTCCGGCGCGATCCGTTGAGAAGCGCCATTTCGCCCAGGAACTCGCCGCTCCCGACTTCCGCCACATCGGCCACACCGTCGTCGGTCGCTCGCGATACGCGGGCTGTACCACTGTCGATGATGATGAACTCGTAAGCAGGGCTTCCTTCCCGCATCAGGACCTGGTCCTTCGGGACCTGCAGGTAGGTCGTGAGCGAGCGAATCTGCCGCAACTCTGCCTTCGTGCAGTCAGCGAACAGCTCAAATTCGCCGATGTCTCCTACGTGCGGTGCGCTCATCCGTGACTCCTTCAGTCTGGGTCTCAATGTCTCCACAGGAAGAAGTATACCGGTTTCCATCTGAAAAACAAATCATAAGTGCGTGTGCAATCGCTTAAACAGATGACACCGAATCTCAATTCCAGAATGTCTCCCCTCATGAAACAGGGATTGTGCTGCACAGCGGGAATTACTCACTCACCCATGGGAACGCAGCGAGGGGACGCCCCATTCCGAGGGGACGATCGCCGGCATCCATCGCTCGCAGTGGCGCATGGCGGCACCCGGCTCGCCTTAGGCCCCGAAGCCGTCCGTCCCGCTGCCGCCTCGTCAATTGGCAAAGGCAGTGCGCTCAGGGAGTGACGGTGTAGGTGTCGCGCCCGGAATGAAGTTGCGTGCCGGGGGTGTTTCCCATGATCCGCCCGTCGTTGACGATCGGGGTGCCGTTCACGAGCACGTGATGAATACCGATGCCTTCGGCATACAGCCGCCACGCCCCACCTGGGAGGTCTTCGCGCATCCTCTCGGGTTCGTACCCGACTGTGTCGGGATCGAAGAGCACGGTGTCGGCGGCGTAGCCGTCCGAGATGCGGCCGCGCCCTCGGAGCCCGTAGAGCCGAGCGGGGACGTCGCTCAATTGCTCGATGGCCTCTTCGAGCGAGATCACCCCGAACTCCCGTACAGCGTGGGCCAGTACCGCCGTCGAATAGGTGGCGCCGCACATCATGTCAAGGTGCGCCCCAGCATCCGAGCCGCCGACAACTGTGCGAGGATCGCGCCACACCTCCGCCCGCAGGCCCCACTCCTCAGCTGCGGTCGGCGCGTCGGCGGGCCGTAGCCCGGTACGAAGGTCGTCGGCCACCACAATGTCGCAGAGCACGTCGAAGGGGTCGGCGCCTCGCTCGGCTGCGATCTCTCCGATGCTGCGCCCCTCGAGACCTCGGTTGGCTGCACTCGTCACTTCGACCACCTCGAGGCGCGGCCAGTTGGCCAGGAGGCGCAACACCCCGGTATCCGATGCGGCTCCCTCCCTGAGACGATGGCGCACATCGGGATCAGCCAGGGCCCGGATCCTCTCGGGGATCGGGAGCTTGATGACCGGACCCCAGCCCGGGAGCCCGTCGAGGGCAAAGCCGGAGAGGAAAGAGAGCCGGATACCCATGTTGTTGGGGAGCGTCAACGCGACGACCCGGCCTCCGTGGGCTGCTGCATAGTCGGATGCAGCCAGCTGGTGTGTGTGGGCACCGCCGCTGATGGAAGAACCGCCGAGCACATTCCAGTTGATGGGCCGATTGGCTCCGACGGACATCGCGGTCAGGAGTTCCATCTCCTCCTGGGTGTAGCCGTTGAGGGAGCCGTCGAGAATTCCAGCCAACGTCGTTCCCTCAACCCCGGCCACGGCGCTGGCCAGCGTGACCAACTCCTCCAGGCTCGCCCCTCGCGAGGGGACCGGGTCGCCGTTGCCGTCGTTATGGGTGGGGGCGCGCGATGTGGAGAACCCGAGGGCGCCCGCACGGCACGCCTCGGTGACGAGGCACGCCATCTCTCGGACCTGCTCGTCGGTGGCCGTTTCGTGGCACGCCTCTCCCATCACGACCCGACGGATGGCGGAGTGACCGGTCAGAAAGCCCGCGTTGATCCCGAGGTGTCCGTCGAAGCGGGTGACCCAGTCCTCGTAGCTCTTCCAGTCCCAGGGGAGGCCTGCCTCGAGTGCGGCCAACGGCATGCCTTCCACCCTCGCCATCAGTCGCATGAGGTAGTCGGCATGGGCCTCACCTGCGGGTGCGAGAGTGAATCCGCAGTTCCCCCCGATCGCGGTGGTTACGCCATGGAGAGGAGAGGGGCTTGCCGCGGGGTCCCATGACAGCTGGGCGTCGTAGTGGGTGTGGACGTCGACGAACCCCGGCGCCACGACGAGGCCTGCGGCATCGATGATCCGCGCTGACCCTCCGACCTGATCGGGGGGGACGAAGCGGCCGTCACGTATGGCGACCTCCCGGATTGCACCCGGAGCCCCCGTTCCGTCGACGACGTAGCCGCCGGTGATAAGGGTATCTATCATGGCAATCCCCCATACCTCTTGAGCGCTCACCCGACGGCCGTTCGACGAGCTTCCACGTCACATTATCGCCGCCATCAGCGCGGGTTCACTTCAGCGCGACGGATCCGGGTGAACACGGATCCCCGGGCGGGGGCGGCGAACTCGGCGACGATGCCCGGGAAGGCGGATATCGTCGCTCCCATGACCATAGCGCCGTCCCTCGAGGAATGTGCCCTGCAGCTCCGTGAAGAGGGCTGGGTGACCGTACCGGAGGTCTTCACCGGGTCGCAGCTCGACGCGTTACGCGAAGGCCTCGCGATCGCCCTCGATGCTGCCCGCGCCGAAGGGCAGATCCTGTTCCGCGAGGGCGTCGATGTGAACGACCGCAGTCTCAGGGTGCTCCATCTTCTCGATCAGCATCCGGCGTTCAGAGACATGGTCGAGCATCGGACGGTGAGGGATCTGGTCTCGTCGGTCCTGGGGAACCAGTACCTTCTCTCCAGTCTTTCGGCGAATATCTCTCTCCCCGGATCGGAGTCAATGGGGATGCACAATGATCTCATGGCCGTGCTCCCCGAACCTTGGCTCGCACCCTACGGGACAAATCTCTTTATCTGCCTGGACGACATGGACGAGGAGAATGGCGCCACGCGCTACCTGCCGGGAAGCCATCGATTCACGACCAATGACATGGCGAGCGACGATGACCTGAGGCGAACGGTGCCGATCCCGGCCTCGGCGGGGTCGATTGTCGCCATGGATGGGCGCCTCTGGCATACGTCGGGTGCCAACCGGAGTGCGGACCGTCCTCGGCGCATCCTCATCGCTTTCTTTGTCGCCTCCTTCATCCGAACCCAGTACAACTGGGGAGCGCTCCTGCCCGATCCGGTCAAGGGAGCGGCCAGCTCGAGCCTCCGCCAGTTGCTCGGACTCGACGAAGGCAACATGGGCGTGCGTCTCGGGTACGCCGCGTTCAGCGGCACCAAACAGGGCGTCGACCCCCACGCCCACTGAACGTGTTCATTCACCACACCGTGATCCGCGTGCGCGACATGGATCGTTCGATCGAGTACTGGCGTGACGGCGTAGGGCTCGAGCTCATGATGGACGGCGAATTTGAGGGGGACTGGCCGACCTTGTTCAATGCGCCGTCAACGTCGCTACGTTCGGTCTTCCTGGGTGATCCCAACCGGGACGGAGGGATTCTCGAGCTGGTCGATTTCGGAACGCCCGGAACCCGCCAGCCTGAGTGCGAAATGCCGGCCGAGGGCCTCATGCTGGTGGCGTTCCAATGCGATATCGATCCGGCGCTCCAGCGGCTCTCGGCACTTGGTCGCGCCGGCCCTCTGCGCGAGGTCACGGTACAGACCCCACGCGGTGCGGTCCGCATTGTGCTGCTCGAGGACCCCAACGGGGTGCACTTCGAGCTGACCGAATTCGTCTGAGCGGAACGGAACCTCGTCGCCGCCCTCCACGGACCGTTCCGTGCCGGGCGGTCGCCATGGGGCGTCAGTCGCCGACGGGGGAAATACCTCCGGCTGCGATCTCAAATCCCTTGCCACTCGTGACCGTGCACGTCACGCCCGCCGATGTCGACGTGCACCGGAACGGACCTGTGCCTGTCGCCAAACCGTAGGGGAGCGTCGGGGTGTTCTCACCGGCATTGCCCAGGCACTGTTGTCCCGTGCACTCGCTCAACGATCCGTCAACGGTCAACGTGACCGATCGTGGGGGTGAGATGGTTTCGCAGAAGACCTGCCGCAACGAGGCGGTGTCGTCAATCTCACAGCTGATGTTCTTGGTGGGCGAGAAGAACTCGCCCGCCGTGGCCGTCTGGAGCGGAATTGTCGCCGTGGTGCCATTCGTCGGCACGGACGTCGCGGGGAGGGAGGTCCGTTGGGTGGTGGAAGGCGCAGTCGCACCAGTGCTTCTCTTAGGAGAACTCGCCGACGGAGTCGGAGTCGAGCTGCAGGCGACGAGCAGCGTGGCCGCAGTCACGGTGGTTCCGAGGGCCGTGAGAGCCCGCGTCAGTTTCTCCCGAGATCGCGTGCGCCCGCTCACGAGCGGAGGTGTCCTCAGGAGGTTTGGCTCTCGGCTTCGCCGTCCTCATTGCTGGTGTCGGATTCCGGAGTCTCTTGATCAGGGCGGTATGTCGCGGCCAGGAGACCCGCGGCGGCGATCAGCCCGAAGGCGGCGGCACCAAGCGCGACACCTACGCCGGAGCGGGACTTGCGGCGCAGGAGTCTCTCCACAGACCATCGACCATGGCCCAGACCGGCCAGCGCGGTGGCGGCCGCCGCCACCACAGCGGTGTACTCCCAGCCGCCCTTGAAGACGAAGAACCCCTTACCTCGGTGATCGGTGGCGGCAGCTGTCGCCATCAGTCCGACCACGGCCGCCGTGGGGAGCGGATTGGCCACCCCGAGCGTGATGAGCGTTCCCGCGCCGATTTCCGTGGCGGCGGCCATGCGTGCGTGCACGGCGGCTGGGCGGAGCCCGAGAGCCTCGAACCATCGGGTGGTGCCAGCCAGACCGCCAGAGCCGAAGACCTTGTTGGTCCCGTGGGCGATCAACATCGGTCCGATGGCCGCGCGAAGTGCGAGCGAGGCGAAGTCTTTTTCTCCGGCGCTCATGTGCGCCCCCTTGTCGTAGTCGTCTGCATGAAACCGAAACGCTAGCGCCCGCGCCGACAGTCGAAATCGGGTGACACCCACCGGCGGGGTTTGGGTAGTCCGTTGTCGTTCGGCCACATCCTGGGCCAACAGGGCTCGATGGGGGCGTGAAGTGACAGCGTCCCTAGCGGGCAGGATCTCGATCGACGGGGACGAGCCCTTCCAACGCCGTCGACGGCACCCCCTGGCGCCGAGACGTGTTCGCGTTAGTCCTGGTCAGCGGTTCTTTGGATTTCGTCAGCGTGGCGGCCACGTGGCCCTACGGGGTTCTAGGTCGTGATCGCAGCGGAAGTTGGGTTCGCCCGCTAACTTCCTGCCCACAAGGAGGACTGTCCTGTGTCCGATGACCCCACACTCTGGTCGGCGACCCGACTTGCCGCCGCCGTCCGATCCCGCAACCTTTCCAGTCACGAACTGCTCGATGCGTTCGTTGCCAAGATCGGCCGGCTGAACCCCGCGGTGAATGCCGTTGTCACCACCGACATGGATCGGGCTCACGACCGGGCCAACAGGGCGGACCAGGCCGCGGCGCGCAATGAGTGGCTGGGGCCACTCCATGGACTGCCGTTCACGGTGAAGGATGCCATCGAGACGGGTGGCATGCGCTCGACCGGAGGGGCACCCCAACTGGCCGATCATGTGCCTGCCGTCGACGCCCCTGCGGTGGCGCGACTTTCCGCCGCTGGCGGTGTCTTGTTCGGCAAGACGAATGCCCCGACCTGGTCTGCCGATTTTCAGACGCACAATGAGTTGTTCGGCACGACCAACAATCCTTGGGACCTGGCGCGCACCACGGGTGGCTCGTCGGGTGGATCGGCCGCCGCCGTGGCGAGCGGGTTCGGCAGCTTCGAATTGGGGACCGACATCGGCGGGTCCGTCCGCATCCCGTCCAGCTTTTGCGGTGTCTTCGGCCATAAGCCGAGTTTTGGAGTGGTCCCTCAGCGGGGCTACCTCGATCACGTCGGGGGAGGCACCATCGATGCCGACATCAACGTCTTCGGCCCGTTAGCACGGAGCGTCGAAGATCTCGAACTCCTGATGGACGTGCTGGCCGGACCCGTCGCCGAAGACGCCGTGGCATGGCGGCTTCAACTTCCGGAACCACGATCCGTCGAATTGAAAGGCCTACGCATAGGGGCGTGGATGGATGACCCCGAGGCATCGGTGGACACCGAGGTCGGTGACGTCCTGGACGCCGCGGTGCGTGCGTTCAGTTCTGCCGGGGCCTCCATCTCGACGGAACGACCCCCGTTGAGGATTGACCAGGTATTTCAGCTCTTTCTCGGACTCACCGGGGCCGCGGCAGCCCTGTCCATCGATCCGAGCACGTCAGGTCTTTCAGGTATCACCCTCCGGCAAGTGGCCGAGCTGAGGATTGAACGGGCACGCGTACGGGCTATCTGGTCTGAGTGGTTCTCGTCCTACGACGTGCTCCTTTGTCCCGTGATGCCGATGGCGGCCATCGTGCATGACACGGCACGACCGTTCATGGAGCGAACAACGCTCATCAACGGCGAACCGCGGGCACACATGGACTGCACCGCGTGGACCGGCCTCGTCGGCGTCGCCTACCTTCCCTCGACCGTCATTCCGGTCGGTCGCACACGGTCGGGTCTCCCGGTGGGCATGCAGGTTGTCGGTCCGTATCTCGAAGACCGGACCTCCCTGCGGGCGGCCCGTCTCCTGAGTGCCACCCTGGGCGAGTGGCAGGCTCCGCCGTTCGCGCAGGGTGATCCTGCGGGACGCGGGCGCGCCGCCCTCAGATAGGAGGGACCGGGTCCGCGGTCTCCGTTTCGACGCGTTCGACAGCGGAGCTCCGCACGACCCTCCAGAGGGCAGCCAATACCACGGCCGATCCGACGATGGTCAGCGCCGCTGGTCGCTGGTCGAAGCACGCCCAGGCTGCCAGCCCGACGATCGGGGGCTCCGCCAAGAGCAGCGGGGCAGAGACCGAAGTGGGAAGGTAACGGTGAGCCCATACGACCAGCACATGGGCCGTGATGTCGGCCGCAGCCGTCGCCGCAGCGAAGCCGAATCCACCGCCGCTGATCCCCAGTGATCCGGTGCCGAAGTATGCCACTGGCGTCATGAGAACAGCGGAACTGGCCAGCACGCAGAGCATGAGCGTCACAGGGTCGACGTTGAAGCGGTCCCTCAACACCCGACCGTAGAGAAACCATCCCGCACTGAACACCATTGATGCCGCGGCGAGGACGTTACTGGCGATCCGGCCCGAACCGGACGGGCTCGACAGCGCGACGAGCACGGTACCGCCGACCGCCACCACCCAGCGCGCGACGAGTGACCACCTCGCATGTTCGCCGAGGAACGCAACGGCGAAGCCGACTATGAGGATGGGTTGGAGTGATCCGATCAGCGTGACATCGAGGAGATTGGTGTCGTCGATGGCGGAGAAGCCCGTCACCATGCCGGCCACGAACACGGCGCCGGCGCCGGCGCCGGCGACGATCAGAGTCCATCGGATCCGCGAGACGTCGGGCGCCCAGAAGGTGACGACATGTCCACGGCTTTCGCCGCGCCCGCCTCAAGATCCAAAGGGGGATGACCGCCAACCAGAGGCGCCACATGGTGAAGATCTCGGCGTTGGTATGCGATGCGCGAACGAACAGATTGGATGCAGACCAGCCCAGGAGGGCCACAGTCCAGGCCATCCCAGCCAGCCTGGTGGGCGATCGAGTCGGTTCACCGGCAGTTTCAGATGTCATTGAGTAAGGGGGAGGTGCCGGACCGCTGAATCAATGCGCGGGGACACTACCTCCTACGGGTGCCGAACTGGCGATATCGCCCGCCTTGAGAGCTTCGGTGACCATGCCGACCTCCACCCGTTGTGGGACCCGCGGCGGGCCATCCGCATCCAGATCGGAGTGCCGCTTCCAATAGTCCTCCACGAGTGGCACTATTAGGCGTTCAGTAGGGGAGGGACTAGCGCGGTGTGCCGGAGGCGAACGCAGTCGGGCATCGAAGCGGTGGAGCTGTGAAGAGGAAGAAAGGTGACCGAGTGATGGATGTTCGAATCAATCACGTCGCGATGAGCATGCCGTTGGATGAGTCGATCCGCGAGGACATCCACGGCTTCTACAACGAGGTCTTCGGCTGGACCCCGTATTCGCCTCAAGGGGAGATGGGCAATCCACTGGTCATGCTCATGTCTGATCCCAGACTCTTTCTCTTCATTGTGGACGAGAAGGAGGGCATGGTCGCTCCGCCCCTCGATCACTTCGGGATCGAGGTCTTCGATGAGGACGAGCTCGACGAGATGCTCGGTAAAGCGAAGACATATAAGGAGAAGGACGACCGCGTGCGCATCATCGAAAAGAAGGTCGAGCGTCACACAGCTGATGCGGAAGCCCGGCCGGACGTGGCCAAGACCACGGGCGTCGACTTGGTCAATTGCTATATCGGCTACCTCCTCCCGATGATGGTAGAGATACAGCACTTCCGCTCGAACCAGTCCTAAGAACTGTAGGGGCACCGTTCTCACGCGTCTTCGCCACATCCGTCCACCACAACAACGATTTGGAGTGCGCGAAGTGAGCAGCGGCACAGAGGAAGGGGCGGGAGGTCACCCCCTTCGATTTGGCGTCTTCGTCCCGCAGGGTTGGAAACTCGAGTTCAGTGGGTGGACGGCCGCCGATGCATGGGGCCGGACTGCCGTATCTTTGACACAGATGCCCAAGCCGATCGCTGGTGCGAAGACCCTCATGGTGGCCCGTTGCGTCGCGCCTCCTCGACGGCCGAGTATCGACACAATCGCCTGGTCGGCACATCTGAGCAGGTTGCAGAGCAGGTACAGGAATTCGTCGATGCGGGCTGCAGCGAATTCGTACTCTGGTTACGGGACCATCCCTCTGACGAGACGCTCCGCCGATTTATGAGTGAAGTCGTACCTCTGGTACATCCCGCGGCCCGTGAGTAACGCCGCGGCGAAGCCCCTTTCGGGGCTCATGATCCACCACAATTCATCCCACGCAGATCGGAGAGACGTCCCATGACACGTCAGACAGAGATGGTCGAAGGCAGCCAGCCGGACCGAGGCTTCCGACCCGGTGATTCCACCATGCATGTGGCCGTCTACCGAGGGGAGGGCACAGTGCCTGTCGAGTCCTTTCCCATCCCTGCGCTCGGCGCCCATGATGTCCTCGTTGAGATCGCATTTTGCGGAATCTGCGGCACCGATCTGCATTCGATCGTCGAAGCATCAGGCATCTTTGGTTGGGGCGCTCCCGGTTTCATCGGCGGACACGAGTGGTCCGGCCGCATCGTGGCCGTCGGGGAGTCCGTCACCTCATGGCAGGTGGGAGACCGGGTGACGGCTCGCAGCTCCGAATGTGGTTCCTGCCCGGCCTGTCGAGCCGGCCGACCGTCGATTTGTCGAGTGCGGGTGCCAGACGATGGGCAGGGTGCTTTTTCCCAGTACATGCGTAGGAACGAAGACTCCCTGGTTGCGCTTCCCGACGGCCTTGACTTGCGTGCTGCGGCGTTGACTGAACCCCTCGCGGTCGCTCTCCATGCGGTGACCAGGAGTACGGCCAAGAAGGGTCAGCGGGTTCTGGTCACCGGCGCCGGTCCAATCGGCACGCTGACGGTCGCCGCTCTCCATATTCGCGGCATCGACGATGTCACGGTGAGCGAACCGAATGCATTGCGGCGCGCCATCGCCGAAAAGCTCGGGGCGAAGGTGGTGTCACCCGAGGATCTCTCAGATGGTTCAGGAGGGGGAGCGGCGCTTCGCTTCGATGCAGTCATCGAGACTTCTGGAAATCCGAAGGCGGCGACAGCGGGGTTCGACTGCCTTGTTCCGGGTGGAGTACTCGTGTTGGTGGGTGTCATAACAGCGCCGGCCAACCTGAACCTCCTTCGTATTCTCACGGACGAGATCACCGTGACCGGCTCGGCGCTCTATGACGATGGTGGTATTCGCGAGGCCCTGAGTCTGCTTGCTGACGGCCAAGTCCCGGTGGATCTTCTGCTTGAGCCTGGGACCATCTCGCTCCACGACGTGGCGGATGCATGCGCCAAACTCGCATCCGGTCAGTTGGCCGGTAAAGTCATGGTCGTGCCAAGCTGAAAACGCCGGGGCTATCTCAGAACGTGTTTGATAACCAAGGTCACGGCGGTGCCCACGCTCTTCTTCCCGGTGGACGAGCGAGTCGATTGAGCATGATCCCCACCATTGCCCACTTGACGAACGCTTCGTGGGTCTCGGGCAGCCGCTCGTAGTCGCGGACCAACCGGCGCCAGCGCATAAGCCAAGCCAATGTCCGCTCGACCACCCAGCGCCGGGGCAGGACCGAAAAGCCGTGCTGGTCCTTGGGCCGAGACACGACCTCGATCGTGATCTTGCACTTGGTGCGGGCCCATTCCACGAGCCGACCCGCGTAGGCCCCGTCCGCGAAGACGTGCACGAGTCG
>Ga0307372_10010063_pt1 | contig 12891 bp, 11 predicted proteins | sample OX1MG_FD_202533 | JGI IMG/M metagenome (GOLD analysis project Ga0307372, IMG submission 202533) | Soil microbial communities from Risofladan, Vaasa, Finland - OX-1 | ecosystem: Environmental > Terrestrial > Soil > Coastal area > Acid sulfate soil | place: Finland: Risofladan, Vaasa | collected...
CGGTGAATCACGCGCTGTTCAAGGGTCTGCTCTTTCTGGGCGCGGGTTCGGTGGCGCACGCGACCGGAACGCGTGAGATCGACCGCCTGGGCGGGTTGGCGCGGCGCATGCCCATTACCGCGATCACCTTCCTGTTGGGTTCGGCGGCGATCGTCGGGCTGCCGCCGCTCAATGGTTTCGTGAGCGAGTGGCTGGTGTACCGCGCCCTGCTCGACGCGGGCCTCGTGGCCAGCACGGCGCGCCTTGCCGTGCTCGCTGTCGCCGTGCTGGGATTGGTCGGTGCGCTCGCGCTGGCGTGCTTTTCCAAGGTAGTCGGCGTGATATTTCTCGGCAGCCCGCGCGATTCAACCGTGTCCGTCGCGCACGAGTCCCCGGCCGGCATGACCGGGCCGCTCATCGCGCTGGCGGCGGCGTGCGCGGCGATCGGGCTGCTGCCGGTCCTCGTGGTGGCGCCGCTGCTGCGGGTGGGTTCGCTGGTGGCCGGTACGTCGCCCACCGCGGTGTGGCTGGGTGGCGCGGACCCCGCCGCGGGCGCCGTCACCTGGTTCGTGCTTGCATTCGCGGCGACGCTGGCGGTGGGCTTGGTGATGCGGTCGCGATGGTCGGCGCGCCGGGGCTCCACGGTGGCCGGGACGTGGGGTTGCGCATTCACCACGCCGACGGCGCGGATGCAATACACCGCGTCGTCGTTCGCTGCGCCGCTGCTCACGGCCTATCGGAGCGTGGCGGGCCTCCACACCGAGCGCACGGCACTGGCATTGGCGACGCATGCGGCGGACCCGGTGCTCGACCGGATCATGGTGCCGGTGTGGCACGGGATCGAATCGGCGGCGCGGCGGATCCGCCCCCTGCAGCGGGGCCGGCTGTCGCAGTACCTGCTGTACATCGTGGCGGCGCTGGTGGTGGCGCTCGGATACCTGATGCTCGCGGGGTGGATGTCATGATGGCGTTCGTCGACCGGAGCGCGCTCGCGGCGCTGGCCGTCTTGTTGCTCGTGGCGCCGGCGCTTCCGGGGATCGCCATCAAGACCAAGTCGCTGCTCACGGGACGGCGCGGGGCGCCGGTGCTACAGTTGTATCGCGATCTGGCCAAGCTGGCGCGCAAGGGTTCGGTGTACAGCACCACCACCACGTGGGTCTTCCGCGCCGGGCCCGTGGTGGTGCTGGCGTCGCTTCTCGCGGCCGCGCTCTTGCTTCCGCTCAATGGCCGCGTCGCGCCGATTCATTTTGCCGGCGACCTCGTGGCGTTCGCGGGGCTGCTCGCCCTGGCGCGGTTCGCGCTCGTGCTCTCGGGCCTCGACACCGGTTCCAGCTTCGAGGGCATGGGGGCGAGCCGCGAAGTCACGTTTGCGAGCTTCGCCGAGCCGGCGCTGTTTCTCTGCTTCGTTGGGCTCGTGCTGGTCACCGGGCACCTGTCGCTCAGCAACATGCTAGGCCCGGCGCTCGCCACGGCATGGCCGCGCGACACGGCCTCGCTGGTGCTGGTGGGGCTGGCGCTGTTCGTGCTCCTGCTCGCCGAGAATTCGCGCGTGCCGGTGGACGATCCGGCCACGCATCTCGAGCTGACGATGGTCCACGAAGTCATCGTGCTCGATCACAGCGGGCCCGATCTCGCGCTCATCCTGTATGGCAGCGCGCTCAAGCTCTCCATCTTCGCGGCGGTGTTGGTGAGCATGGCGGCGCCGCGCGGCGCGCTCCCGATGTGGGCGGGGTTGGCGTTGCTCGTCGTGGGGCTGGCCGTGGTGGCCGTGATGGTGGGCGTCGTCGAGTCGGTCATGGCGCGCCTGCGGCTCACGCGCGTACCGCAGTTGATCGTGGGCGCCGGGGCCCTGGCGCTATTCGGCATCATCCTCCTGCTCCGCTGACCATGCAGACCAGCGCGGAACTGCTCCTCCTGCTCGTGGTGCTCACCAACTTCGCGGTGCTCGGCACCTCGCGGCTGCGCACGTGTATCCGCGCGGTGGCGGCGCAGGGCCTTCTCCTCGGCCTGTTGCCGGTGGCGCTCGCGTCGCACCTCACGTTGCACGTGGGGAGTCTCGCGGTGGGGACGGTGCTGGTGAAGGCGGTGATCCTGCCCTGGTTCCTGCTCTGGGCCATTCGCGAGGCGGCCGTGCGGCGCGAGGTGGAGCCGCTGGTCGGGTTCATCACCTCGCTGCTGCTGGGTGCGTTGGCGCTCGCCCTCGCGTTTGCGATCTCGGCGCGACTTCCCGCCGGCGACGTGCGCGAGCCGCTGCTCGTGCCCGTCGCCCTGGCCACGGTGATGATCGGATTGGTGGTGCTCACCACGCGGCGCAAGGCGCTCACGCAGGTCGTGGGCTACCTGATGCTCGAGAATGGCATCTATCTCTTCGGCCTCACGCAGACGGAGAGCGTGCCGTTCCTCCTGGAGCTCGGCGTTCTGCTCGACGTGTTCGCCGGCGTGTTCATCATGGGGATCGTGGTCTTTCACATCAACCGCGAGTTCGATTCGCTCGATTCGGCGCGGCTGACCGAGCTCAAGGACTGATGCGCCTGATTGCGTTGGTCCTACTCCCGGTGCTCGCCGCCGCGATCACCGGCGCCGTGCCGTCGCCGCGGGTGACGCGGTGGCGCGTCGCGGTGTTGGTCGGCACGGCGGCCGTGCATCTCGCCATCACCGCGACGTTGTGGGGCGCCCCAGGCGGGAGCGCGATCAACGGGTGGCTCGGCGACGATGCCCTCGGGCTCATCGTGCTCACGCTCACCAGCGTGCTGTTCTTCGTGACGGCGATCTACACCGTGGGCTACCTGCAGCGCGCGACGCCGCGTGGGGGCCGCGTGTTCGTGAGCGGCCTGCTCGGGTTCCTTGCCGCGACCACGGTCGTGGCGCTCAGCCAGCACCTGGCCATGCTGTGGGTGGGGCTCGAGGCGACGACCTTGACGGTGGCGCCGCTCATCTTCCACCGGCACGATCGCCGGTCGTTGGAAGCCGTCTGGAAGTACCTCGTGATCTCGTCGGTGGGCATCGCGCTGGCATTGCTCGGGATGTTCTTTCTTGCGAGCGCGCAGCACGGCGTCACTGGCAATCCGCTGATCCTCGGCGACCTCGTGGCGCACGCTCGCCAGTTGCAGCCGGCGTGGCTGCGCGCTGCGTTCCTGTTCCTGCTCGTCGGCTTCGGCACCAAGATGGGGCTCGCCCCCATGCATACATGGAAGCCGGATACCTACGGCGAAGCGCCGGCCCTCGTGGGCGGGCTGATGGCGGGCGCGCTCACCAGTTGTGCGTTCCTCGGCGTCGCGCGCATCACAGAGATCACCATGGCGGCGGGCCTCGGCCCGTTCGTGCAGCCGGTACTGCTCGGGTTCGGGCTGCTGTCGCTGGCCACGGCGGCGGCGTTCATCATCGGGCAGGGGGATCTCAAGCGATTGCTCGCGTACTCGAGCGTCGAGCACATGGGCCTGCTGGTGCTCGGGCTCGGCCTGGGCGGCGTGGGCGCGTACGGCACCGTGCTCCATCTCGTGAACAACGGCCTTGCCAAGGGCTGGCTGTTCCTCGTGGCTGGCAACGTGGTGCTGGCCACCGGCACCTCGGCGGCCGCGGGCAATCGCGGACTCATCCGCACGCTTCCGGTATCCGGCGTGCTGCTGGTGGCCGGCCTGTTCGCGGTCACCGGCTCGCCGCCGTTCGGCTTGTTTCTCAGCGAATTCACCATCCTCCGCGCCGCCGTCAACGGCGGACACCTGTGGATCGCCGTTGTCACGCTGCTGCTGCTCGCCGTGATCTTCGTTGGGATGGCCATGCTCATCCTGAACATGGCGCTCGGCGAACCCGAGCCTGGCGTGCCCGTGGTGCGCGAAAGCCCGTGGCTGGTGGCCGGTCCGATCGCGCTGGCGGGCGCGGTGCTGCTCCTCGGATTGTACATCCCGGCGCCGCTGCAGCGCGCGCTGGTGCACGCGGCCGCGGCGCTCGGCGGGAGGGCGCCGTGACAGCGTTCAGCGCGCTGGGCCTGCGCAATCGCCGCGCGGTGTCGTTCGAGGCCGTGCCGACGGAGTCTGTCGACGACTTTCGCCGCACCGTGATCGTGGCGGTGCGCGACGGCTGGCGGGTGGTCGCGCTGTTCGGCATGCCCGAAGGGAGCGACCGGACGCGCATCGTCGCCGTGCTCGCCGACGACACGCGCGGCGAACTTGGCGCGACGAGCACGGTGGTCGGCGATCGCTATCCTGCGCTCACGCCCGAGTGCCCCCAGGTGCACGCCTTCGAGCGGGAGATCGCCGAGCAGTGTGGCGTGACTCCCGAGGGCCACCCCTGGCTGAAGCCGCTGCGCCGGCATCTGCCCGATCATCGACCGCCGGCGCGCGCCGAGGTTGTGCTCGATCCCGAGCGCCATCCGTTCTTCCGCGTCGAGGGTTCCGAGGTGCACGAGGTGGCGGTGGGTCCAGTGCACGCTGGCGTGATCGAGCCGGGGCACTTCCGGTTTCAGGCCCACGGCGAGGAAGTACTGTTCCTGGAGATCATGCTCGGCTACCAGCATCGGGGTGTGGAGCGCCTGTTGGAGACGACGACCGCGGAGCGCGCCGTGCTCGTGGCGGAATCCATCGCCGGCGACACCGTGATTGGCCACGTGGGCGCCTACTGCGGCGCCATCGAGGCGCTGGCGCGTTGCCGGAAAACGCCGCGCGCGCAGGCGATCCGCGGCATCGCGCTCGAGATCGAGCGGCTGGCGAATCACATCGGAGATCTGGGCGCCATCGCAGGCGACGTGGCGTATCAACCGGCGGCCGCCTATTTCGGCGCGCTACGGGGCGAATGTCTCAATCTGTTGATGACGGTGTCCGGCAATCGGTACGGTCGCGGGTTGATCCGGCCGGGCGGGGTGAGCTGGGACCTCCCGCCGGAGATGGCGGCCGAGATGCGTTCGCGACTCGAAGTGCTGCGTCTAGAATTGGAGCCGGTGGCAGCGCTGATGTTCGAGAGCGCGTCGGTGCAGGCGCGCCTCGAAGGGGTGGGGGCGGTATCGCACGACCAATGCATCGAACTGGGATTCGTGGGGCCGGTTGCCCGGGCGTGCGAGGTGGCGCGCGACGTGCGGCACGACCATCCGTACGGAATCTTCAGGTTCGCGCACATTCCCGTGGCTACGGGATGGGCGGGCGACGTCCACGCGCGCGCGCTGGTCCGGTGGCACGAGGTGCGGCGCTCGCTGGAGTTCGCGATCGAACAGCTCGGCGCGCTACCTCGGGGCGAGACGCGTATCCCGTGTGGTCCGCTGCGCCCCAATGAACTCGTCGTGGCGTTGCAGGAAGGCTGGCGCGGCGAGTTGGCTCACGTGGTCGTGACCGACGATCGGGGCGCGATCCGCCGCCATAAGGTGGTGGACGCGTCGTTCCACAACTGGCCCGCGCTGGCCGCGTCGATGCCGGGCAACCAGATCTCGGACTTTCCCCTGTGCAATAAGAGTTTCAATCTCTCGTATGCCGGCCATGATCTCTAACGCCACGTGGCGCGCGCGCGCCGGAGAATGCCGATGTTCGATCTGCTGAGAACCCGAATGGCGCAGGGGATGCGCACGTCGCCGTTCCCCGGGCGCGACGTGGAGTTTCCGGACCGGTTCCGCGGCTTGCCGGTTCTTGAAGCGTCGCCTGGTGGTGCGCCACTGGACGTCGGCGCTTGCCTGTTCAGCCCCGAGGAGGCCGGCACCGGCGCCGGCGGCACCGTGCGCTACACGGCGGACTACCGCATGGCCGCGTCGAGTCGCGCGGCGCTCGTCTCGAGCACGGGGCAGGTGGAGCTCGCGGGGGCGCTGGACGCCGAGATGCGCCGGTTGTTCGGTCGCTCGCTCAAGCTCCGGTCCGTGGTGGCGGGTAGCTGTGGGGGCTGCGAAGGGGAACTCAACGCGATGAGCAACGTCGTGTTCGACATGGCGCGGTTCGGGGTGCAGTTCGTCGCCTCGCCGCGGCACGCCGACGGGCTCGTCATCACGGGCGCGCTGAATCGCAACATGCTCGCTGCCGTGCGGAAGACGTACGAGGCCACGCCCAGCCCGCGACTCGTGATCGCGGTCGGTGCATGCGCCATCGCGGGTGGACCGTTCGCCGGCAGCCCCGAGGTCGGCATGGATCCGGACCTGCCCATCGACCTGTACGTGCCAGGCTGCCCACCGCACCCCCTCACGGTGCTCGACGGTCTGCTGCGTCTCCTCGGCCGTATGCCCCGCGAACGCGTGCATTCGAGCGGTTGACGCGGTGGCTGCGCGCGAAGGCATCGCCGCATGAAAGATGGGGGCCCCTTCGGGGCCCCCATCTTTCATGGTCGCGCAGGGACTCGAACCCCGGACCTCTGGTATGTGAGACCAGCGCTCTAACCAGCTGAGCTACGCGACCGGAGCATGCCGAGCGGCACGCAGTCCGGAAAACCTAACCGCGCGCCGCGGCGGATGGTAGTGCGGTGCCTGGAGGCGGCCGTCGAGTGGGGCCTGCAGGATTCGAACCTGCGACCGTTGGATTATGAGTCCACTGCTCTAACCAACTGAGCTAAGGCCCCGACGATTCAGAAACATCACACCCGAGAACGCCGTAGACAACTCCGGGATGCGCTTGGCGGCAGCGTCTCCGGCTACGCCACCGGACGAGCGCCCGATTGCTGCAGCGCCGCTCCATACGGTCGGAATCCCACGCGGCGCACGAGGATCCACCCCAATCCCAGTCCGGCGCATGCGATCAACAGGTTAGTCACGTCCATGAACCGGCCCGAAACCACGGAGTGCCCAGCTTCGATAAGAACAGCGAGCCCCACTCCGGACCACAGATGCGACCAGCGACCGGCCAGACGGAGCGGCCACACCGCCAGGAGGCCACCGAGGGGGAAGTACAGGAAGAACTGTTGTGCGATGTGCAGTGCGCTGAAGACGTCCACGCGTCCGGCAAGCGCTTGGAGCGGCACGAGGTGGCCCACCGCGAACTGCGCGGCGATGGCGCGACCGCTCGTTTCCAGGATGAAGGGCCGCCATCCCCACAAGGCCAGGATCACGCCGTAGGCCCCGAGCGCGGCGCGGGCTCGCGCCGGACCACGCATTGTGCGCGAGAGTGGCGCGAGCCAGCGATGCGCCGCCCACGCACCCACGCTCCACGCCATGGCGTGCAACGCGGCCGCCTCCCAACGGATCGGGAGCCTGATGAACCCGTGCGCGAATTCGGCGGCGAACATGAGACCTGAGCCAACCGTGGCGACCCTGGGCCAGGCCGCGCCGGCCCCGCGCTCGCTGAGCATCACCACGACCAGGAAGCCCGCCGGCGCGAACAGCAGGAAGTCGGTGAGTGGAACGTGGGACAACGAGAGCGGCAGCGACGCATGCAACGCATCGCGCAACCAGGCCATCGGGCCACCCGGAATGTCCGGCAATTGTTCGCTGGTGAAGAGCGGCGTCACTGCCTCACACAGTGTCGCGATCACATACGGCCCTGCCAACAGGAAGGCAGGGATCCCGAGGTACGAGCGCGACCGCTTGTTCCGGCCGATCTCCGCGATTACCTGGGCCACTGCCAGTGCCCCGACGAACGCCCCGAACGTATTCGTCGCCAGGTCCACGATGCTCGCGGTGCGGGTGGGCGAGAAGACCTGCGTCGCCTCGACGGTCGCACTGAGTGCGCAGCCGACCAGGACCGCCTTCCGGACTTCGGCGCGGATCGCGCCCGACGCCGACGTCGCCACCCAGACCGCCCCCAGCCCCGCGAAGAGTGCCACGTTCCGCAATCCGTCGATCGCGTCGCGCCATCCCAGGCTCGGGTCCAGTGAGCGCGCGAGCCTCCGGGACGCCGCGGATAGGTCACCTGAGAGGTGGAGATCCGTCAGCGTCGCAAGCGCCACCACGGCCACGTACGCGATGCGCGCCGTTCGGTAGACCCGGGCGGAGACGTTCGTCGTTGTTATAGAAGCTCCACGTTGGGCACGAGGGCGATCATCGGTGCCCCTGGCGCTCGACGAACGCATCGTATGACGCCAGCACTTCTTCGCCGGTCACGGTGGCGGCGCCAAGTTTGCCCACCTCGACTCCGGCGGCGAAGTTGGCGATTACCGCTGCCTCGCTCGCCGTCGCCCCCGCCGCCAGTGTGGCGCCAAGATACGCCGTGACCGTGTCGCCGGCGCCCACCACGTCGTACACCTCGCGCGCCACAGTCGGGATTCGCAGCACGTTGCCATCGTGCGAAATGAGCGCCATGCCACGCTCGCCGAGCGTGAGCAGCAGGTGGTCCACGCCCAGACGGGCGAACACCTGGGGCAGCGCCCGCGTTTCATCGAGACTGATCTCGGCGCCCAGGGCGGCCTCCAGTTCGCGGAGGTTGGGTTTGAACACGGTCGCGCCGCGATACGCGAAGAAATTGCGGTACTTGGGATCGACGACGATGGGAATGCCGCGCTCCCGCGCCCACGTCATCGCCTTGGTGATCACCTCTGCCACCAGCACGCCCTTGTTGTAGTCCTCGAGCACGAGCGCATTGGACGCGGCGATCGCCGAATGCACGGCGTCGAGCAGGCGGTCGATCTCCCCGCGTCCGAGATCGGCGTCGTCCTCCTCGTCCACCCGCACTAGTTGCTGCGAGCGCGCCACGACGCGGGTCTTGGTGGTGGTGGGACGGCCGACGTCCACGAGGTGGTCAGACTCCACCGACATCGCGTCGAGCATCGTGCGAAGCGTGGATCCGGCTGCGTCGGTGCCCACCGCACCCACCAGATGGCAATGGGCGCCGATGGCGCAGACATTCTGCGCCACGTTGGCGGCCCCACCCAGCGCATAGCGCCGCTCGCGCACACGCACCACCGGCACCGGCGCCTCGGGCGAAATGCGGTCGACGTCGCCGACGAGATAGATGTCGAGCATGGCATCGCCGATCACGGCCACGCGTTGCGAGGGGGCCTCGGCGAGCAGCGCGGCGAGTCGGTCGCGGGAGATGGACAGGGGCATGGGGCAGAAATCTACGATGGCGGGCGGTGGACGGCGAACCGAACGCGGCGAAACTGATAACCGAAGCCCGCTGCCGTGCGCTGGCACGTGGGACGTCTGCGCTCTGAGCCCGTGGGTGCAGCGACGAGCGGGGCCCTGGACAGAATATGCCCGTCCGCCCACCCTTTGTCCGCATGTCCCCTGCCGTCGTCCTCGCCATGGCCGTCCTCGGCATCTCGTTCGGCGGACCGCTCACCCGCCTTTCGGGTGCGCCGGCGCTCACCGTGGCCGCGGGTCGGCTGGGGTTCTCGCTCGTCGTGGTTGCCGTTGCTCTCGTGGCCACGGGGAGCTGGCGGCAACTCCGCACCCTGGGCCGGCGCGACCTACTCGTCGGTCTCGGCGCGGGCGGCATGCTCGCCGTGCACTTCTGGTCGTGGAATGCATCGCTGAACCTCACCACGGTGTCGGCGTCGGTGGTGCTGGTGGACATGCAGCCGGCCATCGTCGGGTTGCTGTCGGTCGTGTGGTTGCGTGAGACGCCGACCCGCCGCCAGTGGGGCGGGATCGCGATTGCGATGGTCGGCGCGGTCGTCGTCACCCTTCCCGATCTGATGCGCGAAGGGGCGGGCGTGGGTGGCCGCGCGCTGTTCGGCGACGCGCTGGCGTTCGTCGGGGCCATCGCCGGCGCGTGTTATTTCGTGGCCGGTCGCAAGCTGCGCGCCACGCTCGACCTCTGGCCCTACGTGGCCGTGGTGTACGGTGCGTGCTTCGTGGTGCTGATCGCGGCGGCGCGGGGCACGGGCGTCGTGCTGCTGCCGCAGCCGCCGCGCCAACTCGTCATCTTCGCCGCGCTGGCGCTGGGACCCATGCTGCTCGGACACACGGGCCTGAACTACGCACTGCGCTATGTGCCGGCGTACGTCGTGAACCTGGCACTCCTCTGCGAGCCCATCGGCGCCACGATCCTCGCGGCGCTGATTCCCAGCATCCACGAATTTCCCAACTGGGGCACGGTAGCGGGCGGCGCGCTGGTGCTATTCGGCATCGCCAGGGCCACCACCCGGGGCGCGCCTCCCGCAGTGGCCGACGCCTGACGCCTGACGGGCGCTTCGACAGGAGGAGCGGGCCGGCCGGGGTTATCTTTCGGGAGCGGCTTTCCTCTCGCGAACCCCTCTTCCCACTCCCGGCATGGCCGAGCTGCACCTCGATATCGCCGTCACGCGCGGCGACAGCACGGAATCGCTCCACCGCGTGCACGCCGCGGTGGTGCGCCCGTCTGGCGAGCTGGTGGCATTCGCCCGCGATCCCGGGCTGGTCACCCACTGGCGTTCGTGCGCCAAACCGTTCCAGGCGATGCCGCTGGTGGAGGCCGGTGGCTTCGAGGCGCTGGGATGGGGTGAGGAGCGGCTGGCGCTCGCCTGCGCCTCGCATGGCGGAGAGCCGGAGCACGTGGCGATCGCCGCGGCGATGCTCGCCGACCTGGGCCTGGTCGAGGGAGACCTGGCCTGTGGCCCGCACGAGCCGCTATCGGCGCGCGGGGCGCAACTGTTGCGCGACGCTGGTCAGACTCCGACGCGGCTGCACAACAACTGCTCGGGCAAGCACGCGGCCATGCTGGGTCGGGCCAAGACCGCGGGGTGGAGCACTGCGGGCTACCATACGGGGGCGCACCGGGTGCAGCAGGGGTGCCTCGCCTCGGTGAGCCGCTGGTCGGGGGTCGACCGCGACGCCGTCGGCTGCGCCGTGGACGGCTGCGGTGTGGTCGAGTATTCGTTATCGCTAATAGGCATGGCGACGGCGTATGCCCGGCTGGGGCAGGCGGCGGTGGACGGCGCACCGGGCCCCGCCCAGGTGGTCCACGCGATGGGGGCGCACCCCTTCCTCGTCGGCGGCACGGACCGGTTCGACACGATCCTGATGGAATTGACCGCCGGCCGGATCATCTGCAAGGTGGGCGCCGAAGGGGTGCACTCCGCCGTGAGCCTTGACCGCGGGGTGGGCGTGGCGATCAAGGCCGAAGACGGGGCGGGCCGCGCGCAGTATCCGGCGCTCCTCCGCGTTCTGCAGATGGTCGATGCGCTCCCGGCTCAGCTCCCGCCGCGACTGGCGGACCTGGCGCGTCGTCCGATCCTCAACACGCGGGGCGAGTTGGTCGGTGAGATCCGGCCGGTCGCCTGACGGCGCGCGATTTTGCGCCTTGCCCCGTGGAAACGATGACAACTCCTGCCCGCCGCATCGATACTCTGGTGACACTGGACGAGCCCACACGGCGGCTCGTGCGGTTATCGGCCGTGGTCACGGCCGGGAGCGAAGCGGAGCAGCGGGCGGTGATTGCCGCAGTGGTGGAGACCGTGCCGCCGCGCTGGGTAGAAGAGTTGTTGCTGCAGTCGTATCTGTTCGCGGGGTTCCCGAGGGCGCTCAATGCCATGCGGGAATGGCGGCGGGTGCACCCTGAGCCCGCCGCTCCACCGCCGGCCGGCGCACCGGACGAATGGCGCGCCGCCGGCGAACACACGTGCGCCATCGTCTATGGCCAGTTCTACGACCGGTTGCGGGACAACATCCGACATCTGCACCCGGCGCTCGATGAATGGATGATCATGGAGGGTTACGGGAAGGTGCTCAGCCGGCCGGAACTCGACCTCGCGCGGCGCGAGTTGTGCATCGTCGCGGCCTGCGCGGCCGCAGGGCAGGACCGTCAACTCCATTCGCACCTGCACGGGGCGCTCAATGCAGGTGTGGCGCCCGACGTGGTGTCGGCAGCCATCGAATCGCTCGATGGCGTGATCGGCTCTGATCTGCTCGAAACGGCGCGGCTGCTCTGGGCGCGCGTCCAGGGGAAATAGCATGTTCATCGATCGTGCAGTGGTGAAGGTCGAAGCGGGCACCGGCGGGTCCGGGCAGACCTCGTTCCGCCACGAGAAGTTCGTGCCGATGGGCGGGCCCGACGGCGGCGACGGCGGACGCGGCGGCGACGTGTTCGTGCGCGCCGACGCCAACCTGTCGACGCTCCTCGATTTCACCTACCGTGATTTCTGGAAGGCCGACCGCGGGCAGCACGGCGAGGGCAGCAATCGCACCGGAAGGTCGGGCTCCGACATCGTCCTCCCCGTGCCCCCGGGAACCGTGGTGCGCGACCTCGATGCGGGCGAGTTGCTCGGCGAGGTGCTCGAGGATGGTGATACGCTCCTCGTGGCCAAGGGCGGCCGCGGCGGCAAGGGGAACGCGTTCTTCGTGACCGCCACGCACCAGTCGCCGCGAGAATGGCAGCCGGGCGAGGAAGGTCAGACGCGCACGCTGGAGTTGGAACTCAAGCTGATCGCCGACATCGGGCTCGTCGGGCAGCCCAATGCCGGCAAGTCCACGTTGCTCTCCGTCATCTCAGCGGCGCGTCCCAAGATCGGCGACTATCCCTTCACCACGCTTGCCCCCAACCTGGGCGTCGTGCCGCTGAGCGGGCACCGGACGTTCGTCGTGGCCGACATTCCCGGCATCATCGAGGGCGCTCACGACGGCAAGGGTCTCGGACTGCAGTTCCTGCGGCACATCGAGCGTACGCGCATTCTCGCGTTCCTCGTTCCCATCGATTCCATGGACTGGCAGGTCGAGTACGATCAACTCCGCTCGGAGATCGCCGCATACTCACCCGAACTCGCCCTCAAGCCACACTGCGTCGTGTTCACCAAGATGGACCTGTGGGGCGACGACCCGGTGCCCGATATCGACGCGCCGGGTGCGTTCGCCGTGTTCGCCATCAGCGCGGCCAACCGCACGGGGCTTGAAGACCTGCTCGCTGGCTGGTGGGCGAAGACCCTCGAACTGAAAAAGGCCGTTGCGCCCAAGCGGGAGTTCTCCGACCTCCTCTGAAGCGCGCGCGGCGCTTGCGCTCTCGATGATCGACGGCATCGGGTGCGCAACCTTCCAGCAACTGATTGCACGATTCGGGTCCGCCCAGCGCGCGTTGGATGACGCCGAGTGGGCGCCGCAGCGTC
>Ga0307372_10010070_pt1 | contig 12886 bp, 15 predicted proteins | sample OX1MG_FD_202533 | JGI IMG/M metagenome (GOLD analysis project Ga0307372, IMG submission 202533) | Soil microbial communities from Risofladan, Vaasa, Finland - OX-1 | ecosystem: Environmental > Terrestrial > Soil > Coastal area > Acid sulfate soil | place: Finland: Risofladan, Vaasa | collected...
CTAGACGTCGCGCCGTCTGGCGGCGGCTGCGATGTCATGCTCGCCCGGTGGCGTACCACGTGACCACCGACGAGTTCGAGGAGATCGTCCAGGCGACGCTTGACCGTGTCGAAGCACCACTGCGTGCGCGTATGGACGCCGACAACCTGATGATCATCGTCCAGCAGGGTCCGAGTCAGGACGACCGCGCCAACGGCATCGACGAGCGCGTGCTCGGCTTCTTTCAGGGCACATCGGGATCGACGTTCAGCGCGTACGAGTTTCCGAAGCGAATCGTGCTGCTCCAGGGCAACATCGAGCGCTGGTGCGACAACCGGACCGAGCTCGTGGCACAGATCAGCGACACGGTGCTCCACGAAATCGCGCACTACTTCGGGATGGATCATCGCGACATCGGGCAGACGCGCCTGCGTCACTGATCGCTGCAACCGTCGCTGCCGCGACGCATTGTAGGCTGCCGGGGTGCCGAAGCCACCGCTGCCCCCGGAGCTGCAGGACCTCCTCCGTCTCCCCAACCCGTGCGTTGTTGCCAGCATCGCCCCCGACGGGGAGTTGCACACGGCGGCCACGTGGTACGAGTGGTGCGACGACGGTACCGTGCTGCTCAACATGGCCGGGACCCGGCGGCGTCTCGAGCATCTGCGACGCGATGCCCGTGTCGCGTTGACGATGCTCGACCGCGAGAGCTGGTACCGGCACGTTTCGCTCGTCGGCCATGTGCGCGAGCTTCGTCGCGACCCGGACCTCGCGGATATCGATCGCCTCGCGCAGCACTACGTCGGCATGCCATATCGGGATCGCACTCGCGAGAGCTGGACCGCGATCGTCGAGATCATCAGCTGGCATGGCTGGCAGCGTGGTCATCCCCTCACGGGCGGCTGACACCGAGCGCAGAAGGTCGAACCGGCAATGGACGACGAGACCCCTCCGCACACACGCGCGACGCCGGATCCACAGGCGGCTGTCGGGGTCAACGTCCACGCGGCGGGCGCGCGCCGATCGGTGATCCGGCGGAGGTTCCTGTCGATGGCACTCGACACGGCTCCATTTCGGGCGTCACGCGACTTTCGGCTGTTGTTCGTCGGGCAGGGCATCTCGAACGCCGGCACGATGATCACGTACGTCGCCATTCCCTTCCAGGCGTACGCACTGACTCGCTCGTCGCTCGTCGTGGGTCTGATCAGCTTCTCCGAGCTCATCGCGATTCTGTTGATAGCGCTCGTCGGGGGCGCGCTCGCCGATGCCGTGGACCGGCGTCGCATGGTCCGGTTGTCTGAGCTCGGACTCTGTCTCACGGTCGGCGTGCTCGCTGTCAACGCCTCGTTGCGACACCCGCAGCTGTGGGTGCTGTTCGTCATCGTGATCGTCGCGGCGGCGCTCGACGCGATACGGCGGCCTTCGCTCGACGCGATCGTGCCGCGCATCGTTCCGCCGGAAACGCTGGTTGCCGCAGCGGCGCTGGATTCGCTCCAGGGCAATCTCGGCATGGTGCTCGGACCGCCGGTCGCCGGGGTCCTGATCGCGACCGTCGGACTCCCGCTCACCTATGGCGTCGACGTCGCGACGTTCATCGTGTCGGCCGTCGCGCTGACGCTCATGCAGGCGGTCCCGCCGGCGCCGGATGCCGCCGGTGTGAACCTTCGTGCGGCGATGGCGGGATTGCGGTATGCCACCAGCCGCCAGGACCTCCTCGGCTCGTACGCGGTGGACATCAACGCGATGTTCTTCGGCATGCCGATGGCACTGTTTCCCCAGATCGCGTCGGGACTCGGCGGGCCCGCAGTGCTCGGTCTCCTGTACACCGCGCCGTCGGCCGGCTCGTTGCTCGCGACGCTGACGAGCGGCTGGACACGAAGGGTCCGGCACCACGGTCGCGCCATCGCGTTCGCGGCCGCTTCGTGGGGCGCGTCCATCATCGCGTTCGGGTTCGCGCCGTCCCTCTGGATTGCGTTGCTGGCGCTCGCGGGCGCCGGGGCGGCCGACATGATCAGCGGGCTCTTCCGCTCCGCCCTGTGGAATCAGACGATCCCCGACGCGATGCGCGGACGCCTTGCCGGCATCGAGATGGTCAGCTACTCGTCCGGTCCCGCGCTTGGCAATCTCGAATCCGGCCTCGTCGGTTCGCTCGCGGGCGTGCGCGCCTCTGTGGTGAGTGGCGGCATCCTGTGCGTCGTCGGGACAGCGGCGCTCAGTGCACTCCTGCCGAAGTTCTGGAACTACGCAGCGCGAGGGAAGGCGTCGGCCGAGCCGGCCTCGATTCCGTAGGCGAGCGCCCGGATCAGCGCGAGGTCGCGTTCCGTGCCATGGCCATCGCCACGACCTTGGCGATGACGCCGGCGATGAGCGCGTAGATCACCATCGCGAGCACGTCCGCCCAGATGACGAGATTCCCGTGCGCCGCATACGTGGTCTTGAAGATTCCGGCGAAGGGCGCCGCAAGGATCTTCCCGACCGAGAACACAAACGCGGCGAAGCCGACGTCGTTCGCACCGGCCGCATGGAAGATGAAATCCAGTGCCAGGAACGCGATGACGATGCCCGCAACCAGCCACACGAGCTCGATTCCGGGCGATCGCCCGGACCAGACCTGCGTCGCGCTCCGGCTCGTGCTCGCGCCCGTCGCAGGATCGACATAGGTCTGCGTCGTGCGATTCACGCCGGTTTGCGTCGAGCCGTCGCTCGTGACCGTCTGATTCTGCGTGTTCATGTCCGTCATGCATCGTCTCCTTCGTGAGCGCACGGCACCAAACAGGATCAGCGCGCGCCCCACGTCCCCACAGCCTGATCGGAGCACCGCAACAATTGCAGTAACAGCGGAGCTAGCTCGATCCTACGACGAGGACGGTGAGACCGCCGGCGGCGATTAAGCATGCGACCGCGCCCAGCGCGACCCAGATCGCCATGCGGCGCACGTCGCGCGAGCGCGAGTGCTGTCGGCGGATATACCGCTCCCGGACCTCGAGCGTGTCGGACCCGTGGGGTTGCAACCGTACCGGGTGTCTCGACAGCGTCACCGATTCATGCTCCGCGTTATGGCGTAACAGATTCAGCAACAGCTTCAGTCCCCTCGATGCGCCGGCATGCGGCGGACCAGTATCCGAGGCGCGATCGAAATCGCTCGGCCTGGGCGACCACCACGGGAACATTCGTGAGCTCGACCTCGCGTCGTGCCTGCGGTGATTGCGCATCCATGAGCTGATGGATACGCCCCAGCACGGCTTCCTCCATGGTCAGGATCTCCGTGTAGATGTTCCGCCAGAACAAGGCCTGCTCCAGGGATGCGGTGGCGAGATCGGCCTCGCCCTCCATTCCCAGCGAGTCGTCACCACCACGCGTTGCGGCAACGATGTCGGGGCGATCCGGGACGCGATGGCGCGAGGTCACCCCTCTCTGATACACCCGGTGCCGTAAGAAGATCAGCAATAGCTTCCGTATAGTCAGCCGTGTGAGGACGCCTCCTGATCGCGCGACGCGGCCGCTGGAAGGCGAGGACATCGAGACCGAGCACTGGGAGGATGCTCGCCACTGGATGAGCATCTACGACGACCTCATCCGGTTCAAGCTCAGCGTCCTCGACAGGGTGCAGCGTGAGCTGCCGAAGCTCCACCCGGTCGCGCAGCGGGCCGCCGACGAGGACATCCGCTTCATCGAGACGCAGATGGCGGGGTATTACGCCCGGCTCGACCTCTGGTACCAGCGTGTGTGGCAGTTGCAGGGTCTCTGGCTCGATCCGAACGGCCGCGTCGTTCGCCACAAAGGGCGTGAGGCGGTGCTCACCAACCGGGAGTTCGAGCTCCTGCAGTTCCTCCTCGACCACCCGCACCGGTACTACACGGCGTCGCAGATCACCGGCTTCGCATGGTCCGACGCCGCGCTGTTTCCCGAGGAGGTCCGCAACTACGTGCTCAGGATCAGGAAGATCCTGACCCGGCTCGAGGTTCCCTGCGACCTCGTCAACCGACCCGGCCGCGGGTATTCGCTCACCTTCCGCAACGAGGATTAGCGGCCGTCGGGCTCGTACTCCGTCGGATCCGGGATGCCCGCTCGCTCGAACGCCTCCCTGCGTTCGACGCATGTTCCGCAGCGTCCGCAGTGGAGGTCGCGCCCGAGATAGCAGCTCCATGTCAGTGCGTACGGAACCGGCCGAGGGTATGCGCTCCCCTCGCGGACGATATCGGTCTTGGACATGGCGATGAAGGGCGTGAGGAAGGACAGGGCGGGATCGCCGAAGCCCTCGTTGCCGAGCCGAAGCGCGTGTTCCAGCGCATGCACGAACTCCGGCCGGCAATCGGGGTAGATGGGGTGATCACCGGCATGCATGCCGGCAACGACCTGCCCGGCACGCTCTGACACCGCCACGCCCCAGGCGATCGAGAGCATGATCGCGTTCCGGTTCGGCACCACCGTCTGCTGCATCGACTCGTGCGCGTAGTGTCCGAATGGAATCTCGCGCTCCGGCTCGGTGAGTGCTGATGCGAGGGGTATGCGCAGCGCGATCACGATGTGGCGGATGCCGAGCGTCGCGCAGAGCCCGGCAGCGAACGTGAGCTCTTTCACGTGCCGCTGTCCGTAGTCGAAGCTCAGAGCCTGCACGTCCTCCGGCCTTGACGGTGCGGAGTCGTTGACGACTTTGTACAGCGCAGTCGCGCTGTCGATCCCCCCGGACAGCACGACGACCGATTTCATCGGCGCGCCCCTGCGTCGTCCGTCGCGTGTCGTCCTCCGGACACAATAGCGGTGAGCAGTTCACCATCCCCGAGTGAGGCAGACCACATGAGTGACCCAGCAGGCTCCCCAGACGACCCCGGTCCCGCTGACGCACGCGACGATGCCACAGAGACCGAGGAGCACGAGCCCATCCCCGACGAGAGCACGCTCATGGGCGTCTCCGGGGTCGAGGCAGAGGTGCTCGCCGAGCTCGCGCGCGCCGAGGGCGAGATGAGTGACCCCTCGGCACCCGACAACCCGGACGCGGAAGGGGCCGAGGTATAGATCACGACACGCTCTGCGGCCTCGGCGTCCTACTCGCTGACGAGCTCGTAGTCGGGATTGAGGATCGCAAGACGGCGCGACCATGAGCCGACCATGCCCTCGACGACGAGTCGCGCTCCGGGCTCGATCCCCGGAATCTTCGGGCGCCCCTGAAACACCAGCAGCATGTATCCGGTGTCGTCCGTGATGACGCATTCCAGGTTCGTCGTCCCTCGTGCCGTCTGCACCCGCAACGATCGGATCCTGCCCGCGACTCGCACGCGCTTTCGCCACGTGACGTCGCGGATCGGTACTGTCCCGATCGCCCGGCGCTCGAGCTCACGATCGACGCCTGATCTGCGCAGCGGTTTGCGGGGAGTCGCCTCCGTGTGCACGTCGCCGGCTCCGAACAGACTGCCGGCGTGCGCCTGGACGTTGAAGGGCGCGATGGTTGCCGCGACATGCGGGACCGTTCCCACCGCGGACGCGATCCGTTCGGCGGTGCGGTCGTGCAACACGCGCTCGAAGCGGGAGCGAAACGCATGGCGCGGAATCAGGACCGTGCACTCCGTCTTGCCGTCGGCTGCGATATCGGCGACGTACTCGATCGCGGCGCGTTCCAGCCGGCGGTCGCGACACTCGACGATGTCGAGCGGCAGATGCGCAAGATCGTATTTGCTCCAGGCGGCTTTCAGCACGTCGGTGGCGGACGAGTCGAGGTCGAAGTGCACATACCGCACGTCGTCGGGGCGGAGCGTCCGTGCGTACTGGACCGCCCGCGCGGTCGGCATGTCGAGGCGACCGACGACCACCACGACGGCGTGACGGTGCAGCACGGGCGCCTCGGTTGCCGCAACGGCGCCGGTCTCGAGCTGCTCCTCCTCCTCGACGTACTGGCGGTGCAGGCTGATCAGTCCCAAGTACATCGGCGGGGCGACGACCGCCACGATCCACGCACCCTCGAAGAACTTGGTGATCAGCAGAATGAGCACCACCGCCAGCGATAACGTCCCCGCGAAGCCGTTGATCACCGTGCCGATTCGCCAGCGCCGCCCACGTTGTGTGGCGTGATGCTTGACCATGCCGAACCCAGCGAACGCGAACCCCGTGAAAACGCCGATGGCGTAGAGGCCGACGAGCGCGTTCAGCTGCGCCTTGAACACGATGATGAGCAGGATCGCGACGGCGGCGAGGACGAAGATGCCGTTCGAGAACACGAGCCGGTGGCCGCGTCGCGTCAGCTGACGGGGCAGGAACGAGTCGCTCGCGACGAAGCTCGCGAGGTACGGGAAACCGTTGAAGCTGGTATTCCCTCCTGTGAACAGGATGAGCACCGTCGCCGTCTGCACGATGAAGAACATGACGGTGCCGAACCACGTCGAGCCGAGGACGTAGCGCACCTCCTGCGACACCACCGTCGGCGTGCCGATGTCATACGGGACGGCGTGCGTGAAGTGAGCGAGGAGCGACGTGCCGAGGACGAGGAATCCGAGGATCGAGCACATGACGGCAAGGGCGATACGACCGTTCCTCGCTTCAGGCTTCCGGAAGGTCGAGATGCCGTTGGAGACGGCTTCCAGGCCGGTCAGCGATGCCCCGCCGTTCGCGAAAGCGCGCAGGCAGTAGAAGATCCCCAACCCCATCAAGAACCCCGTCTGATGGCCCGGCGTGTATCCAAGGTGGGCGGGTGTCGGCAGCGCATGCGCCTGCAATCCGCCCAACGCCGCCTTCACGAGTCCTGTGATCACCACCAGCGAGAGCGAGACAACGTAGAAGTACGTGGGAAGGGCGAAGATCGAACCCGCCTCACGGATACCGCGCAGGTTTCCGAAGAGCATCGCGAGCACGACGGCGATCGTTATCGGCACGGTGTACTGCACCAGCGACGGAAGCGCCGAGGTGAGCGCGGCCGTCCCCGCGGACGTCTGCACCGCCACCGTCACCGTGTAATCGATCAGCAGTGCCACGGCGGCGATCTGTGCGACACGCGGACCGAAGTTGTCGCGCGCCACGACATACGACCCACCGTTTCGCGTGTACACGCCGATGACCTGCATGTACGACACCATCACGAAGAGCATCACCGCGAGGATCGCTAGCGTGATCGGAATCACCATGGTGAAGGCGGCCACACCGATGATCGGCACCATGATCAGGAGCATCTCCTCGGTGCCGTACGCGGACGAGGAGATCATGTCCGGCGCGAGGACGCCGATCGCGACGGGCGTGGCCAGACGCTCCTGTGAGAGCTGCTCGGACACCATCGGCGGACCGAGGATCCAGTTCTTCAGCTTGTATCCCAGCGACTCGGGATACCCAGGGCCGGTGGCGGCCCCCTCGCGCTCGGGCGCCAGCTGCGGGGACCTCGGCAGTGTCGGCGCCTGGGGGTCGTCCACGGCGGCCAGTATGCCCCACGGCATTCGGCCCCCGGCTCAGATCGGCGCCGTCGAACCCTTCGGATCCCTGCGCGTGTAGAGGATCCGCCATGTGGTCTCCCAGCGACCGTCGGCGGTCTGACGCTCGTAGTCCCACGTGATGGAATCGGCGCCGATTGACATATCGCTCCAGGCTCGGGACCGGGTCGCACGCCCCCTTTAGAACCAGTCCTGCAGCGGGAGTCTCGCTGACAGCACCGAGAGATTCCCGTCATCTCGGATCGACACCGCGGCGTCTGCCATCGCGCGGACCGCAACCCACGTGAGGGCGCCGCCCACACTCACGCGACGCGCGCCGGCTGCAGCGATCTCCGAGAACGAGAGGTGCGGCACCGCAAGCACGTTCACCGGCTTGGCAACGGCCGCACAGACGGTTCGGATCTCTTCAACCGTCTGCAGTCCCGGCGCGTAGACCACGTCAGCTCCCGCATCCGCGAACGCCTGGAGCCGGGCGATCGTGTCGTCGAGATCCGGGTTGCCTCGGATGTGGTTCTCGGCGCGCGCCGTCAGCGTGAAGGGGAAGTGCAACGCTCGCGCGGCCTCGACCGCCGCGGCCACCCGCTCGACGGCCTGAGACATCGCGTAGATGGCGCCGAACGGATCGTAGTCCTCGATCGACCCACCGACGGCCCCGGCGGCCGCGATTCGCCGGATCGCGATCGCGGCGTGCTCCGGCCCCGGCCCGTAGCCGTTCTCCAGATCCACAGAGAGCGGGAGATCCGATACGCGGCTGATCGCCGCGGCGTGCGCGACCACCTCGTCCAATGTCGCCATGCCGTCGAGGCGCCCGAGCGTGAACGCGAACCCGGAGCTTGTCGTGGCGAGCGCTTTGAACCCGAGCGCGGACAGGACCCGTGCGGACCCGGCGTCCCACGGGTTTGGGATCACGAACGCACCGCTCTGATGCAGCGCCTGAAACGCCGCTGCCTTCTGCTCCTGACTCGTCATCAACTCGGCGACGATACCGCCAGTTTCACCGCGTCCGCTTCCCTGATCACCTCGCCATCGAGATCACGATCCGCACGCGATCGTCACGAGAATGTCCCGCCGGCCTTCGTACACGGAACCCAGACTGAGATCATTCCGCCGGGCTGTTTCGGCGTTCGCGAGACGACCTATTTGGAGTGGGATGCAGTCTCGGCACTCGCGTGAGCGCATGGATCGATCGGTCTGGAGGCGGCGCCCAGTCCTCAGCCGGACGCTCCGCGTGGCCATCTTCGGCGGCCCGATCGCGGCTTCCTTCCTCATCGCGTTCCTGCTCACCCATCTGCTACCACGGGCCACGAGCCCGCTGACGGCGGTCTTCTGGATCGCCGTGGTTGGGGGCGGCGCGATCGCGACCCTCGTCGCGTTCGAGCGCGTCGCGCGACGCCTCCTCCCCCTGGCGGCGCTGCTCAACGTGTCACTGCTGTTTCCCGACAAGGCGCCTGCACGGTTTGCCGTTGCCCGCCGGACCGGCAGCCCGACGCAGCTTCGGGCGCAGCTCGAGCAAGCTCGCGCCGCCGGACATCAGGACGATGCCGCGGGCATGCAGGCGGTCATCGAGTTGGTGCTCGCGCTCAGCATTCACGACAAGGCGACGCGCGGGCACTCCGAACGCGTGCGGGTGTTCAGCGACATGATCGCCGACGAGCTGAAGCTCGACGAGGTCGACCGGGCCAAGTTGCGCTGGGCGGCCCTGCTCCACGACGTCGGCAAGCTCGAGATCTCACCGACGTTGCTCAACAAACCGAGCACGCCAAGCGAAGCGGAATGGGCGGTCATCCACCGTCACCCTGAGGAGGGGGCACGCCTGGTCGCACCGCTACTCGCCTGGCTCGGTGAGTGGGGTCGGGCAGTTGTCGAACACCATGAGCGGTGGGACGGCACCGGCTACCCACACCGGCTGAGAGCGGCTGAGATCTCCCTCGCCGCCAGGATCGTGTCTGTCGCCGACGTCTATGAGGTGATGACGGCTCCGCGCCCGTACAAGGCGTCGATGAGCGTCGCCGCAGCCCGCGTCGAGCTGACGCGTGTCGCCGGCACACAGCTGGATCCGGCAATCGTTCGAGCGTTTCTCAACATCTCCATCGGCCGCCTCTGGCGCACCGTCGGCATCGGTGCGTGGATCGGGCAGATCCCCAACGTCGGCCGGCTGTGGTCGGAGTTCGGGAGCATCGGGAGCTGGGTGGGAACCGGGGCCCTGAGCATTGTGACCTCGACTGCGCTCATTGTCAGCGGCTTCTCGCCACCCATTTCCACCGCCGGCGCCTCCCCGGCTGCGGTCATTCCTCACGGGAGTCTGGTGTCGCCACCGGCCGGCACCAGCACCTCGCCGGGTGCGTCCCACCGCGCACAGCCGACCGCCGGCGCCACCTCGCAGCCATCACCAACAGCACCGGGCGGCGCGGGACCGACGTCGCAGCCGAGCTCCGCCCCCACGCCGCGTCCCACCCCCAACCCGACGGCCGGTCCGACGCCGCCACCGGGTTGGACGACGTGCTCGACCTGCTATGTCTCCTCCTCCACCTGCACTAGCCACTGCTCGAACAGCAGTCTGCCGATGTGCACGACGTACTGCGAAGGCAGCAACAACAGTCACTGCACGACGTATTGTTACGGGCCGAACAACCCGCAGTGCATCCATTACTGCGTCGGAACGAACAACTCGCAATGTCAGACGTTCTGCCAGACAAGTAGCCCGGCGATCGCGCTCAAGCGCTGGACGGCAACAAGTCAGCCTTTGTCTGTGCTGCTGCTTAGGCCAGGTCAACCCGGAGCGATGCCATCGGGGGCGAGGGCGCCGTAGAAATAGGACGCGGTCACCCCGCCGTCGGCCTCGACCACGCCCATGAATTCGTGGCCGATCGGCCCGACGTCATGCGGCGACTCTCCGCGCAGGTACCAGAGGTCCGATCCGCAGACGCATGCGAGGACGACGCGGACGACAGCGTCCGTTGGTTCTTTGATCGCAGCGTCCGGACGGTCGCCGACGGTGATGGACCGCGGTCCGCCGTACAGGGCAGCTTTCATATGCCAGAGCATCGCTTAACGTCATCTGCCGACAAGGATCGCGGCAGCTCGGGGTTCCGCGGAACGGCGGCGACCGACCCGAACACCCCACTCGCAGCAACCGTCAGAGCCACGTCTCCCCTGCTTGGGGCGCGCCCGTGCCGACCAGACGCTTCCCTGCTCCGGGCCGACCTGCCACCCTTGACATTCCGATGAGCTCCCCGAGTCCGGTCCTGCGCATCTGCCGGCGCGAATCCTTCGACGCGGCGCACCAGCTGCGCGATCCTGCGCTCTCCGCAGACGAGAATCGGGCCCTATACGGGAAGTGCGTCAACCTGCACGGCCACCGGTATCAGCTCGAGGTGGTCGTCGGCGGCGAGATCGACGGCGCATCGGGCTACGTCATGGATCTGAAGCAGCTCGCCGACCTCATCAAGACCGAGGTGATCGAACACGTCGACCACCACAACCTCAACACCGACGTTTCCTGGCTCAAAGGTCGCATTCCCACGGTGGAAACGCTTGCGATGGTGTTCTTCCAACGGCTGCGGCCGCATATCCCCGGCGCCGCGCTGCAGAGCGTCCGCCTGTGGGAGACGGAGAAGAACTGGGCGGAATGCGCCCTCGGCGACTGACCCGATGCATGCGACGAACCGAAGTACGGAGTTGACGCACCGCTACAGCAATGAGGACCTGCGCGTCTTCTCGCCGGCGGAGAGGGCACGGTTCCTCGGCGGCGGGACGCCGTCCCCGAGCATCGATCGATCCCTCGCGTTCGAGTTGCTCTACCGGCTCGAACCCGACCTGTACGACCGCCTGATCGCCGCCGAGCGCATTCATCCTGCGGTGCTCGATTGGCTCCCGCGCGTCGACCGGGTGGTGGAGGTCGGAGCCGGCACGGGTCGACTCACCGCACATCTGCTCACGCTGTGCGCACAGCTTGTGGCGGTCGAGCCGGCGCGGCCGATGCGCGAACGCCTTTCGGCCGCGCTGTTCCCGGATGCGGCACCCATGGTGCATATCGTCGATGGCTTCTTCGACGCACTGCCGGTGGACGACGACTCAGCCGACCTGGTGGTGACCTGCTCCGCACTCGACCGCGATCCGGCTCACGGCGGGGATGCCGGTCTTGCCGAGATGGAGCGAGTGTGCGCACCGGGTGGTGTGGTCGTGGTGGTGTGGCCGCCGAACCACCTCGACTGGCTCAGCGCACACGGGTTCACATATCTGAGCTTCCCGGGACCGATGTGGATGGAGTTCCGGGATGCTGCGGAAGCAATCGAGATGGCGGAGGTCTTCTATCCGCACGCGGCCGCAGAGGTCCGGGCTCGCGGCGCGGCACGCGTCGACTACGAGGTGCTGGGTGTCAATCCGCCCCGTGACCTCGCATTCAAGATGGTGCGCACGTGAGGCTCGCGCTCATCGCATCGCTCGTATCGCCGATTTGCGAACCCCAGTGCGGTGGTGCCCAGGCGTTTCTCGCGGACCTCGCGGCGGGACTCGCGAGGCGCGGCCACAGCGTCGACGTCTTCGCCGCATCGGGATCGGAGATCGACGGGCTGCGCACGGTCGATGTTGGCGTTGATGCGTCGTCGCTGGAAGCCTTCCTCTACCACGCAGACTCTGCTCCACCCGTCGATGGCTCGGCGTTTGCCGCGGCGTATGCGCGAGTCTTTGATGCAGTCTGTGCGCGCTCCTACGACGTTGTGCACAATCACGCATTCGACGCGCCCGCGATCCGTCTCGCGGCCGGCGTCGACGCACCCGTGATCCATACGATTCACCTTCCTCCCGAGGCGTCCGTGGCGGATGCCCTTCGCGACGCGTCGCGATCGTTCAATCCACCGATGATTGCCACGGTCTCCGGGGCACAGGCGGAGCTCTGGCGAACGCTCGTCAGCGTCCGCGGCGTGCTGCCGGTCGGCATCCCCACCGCGACGATCCCGTGGTCCGCAACGTCAGGAGCGGGCGTCGTGTTCGCGGGCCGCTTCAGCCCCGAGAAGGGTGCAGCGGAGGCGATCGCCATCGCGCGTCGCGCCGGACTGCCGATCGACCTGTACGGCGACGCCTACGACGCGGCGTACGCTGCTCGAGAGGTGCATGCCGAAGACGGACGCGACGGAGTCACCGTCCATCGCGCCGCTCCCAGGGCCGCCCTCTGGGGCGCGATGGCAGGCGCGGCCGCGGTGCTCTGTCCTGCGGCCTGGGACGAGCCGTTCGGCCTTGTCGCGGCTGAAGCGCAAGCGTGCGCGGCCCCGGTTGTCGCCTTCAGGCGCGGTGGACTCGGCGACGTCGTGGTCGACGGGGTCACCGGGTTCCTCGTCGCACCCGGCGATATCGCCGGCGCAGCGGCGGCGCTCGCCCGTCTTGACTCGATCGAGCGCGCCGCGTGCCGGCGACACGCCGAGACGCACCTCGACATCGAATCGGTGCTCGACATCCACGAGCGCGTCTACCGGGAGCTTCTCCGCCCTGGAACTGCGGCGGCG
>Ga0307372_10010071_pt1 | contig 12886 bp, 14 predicted proteins | sample OX1MG_FD_202533 | JGI IMG/M metagenome (GOLD analysis project Ga0307372, IMG submission 202533) | Soil microbial communities from Risofladan, Vaasa, Finland - OX-1 | ecosystem: Environmental > Terrestrial > Soil > Coastal area > Acid sulfate soil | place: Finland: Risofladan, Vaasa | collected...
TTCGCCATCGCACATCCTCCGTGAGTCACAAGAACATCACCACACGGAGGTTGGTTCTACAGAATCAGAGCGCCGAGCGCAACCTACCCATCTTTCCCAGCTACCCCAGAGTGCGCGCTGGCCCTGGCGGTGAAGGGCTTTATTTGAACTTGTAACAACTGGCCCAAACCGGGGTGGATTTCCGCCCAAGGCATGAAGGCGGCGGCGAAGATCCAAACCGCGGCCATCGTGACGCCGATGGCAAACTTCATGTGGGACGACATGCGCAAAACCCTCCGCCGCCGGATATGGTCATCGATACTCCACCCGGCTTCTCGAATTCGGTGAAGCTCGCCGTAGTGTAGCCTGGAACGTACACCGACGTAAGCCCCAGCCCTTCACTCGGCCGCTGCGTCTGCTGCGCGCTTGACTGTAGCCCAAAACCCTTTCTTTTCGGCCGGCGTGTGCTCCGTTTCAACCAGGATCGGTGGCAGGGCCGCCACCTCGACCGCGACGATTGGCCCTTCGACGACTTCCGCCTGCAACACCTGCGATTCTATCACGAAAACGTGACCGCACTTGCATTTGGCCCGCTTCCCGATGTGTTCGGCGCTCGCGTGCATCTCCCGTTTGCATGCCGGGCAAACGACTTCGATCATTGCCTGTTCTTCCTCAACGCCGCGGCTTGACGAGGTTGCGGCGCTCAACCGTTGGCGCCGCGGCGGTTCCGGCGTCGGAGGCGATGGTTGTGGGGCCACGTCCAGGGCGGGCATTTGAAAATGCTTGAGGCCACGGGGACCTGACGCCTTTTCTCGCCATGCCAGGCGAAATGCTCTGCGGTAGAGAGCATAATTGATCGACGCCATGATGGGCAGCGACATGATCCCCAGGATGGGCACCCACTGCACGGACAGCAGCGCGAAACAACCGACGCGGCCCAACCACCTTGCCACCAACGACGCGCCGGCGGGGACGTAGCGCCGCAGAGGGCTCACCAGTTGGAGCCGGTAAAAGACAATCGCGGGCACAACGCCGATCACCGGCACGATCCCCAATGCAAGACAAACCAACAGCGCTCGCACGATCCTGCCGTCGACTTCGCGCAGATAGGCGAGGTGCGCCGCCTCATCGCTAAATGCCTTGCGGCCGCAGACGTCGCAAATCTGATGTGGCGTTCGCTTCTTAAGGCGCGTGGCGCAATAGGAGCAGCGGCGCGCCTCGATCAGGCGCATTGCGTGGCGCTCGCCGTCGGCCGGCCGGTCAAGCTTCGACTGCCCAAGCCAATCAAGCGAGCATGCCTTTTTGTTTGGCGACTTGCAAGCGGGGCAGTGCGTAGCGCAGGCATAAATCGCATTGCCGCACGATGCGCAGGGGATGCGCCGCCCCTCTTCCCGTTGCTGCGCGATTCTCCGCAAGCCGTAAAGCACTGCGAAAACCGCCGCCGTGAGAAGAATCATGAAAATTGGGAAGGCGATCAACAACACGGCGCCGAGCAACACCCAAGCGTCTTCCGCCCAGCTAAAGAGCTTTCGCAGTCCCAAGGAGTCGTCGGCGTCCATGTCGACCAGCAGGTCGTAAAGCGACCGGCGCGCCAAATTGAGGAAGTAAACGCCGCCGGCCGCCGCGAGGCCGAACGCGCCGTCGGACACGCCGGCCCGCTGGATGGCGTCGAGCAGCACGGAATCATCCACGCTGGCCACGCCCTGGGCGGTTAAGAAGGCCATGCCCGACTTGACATAGCCGTCAAACTGGTCGAGCAGTTGGCGAATATCCGCGTCTTTCGTCGCGACAATTTCCAGGATCGAAAGGATGGCGAGGACCAGGATGGTCGCGCCGTTCGTGAACCAGGACGGTGCATCGGCTGCCGGCGGCAGTCCTGACCCTTCGACGATCGGGATTGAATGGCCGTAGCGCAGAAGCAGCGCCGTGACGAAGGCGGGCAGAAAAGCACGCGACGGAAACAGCCCAACCGAGCCAAGTGAGTGAATGAAATTGGCGACCGGCATTGGACACCTCCACGGCCCTCAGAGCGCAGCGGGCGACGCAATCACACAGCCCTCAGCGGACGCAGCAACTCGCAGGCACTGCGTCCGATCCGCTTGAGCAACAGGCCATTGGCAAGACCTTGGCCGGCTTTGCCCGCCAGTTTGCCCAATCCAGGGGGCATTCCGGGCACCCAATCAAGGGCAGAAATGCCGACGCCGTGGAGAGCGATTGGGACCGCCTCCGTAAGCGACGAGGCGATCTCCTCACCATGCTCTTCGACCTCACCGGCAAAAAAGGCCTGCCCCATCACCAGAGCGAAAAGATACAGCATGTCCAGCGGCCCGGCGCGCAATTGATAGACGCGGCACAGCGACCCGAGCATGGAGGTTCCCCTGTAAACGACGACCGCCATGTCGAGTAATGCAAACGGGCAGATTGCGGTCTTCGCGGCCGTAAGCAAGGCGTTGTCTCTGATGATCTTGCCAGCCGCGGCGTCGAGCGGCTTCAGGAAGCAAGTTTCAAAACTCTCCTGCCAAGCCTTGGAATCCTGAAGATTGCCGGCGCCCAACAGATCCGATCGCTTGCGCTTCATCATTTCGAATTCACTCTCCGGCATTCCCCATCTTCGGAGAAATCCGCGCTGGTCCGCCTGGTCAAGGGGATACTCCCGCATAAATGTGCTCAGTTGCTCTCTCGCCGCCGCGTGAACGTGGCTCCCAAGTTCGCGCAAATGCTCACGTTCATCCAGCAATCGCCGAGTGAGTGGTCGATTTCTCCGGAACCGAACGAAAAACCAGATCAGGCGCCCCAATGACCAGAGCACCAGCAGGAAGCAAGCCACGAGAGCGACCCAACCGATCCCCTGCCACCAGGATGGCCACGTCGTCAGAATCTGAATTGCCTGGATCAACTGCGTACACAGAAGCAAGCCGCCGAAGCCCGCGACGACTGCCACCGCCGTGGTAAAAAGGCGGCGGCAGGTCCGGCGGAGTATGCCATTGGTCCGTTCGGCGTCAGCTTGCAACACCTTTCGCAGTACCTGATCAGCATCTTCTCTGTATCTTTCCGCATCCCTCCGGCTCTGTGCTTCTGGGGATACTGCCGTCACCGACGTCGGATTTCCGAGAGGGATCGCCTCGTCGGCCGCGTTGCGACCGCCGATTTCGGCCGTCGACGAGCGAGGCGCCGCTCGAAATTCCGTGGAAACGCGCCCCGGCGGTCTGACGGGAATACCAACCAGGTCATCCGGATCTTCGGGCGGCATGAGAACGGCTCCCTTCTGCGCGCAAGCTCAGCGGCTGCGGGGTGTTATGAGACGATGAAGTCAAACATTTTTTTCAGGTTCTCTTCCTTGGGAGATACCATCCTGAACTGCGGCAGGTCTGGAAAGACCGAGGGATACGAATACCCGCCATCCGAACTGTGCGGCCATTCTTTGGGAAGACATGGCACCTCGTAATCGACTTTTGCGTCCGTGGACTTGCGGCGCGTCGGCGGACTGGATCTGTAATCGAATTGAAGTCGCCCCGAGAGATACCCCGAAACGTCGTCGTCAGGCTTGTCCGCATGACTGGTCGATTTGACGGCGCTCAGCACGAACTCCGCGGGCTCAATCCCTTCGAGATAGCTGCATGTGGGATTGATGACCTGCGATAGCAACGTGGAAAGCCGGTTTTCCCGCACGTCCGATATGGAGACGAGGTCCGCCTTCGTCGCGACGAACGCCACACGCTCCACCTTGCCGGGCCGGAGCGAGAGATTCACCGCGGATGCGATGTTCAGCCCCAAATCACGCAAACCCCGGCCGAAGGAACGCCAGCCCCCTTGCTTCGGGACTAGCGCCTTCAAGACCTGTATGATGAGGTGACTCTGATCCGCGACCGCCCCCGCTCCGGCACCGAGCAGAATCGGCACGTCGATCAGCACCACCAGCCTATCGCAGATCTTAAGTTCTCGAAAAAGCGGCATGACGACTTCGTCGCGGTACTTGTCGTAATTGGCGCTCATCACCGCCGCGAGTGCCTCGTGCGTGGTTCGATCGGCGCCAAAGATCGGAGCAAACTGGCAGTCAAGCGAAACGCCGCACGGGTTCGCTTCCGCGCTCGCCAGAATCGCGTCGGCCGTGCGACCGCGTATCGGGTTCCCCTTCGAGTTCACGCGAAAGCTGGAGGGAGCGACCGACGTGCGGTAGTCCGCGATCAGGTCGGCGAGGAGCTTTCGATAACCGGCAATCACCGTCGGCAGGTCAATTCCCGCCGAATCGAACAGCTTCCGGTAGGCATCCATCGCCGGATGCGGCTCCTCTTGCCAGGATTTCTCGAATTCGTCACACCATTCTCCATAACCGCGGTCGCACATCGCGATGTCGTAGAAACGTTCCCCGGGAACGTCGAGCAATTCGACCTGATATTGATATTGTCTTTGCATTCAGCCGTTTGACAAATCGAGATCCAGGTCGAACGAAAAGACGGTTTCGCTGGTCGTCTTCCTCGGAAATGCGCAGTTTTCCTGAAGGTAGCTGCGGTAACTTTTGTAGGGGAATTCCAGCAATCGCTTGCTGATTGTCGCATCATGTCGCGGGCGAAAGCTTTTGATTTTCCACTTTCCGCCGTCGGTCAGGGCGGGGGATCGGTTCTCCAGATGGATCAAGAGCGACGTGAGGAGCACCGTCTTTCCGGAATTCGGAAGGCCGACGATCGCCACGCGGCGCAGGTGCGTTATCAGCGCGGGAATGTTTGCGGCCATTTCCGGGACTTTCTCTCGCGTCGGGTTTAATCTCACCGATCATTACACCGTTTCGGCCGACTCGGTGCAAGCGGGCACGGAAAGGTTTTGACCTCGCGCGGCGGGTCGATTTGCGGCAGATTGCCTTCACCCACTTCGCGCCCAAGCCAACTCAGGTAGTCCGCGAACTTCGGCAGCTCACGGCGCTCGCACTGCGCTTCGTCCAGGTCATTCAACAGGTAGAGCCGGTCGAACCGCTCGCGCCGGAGAAGTCGGCACAGCGGCCCCACATCGTCGGGCTTGGTGGAACGCACGGCCATGAAATCGCTCATGCCCAGCCAACTGATCAAAACGCGCATCGCACACCTCCGAGGAATCTAATAGATGCGAGGTTACCATGCACGCGGCGTGCCGCGGTGCCGTGACGCGCTGCGCCGCGGCACAGAGGGGTGAAAACCGGCTTCTGCCTCACGGAGCAAATCGGCGGCTTCGCCCGAAAGCGAAACAAAAGCAGCCGGGCTTCGCCGGCGGACGAAGCCGCCGCGTCGGCAGTCGTGTGCAAAATCACTTTGGACATGGCCTGGACCTGCAAGCTACGCGGCCCGCCTCGGCAACCGACGACATCCGCCCAACGGGTCATGTGTCGCGGCACCGGGAGCCGCTATAGCGTGATGATAGCAATTGCCCGCGCCAATACCAGCAGATGTTTTTCTTTGCGGCCCGGGCGCCGGTGCCTTTGTTACGGGCGGGACCGAATTCGCCGGAATTCAGGGCCGTCCGGGGCACAACGACGACGACCGCGACGGCGACTGACCCGCCGTTCTCCTGTCAACGCTTGACATTGCGACCAACCATCGCCGATACTGGCCTTATGGCCGTGGTGATCGTTGCCTCGGAAGCCCTGGCGCAATTGGACGAACTGCCCGACAACATCGTCGGCCGCATGGAGCGGATTTTCGAGCGCTTGCGCCGCTGGCCCGACGTGAGCGGCGCGAAGCTGCTGCGCGGAAGTTTGGCGGGGCGTTGGCGCATCCGCACGGGCGATTACCGCGTGCAATTCTTTGTTGAGCGCGGCAAGCCGGCGAGCGAAGGCCGGCCGGCTGAACCGGACACCGTGGTTGTGGAAAAGATCGGACACCGCGACGGGTTTTACGATGAGCACTGACGCCTTTTCCGTGCAAACCGTGACGTTCACCGGCGAGCGTTACGTGATTCTGCCCGAAGTTGAGTACCTGCGGTTGCTGGGTGAGCCGTCCGAGCCGGAGTTGCCGACGCCCGACGCCAAGGGGCGTTACCCGGCCGTGGAAGCGGCGAGGGTGGTTCTGGCCCGCAAGTTGATTCGCGCTCGCCGCGCGTTGGGCTGGACGCAAGCCGAGTTGGCCCGCCGCGCAGGCGTGCGCGTCGAAACGCTCAACCGCCTGGAACACGGCAAGCATTCGCCCAACGTGGCGACGGTCGATAAGCTGAGCCTCGCGCTACGGGCCGGCGAAGCGAAAGCGGGCCGTGGAAAAGGCAACGCGACGAAGGTAAAGTAACACGCATCGGGTGGCCGCCGGCGTTGCAACGCTGGGCGGCCCGCAAGTGGCTGGGCGCGGCAACGTGGTTTTCTGAAGCCTACCCTTCCGCGCTGACGCGCCTGGCCTGCCCGGTTGCCAAAGAGAAAGGAACGCTGACATGGCCAAACGTCCGAAGGCCCGCACGAAGTCCGAAGCCGACCCCGACGGTGGGAAACGCATCCGCACCGGCATCTATCGCGACGGAGGCAAGACACTTTTCGTGCCGCCGTCCGAGATGCACGACGCACGGCGTCTATTCGCCGATCCCCAGGCCGCGAAACGCCCGCCGGGACGTTGGCCGGAAGGCGTGAACATCAGGGCGATCGAGCGCCAGGTTGGGCGGGGAAAAACGAACTCGATCCTTAACCACCTGCGCCGGTATGCTGGCATCGCATGGTATCAAACGTGGCAGCGGGGGGCAGGGCCAAAGAATCAGGGTGTCTCGTCGAGGCCCTGCCCGCCGGCGACGTCGACCTGGCCCGCCACGCCACGCCCGAGGCCCTGGCCGTCGATGCCGCCGGCGTGGCCCGGCTGCTGGGTGTGAGCGAGAGGCACATGTGGGGCCTGCACAGTAGCGGCCGGCTGCCCATGCCCGTCCGCCTCGGTGGCCAATGAATCGCCGATCGACCATCTGCGCGCTTTGAACGTCAAGACCGATCGGCGACACGACCGGCGGGAGTTGTCGGTCGACGAGGTCCGCCGGCTGTTGGGTGCCGCCTACCAAGGTCCGACGCGCGCCCGACTGACGGGCTCCAAGCGGTCGCTGGTCTATCGGCTGGCCGTCGAGTCGGGCTTGCGAGCGAATGAGCTCGCCAGCCTGACAAAAGGCAGTTTCGATTTTCGGGCCGAGCCGGCGACGGTGGTTGTCGAGGCCGGATCGTCCAAGCGGCGACGGCGCGATACGCTGCCGTTACGACGGGACACGGCCGCCGAGTTGCAAGCAATCGACGCAACAATTGCCGTTAGACGAAAAGACCCCGGAAAACACGGTGTTTTCCGGGGTTCTGGAGCGGAGAGGACAGGATTCGAACCTGCGGACCAGTTACCCGGTCACGGGTTTAGCAAACCCGCGCTTTCGACCACTCAGCCACCTCTCCCGGTGCCCAACTCGATTGTCTAGAGGGAATTCTAGGGAAAGTTGGGCCTACTGCAAGGGATCTTCCCAACTTGGTCTAGGTCAAATCGCCGTGGGCAGTGTATATAGCCCGGCACCGTCGGATGATCCATTGGCCCCCCATGGTGAAGGATCCAGCATGCGTTCTTTGCGATTTCCGTTGACCGCTTTGGCGTTGGCCGCTTTGGCGTTGGCCGCCGGGCCGGCCGAACCGGCCCACGCCCACGAAGCGGCGACCCTCGCCGCCGTCGAATCGATTTCCACCCAAGACCTCCGCCGGCACATCTACGCCTTGGCCGACGATACGCTCGAAGGACGCGAGGCGGGAAGCCGCGGCGGACTGGCGGCGGGGGGCTACCTGGGCCGGGAATTCCAAAAACACCACCTGGCCGGCGGGGCCGGCCAGGGCGGATATTATCAATCGTTCGGCTCGCAATACCGCAATATCCTCGGAATCATCGAGGGGAGCGACCCGAAGTTGAAACACGAGTTCATTCTGGTCGGCGCCCATTACGACCACGTCGGCTACGGCAACGCCCAGAATAGCTTCGGCCCCACCGGCTATATCCACAACGGCGCCGATGACAATGCCAGCGGCGCCGCCGGCCTGCTGGAAACGGTCGAGGCGTTCGCCACGCTCGCGCCGCCCCCGCGCCGCTCGATCTTGTTCGCCCTCTGGGACGGCGAGGAGAAAGGATTGCTGGGCTCGAAGCACTGGGTGGCCCACCCGACGGTGCCCTTGAAACAAGTGAAGATCGTGTTCAACCTCGACATGATCGGCCGTTTGCGCAATCAGCGCGTCGAAGTCTACGGCAGCCGCACCGCGGCCGGACTGCGGCGGGTCATGAGCGAACGAAACGGCGAGTCGAAACTGTCGCTCGACTTCGTCTGGAACATGCGCGAAGACAGCGACCATTTTCCATTTTACAGCCGTGGCCTGCCCGTGCTGATGCTGCACACCGGCCTGCACGGCGATTATCACCGCCCCAGTGACGACGTGGAAAAGCTCGATCTGGCGGGCACTCAGCGCGTCGTGCGGTTGTTGTTCGAGGTGGTCCACGAATTGGCCGATCGCGATGAACTAGCGGGCTTTCGCGGCGCGGCGCGTGGCGAGCCGCGGCCCGAACCGGCGTTGCCGCGGTTGATCGGCCGGCTGGGCGTGAGTTGGGACTCTTCCGCCACTAAAGCGGGGCGCGAGCGGCCGACCGGCGACGGACTGCGCATCCTGGCGGTATCGCGCGGCTCCGCGGCCGAAAAGGCGGGGCTTCGCGGCGGCGACCGGATCGTCGCGCTGGCCGGTACACCCCTTCGCTCCGCCGCCGATCTTCGCGCCTGGGTGTTGGCCGCCAGCCGACCGCTGAAGCTGCGCATCGATCGCGACGGAGTGAATGCGCCGCTGGAGCTCGTCGTTAAGCTGACCGGGCCGCCGATGAAGCTGGGAGTTTCGTGGCGAGAAGACGACGCCGAGCCGAACACGGTCGTATTGGCGCGCGTCGTGCCCGACTCACCCGCCGCTCGCGCCGGACTGGCCGCCAACGATCGCGTTTACGCAGTCAACGACACCGGCTTTCAGGACAGCGGCGAATTCGCGCGGCTCGTCAGCGCCGCGAACGGCCCGCTGGAACTGCGCGTCGAACGCCAAGGTGTGATACGATCGGTCGTCGTGGTTCCGACCAACGTGCCGGGGGAGTAGCGATTTCGGATTGCGGATCGGGGATTGCGGATTCGGGATCGGATCGCCTTGAGGTTCTGTGACGATGCGCCGCCGCGATGCTTTGTCGACGATCGCATGGGTGACGGCGCAGGAGTTGTTCCCGCGCGGCGGCACCGCGGCCGGCCCGCGGCCGACGGTGGGCCGCAAGGCGTTGGTCGTCGGCGCGGGTATGGCCGGAATCGCCGCCGCGCGCGGCTTGAAGTCGCACGGCTTCGAGGTCGTCGTGCTCGAGGGGCGAAAGCGAATGGGGGGACGAATCTGGACCGACCGTTCGCTCGGCCGAGCGGTCGACCTGGGCGCCGCCTGGATCGAGGAAGCGTCGAGAAACCCGCTGGCCAAGCTCGCCCGCCAATGGGATCTGACGCTCAAGCCCACCCATCACGAATCGTTGGCGCTCTATGACCGCGACGGCTCACGCTGGGAACAACGTGACGTCAAGACGATCCTCGACGATCGCGACGAACTCTTGAGCGACGCGCAGGCCTTGGTCGACGAACTGCCGGCCGATACGTCGTTAGCCGAGGGGATTCGCCGCGAGTTGGCCGGCGAACCGCTGACCGCCGAGGACCGCCGGGCCTACGATTGGGCCCTGGCCACGCAAGTTTGCGAGTACGGCGCCGAGCTGGATGAACTGTCGCTGCGCCACTTTGACGAAGACCTCGCGGCCGGCTGGGAGGATCTGCTGGTCGTTGATGGCTACGACCGCCTGGTCGAGCGGCTGGCGGAGGGCCTCGACGTCCGCCTCGGTCGGGAAGTCACGCGCATCGAGCACGGCAACCGCGGCGTGCGCGTCTCGACGGCGAGCGAGACGTTCTCCGCCGATTTCGCGGTGGTGACGTTGCCGCTGGGCGTGTTGAAAGCGGGCCGTGTACGCTTCACGCCGGACCTTCCCGACGAAAAGCGCGCCGCGATCGATCGATTGGGAATGGGCCTGGTGAACAAGGTCGCGCTGCGATATCCCTCCCGCTTCTGGCCGGCGGAGCCGGATTTTCTGGGATCCCTTTCGGCCGGCGGCGTGGAGTTTCCCCAGTTCGTCAACCTGACCGCGCCGGCGGGCGTTCCGATCGTCGTCGCGGTGGCCGCCGGACGGCGGGCTCGCGCGTCGGAGAAGCTGGCCCAGCGCGACGTGGGGCGGGCGGCGCACGCGGTGTTGCGGACGATGTTCGGCCGGAAGATTCCCGAACCCGCCCGTTTTCTCGTCACGCGCTGGGGCGCCGATCCTTTCGCCCTGGGCGCCTATTCGCACGTCCCCGTGGGGGTCAGCGGCGAGGAATACGAGCGACTCGCCCAGCCGGTCGGCGAGCGGTTGCTGTTCGCCGGCGAAGCCACGTCGCGCCGCTTCCCTTCGACCGTCCACGGCGCGTACCTTTCCGGCCTCCGCGAGGCTGAACGGGCGGCACGGATGCTTTAGTTATACCTCACGCGGCCGACAACCACGGTTCTTTTTCGCGCCGCGGCGGCGGCGCGCGAGCAACCGGCTGAGCGAGCCGCCGCCGCGGCAGCCGCGCGCTCCGGCGCGCAAGGCGTAGTCGATGTTCGTCCAGTTCTCGCCGGCTGCGGCCTCAACCGCCCCGGCATGGGCCGAAGGCCATTTGCCATGCTTCTCGTGGTAGGCGTCGGCCCAGGCCAGGATCTGCTTTTCGGAGAGAGGCGGCGAATAGTAACTGCTCCGCGCGCCGCGGTGCTCCGCCAGCAAACGGGCCAGTGAACCGCCGCGCGGCAGTCCGCGCCGCCCGTCGCGGAGGGCGTTGGCGACGCCGTACCAGGTTTCACCGGGAGCCGCGGCGATCGAATCGGAAGCGGGTTTGGGCCAGCGGCCCGTCCGTTTGTGGTGCGCGTCGGCCCAACGAAGGATCGTCTCGACGGTGAGGGGCGGCAGGTGCCGGTGGGTGCCGACGCCGCGCTGGTTTCGGAGTAGCTTGGCCAGCGACGAACCGCCGGCAAATCCACGGCAACCCTTCCGCAGCGCCCGGTCGATTTGCAGCCATGTTTCGCCCGGCGCGTCGACGATGGGGCCGGATTTGTCATAGGGCCAAACACCCGTTCGCTCGTGATGGGCGTCGATCCAGGCCATGACCTGGCGGATGGATAACTTGGACCGCCCCAGGCGATTGGGCACGCCGCGCCGCTCCTGAAGCAATTGCGGTAATGACGAACCGCCTGGCAATCCGCGCTTGCCGTTGCGGAGCGCGATTTCCACCGCGGTCCAGGTTTCACCGGGCGCGTCGTCAATGGGGCCCGTCGCGCGGTTGGGCCAGCGGCCATGTTTTCGGTGGTGGGCGTCGCACCAGGAAAGGATTTGCCGGATCGTAAACGGTGGCAGGTTCAGATGGTATCGCGTACCGTGGTGCTCGGCAAGCAACCTGGCCAGCGACGAACCGCCTTGCAGTCCGCGCAGGCCTTGCCGCAAGGCGGTATTGATTTTCGCCCACGAGTCGCCGGGCGATTCGCGGATCGAACCGGAGCCGACCTTGGGCCAGCCGCCGTGGCGACGATGGTAGGCGTCGGTCCAAGCCAGGATCGACTCCGCCGCCAGTGGACGTTGACGCTTGTGCCGCCCGACGCCGCGGTGCCGTTCGAGCAGCAGCGCCAGCGAGGATTTTCCGCGCAGCCCCCGTCGAGGAACACGAAGCGCCTTGTCGACGGCGTTCCAGGTTTCTCCCGGCGCATCGGAGACCGGGCCGGAATTGCAAGTGGGCCACATTCCGGTGCGCGCCTGGTGCGCATCGACCCAGGCCAGGATCTGTTGCCGCGACAAATGGCCCATCGACGCGCGATTGCGCACGCCCCGATGCTGGGCGAGCAGCCTGGCCAGTGACGAGCCGCCCGGCAGCCCTCGTATCCCATTTCGAAGGGCCATGTCGACCGCCGTCCAAGTCTCTCCCGGCGCCTCGCCGAGGGATCCCGAGGCGCTGTTTGGCCACTGACCCGTGCGCGTCCGATGCACGTCGGCCCAAGCCAAGATTTGTTTCAGCGAGTAGGGCGGCAATGCCTTGCGATTGCGTTTGCCGCGTTGTTCAGCCAGGAGCCGTGCCAACGACGAGCCTTGCCTCAGCCCGCGCAACCCAAGGCGCAAGGCCGCGTTGATGTTGATCCATCGATCGTCGAGCGTGCCGGGAATTCGTCCCGCATCGGCTTCGGGCCAGTGCCCAGTGCGCTCGAAGTGCGCGTCGGCCCAGGCGAGGATTTGTTCGATATGCAGTACGCTCTTTCGAGTCATCGTGGTTCAAACGATCTCAACTGGCGGTGTATGAGGAGCATCATAAGAGGCCCATTGGAAAAGTATACATCGCGTCGCGGCGTGAGGGGGCGTAAAGGGGACAGGTCTAATTGATTTTGCGGTTGATGGCGTCCCACGTTTGAGACTCGACGCCGTGAGACGGCCGAGTTGTGGATGAGCGGCAATGCCGTTGTCCGCACGATCGCGTTTGCCTATAACGCGGACAACGCCGTCACGTCGGCCAGCGATCCAAGCAGTTCCTACGCCTTTACCTACGACAACCTGATGCGCGTGACGAGCGTTGGGCGGCATAAAGGGGACAGGTCCAATTGATTTTGCGGTTGGTGGGTAACAGTTTAGTTCCTTGACCGGCCCTTCGGGGCGTCGGCGGGGCGGGCAGCGGATCGGCCGACCAAACCCGACGCCTAACAACTGCTCTTGGGAGATCCGCCGCAGTTCGGCTAGGTTGGCGGCATCCAAGGAATGGATGCCCGATGGACTTCTGCTTCTATCCTCGCCACGAGTACGCCTGCCCCCATTTGGGCCATTGCCCGCACCTGGGGGGCGCCGTGCTGTCGACGCTCGTCGGCGCC
>Ga0307372_10010072_pt1 | contig 12885 bp, 9 predicted proteins | sample OX1MG_FD_202533 | JGI IMG/M metagenome (GOLD analysis project Ga0307372, IMG submission 202533) | Soil microbial communities from Risofladan, Vaasa, Finland - OX-1 | ecosystem: Environmental > Terrestrial > Soil > Coastal area > Acid sulfate soil | place: Finland: Risofladan, Vaasa | collected...
TTGGCGATGACGAAGAAGCCTACCTGGAGGACGACCACGTCAAAGTCACGACCGCCCCGGCAAAATAAAGTGTAACAAACAATAAAAACTGGCCCGGACATGTCATTCTGAGCGGAGCGAAGAATCGCAAGTGAGCCAAATCGATCAGTCGCCCGCTTCGGATTCTTCGCTCCGCTCAGAATGACATGGCAACACCTCTGTTTCATGGCAGGCGATGATTTGCCGGATTGGGCAAGCCCAAATCAGCAAAATCACCACCTTTTACGGTATATCTACCTCTGGGAAGAGACGGCGCGCGATGACCAGCCGTTGAATCTGGGCTGTGCCTTCGAAGATGTCGAAAACTTTGGCATCGCGGAACCACTTGTTGAGAAACAGCTTATGCTCCGAGGTCTCGCCAGTGGCTGTGATGCGAACGCCTGCCGCCGTCGCCTTCATCACCAATCCGCCAGCATAGGCTTTGCTCATCGACGCCTCTTTCGAGTTCGGGATACGCCGGTCGGCCATCCAGGCTGCGCGCCAGACAAGGAAGCGCGCCATCTCTATCTCTTGCCCGATCTCCTCAAGTTCGTCTTCAATCGCGCTCCGTTTGTGCGCCGGATAGCCGCGCGGCAACTCCTCGTTGACCCACTGGCACGTCGTCTCGTAGGCCGCGCGGGCAATGCCCACGGCCAGCGCGCCCACCATAGGGCGCGTGGCGTCGAGCGTCCCCATCGCCGCCTTGAAACCAGCTTTCTTGGATTGATCGCGCCCGGCCAGCAAATGATCTTTGGGAACGCGGCAGTTCTCGTAGATCAATTCGGCAGTCTGCGAGGCGCGCAGGCCCATCTTCTCCTCAATGCGCCCAACAATCAGGCCGGGCGTGCCTTTGAGAACGACAAACGGGCGAATGCCCTCGCGTCCCAGGCTCTTGTCGATGGTAGCGAAAGTAACAACTACATCCGCGCGCGCGCCATTGGTGATGTAGTGCTTATGCCCGTTGATCACCCACTCGTCGCCCTCGAGGCGCGCCGTGGTGGACATGCCGGCCACATCGGAGCCGATGCCTGGCTCGGTCAAGGCCAGCGCGCCCCAGTGCAATTGTCCATCCATATAGGGGCCGAGGAAGCGTATCTGCTGCTCCTGCGTCCCCTGCGAGAGGATCGGCGGCGCGGCCAGTCCCGGCCCTGGAATAGCGGTTGACAGCGCGGCGTCGCCCCAGGCCATCTCTTCCTGGGAAAGCAACGATAGCACGTTGTCCTGCTTCTCTTCCTCCGCCTGTCCCTGCGTGCGCGCCTGCGCCGCCGCACCGCCCCAGAAGCGGCGCTGCATATTCCAGAAAAACGACTCTGGAATCTTCTCGCTGCGCTCGCATTCCAGTGAAATAGGTCGCATCTCTTCCAGGGCAACCTGGTGAGCATACTCGCGCGCCGCCACTTGCGCTTTGCTAAGCGTAAAATTTATCATCTTTGCTGCTCCCTAGTCCATCGCTGCCGCGTTACGCATCCACATCTCGGCGGGATGATCCTGCATGAAGCCCGCGCCGCCCATGATCTGCACCGCGTCAATAGTGGCCGACTTCGCCAGCTTCACCGCCTGCCGCTGCGCCGCCCCGGCTTCCTGTACCAGCGTCTCCGGCTCCGCCTGCTGATCCCAGCTTGCCGCCGCGCGCCACAAGAGCAGCCGCGCCGCATCCAGCTTCATCGCCATCTCCGAGATCATGAAGGCGATGCCCTGGTACGAAACGATAGGACGGCCAAAAGCGATGCGCTCTTTGGCATAGGCGCTCGCGTATTCGAGGGCGGCCCTGGCCGCGCCGCAGGCCACACCCGCGCGCAACATCTGGTAGAGCGTCGCGGCGCGAATCACGCCGCTGTCGCCGGGCTGGCCCAACATTTCCTCGCCTGGAACCTGCACCTGCTCCAGCCGCAAGGACGCGCTCGGAGCGGCGATCAGACCCAACTTCTGCGCGTCATCGCTGATGTGCAGCCCTTCAAGAATGGCGGGTACAACCAGGGCGCATAGACCTTCGCTGCCACTCGTCCCTTCCAGACGTGCCAGCACGACGCGCGGCGTGGATTGGCTGCCGTAAATCACGTCGCGCTTCGTTCCGCTCAGGCTATAGCCGTCTCCCGTAGCGCGTACCGCTGCCGTAACTTCGTCGAGCGTGTAGCCGCCGGTGCGCTCGGCAAAGGCAAAGCTGCCAAGTTCGTTGGGACCGTCATCAGTGCAGAACGGCGGGATGTAGCGTTCCTGCTGGCTCCTGTCGCCCGCCAGCATGACCGCGAGCGGCCCCATCATGGAGCCGATGATGTTCGTCGCCAGCCCGCTATCGCCGAAACCAAGTTCTTCGGCAATGAGCGCGTATGTCACTGCCTCGATGGAGCCGGAGCCACCGAGATCTTCGGGAAACGGTGTCGTCAGGCCCGTTTGTGCCAGGGTGCGCGCCAGTTCCGGCGGCATATCGCCGCGCTGCTCGGCCTCGCGTCCGCGCGGACGCAGTTCATCGAGCGCGAGGCTGCGCGCTAAACGCCGTATTTCTTCCTGCTCTTCTGTGGGAGCAAAGTTGAGCATACGAGTTATATCCTTTCGATGATCGTGCCGTTCGCCATGCCACCGCCCTCGCACATCGTCTGCAAGCCGTAGCGACCGCCGCTGCGCTCCAGCTCGTTGAGCAAGAACGTCATCAGGCGCGCGCCGGACATACCTAACGGATGGCCGAGGGCGACCGCCCCGCCGTTGACGTTGACTTTGCTGAGGTCGGCGTGCGTCTCGCGCTGCCAGGCCAGCACGACGCTGGCGAAGGCTTCGTTGATCTCGACCAGGTCGATCTGATCCAGCGTCAAACCGGCGCGATCCAGCGCCCTGAACGTGGCCGGAATGGGCGCGGTAAGCATGAGGATTGGATCGTTGGCCGCCAGGGAAAACGAGACGAAGCGCGCGCGTGGCCTCAACCCAAGCCTTTCGGCGGTAGCGCGCTCCATGATCAGCAGCGCCGCCGCGCCGTCGCTGATCTGCGACGAGTTGCCAGCCGTGATCAGGCCGTCTGGCTTGAATGACGGCTTGAGGCTCGCCAGTTTTTCTAAGCTGGTATCAGCGCGAATGCCTTCATCTCGTTCAAACAGGCTCGTGCTGCCATCCTCGTTCTTGACGGTGACGGGGAGAATCTGGCTCTTAAAGCGGCCTTCGGCGGTGGCGCGCGCCGCTCGGCGGTGGCTCTCCAGACTGAAAGCGTCCAGTTCTTCGCGGCCGATCTCCCATTTTTGCGCGATCAGGTCGGCGCTGATGCCCTGGTGAACCAGCCCGTTGTCGTAGCGGCGCAGCATCTGCGGGCCAAACGGCGTGCCTGGCCCCTGCGAAGACGCGCCCATCGGCACCCTGGTCATCGACTCGACTCCGCCCGCGATGACAATATCATACGCGCCGCTGATGACACCCTGCGCGGCGAAGTGGATGGCCTGCTGGCTCGATCCACATTGCCGATCGACCGTCGTGCCGGGTACAGACTCCGGGAAGCCAGCCGCCAGCGCGGCATTGCGCCCGACGTTCAAACTCTGCTCGCCTACCTGGCCGACGCAGCCAATAATGACGTCCTCGACCAAACCCGCGTCGATGCCTGGCTGCTCCACCAGAGCCGACAACACCTGCGCCATCAAATCGACGGGATGCCAGTCCTTCAATTTTCCGTTCCTGCGCCCGACGGCGGTGCGCAAGGCTCCCACAATCACTGCTTCGCGTTGTGCCATAATGTCTCCTTTGGATAATTTTACATTTCTCTCTATCTGATAGCCGCTACAATTACCTGCTTAAGAGGAACACCAAACCATAAAAACCGGCGCGAACCTGTCATTACTGGCACGAACCTGTCATTACTGGCACGAACCTGTCATTCTGAGCGCAGCGAAGAATCTCTCGTGAGCCATCGTGAGCAGTCGCCGCTTCCGATTCTTCGCTGCGCTCAGAATGACATCCGTGAGCCATCGTGAGCAGTCGCCGCTTCCGATTCTTCGCTGCGCTCAGAATGACATCCGTGAGCCATCGTCAGCAGTCGCCGCTTCCGATTCTTCGCTTCGCTCAGAATGACATCCGTGAGCCATCGTGAGCAGTCGCCGCTTCCGATTCTTCGCTTCGCTCAGAATGACATCCGTGAGCCATCGTGAGCAGTCGCCGCTTCCGATTCTTCGCTTCGCTCAGAATGACATCCGTGAGCCATCGTGAGCAGTCGCCGCTTCCGATTCTTCGCTTCGCTCAGAATGACATCCGTGAGGGTCTTGTTTATGGCAAACTGTTGTTGCAAACATTGTACGTGATCGGTGGAGCTTTTGCCAGGGGAATTTGTATCCTGACCCTTCCACATTGTACAATGAAGAGGAGACATCTGCTTTCGGTTCCCACCATCGACACCATATCAGGACTATTTCGTGGGGACGTGAACCGCTCTTCGGGGCAGGAGGAATTTCTGTGTCTGCAACATTTCGTGAAGTTGATCAGTCTGTCACCGCGCCACAAGGCTTCCGCGCCGGTATCACCGCCTGCGGCATCAAGTCCGATCCCGGCATCCCGGATCTGGCAATGCTCGTCTCAGATGTGCCGTGCGTCGCGGCAGGCATGTTTACGACGAGCCGCACGCGCGCCGCGCCGGTGGAGGTTTGCGTGGAACATCTGCAAAGCGGCAGGGCGCAGGCTGCCATCATCAATAGCGGCAACGCCAATTGCGCCACCGGCGCGGTTGGTTTGCGCAACGCCCACCGCATGACCGAACTAACCGCGCAAAAACTGCATATTGAGAACGCGCTGGTACTCTGCTCTTCCACCGGCATCATTGGCCGTCAGTTGCCAATGGATAATGTCGAAGCAGGCGTTGCCGCTATCGAGGTGAGCCGCGAGGGCGGCAATGATTTCGCGCGCGGCATCATGACTACCGATACGCGCCCCAAATTCCTCGCGCTGGAGTTCGAGATCGAGGGCCGCACCGTGCGATTGGGCGGGGCCACAAAGGGCGTGGGCATGATCTACCCGAACATGGCAACCATGATCTGCTACCTGACCACCGACGCCGCCATAGAACACGCCTGGCTGAAAGACGAACTGAAATCCGCCGTCGATGATTCTTATAACATGGTCTCCGTGGACGGCGATATGTCCACCAACGATACCTGCATTCTCCTCGCCAATGGACTGGCAGGCAATACGCCTCTCAACGCGCAGCATCCCGACGCGGCCACGTTCCGCGCGGCGCTGCGCCACATCACGCAATATCTGGCGCGCGAGATGGCACGCGACGGCGAGGGCGCGACCAAACTGATGACCGTGCATGTGCGCAGCGCGCGCGACAAAGCCGACGCCGTGATGGCCGCGCGCGCTATCACCATCTCCCCGCTCTGGCAGTGCGCGCTGGCCGGGGGCGATCCCAACTGGGGCCGCATCTCCGCGGCGCTGGGGGCCAGCGGCTGCGAAGTTGATCAGGCCAGCTACGATATCTTCATCGGAGACGTGCAGGTGATGCAGCAAGGTATGGCCGCGCGCTACGATCAGAATGCCGCGCGCGCCGCCATGGCAGGCAGCGAAGTTATTGTGACTGTCGATCTGCATCTCGGCGACGGCAACGCCACCGCCTGGGGCTGCGATCTGACGCACGGCTATATTGACGAAAATACGCTCTATACACGGTGATGTGAAGAAATGTGGCAGCGCAATTTATCGCGCCCATGCCGATTCAGGCGTAATGCATTGCGCCGCCACATTTGTATATCCACATGGTATCTACCATAGACACAAGGAGTAAACGCACATGACAACAACGGGGTTGGATAAGCGCGATTGGGCCGCGCTGGAACACAAATATTATCAGGGGACGTTCAAACGCCAGCCGATCACGCTGATGAAGGGCGACGGCATTCGCGTCTGGGATAGTGACGGCAAGGTCTACCTGGACTTTGTCGCTGGCATCGCCGTCAACGTGCTGGGCCATTGCCACCCGGCTATCGTGCAGGCCGTGCAGCAGCAAGTGGCGCAGCTCATCCACGTCTCGAACCTCTATTACAATACGCGCCAGATCGAACTGGCCGAATTGCTGGCAGGGCAGAGCGGCGGGATGCGCTCATTCTTCTCAAATAGCGGAGCCGAGGCCAACGAAGGCGCGATCAAACTGGCGCGCAAGTTCGGGCGCGTGCATCGCAACGGCGCTTTCGAGATCATCAGCATGGAACACAGCTTCCACGGGCGCACGCTGGCGACGACGGCAGCCACAGGACAGGCATTCTACCAGGCCACCTGGATGCCGCTGCCCGACGGCTTCAAACAAGTTCCTTTTAATGATCTGGACGCCTTGAAGGAGGCAACCAGCGAGAAAACCGTTGCCGTGCTGATCGAGGCCGTGCAGGGCGAAGGCGGCATCTGGCCCGGTACGCAGGAGTACATCCAGGGCGTGCGTCAGTGGTGCGACGAGCAGAACCTGGTGATGATCTGCGACGAGGTGCAGGCTGGCATGGGCCGCACAGGCAAATTCTTTAGCTGGGAACACTACGGCATCACGCCGGATATCGTGACGATGGCAAAAGGACTGGCGGGCGGCATCCCCATCGGCGCCATGCTGACCGGCCCGCGCACTGACCTGTTCGTCCCCGGCGATCACGGCACAACCTTTGGCGGCAATCCCATCGCCTGCGCCGCTGGTATCGCCACGTTGCAAACAATTATCGATCAGCATCTCTTAGAGAACGCGGAGGCGATGGGCGCGTACTGGCATACAAAACTGGAAGCGCTGTGCGCGAAGTATAACTTCATCGACAGCCCGCGCGGCATCGGCCTGATGCAGGCCGTCAACGTGCGGCACGAACTGGCCCCGGCCATCGTGCAGTTGGCGCTGGAACATGGCCTGCTGCTCAACAACCTCGGCCCGGCCACACTGCGCGTCGTGCCACCGCTGATCCTGACCGCCGGAGACATCGACGAGGCCACCGCTATCCTGGATCGCACCCTGGCGGAAGTCGCGCATATGCCCGCGGCGGAACAATAAATAGCAGGTTGCATTCCTGAAATGCACGTGGCGCATTTCAGGAATGCAACCTGCTTCTCCTATGGCCTCACCGGCCCCGCGCGGGCCAACCAGGAACGTCACCACCTGCGGGCGCGATCAAGCGACCCCTACGCAAAACCTGTCAAATCTGCTATAATAGCCTCGCTATCAAACAGTATGGAAGTGGAGGCAAAGGAACTTTTATGCCTGAACGTTATAGAGCTTTGCAAGGCTTTAAAGATGTCTTGCCCGAAGAGCAAGCCTATTGGGATTTCGTCGAGGATACAGCGGCCAGCGTAGCACGGCACTTCGGCTACCGGCGCATTGAAACGCCGATCCTGGAAGAGACCGGCGTGTTTCGCCGCACCGTGGGCGAAGGGACGGATATCGTCGAACATGAGATGTATAGTTTCGATGATCGCCCCGACAAAGAGGGCCATAGCGATAATATCACCTTGCGGCCAGAAGGAACTGCGGGAGTGGTGCGAGCGTATCTTGATCACGGCATGTTCAAGTTAGCGCAGCCCGTCAAAATGTATTATATTGGCCCATTCTTCCGCCGCGAGAAGCCGCAGGCGGGCCGTTTCCGCGAACACCACCAGTTCGGCTGCGAGGCGCTGGGCGAGAGCGATCCCGCCGTGGACGCCGAGATGATTGGTCTGCTCTACCAGCTCTATCGCGAACTTGGCCTGACGGGGATTCGCGTCTACCTCAACAGCATCGGCGACGGCAACTGCCGTCCACAGTATATCGAACGGCTCAGAGAGTATTATCACCCCCTGCTCGCCGACTGCTGCGACGATTGCCAGATGCGCTTCTACAAGAATCCGCTGCGCCTGCTGGATTGCAAGGAGCTGCAGGACCAGGACAAGATCAAGAACGCGCCGAAAATTTCGGATTACCTGTGCGAGCCATGCCGCGAGCATTTCGCCGCGGTACAACGTTACCTGACGCTGTACGACGTCCCGTTCACGCTCGATCCGTTGATCGTGCGCGGCCTGGACTACTACACGCGCACGGTCTTCGAGTTCACCTCGGACGTCGATAAGCTGGCCCTGAATGGCGGCGGGCGCTATGACGGGCTGGCCGAACTGCTCGGCGGCGCGCCCACGCCCGGCATCGGCTTCGGTATGGGCATCGAGCGCATTATTGCCGAACTCAAGAAGCGGGGCATCACACCGCCGCCGCCGGAGCAACCGCGCGCCTTCGTCGTCTACTTCGGCAAGACGGCTGCATTGAAAGAGGCTGCGATCCAGTTGCTGGCCGAACTGCGGCGAGGGGACATCCTGGCCGAGATGAGCTTCGGCGACCGCAGCGCGAAAGCGCAGATGAAGCAGGCCAACGCTTCCGGCGCGGCTTACGCTTTGCTTATCGGCGAAGCGGAACTGGCGGGCGGCCAGGTCTCCGTCAAGGACCTGCGCCGCGCAAGCATCAATGACGAACAGAAGCAGTTCCTGGTGCCGCGCGACAGCATTCTCGAATTTTTGCAAACGCGCGAGCGCTAAGAGTACCTGAAAAGAGTTTTACAAAGAGCAACAGGACTGGAAACTCAACCGAGTTTCTGGCCCTGTTGCTCTTTGTAAAACTCCTCATCTCCATTCGTGATAAAACGGTGATCGTAATATTGCCTGAGCGATACAGCGAATACACATCGTAATACAACCATTTTGGGGTAAAGAGAGCTGATATGTTCTATTCAAGCGCCGTTCCTGATATACTAACAGCGAAACCGGTAAAAGAGATCGCTGTGACTACGGAAGAACGCGAGAAAGTATATATCAGCATGACCAGAGACAATACGGGAGAGGCCAGAGAGTACGACACGTCGCGGGGCAGTGACGCCGCGAACCTGAGTATGCTCTATGAGCAGTTCCGGCGCCCCATTCACTCGTATATCTATCGTTTGCTGGGCAGCCTGGAGGACGCCGATGACCTCACGCAGGAAGTATTTGTACGTGCCTGTATGGCGTGGGATCGCCTGTACGAGCGCGGCAATTTGTCGGCGTGGCTCTATCGCATCGCCACCAATCTCTGCGTTGATGTGCTGCGGCGGCGCAAGCGCATCTCGTGGTGGCCCCTGACATTCCGCCGCGACAACGACGATCGTTTCGAGAGTGACGGCAGCGACAGCGAGTCCTGGCTCTTGCCGGACAGCGGGGGTATCCCAGAAATTGCCGAGCGCGAACACATCCAGATGGCTCTGAGCAAATTACCTGTCGAATACGCTGCGGCCCTGCTTCTCAGCGCCTCGCAGGGCGTATCATACCAGGAAATCGCCCAGATCACTGGCATCTCGCCCAACGCCGCCGCCACTCGTATTTCACGCGCCAAAAAAATGTTTGCCGAACAGTACCAGCGTATCAGCCAGGAAGGTGTTGCTAAAGAGGAGCGCCCGCGATGAACAGCGCCAACCATCACAATGAGACTCTACCGCCATTGCCGCCGCGCGGCGCATCTGGCACACATACCTGTGAGGTTGTGCAACTCTACCTCTCAATCATCGACGATCTCCCGGCTGAAGAGGTGCAGACGCTGATGGAACATATACGGGGTTGCGCCAACTGCGCGGCGGCGCAGCGCTCGCTGCTACTCGTCACGGACTCCATTGCGCGCCTGCCCGAAACTGCCCCGTCAGCGCGTGTCGATCAGGCCGTGCTGCGCGCCATCGCCGCTCACGATAACGAACAAAGCGCCGTGGGCAGGCGGGCGGAACGCGCGAGCAATCGCTCCTATCGCCCACGAACAGCGCGGCGCGGGCAGATTCGCCGATCCTGGGTTGGTATCACCTTCGCCACGGCAGTGATCGCCGCGCTGCTGCTCGCGCTGGCCGGTACATTCTACTTCTCCGGCAACATTGCCCAGACGCCGTCGGCGTTCGCTCTCCCGCCCAATCTCACCTGGAACGGTTATGTGCTGTATCACACGGAAACACGGCTCGACTCCCACGGCAACCGTTACCAGATACTCACCTACTATAACCTGGAAACTGGCGAAACGCATACCGAGACGGAAATGGGTAGCACGCTGGATGTGGTGGCTATAGGAAGCGGAGGCACCATGCTGGGACTTGACATGATGCACCATGTTGCGCAGTGGAACGCCTCTGCCTGGATTACTAACGAGTCAATGTTTAACCTGGCCGCGCTGCGCAAGGGACTCCAAACAAAACAAGATGTGTTCGTGGATACTGATGAATTCGAGGGACAGCAAGTCTATCGCATTCGCGCCAAAAATGGTCTGACGCTGCTGCTTGGTATGGACTATATGCCTGTTAATGTATTGCGCGGCGCGGTCGGCCCTGGAACAGGCCAGCCAGTCTACAATAAAGTCCAGCTTATTCCCACGCCCCAGGTCGCCGATAGCATGTGGAATACGAGCATCCCCACTGGCTTCAAGATGGGAACGCTCCCAGCGAAGCCGTGATGATAGCATTCGCCAAAAATGCCATAAAAAATACAGGACGACCGCAGGGGTCGTCCCTACCCTCATTCCTATACAGGACGACCGCAAGGGTCGTCCCTACCCTCATTACCTTGAACGTTACAGTTCCTGGCTCTTCGTCCTGACTCTGTCCGCGATGCGCTCCAGGAAGTCCGCCAGAGGCAGCGCGCCCAGGTTCTCGTTCGTGCGCAGGCGCACGGCCACGGCGTTGGCCGCCGCTTCTTTGTCGCCGACGACCAGCATGTAGGGAACCTTTTGCATCTGGGCGTCGCGCACTTTGGCGTTCATGCGCTCACCGCGCACATCAACCTCGACACGTATGCCCGCCGCTTTGAGCGTCTCCGCGACCCTGTCGGCATACTCGATATGGCGATCGGCGATGGGTATGACCATTACCTGCAAGGGCGACAACCAGACCGGGAAAGCTCCCGCGAAATGCTCGATCAGCATCGCCATGAAACGCTCCGTCGAACCCGTCACGGCGCGATGAATCATGACCGGGCGATGCGGCTGCCCATCCTCGCCGATGTACTCCAGTTCGAAGTTCTCCGGCTGGTTGAAATCAAGCTGGATCGTCGCGCACTGCCACTCGCGCCCCAGCGCGTCGCGCACCATAAAGTCCACTTTGGGGCCATAGAACGCGGCCTCGCCGATGATCGGCTTGTATTCGATGCCCCGATTCTCAACGGCTCCTCGCAGCGCTCCCTCCGCCCGTTCCCACACTTCGTCGCTGCCGACGTAGTCCTCTTTCTTGGACGGATCGCGCAGCGAGAGCGCGATCCAGTAGTCCTGCAAGCCATACGTGTTGAAGACTTCCAGCGTGAGATTGATGGCGCGATCAAATTCCTCCTGCACCTGGTCGGGGCGCAAGAAGACGTGGGCGTCGTCCTGCGTCAAGCTGCGCACGCGCGCCAGGCCCGTCAGCGTCCCCGCTTTCTCGTAGCGATAGAGCGTGGCGAACTCGGCGTAGCGCACGGGCAATTCGCGATAGCTGTGCATCTGCGCTTTATAGAGTATGATATGGTGCGGGCAATTCATAGGTTTCAGGACATAGGCGTCGTCTTCCGCCAACTCCTGCTCGCCCTTCATGATCGGGAACATGTTCTCGCGATACGTGAACCAGTGGCGCGACGTCTTGTACAGGTGAACCTTGCCCAGGTGGCCCGTCCAGACGTGCTGATAGCCGTAGCGTTCCTGCGTCTCGCGCACGTAATCCTCCATGAGGTGGCGCAGCATCTCGCCGCGCGGCAAAAACATCGGCACGCCCGCCGGCAGTTCATCGCTCAAAACAAACAGCTTGAGTTCGCGGCCCAGCTTGCGGTGGTCGCGCTTTTGCGCCTCTTCGAGCCGCCACAGGTACTGGTCGAGTTCTTCCTGCGAGAACCAGGCCGTGCCATAGAGACGTTGCAGCATGGGGCGATGCTCGTCGCCGCGCCAGTAGGCTCCGGCCACGCGCATCAGCTTGAACGGGCCGATCTGCCCCGTGTTCTCGACATGCGGCCCGCGACACAGATCAAGGAACGTATCCTGCTGGTAGATACCGACTTCCGCGTCCGGCAAATTTTCGATAAGCTCGACTTTGTACGCCTGCCCTTTGTCACGGAAGTACTCCAACGCCTTCTCGCGCGGCCAGCGGTCGCGCATAAACGGGTACTTACCGGCGACGATGCGCGCCATACGCTGCTCGATATCGGGCAGATCATCCGGCGTGAGCGGGCGCGGCAGCTCGAAATCGTAGTAAAAACCATCTTCGATGGCCGGGCCGATAGCGAATTTGGCGTCGGGGAAAATCTCCTGCACCGCCTCGGCCATGACGTGCGCGGCAGAGTGCCGCATACGCTGTACCGGCGAATACTTCACCGATTCCTCAAGTTCTGCTTCGACTGACATTGCATTTCTCCTTGTACATTGTGGGGCGCGATAAAGCGGCCCCTACGGGAAACGATCAGAAAGACAACAAAAAAACCTTTCCATCCCACAACTGGGACGAAAAGGTCAGGTTACGCTCTTTTCGTGGTTCCACCCACATTCCGCGTTTCCGAGATGCACAACAAACAATACGGCGTAGAAAACACGCCCTACCTGGCATTCTCAAGAGCAAACGCGCTCATGTGACCGTTAACGGGGTCAGGGCGTACACATTACTGGCTCTGTGCAGGCTGGCGAGGGGTATCCGCTTCTTGCTGGCAGGTGCGCTTGCAGCCGGTCGGCGCATCCTCTCTGCTTGCCCCTGGGAAGAGACATGTCTCGCGTTGGTGCCATGAATCATCTATTCGGTTCTATAAAAGCAAGTATACCATACCTGTCAATGCCGCCTTGTGACCGCTCGTCGCATATGTTATGATTGTGCCAGAAGTAGACGACACCTGCTCTTATGTAATGCGCGAACAAAGGAAAGCAACGATGGCGATGACAATAAACAAAGGAAAAGTGCCAATGGTCACTCC
>Ga0307372_10010073_pt1 | contig 12884 bp, 12 predicted proteins | sample OX1MG_FD_202533 | JGI IMG/M metagenome (GOLD analysis project Ga0307372, IMG submission 202533) | Soil microbial communities from Risofladan, Vaasa, Finland - OX-1 | ecosystem: Environmental > Terrestrial > Soil > Coastal area > Acid sulfate soil | place: Finland: Risofladan, Vaasa | collected...
GAAGCTGCCGGGGTTGGCTCTGATGGTCGCGATGTTCGAGGCGGCGCGCACGCTCGGCCACGATGAGGACGGCACGCAGGCCGTCGCCGCCGCCCTCGACAGTGTCTCCGGGCTCAAGTAGTACGAAGTTCAACGAATGTCCGTGGAGGCTACCCCGATGTCCAGTACTCATCCCGAATTGATCGCCGAGCGCCGTGACGGCGTGCTCTATCTGACCATGAACCGCCCCGACAAGCTCAACGCGCTCAATGAGGGGATGCTTGCCGGACTGCTCGAGGAGCTCAACCGCGCGGCCTACGATCGCGAGGTCGGCGCGATCGTGCTGACCGGTGCGGGCCGCGGCTTTTGTGCCGGCGGCGATATCGGCCGCATGCGCGAGCGCAACGAAGCCGGCGGCGCGGCGGCGAGCGGCGGGGCGGAGGCCGGCGAGCAGAGCGTGCAGACGCGCATCACCTCGCTGCGCCGATCGGAAGAGGTCAGCGCGCTGCTCCACGAGATGCCGAAAGTGACGATCGGCGCGATCAACGGACCGGCGGCCGGCGCGGGGCTGAGTATCGCGCTGGCCTGCGACTTGCGCATCGCGGCCGACACCGCGCGCTTCGGCACGGCGTTCGCCCGGGTCGGCTTCTCGGGCGATTTCGGCGGCACTTATTTTCTCACCCAACTGGTCGGCCCGGCCAAGGCGCGCGAGCTCTACTTCACCGCCGAAGTACTCGGCGCGGACGAGGCGCTCAAGCTCGGCATGGTCAATCGCGTGGTGCCGGCCGCGGCGCTCAGCGCGGAGGTGAGCGCGTTCGCGGCGCGCATCGCGGCGGGACCAACAGTCGCATATTCCTACATGAAGGCGCATCTGAACCTCGCGCTCAAGTCCGACCTGCGCACGGTTCTCGATCGCGAATCCTACGGACAGACGCTGACTGGCATGACCGAGGATCACAAGTCGGCGGTCAAGGCGGTTCTGGAAAAGCGCGAGCCGAAATTCTCGGGCCGCTAATCGCGCGGGTGGGGGAGGGCGTTCATGCTCAAGACGAAAATCTGCGAACTGCTCGGAATCGAGTACCCGATAATCGCGGCCGGGATGGGCGCGGTGGCGAACGGCGGGCTCGCCGCCGCGGTCTCGGAGGCGGGCGGCCTCGGAACCATCGGACTGGTCGGCTTGAGTCCCACGGCGATCCACGACGAGGTTGCCGCCGCGCGCCGGATTACGCGCAAGCCGCTCGCCGTGAACTTCCTGATTCCGTTCCTGCGGCCGGGCCTCGTCGAGGCCGCGCTGGCCGAACCGATCCAGGCGGTGACCTTTTTCTGGGGCATGCCGGCCGAGTATGCCGATTCGATCGCGCGGCTCAAGGCGGCCGGCATCAAAGTTATCTGGCAATGCGGCTCGGGGGACGAGGCCCGCACGGCCGCTGCCGCCGGCGTCGACGCGGTGATGGCGCAGGGTTTTGAGGCGGGCGGCCATGTACGCGGCACGACTACCACGATGGCGTTGATTCCCGCGGTGCGCGACGCGATCGGCGACCTGCCGATGGCCGCGGCCGGTGGTATCGCCGACGGCCGCGGGCTGGCCGCCGCGCTCGCCCTCGGCGCCGACGGCGCGGTCTTCGGCACGCGCTTCGTCGCCTCGGCCGAATCCGCCGCGCATCGCGACTACAAGGCGCGCCTGCTCTCCGCGCGGGCCGAAGACACGATCCACACCACGCTCTATGACATCGGATGGCCCGACGCGCCGCATCGCGTGATACGCACCGCGGTGGTCGATGAATGGGAGCGCGCCGGACGTCCGCCGTCGGGCCGCCGTCCGGGCGAGGGCGAAGCGGCCGGTACGCTGCGCCGGACGGGAATCGGCATACCGCTGGTGCATTACTCCGTGATGCCGCCGACCGACTATATCGACGGCGATTTCGGCGGATTGGCCTTCTACGCCGGGCAATCAGTCAACCTGGTGCGCGAGATTCTGCCCGCGGCCGAGATTGTGCGGCGTATCGCCGCGGAGGCGCGTGCGACGATCGCGAATCGGCTCGCGCCGCTCGTCCGCTGACGCGCGCCATGCGCAGGTTGATGCACACGTGAATCGAGGCGCGGCGCGCGGGTCGCCTATCGCTGCCGCGGCCTATCTGAAATAATTTCCGCCAGTGGCAAAAGATCTCTCGCTCGATGAAGTTATAGCCGCGCTCGCGCGGGTCAACTATCCCGGCTACCAAAGCGATATCGTCGCGCTCGGTATCGTCGATAGCGCCGCGCCGGTGGCCGGCGGTGGATGGGTGGTGACGATTCGCGACGCCAGCGGCCGCGAAGAGTTGCTGGGCGATCTCGCCGCGCGCATCCACCAGGTACTGACCCACGAACTCGGCGCGCCCAAGGTCGAAATCAAGGTACGCAAGATCGCGCCGGAACTTGGCGAGAGCACCGGCCGTGTGCGGCTCGACGGCACCCGCCATATCGTCGCCGTGGCCAGCGGCAAGGGCGGTGTGGGCAAATCGACGGTCGCCGCCAACCTCGCCGTCGCGCTGACCCGGCTGGGCTACAAGGTCGGCCTGCTCGACGCGGATATCTACGGGCCGTCGGTGCCGATGATGTTCGGGACCGGCGACGAGCGTCCACGCGGGGCTGGTGGCCAGTCGTTTTATCCAATCGAAAAGTACGGTCTGAAACTGATTTCAATCGGCTTTTTCGTCGACGACAAGGCGCCCGTCATCTGGCGCGGTCCGATGGTCATGAGCGCGGTGCGTCAGTTCCTCAAGGACACGCTGTGGGGCACCCAGGATTTTCTCATCGTCGATCTGCCGCCCGGCACCGGCGACGCGCAGTTGACGCTCGCCCAGGAGGTTGCGATCGATGGCGCGGTGATCGTCACCACGCCGCAGGCCGTGGCCGTGGCCGACGCGTCGCGCGCCGTGCGGATGTTCCGGCAGGTCCATTGCCCGCTGCTCGGCGTGGTCGAGAACATGAGCTATTACGTCTGCCCCGACTGCGGCGAGCGTGACGAGATCTTCGGCGCGGGCGGTGGCGAGCGGATGGCGCAGGCCGAGCGGATGGAGTTGCTGGCGCGCCTGCCAATCTATGAGGAGGTGCGCGCCGCCGGCGATCGCGGGATGCCGATCGTGCTGGCCCAGCCTGACCATCCGGCGAGCCACGCCTTTATGGATCTGGCGCGGCGGGTTGCCGGGTTGGCGCCGGAGAATTGAGCAAAGGGATCGAGGGCTGACATGGCGACGCTGATTACCGAGGAATGCATCAACTGCGGCGCCTGCGAACCGCGCTGTCCCAACCACGCGATCTACCGGGGCGACGCGCCGTGGGAACTCGACGGGGTCGAGCATCCCGCGCTCGCGCCGGACATCTACTACATCGCGGCGGAAAAATGTACCGAATGCGTCGGCTTCTTCGATCATGAGGAATGCGCCGCCGCCTGCCCGGTCGATTGCTGCATCCCCGATCCGGACATCCCCGAAGACGAGTCGCTTCTGCTCGAGCGCGCCCGCCGGCTCCATCCCGAGGTCACGATCGGCGCGCGCTTCCCCTCGCGGTTTCGCCCGACCTGATCGGTGCGCATCCGGGGTTTTCCGCGGCGCGCGTAAATAACTCAGAACGGGTAATTGATGCCCGAGAAGATCGCGCTGCCTTCGCCGCCGTAGCCGACATCGACGTAACCGACCACGAACGGCTGTACCACCGCGCGAAAGCCGATACCGCCCACCGGATGCAGGTCGGTGGCGGGATTTGCCGACATCCCGTGCCATACGCGGCCCGCCTCGAAAAATGGTGCGATTTCCAGGATGCCGTCGTTGCCGAAGAGATTGGCCTCGTACACTCGGGTGCGCACTTCCAGGTTAAACACGGCCATGTTGTTGTCGATAAAGCGGCCCGAACCGTAGCCGCGCAGCGGCTGCTGGTCGTAGAGCAGGCTCTCGTCGCCGCCCAGCCGGCCCATCGACCAGAACGGAGCCTCGGCGCCGGCCGGCATATATTGAATGTAGGCGTGCCCGGCGAGCGTCACGCGCTTGCCGATCGAATAGTAGCGATGCAGATCGCCACCAAAGCGATTGTATGAAACCGAGCTCATGAAGCGCCGGTCCGCGAGCCCGTAGTACATCACCGCCAGGCCGCCCGAGCGCGGTATATCGACCGAATCGCGCGTGTCGTAGGTCAGCCGCGCCTCGTTATAAATCTCGGTGCCCCCATTGATCCCTTTGACGTTGGGGAACAGCGTGCCGATCTGCGGAAGAGTGTTAAACGCGCCCCTCAGGATGCGCACGTAGCGCGGACGGATCAGCGCCGCGAGTTGCAGGTTCCGCGTGATATTCCAGCCGAACAGGGCGCGCACATAGACCTGCTCGGTGGTGTAATTGGTCTGGTTGCCTTCGCCCGAGTTGTTGCCGATGCCGAAAAAGCGTTCGGTGGGATCGCGCTCGAAGAAGACCCGGCCCTCGAACGACCACCAGTTTTCATGGGTGCGGCCGGTCGTGTAGCTCAAGTCCACGTTGCGCGCGATATTCTCCTGCGCCCCGGCCGTCGCATACCATTGCGTGTCTTCCGACGGATAGGAAAAGAAGCGCGCATTGGCGCCCGGACCAAGGTCGGTGTTGCTGTTGATGTCGGGCGCAAAGATGTAGCGGATATCGCCGTTCTGGCCCTTGAACAAGGTGGCGAAGAGCACCCCGTAGGTGACGCCGCCGTTCGGATCGGTGGCCACTTCCGGCACTGGAATGAGCGTAAAGGGCCAATTATGCGGATCGAAGACTGACGGCCAGTTTTGCGGCGACAGCAGGCTGAAGGCATACGCCGGGATTGCGGCCGCAGTGACCGCGACGATCAACACTATAGCAGCGAGCAGCCGTCTCATCTCTCGAGGCCGATAGCCGTGCGCGATCGCAACTGAGGCCCCTCCATATGACGGTAGCTCTGGGTTTCCAAGGCCCACAGATTTACAGGCTTTCAAGGCCTGATCAACGTTGCCGCGAAAAAATCTGCATCGGAAATCGCGCGTCGCCGGTCCCGTCCGCATGGCCTGCGGCGGTCCCCCGCTGGGTCGGCCGGCGGCGATCCTCGCGCCGGTTTTCGATCGCGGCGGAAATGTGCAAGGATTCTTCCCGAACTAGTTAAATTTGCCCGCCTGGGCCAGGCCCACTCGCCCCGCATTTGCGTGCGGCGCCAGTCACGGCCCGGCGTGCGGCCGGGTCTCTCGGGAATCGAAGGAGGATCTGCTGATGGCCAAAGTGGACGGCGGCGAACTGGTCGCGCGCATCATTCAGGAAAACAAGGCGCGCTATTGTTTTGCGATCAACGGTGGTCACTTGTTTCCAATTCTCGCTCAGTTGCGCAGCCATGAGATCAGATTGATCCACATGCGTCACGAGCAGGCCACCGCTTACGCGGCGGACGCCTACGCCCGGATGACCGGCGAGGCCGGCGTATGCATGGTCACGGCGGGTTGCGGTCTGACCAACGCCGTCACCGGACTGGCTCTGGCCGCGATGACCAACAGCGCGGTGGTCTGTATCTCCGGCCAGCATCCGAACACCGAGGACCATCAGGGCTCGTTCCAGGAGGCTTACGGTTCGGACGTGGTGCGGAGCTTCGCGAAGTACACCAAGCGGGTGACCGATTTCAGCACCATCGAATTCGACATGCGCCTGGCCTTCCGCGAAGCGCTGACCCCGCCGCAGGGCGTCGCGCTGATCGAGATTCCGCAGAACATCCTCTACACCCAGGGCGAAGATTCCAAGCAGCGCGCGGGTGGCCAGCGCTTTACGCCCAACGACGTTCGTTCAGCGGGCGATCCGGCCAAGATCGATCGCGCGATCGAGCTGCTCCACGCGGCCGAGCGTCCGCTAATCGCGGGCGGCGACGGGCTGTTCTGGTCGCAGGCAGCGCCCGAACTCCAGGAGTTCGTCGAGCTGACGTCGATCCCGGTCTACGCGCGGCGCGCCGGCCAGGGATCGGTCTCCGAGGAGCATCCGCTGGCGATTCGCGGCGCCTTCAAGAAGCCGTTTACCGGCCGCGCCGACGTCGTGCTGACGTTGGGCTTCCGCTTCTGGAGCGGCGAGCATTTCGGCCGTATGCCGACCTGGAACGACAAGGCGAAGTACATCCAGTGCGATCCGACCCCGTCGCGCATCGGCTGGCAGGTGCCCGCCGAGATTCCGATGGTTGGCGATCCCAAGCTGGTGCTGCGCCAGATGATCAACCGGATCAAGGAGCTCAAGCTCGATTTCTCCAAGAACCGCACGTCCACCTGGGTTAAGGAACTGGCCGAGGTCCGCGCCAACTTCGAGAAGCAGGTCGGCGAGAGCGAGAAGAAGGTTCACGCCAATCGCCCGATTCATCCCGCACGCCTGACCAAGGATCTGGTCTCGGTGCTCGACAAGAACTGCACGATCGTCATCGACAGCTTTACGCTCTCGGGCTGGATGAGCCAGGGCTTCACCTGCCGGTTCCCCGGCCAGATCATCGACGCGGGACCGCTGGCCCCCGTCGGCCACGGCTTCGGCATGGGTATCGGCGTGCAGATCGCCCGGCCGGGCAAGCAGGTCGTACTCGTGATGGGCGACGGCGGACTCGGTATTGGCGGCTTCGACATGGAGACGGCGGCGCGCTACAACCTGCCGATCACCTGTCTGCTCTACAACAACAGCTCGTGGGGTCCCGGCTTCGAGTCGATGCCGATGCTCAAGGATCGCACCGAGCCGTTCAACATGCTCCAGGACATCCGCTACGACAAGGTCTTCGCCGAGATGGGCTGCCATGGCGAACACGTCGAGCAGCCCGACCAGATCATTCCGGCGCTCGAACGGGCGTTCAAGTCGGGCAAGCCGTCGATGATCAACGTGATCGGCGACAAGACCGTCGGCCATCCGACGCTTGGCGGCAATCTGCTCGGCTCGACGGGATCGTCCTGAGCCGCCGGGGCAAGTGCGCGGCGCATTACGGCCGCCGCGCGCGAAGCGATTGAATGAATGAAACGGGCGGGGACGCGGCATCAGCGTTCCCGCCCGAAGTCCTCCCCGGTGAGTCGGCCGACGCCGCGCTGCTCGTTACACGCTTCATCGCTAGGCTCTCGGATATGCTGTCGCCAATGGCTTCGGCTATTATCTCGCGGATACCTTCGTACTGGCGCGTGCGCCGCGAACGGATCGCGCGCCGCGGGCGATTCGTTCGCGCTGTGGCGATCGCGGCGATCGCCCTCGCATCCGCGGGATGCCGTCGCAACTCGGTCGACCTGCCGCTCGTCTGTCCGCCCGGCGCCACGCTGATGGGTGCGCCGCCGCCCGGGGGCGATGAGGTCTGGTGCCAGAAGATCGTCGCCGGCCGGCCGCTCAAGGACGGCCTCTTTGTCGCGTACGGCGACGACGGCAAACCCACCATTCAGGGTGCGTATCGCGACGGCTTGCAGGACGGCGCGTGGACGCTGTGGTACGAAAACGGCGTGCGCGCCTCGCTCGACCATTACCGCGCCGGCGTGCACGACGGTCTGCACACCAGTTGGTACGCCAACGGCGTCAAGGCGATCGAAGGCAACTATCGCGGCGGCAAGCGCGACGGCGTGTGGACGCGATGGGATCCGACCGGGCTCACCAGCAAACAGGAAACCTACTCGAACGATCGCAAAATTAACTGATTGGCGCGCCCGGCGAAGCGGGCATGGGGTGCGGGCGAGTCCGCGAAGCCGCGGTTATAAATTAGTCTTCCCCAATCCGCGCGAGCGTGATCCCCTCCAGCGCAAGCGCCGGCACGAAGTAAGCCTCTGGCGCTCCCCATACCACCGCCGGCGACGATCGTTTGCCGACCGCCAGAGGCCGCGCGAAGACCTGCTCGAGATTTGCATTGATGCGCAAGCAGTTGGGCGCCAGCGGTGCGGCCAGCTTGCCGTCGCGAATCACGTATGAGTCACCGCTCACCGTGCACGTGAAGTCGCCGGCCCGCTGCCCGTTGATCGGATAGGTGTACCAGATGCGCCCGATGTAGAGTCCGTCGCCCACCGCGCCGATCAGTTCGCGCTCGCTCACGCCCTCGCGCGTGCGCATCATCACGTTGGTCCCCGTCGATCCCGGATGGCCGTCGTAGCGGCGCGCCGGACTCTCGCCCATCCGATAGCCGTTGCGCGCGGGAAAGGCGGTGTCCGGGTTCGCCCCGGCGCCGAGCTTTTCCGCGCGATGCTCGTCGGTGGCCAGGCGATGCGAATCGTAGACATTCGAGAGCAGGCCGACGAGCCGGCCTGCGCGAATCAGTTCGGTCGCGGTGGCCGGAAGCCCTTCGCACGTTACGCGCCGGCGCACCGGCCCGATACTGGCGTGTGGATCGTCGGCGAGGCTCAGGTGCGCATCGATGACCGGCGTGCCGAAGCGCCCGTGATACGCCGAGGTCGCCGCGTGGAACGCGCCGGTCGTGAGCGACGGCATGACCATGTAGTTGAGGATTTCGGCGATCGGTTGCGGCCCCAGCACAACGCGCCAGGTGCCCGCCGCGGGCCGTTCGCCGTGGCGCAGCGCGAGCGCCCGCGTTACCGCCTCGCGTCCCAGGCGCGCGCCCGCCCGGCTCATCGCGTCGCGCGACCCGCCGACCGCCGTCGCCGTGCCCTTGGCCGCGAGCGACTCGACCAGCGCCGTGACCGACGCGATGAAGTGCGCACTCTGATCGGCGCGGATATCGGTGAAGGCCGAACTGCCGATCGCGATACGATCACGAATCAGCGAGAGGTCGCCGCCAATCACCAGCCCCGGACGGGCCAGCTTGAGCGGTGTGCCAGCCCGATACGCGCCGATTGCGCCGCCGACGATCTGCCACGCCGCCTGCGCGATCGCCCGGTCCGGTGCGCGCATCAGATCGCTCGCCGCGGCGGCGCCGATATTGCGGGGCAGTGTACGTGGCGCGGCGGGCAGTCCCGGAAAATGCGGGTCGGCGACCGTGGTATGACGCGCGCGCCGCAATGCGGCGCGCACCGCGTCGAGGCTCAAGTCGCCGGCGATCGCGGCGGTTGCGGTCTCATGCGCGTCGCGGCGCATCACGATGCGCAGAGCGAAGCCGTCGGCGTTGAGCGATTTGAACTCCTCGACCCCGCGCGACGCGATGTCGGAGGTGTAGTTGAGCCGCGCCACGCGATGCTCGCTCGACGAGCAATAGACCTCGCACGCCGCCACGTCGGCCTCGCGCGCGAGGAACTCCAGTGCCGCGCGCACAAACTGCTTGATCTCGCGCTCAGCACGCATCGCGGTCTAGCCGCCGCCCATCCGCGCGCGCGATCGCAGGGTCGGTCCGCCGTTCGACATCCGCTTGACCTGCATCGGCTGCCCCTTGCCGCAGTTGGGGATCGCGATCATCCGCAGATCGTTGCCGACCGCGTCGATATACGTGAAGAAGCTCTTCGAGTCGCCCATCACGCTGCCCGATCGATAGAGTCGTCCCAGCCGCCCGTGTTCGATCTCATAGACCCGGCGCGCCGAGATGCGGAAGTTCTCGCGTGATTCGGCGATCGACGGCGTCAGGCTGCCGCATACGTAATAGCCGCGATCGACCTCCGCGATCATCCGTGCCGGGTCGCTCGCCCCGGGCATGAAAAACGTGTTCGACATCCGGATCAGCGGCACGTGCCAGGCCTCGCTCGCCCGCGCCGATCCGTTGGGCTCGACGCCCAGCGCGGCGGCGGTCGCGCGCGAATTCAGAAAGCCGCGGAACACGCCGCCTTCGATATGCGTCACGCGCCGCCCGGCCGTGCCCTCGTGATCGTAGCGGTAATGGCCAAAGCCGTTGAGCGTAGGGTCCGAGCAGGCCCACAGCAGAGGCGAGCCGACCGGCCGCCCGATCTCGTTGTGTTCGAGCGATTGCAGAAACCAGCTCCGACCCGCGTACGCCGCCTCCATCTTGAGCGCGCGATCGGCTTCGCTCGGATGACCGATGATTTCGTGCGCGACCAGCGCGTTGAAATGCGGATCGGTGACCACGGTGACTTCGCCGTCGGGCGGCTTCAGCACCGGCGCGGCGGCCAGTTCGCGCGTCTCGCGCGCCAGGTCCAGCGCGAAGCGATGCAGGTCCGGGTTGGGCGTCAACTCGTCGCGCCAGCCCTGGGCCAGCGCCTCGAAGCCGCGCTGCTGGCCGATCGTATCGTAGTTCTCCTGATGGCCGTCGGCGGTCTGCGCAACCACGAAGCAATCGCCCTGGACAAAGGCGAAGGCTTGCGAGATGAGCGCGCCGGCGGTGTTGATAAACAGTTCGTGGCGCAACTCGCTCAGCGCCGCGACCGCGTTGTACGCAACGTCCGGGCCGAGTCCCGCAATTGCCGCCGAGGCGTCGTGGCACAGGCGCTGCATCTCGGCCGGATCGAGCGTGCGCGGATCGCGATCGTAGACCGCTGCGATTTCGTCGCGCGCGCTCGACGGCGCGTACTCGGCCGCCCGTGTCAGCGCATCGGCCGCCGCGCCGAGCGTACGCAGCATCGCGGCCTTCTCGCGCAGATTGCAGCGCGCCCGCTCGTGAGCCTCGCCCAGCGCGCGGTCGAGCGCGCCCAGCAGTTGCGTACGGCTCAGCGCGAGCCGGCCGATCTCGACGCCGGTCTGACCCTGCGCGACCAGGCCGTGGCGATCGCCGCAGTGCACGGCGACGCCCAGCGCGGCGCTCTCGTTCTCCGTGCTTTCGCGATTTTCGCCGTCGTTAGCCGCGGCCGAGCGATGGAAGACCGCCTCGAAACGCAACTCCGCGTAAAGCGTGCCGCGATGCGCGCGCACAAAGCGGCGCAGTGCCGCCTCGCCCTCGCGTTTGAGGAATTCGACCGCCGCAAATACGTCGTGCGCTGCCATTCGGATAAGTGCCGCGCTGCGCGCTATTGCACCGTTACAGGAATGCGTACGTCAAATTCCGAGTCGATTGCAATGCCGTTCTTCATCGCCGGGAAAAATTGCCACTGGTTGAGCGTATCGATCAGAATCTGATTGAGTTCCGGATTCGAGGTCGGCTGAGCCAGCACGACCGTAACTTTGCCGTCGTAAGTGACTTTGAAATGCGCGACCGCGACCACGTTCATCGTGTCTTCGCGCAGGTCATCGGGAATCTTCGGTACCGGCGCATAGATCGCCCGAGCACCTCCGGAGTCGCTACCTAGTCCGGCGCCTGTGCCGACGCCCGTGCCGCCCGCCACGCCGGCGCTTTTAGCGTTGGTGGCGGCGGCCGGCGTCGGCGGCGAGGCGGCCGCCGGACTCGCGGTGCCGGTCGGCGCAGGGAGGCGAGGCCGGGCGCTCGGTTTGGCCCGCGCATGCGGGTGAACCGCAACGTGTGGATGAACCACGGGCGCCGGTTTGGCAATCTTCGGTGCGGCTGGCGCCGCGCCGCCCTGCAGGCCCGCCGGCGGCAGTTCGATGATCTGCGCCTGGATCGATTCGGGCTCCGGCTCCGGCACTGTGGACTGTTCGAGGACCCGGGAAAATCCCATCAGCAGCACTATCCAGACGAGCAGCGCCAGCGGCACCGTCCACAGCAGCCGGCGCCCCGGATCGTCGAGGTAGGGCGCGGATCCGGCGCGTACACCTTCGCTCATTCGCGCCTCACTGCGATGGTGAAGTGCTCGACGCCGGCGCGGCGCGCCTGCAGCATGGCCTGCACCACAATTCCCTCGGGCGCGTCGCCGTCCGCATTCACGACTAAGCCGAGGTCGCTACTCGGCAGCATCGGCTTGAGCGTAAAGGCCAGGCTGTCGAGCGTCACCGGGGTCTTGTCGAGAAAGATATGGCCGTCCTTAGTCACCGACAGCGTGACCGGTTCCTTGTGCTGCATGCTGGGCGCGTCACCCTGCGGCAAGTTGACCTTGAGCGCGTTGAGCGTTTGCATCGAAAGCGAGGAGAGCATGAAGGTCACCAGCAGAAAGAACATCACGTCGATCATCGGAATGATCTCGATGCGGCCCCGCCGATAACTGCGCGATCGCTTGATTTTCATCGGCCACCGCGACCTTCACGGACTCCGGCCACGGCTATCGGCGCGGGTTCCTTTTCGCCGGTCTCCTGGTCCAGCCGGATATGATCGATCAAGCGCGATCCGAGCCGCTCCATCCGATCGAGCGCATGCGATTGCATCCGCGAAAAGAAATTGAAGCCGAACAGCGACAGGATCGCGATCAGCAGGCCCAGCGCCGTCGCGATCAGTGCTTGCGCCACGCCCGAGGTCACCTCGGTCGGTGCGGCCAGCGTCGAACTGCCGAGCACCTTGAAGGCCTGCATCATGCCGGTAATCGTTCCCAGCAGGCCCATCAGTGGCGCGGCGGTGACGATCGTCTCCAGCACCCAGAGGCCGCGGTTGAGCGTCTTTTCGATGCCGCCCGCCGCGTCGCCGGCCCGCGATTCGACCCACCATGCCGGTTGATGCCGATTCTTCGCGATCACGCCGAAGAAGCGGCCATAGACGTTGACCTGCGCCAGTCCCGCCAGTTGGTGGTCAAGCTCTTCCCAGGCGAAGCCGTAGGTTTCGACCAGCTCGAGCAGCGCGGGCGGCAGCCGCAGGCATCGCGCGAAAGTCGCCGCGCGATCGATAATGATGACCATCGCGATAACGCCGAGGACCAGCAGCGGATAGACCATCGGTCCGCCGTAGGTGACCGCGTTCCAGGCGCCCTTTAGTTCAAGCATTGTTTGAATCCTTTTTTGCGTTGAGGCCGCTTATCGGTAAATCCGCGCGTGATGTCGGCTTATGGAGCGGTGGGCGATTTGCCGAAAAAGGGCAGCGGCACCTTAAGCCCGCCGTAAACCGCACGCCGCGGGCCATATTGGGGGGCAAAGACACCGATGCCGGTGCCATTGCGGATTTCGTACTTCTCGTCGAAGAGATTCAGGATGCTGAGGCGACTGGTGACGGTGCCAACGCGCGGCACATTGAAGCTGCGCACGAGCCCCAGGTTCACCTGC
>Ga0307372_10010076_pt1 | contig 12881 bp, 10 predicted proteins | sample OX1MG_FD_202533 | JGI IMG/M metagenome (GOLD analysis project Ga0307372, IMG submission 202533) | Soil microbial communities from Risofladan, Vaasa, Finland - OX-1 | ecosystem: Environmental > Terrestrial > Soil > Coastal area > Acid sulfate soil | place: Finland: Risofladan, Vaasa | collected...
AGCGCAGAAGCAGTTGGCGTGTAAAATCGCCAGCGTTTTGCTCCGTTTTGCTCCCAAATCCGAAGCGCAACAGGCAGAGGCGGGAACGGTAACGCGATGACGGGCAAAGATTTGAAGTGGCGCGCCCGGGGAGACTCGAACTCCCGACCCTCTGCTTAGAAGTCAAATTCTAAATTGCTATCTCGTTGATTCGTCTTGGCTCTGCTTGTTTCTTGTAGCACGGTTTTGTGGCGTATTCGGCTGTTGTTGGACTCAAGTTGGACCTAACTTTCGCGCGTGACCCTCTCCTGGGGCAATAGACAGCGAACTGTGACTGGCTTGATGCGCCCCGTACGCAATGGAACCAAAGTTCGACTGCTCTTAACGGCAACCCCATGTTTCGATGCCGCGCAGTCGAAATGTCACTGGTCGCCCATCCGTGTTACATTGTTTCTATGGAAATCACGGTCAAGATACCTGACGAAATCGCTGCCCGAGCCAAAGCGCGCGGGTTGCGGGTCGAGGCGTACATCGAAGAGATTCTGGCGCAGCAAGTGGGAGCGCAGCTTTCGGGAGCTCGTCGGCCACAGACCCCTGCCGAGATACGTGCGTGGCTGGACTCGCTCGCGCAGTTTTCCGAAAAAATTCCTCCTTTGCCAGAAACAATCTCCCGCGAATGGATTTATCAGGAACACAACTAAATGGCGATTGCTTCGTGTCTGGTGGATACGAACATTCTGCTGCGCATCACACGCCGCTCCGATCCTCAGCACAAGATGGTTGATACGGCACTCGCGCGTCTAGCGGGACAGGGTACAACGCTCTACTACACACACCAGAACATCGCAGAACTTTGGAATGCGATGACACGGCCCGTTGAACGCAACGGCCTCGGCTTGTCGGTCACTGAAACCGAGCGCGAAGTGCGCGCAATCGAGGCTGGCATGAACCTGCTGCCAGACAACGAGGCGGTTTACCGGGAGTGGCGGAGGATTGTTGTAAGACACAGTGTCTCGGGAGTTCAAGTTCACGACGCGCGCTTGGCAGCCACGATGTACGTTCACGGCGTCAGCCACATCCTCACGCTGAACGTGGCGGACTTCAGTCGCTTCGACGGCCTGACCGCGTTGCATCCTGATAGCGTCAAAGCGTGAATCTAGCCTCCGCTTTCGGGCGGGTGCGGCCTGGACGGGGGTCCCTCTTGAAATGCGCAGAAAGTCAAATGCTTTGGGCATTTGTTGCACTCCGCGGGTGTGCCAAAGCGATGCTCTGGGACTCAAACCGGTCGGCGACGCTGACGCGGTAGGCAGTTCCAAACTTATTTCGAGCCAGTTCAGTCACAACTACTTCACATACTTCTCTGAGAGCTTCCCTGTCACTGTTCGAGCGAAAAGCGGCGACGCGCGATTGTCCAGGATCAATGCGTACTTTCCGCTAGCAGGAAGTTTTTTGTTAATCGTACAATTCGTTGCTCGGCAAACGTATATTGGCTGGGGCTGGCCCTGACCATACAAAGCAAGCGTAATCTCCCCGCCCATTCCGCCAGTCGAAGTCACTTGACCTTCGATTTCGACATCGTTCATCACGTTTCGGTTTACAGTGAGAGGCCAACCCTTCAATTGTTGCGCTGGAATTTGTATTGAGCCGTTCAACACGTCATTGGTTACGGTATTTTTCGCAATCACGTCTGCAAATGTCTGCGGAGTTCCACTATTCAGATAAGATTTTGCCCAGTTAATCGGGACGGCAAAATTCAAATTCTGGCCCGACGTGACAGTCGCAACTGAAATTCCAACGACATTTCCGTAGCGGTCGAAAACTGCGCCACCGCTTGAGCCGGGGCTGATGGGGTTGCTCATCTGAATTATTCCATTTCTCAGGCCACTGACAATTCCTTCTGAAACGGTGTTTTGGAATCCCAACGGCGAGCCAATAGCGATTACTTTTTGCCCAACTTTGAGGCTGTCAGAGTCGCCCATGTGCAGGAATGCTTTCGGCGGCGACGCTAGTTTGAGCACAGCGACATCATGATTTTGATCGAATGCAACCACCCCAGCTACTTCGCTCTCCGTTCCGTCTCCGAATTTCGCCGTGGCTCTTGATGCTCCACGGATAACATGGTAATTGGTCAACACCGTTCCATCATTGGAAACAACGAATCCGCTACCCTGTTCCAGCCCGTGGCCCTCATCATCGAAAGTTTCGACCAAGGCCATGCTGCTATTTGCCGTTTGAAAAATGTCTTGGGCCGAGAGAACACGCGGTCGCGGGACGGACGCGACAGGGGATGTCTTTGGCTGAATTGGTAGAGGTGTGCTAGCTTGGGGTACCGATTCTTGGGTCGTGGCAGGCCGAGGCGTAGGGGCCGAGGGGCGTGTCGTAGTAATTTGCCAAGCGAAGAATCCGGCAATAGCTATCGCTATTCCCAGTCCAACCCAGCCGAGTGTTTTCATTGGCGAGACAGTCTTGGGGTCGCTTACTCTCAGCGCGTGACCACACTTTAGACAGAACTGCGACCCGTCCGGTAGCTCACTTTTACATTGCGTACAGAACATGAAGTCCTCCTCCATTCCGAATCTAGTTTGCTAATGGGGTCGCGCCGCGCGGCTTCTCGCTACGGCATAAACGCAGATGAGACTGGCCGCGCGCCGTCGCCTATTCCTACGAGCCGCCGTGCGCGCGCCATCCCGGTTGCGATTTATTACTTTCCTTTGTGATTGATCCAGTTTTTCCAGTGCTTTGCGAAGGCTTCGGCGGCGGATTGAAACTGACTCTGGCTTCCGCCTGCTTTGTGTACCGTGTATGAATAGATGACGGCGCTGGTTTTGAGATCGGTGACCTGAAAGGATGCGCTGGCACTAGCTCTGCCAACCCACCATGCTCCCGTGAGTGCAATGGCGGCGACTTGCGCGCCACGATTGCCTTTTTTTGATTCTAACGTGTAGTCGATTTCATAATCAGCCAGTTTTTTGTCGGTTACGATTGTTACGGGCGTTCCCTTTTTGAGCACAGCGGCTGTGATCGCCGGGCCGAAGTCTGCCGTTCCTTGTGGGGCAGGCGCGATGTAAACCTTCGAGCCGGGTGTTTGCGAGTAAGCGGGCAGAGAGAAAATCAGGAAAGCGATGACCGAAAAAATTGTCTTTTTCATTGTGTCTCCTCTTAAGTTTTGTCTTTCTTTCAACGTTTCACGATCTGTTTCACTGGACTGTTAGAGTGACGTTTGTCGAATGCTGCAACTGATTCGAGGTTCCCGTCACGGTCACGGTGTAAGTGCCCGCCGGAGTCCCAGGATTCGACGGTGCGCTGCTGCCGCCGCCACAGGCGACAATGGGCGACACGAGGCAAATCAGCAACGCGCCGAATGCAAATGCAGCGGCCAGCTTTCGGCCTGATTTCTTGGCGATGATGGCCGCGACAGCGAGCATGAAAAGCACTCCAAGCCACGGAGCGAAAAACGGGGCGCGGGGGCCTTGCGGCGAGAACATCGGAAAAACAGAGGACGGCGCAGTGGTTGAAATCGTTAGCGTCGAAGTGGCCAAGCCGGAGCCGGGCGTCACGCTGGGCGTCGAAAAAGAGCACGATGAGAGCGACGGCTGGCCCGAACAGGCGAGCGAAACAGGATTTGTGAACGCGCCAAAATTGGAGCCAACGTTCACGGTATAAGAGGCGGATTGGCCCGGCGAAATGCTTGCACTGGGCTGGGCGGTCCCTACGGTGAAATCGCTGACTGTAATCTGTGCGCTGCTTGTCGGAAGCCCTGTCGTGGCCCCGCCATTGCTGACCGTGAGCGATTCCGTGTCGTTTCCAACGGGACACATTAGACTGGCGGTCGCACCTGAAGCCATTCCGCAACTGCCCGCCCAATTCAGAGTGACGGGGCAGCTATCGGGGTCACTCGCCGATCCGCTGAGACTCACGGTTGCGCCGGTTGCGCCCGACGCATTTACGGTCTGATTCGTACCTGCATTCACAGATGGGAGCGTCGCCGTAATTGCAGCAAGCGCGTTGAGAAGCCCGAAGCCCTCGATATTGTTCGGGACGGCCTGAGCTATTCCGGGGAGTGGAACCGCCGTGCCCGTCAAAAAGTTGCGCAGATTCGCGCGGGCCGTCGCGGGCTTGTTGACGCTAGAACTAGATAGCAAACACGCCGCCGCCTGCAACGTCAGTGCGGCAATTGCAGCGGCGTGCGGCGCTGCGGCAGAACTACCAGCAAAATAGCAGGGCGTTTCTCCGATGGCACAGCCGCCAGTAGCGGTGGCATTGGTTCCATTCCTGCCAAATCCACCTGCGCCGGTGACGCTCACATCATCGGTAGCAGTCACGTCCGGCTTCATTCGCGCCGCTGCCTGGGGCGTTGCTTCCGTTGGCCCTTGACTGCTATACGGTTCTACCGAACCGGCGCAATTGCCTTGCGCAGTGCATTGTGTCTGGTCAATTGCGCCAACCGAAACGACACTCACGGGTGAGCCGCCCGCATCGGATTCAGCGGGTACGCTTCCGCTGGGCGTGTAAAAGTTCATGTCATTAGAATTGCCAAAAGAACCACTCACGAACAGATCGAAATTTCGTGCGGCAGCCGCATTGTTCACGTTTTGAACAAGCATCCCAACTTGTTCCGTTGCGCCAGAATTATTTGTGTATGTCAACGCCTCAACGGGGGGCTGCGTGCCAGTTTGGGGATTATTACTGCAAGCCAGCGGCGTGACCAGAGTCGCATTCTGTATCTGATATAAATACAGGTCGTAATCGTTACTCGATCCGGTAAACGGGTCATTCCATGCGAGAATGACTGTCAGCGTTCCACTATTTGGCAAGGTCACAGGGTTTGCGAGGTACGGCCCAAGATTGGCCGAATCTTTGGTATTCGCAGTGGCTTGAAAAAGTTGTACGTCTCCTACGGTTGACGCGCCGCCCGCACTTGCCGGACACGACAGCGTAAGATTTTTGCCTGAATCAGTGTATGGTTCGCCCCAGTGGTCGAAAACTTGATTTGCAACTGCCGTGAAGTAGCCTCGAATTGGATTAGCGTCCGTATTCAGAGCGGTTGCTGTGTTAGTGGAAACTGCGCTCGTGCCATCATAAGGCGGGCTTCCCAAGAAACCGATGTCATCAACAACGACATCGGTATTTGCCGCGAGATAGTTCACGGCTTGCTCGAACGAAAGGGATGTCCCATCTGCCGCATTTGCAAAATAGAGTTGTGCTCCCGGCGCAAGATCATGCACGATTTCCAGCATTGCAGTGCCCTCAGATCCCAAACCGGATGCCGTATCCGATGCGGAAGGTTCCAAGTTTGGGGCTGAGGAAGGAAAAGATTGAGCGGTGATTCCGCCACTTACAGAAGTCAAGACCCCGCTCGAATTGCGAGTCCCGGTTGCAGTCGGCAAGTCGCCACTGTTAATTGGACTCGGAGTTACCGCCGAGGGGCCGCACGATGTACATCCTGCTGCAAAGACGCCGCCGATCCCGTCCGATATGACGCCGACGCGAATTCCGGTGCCGTCTACTCCGAATTGGCTGCGTGCCGCCGTCGCTTGCAATATCGCATCGCCCTGTGACTCGACCGAACCTGTGTTCGTGAAGCCGTAATCGGGAAGTCGGATATACCGAACGAAAGGCAGCGCACTCACTTGGTTAATCATCGTGACGGGAAGCAAGCCCTGCACTGTGGGAACTTTTGCCAGCACTTCACCTTTGCTCTTATCCGGCTTCGGCTCGCCAATGATCTGTATGCTGACGCCGTAACTGCGTAGTTCATTGAGATTCTGCGGATCAATCGCGTTTACCTCGATATACACTTGCACTTCGCCATTCTTTGTAATGTGCATCTGGCCCGCGTGAATGGCGTCTTGTAGCGGCTTCGGAAGTGTTTTTGCCGAAAAACCCGCTGGCGGCCTGACAGCCTCGGCTACGGCGGGGCGCGTTTTTTGTTGCTTGACGTTCATGCTGAGTAAAACGAGCGGTGTGCTCAGTTTGGGATTCTTCTGTGGCCGAAGCCCAGACGCGGTTGCGCCGAACACCGGAAAATGGCTCGCTGAAAATGAGATTGTGAGAAACATCAAACAGAAAACGATTAGCAGGCTAAATGACAAGCGCCGGAACGTGAACTTCATCTGAATAGCAGCCTCCCCCGCTGGCAGTTCTTCCTTGATTACCTATTGAGATTGTGAACGTATCGCGCCGCGATGCACGATTCTCGAAGGGCATGATGTTCCAACGGTAAGCTGTACGAACGTACAGGTGGGTATTCTTAGTACGATTAGTAACGTTGCTGACGCTCTGCGTTTAGCGGATACAAGGGGGTATGAAACGCACGATTCAAGTGAATGTGAAAATGACGCAAGAGGATTTCAACTTGCTAAAACGTGCCGCCGAGAAACGCTGGCCCGATGCAGTGATGACAAATTCCGGTATTGTGCTCGGCTTTGCGAAAATTGCTGCCCGCCTCACACTCGGCAAGAAACGCAAGAAGCGCTGAACAGCTCCTGAGCAGGCACCCAGTTTATCCTTCAGTGGTACTCACGGATTCAGTTGCACTTTCACCGAGATGTCAGAGGCAGACGAGGACAGGATTCCCAGCGACGTGTCGCGGAGCACCAGATAATAACTTCCTTGGTTGAGTTGCCCGCTTCGTCTGTAGGTCTTGGTCTTCGAAGCGCTGAAGTCTGTGTACACCCTCACTTGGCTCCATTGCTCTTTCTTCATAGCTTCAAGTTGGTCCACAGTTGTGAGAAATACGTCGATGGGGTTGCCCCGGACAACTTCCAGGTCCACGCTGAGCGTGCCGGAGTAGGGTAGGTTGACTGCAACTCCTTTCCAAGATGAAGCAGGCAAGTTCTGAATCTCATCCTGAAGCGTAAGTGGAGCATGAACAGCGGTCGCGATCATCTGGGTCGTTCGTTTGGTCCCTGCGTTGTACCAAATCAGGCCGACAAGTAATAGCAGAATGGCTAGCAGCACAGCGGTTCGAGGCCGAATCAAAGAACTCGAAGGACGGCTTGCTGGGGTCGGCTGCTCGTATTTCTTCAGGACGGCTGCTTTCGCATCGGTAAACTCTTTGTCCGTGAGTTGCCCCTTCTCGTGAATGTCCTGCAGAGCCTGAAGGTCTTCGGGCAATCCCATATTCCCTCCCCGCGACAGCTACGCATTCGTTTACTACGCTTTGTTCCAATTCTAGCATTCTTGCCAAATTGTCAGATGGTGCCGTAGCTAATCGACTAATGCAATCACCGGACCTGCCGCTTGACGGCGGCGCGAGCCGGAGTGAATCGCATTTACCTGCTCATGCTGTGACCCTCCAGCGGCGTGTGGGCATGCGCTTGGCTCCGTTCGGAAGACGGCTCGCTCTGATGTGCTGACGATGCAGATTCACGATTCGGTTCCATCGCGGATCGGTGCGATGCGTCGCGGGAGAGTCCTTCAGCGAGTTGGGTCTTGTCGTTCGTATAGACTTGCGCGTCGTGGCGGGCACGGGAGACGGCCACGTATGCCAACCGGCAATTAACGAGCTTCTCCCCGGCTTGGTCGGTGTCCACATGGATGAGGACGCGGTCGGCGGTCTGGCCCTGACTGCTGTGACTCGTGACTGCGTATCCGTGGTCGAGATGAGGATTGTCTCGGATGTTGAACGCGACCGCGCGGCCAGAGTCAAGACGGATTTGCAGAGTGTCGTCCGCGTCGATCTTCTCGATGGTGCCTAGCTCGCGGTTCGCGATGTTTTGCTCTCGATTCGGCGCTGTGAACTGCACGCGGTCGCCTTTACTGAATTCGCGTTCTGCCACTCGGTACAGCGTCACACCCTGTAAACGGCGCGGATTGTAACTTGCCTGCTCGCCGCTCTCGCGTTTCACCGTTACCAGATTTTCTTTCTCGTTCGCACGCTCGACCTGCGCATATTCTCCTGGCTTGATGCCGACGGCCTTACTGCCTTTCGTATAGCGCACCACGTCACCCGGTTGGTATTGCTCGGCCCACTGCCGGTCTGCCCCCGTGATCTCCTGCCGCGCGATTAGCACTCTCACGCGCTGCCCCCTGTGGTCCACCTGCCCTGCGTTTTGCATTTCTCGGTGGATGATCTGGTTGATTTCCATCCGCGATTGATTGTCGGGCGAAACAACCAAAGTTCCCTGCGGTTGTTTCGCATACTCAGCGGCGATTTCTCTCAGCCGCTCAGCGGGATCCACGATTTCATGCACACGGCCTTGTGCGTCCAGTCTTTCGATGGCTTCTCGTATTTGACCTCGCGATAGATGCTCCACGACTTCCTTCAATGCCGGGTCTTTCTGCCTTACGATTTCATCGAGCCGCAGGGTTTGGATCCCAGCTTCCTGTAGCTGCTGATAGGGGGTTCCGGCTTCGACGGCCTGATGCTGGCGTGTGTCGCCAACCAAGAGGACGCGATCATTCTCTTTCAGTCGGTGGAGGAATTCGTTCATCTGTTTTGTGCTCGCAAGACTCGATTCGTCCAGTACGTACAGCCGCTTTTGTCCGTCGTGCTCTCTATCGCTCCGGGCAAGGTACCGCTGCAACGTGCTCGATTCGATCCCGGCCTCTCGGACTTTCTGCGCCGCGCGCGACGTTGGCGCAAAGCCTTCAACTTTGTAGCCTTCGCGCTCGGCAGCTTCGCGGATTGCCGCTAGCGAAGTGGTCTTGCCCGATCCGGCAACGCCTTCGAGCGCGGTGATCCGATCCCGGCTTGCAAGGATTTGCTCGACGGCTCGTCGCTGGCTTTCGCCCAGATGCGGATGGCTTATCTCGACTCCCCTGCGCGTATCGGTACCGCCAATGGCCGAGTGTCTGTTCTGTCCATCGCGCATGACTTGGATGGTGTCCCGCTCGTAATCAATCATCTCTCGGGTTGTGAAGCTTCGGCCTGGTGCGCCTGCTCTCTTCTCTACCTCGATGAACTCACCGGCATTAATGCGTTTCTCGAACTCGGACTGAACTTCACTGAGTGCCGTTTCTCCCATCGAACGTCGCAGTGCATCTCGCAATAGCTCGCGCTCTTCGACTACAGCCTCACGTTCCAGATTCCTCTCTTTCGAGAATGTGACCGCAGACTGTGGCGTCGTGTGGGGAGCTTCGTGCTCAATCCGCAGTGCTCTCTCGGTGGCGACTGCTACCACGCGCTCCGACTGGTTCCCGAACGCTTCCGCCATCTGCCGATGGCGCCGTTGCACTTCTTCGTGTGAGAGATCGAGCTTTGGTTGGCGTGTTTTGTGCGCGGCGATCTGCGCAGCGTCGGCTCCTCGCTGATTCTCCTTGGCGAGATGCTCTTCGATCTGCTGGCGGCGCGGACTCGATGCCGCAAGATATTCTTCGTTATAACCCTTGATTTCCGGCTGGCCGCTCTTTCCGCGTTCAAGTTCGTACCCTAGTTCCTTGAGCCTCATGGCCAGTTCAGAGCGGTACACCGCCGTCGCGTACTGCTGGGTCTTGTACAGTTCCCTTGGCTGTAGCGCGTAGGTTTTTCCGTCCTCGGTTTCCGTAAGATTGAAGAAAACCACGTGCGTGTGCAGTTGGGGCGCGGCGTAGCCGTCTACGGGCCTCGCGCTGTCATGCTCGAACTTCGCCGCTATCCATTTGCCGGTTGTTTCCGCCGGAAGGTTTCCGCCGATGCGGGCTTGGACGTATCGTTCCAACTCGTCTAACGCGACGGCCACGCTTTCTTGATGCGCCGCGCGCACCCGTTCGTCTCCGCCCACGAGCGCAGTCAGTGACACGCTCTTCGGTGCGGAGAACGTTGCATCCCAACCTGCGCGGTGCTCCATCGTTCGCACTTTCTGGCCGTATTCGTTCACGTATTCCCGTGCCGCTTTGTACCGGACAAGCTGCTCACCCGTCATCGGGTGCTGCCCTTCCGAGAGACGTTGGAAGTGCTCCTCGTGTACGTCACCCCTGAGGCCCCACTGCTCGGCAAGCCTTCCATGCCACTCACCGCGTATCTGGTCGCCTTGCGTGTAATAGTTCTCGCGGGCGTTCGAGAACTCTTCGGCGTGATACGCCTGGGCTTGGCTTGCGCTCAGTGGATTCGATATGGTCAGCACGGGTTGGCCTTTATTCGAAGAAGTGCTCTTGTGTCGGGCCGGTTCGGGACAATTGATGTTCACGGTCTTGCTTCACTTCATTTAGCGTGAGTTTTTGCTCGCGCGTTCCGTTCGCTCCAAATGCTGCCACTTCTGCTCGCGGCGGTTCTTCCGCTCGTTTTCTCATTGGCCGTTCAATGTATTTTGAATGCTTGCTCGGGAATTCGATGAACGGGAAGTTCATCCGCACGACAAGATTTCCCTTCTTGAGATACCCGCGCAAGTCGGCAAGACCGCTGATCTCGGAAGCCATTACCAGCGGCTCGACCTGCCGCTCCAGGTTGTAGCTCTTCGTGTTCCGCTGCCGTCCAAGCTGTCCGCTCGAACGGCTTTCACGCAGCCTCTCGATTTCCACTTCGCCGATGGTTTTCGAAATCCACTCTGCTGCGCGGCATTCGCTGGTGCGCAAGAAGATTTTCGTCGCGGGCTGCGACAGCATCGCCTCGGCTTCATGCCCGTAGCGCGTTTCAAGCTGGCTCCGTCCCTGGAAGCCGAGCACAACGGGATTATTCGACTTGCGATTTTCAGTGATCGCCGTATGCAGTTGCGGCAAGCGTTGCAAGCTGGCAAGTTCGTCCAAAACGAACCAGACTTTGCGCGGACTGGTCTGCCGCTGGTTCGAGGTTCCTTGGTTCATGAGGCGCAATACCAGCGTGTCGAGCCACAAGCTCGTCAGCGGTATGAGCCGCTTGCGCGTTTCGGGCGTGCTCGTGAGGAAGAGCCAACCCCTGCGATTCTTTGACCACTCCGCCGCGCTCCATCGCGCCGTCGTTTCCCTTTCTGCGGGAAGCAGTTTCAGAGTGTCAGCGATCATGTTGAGAGATGCCAGTACGCCGCTCCGTTGCGCCGGTGCTTGCCGATCGATTAGCGCCGCGTACTCCGTGCCCTTCACTCTCCGGTCGATTTCTTCCTCATGGCACATCCAACAAGCCATCTCCTCGGGTGTTGGCCTGAAAGTCAGAAGGTGCGCGAAGATTTTTCTCGGTCCTTCGACGAAAAACGGATTCTCGTTGTGCCGGTCGGGGAAGAGGGACGCAGCTAAAGTCAGTGCCTCTGCGTCGTGCCTCAATTCATCTCCCGGACTCCAATAGGGCATCCGCGCATCTAGAGGATTGAGGATGGCGTCGCCACGCTCGGGTGAGTAAAACTCCGGCGTGTAATCGAGTGCCGGGTCATAGACGATGGCCGTCTCGCCGCGCTCTTCAATCTGCAACAAGATTCTTCGGATGAGGGTGCTCTTGCCGGTGCCCGTGTCACCCATAATGAGGATGTGGCTCGGCTCGGCGGCGCGGGGGAGCTTTAGACTCCGCACCTGGCCGAACACTCTCTGTAGGAAAGTCTGTGTCTGTTCGAAGCAGATGCCGTCTGACCGATTCCGTCGATTGAATCCAGGCACGGTCACAAGCTCTGGTCCTTTGAGTCGCCGTCCCTCTTTCCGCGCGCGAGTGCGAACGGCATCCCTCGGGATGGCTACCAGCAAGCCCACAAAGAACACCCCCAAGCCTCCCCAAAGTCCTGGCCGCAAGAAGTCCACGAACCTCTGATCGCGATAGATCCAATGGCCCAAAAACGCATGGAGCCTTGCGTTGTCGTATTGTCCCTGTTGGAATACAAGCCGCCGGTCTCCCAATTTCATTGCATCTTCGGTCAGTGCAAACGTGCTCTCGCCGCTGGCAGTTGTGACCGGCATTACCTCTTCGTCGAGCACCAACCGGGTACCTTTCCGGTTCACGACATTCAGCAACACGTAACGGTCAGTTTTTGAGAGGTTAATCTCGGCGCGGAGTCCGCTGCGAATGTACGTCTTCAAATAGAATTGCTGTAACGGCGTCAGGACATAGGCATAACGGTAGGTGCAAATCGCGGCCACACTAACCACTGCCAGAAGCATTGTTGCGATGGCCCACGCGGGCTTTGGATTCGGCCACTCGCCCGCGTACTGGTTTCGACCCCACGCCTGGCTCATTCCGCACCCCCTGTTGCAGCCGCCGCGAGGCGCTCGTGTGCCTTGCGGAATTTGTCCTGGTCGGCTCGCTCAATCAGCCTCTGCATTTCGTCTGGTGTCAGAGCCTCTGCCTGAGCCAGTTTGTAAAACGCATTCAGGAGGATCGTCCGCAGTGCAATCACTTCTGCCAGCAGGGTCTCTTCGACCGGCTTTGCTTTGCGTCCATTCGCTCGCTCCAGCAGCACGTCACGACACCACTCGCCCAGCGTCAAACCCTCGCGCTCCGCGACGGCAACAAGCCGTTCATATTCGGCATCGCTTGTCTTGCAGCCTACGGTGCGGTTCCGCAGTTGATCGGCTGGCATAGCAAGGACCTCCTTCGAGGAAACTTCACCGAAAATAAGCCGTTCGCCATCGGTGAACAAAATCAACAAGTTAACGCAGAGCGCCGGAAGTTAACGGCCAGCGCCCGCAATTTACTAACTCGCGCCGCGAGAACACGTTAACCAAGAGCGCCGCGCGGCGCTCTGCAGCACCCACTTTGGGGTGGTGTGTCCACAAAACTCCCGCTGCGAAGCAGCGCATCTTCAAAGTTCACCGTATTCGAGCGCCAGTTCTTCCCACGCCATGCGCACCTCGGGGATTTCCCAGGCCCGGCGAAACAAACCCTGTACCGACTTCCATTCCTTCTCCGAGAAACCGAACGTAATCCCGTTCGCGTGCGCACGAAACCACACGTCCTTCCCCTTGCCCTCCTCGGATGGCGCGACGTATCCGAAGAAGTGTTCGCCATTCCAGCGGCGGCTCGCTCCTTCTGGCGTTAACGCCCCGAGCATGGCGCGGAACTCCGTGATCTTGGGATATCCGCTGAT
>Ga0307372_10010077_pt1 | contig 12881 bp, 14 predicted proteins | sample OX1MG_FD_202533 | JGI IMG/M metagenome (GOLD analysis project Ga0307372, IMG submission 202533) | Soil microbial communities from Risofladan, Vaasa, Finland - OX-1 | ecosystem: Environmental > Terrestrial > Soil > Coastal area > Acid sulfate soil | place: Finland: Risofladan, Vaasa | collected...
GCCGCCCTCGAGGATGCGCAACCGGTCTTGCCGTCCGTAACGGGCCAGGATCAGCCAGACGCGGGACGAGTAGTGTCCGCCCTCGTCGTCGTAGAGCACCGCCAGCGTGTCGTCGCCGACGCCCAGGCTGCCCATGGCCGAGGCCACCTGCTCGGGCGGCGCGATCATGTAGTCGACGGACTGAATGGGGTCGCTGAGGGCCTCGGCCCAGTTGAGGTAGACCGCGCCCGGGATATGAGCCCGCTCGTACTCGTCGCGCCCGGAGCGATCGAAGTAGTAGCGGCAGTCGACCACCCGAACAACCGGGTCGTCGAGGTGCTCCTTCAGCCAGGCGGTGCTGACGAGCACCCGGTCGCGCTCCACGCTGAAGCCCATCTCTGGCCCTCTCCCTCCGTCGAACCTGTTGAGAATCCTCCCGGCCGAGTATACGTCGACACTGCGGTGGTTCTTCGCCATGGCCGTCGCGGGCTGCCGTCAGCGCTGCTCCGGACCCTCCGGGCGGGTACGCCGCCAGCGCAGATAGGCGACGAAGTTGGCGACCTCCCCCGCCTCGTCGTCACTCAGTTCGTCGAGGGCGCGTCTGAGCGGCTCGCGCTCCGGGTCCCGAGGCGGCGGGAGCGCGCCGCGGCGCTCGAACTCGCCGGCGACGCGCGTCAGCAGCTCCGGCAGGAGGAACTCGAACACGCGAGCCAGCTGAGCCAGGATCGCACCGGACGGTTCCTTGCGACCGCGCTCGATCTCACTGAGGTACGGAACCGATACTCCCGACCGCGCGCTGAGCTCGCGGAGTGTCCAGCCGCGCTCCGACCGGAGCGACCGGACAAGCTCGCCGACGGCCTCGCGGTACGCGGCGCCCTCGTCCATGGTCTAGCCGTACCTGAACAGGCGAATGGCCGGTCCGGTGAGCCCCTTGAACACGCCAGGCCCAGCGGCGGCTTCAGGATCGACGGCTGTTCGGGCCCCGTCCGTGACGGACCCCACCCGCGCCGTGGGCCCGATCGGGAGCCGGCGGTGCGAGCTGGGCGAGCGCACCTTCAACCTCTCCAGCCTGGTCGCTGACCACGAAGACCTCCTGCACCGACGAGCCGCGCCGCGCGATGAGCTTGACGCCGGTGGCGGTCAGCGCGGTGACCCGCACGAGCAGGCTTCCGCCGGGGCGGGCGTGGGTCGCATAGATCCGGCCCGGCACGATCGAGCTGACGCCGTCGAGCGCGGACAGCTCGAGTAGCACCTCCTTGAGTCCGGGAAGAATGCCGTGCTCGACCTTCAGGATGCCCTCGCGGTAGCGCACCTCGACGTCTCCTCGGGCGAAGGGACCGGCTGTCATGGTCGCGACGGACGGGCGAGCCGCCGTCAGCAGTCCGGCGTCCTGCCGGCTTCCAGTACCAGGGCCTCCGCGTCCCCGACGTCGCCCCACGCGGCAATCGTAATCCACTCGCGGCGCCGGCGCTCGATCGCGGCGAGACAGTCGGCCGAAACCTCGGCGAGCCGCCGCGCGTCGCCGTACTTGGATTCGTCGACTGCTACCGCGAGCAGCTGGTGGTCGTCGCCCGGCCGGGGCAACAACCCGATGACGCGCACCGCGAGGCAGGTATCGGTGCGAAGCGGTGTGGTCGAGAGAATCATGACGTCGAGCGGGTCGCCGTCCGCGGCATTGTCGGTCTCGACGAGACACCCGTAGTTGACCGGCCACGGACTACGGGCGTGGGGATGCCGCCACTCGCGCCACACCCGGGCGGCGGGGCCCAAGGCGTGGTGGTGGGGCGAACCCCACGGGTCCTCGACGATGGCATTCCGGATCACGCCGGTGGGCGATTGGACGCGAGCGGGGTCGCCGGATAGGCGGCGTCCGCGCCCCACTGGGCCCACGACCCGTCGAACACGCGCACCGAACGGTAGCCGAGGAGCTTGAGCGCCACATACGTCTGCGCGGCATCGACACCGTCGAGCCCGTAGACCGCCACCGTGTGGCTCGGGTCGAGCCGAGCGGCGGCGAAGGCGCGGGCGAGCGCCCCCGGATCATCGTAGTAGGGGATGGATCCCGGCTGCACGACCGCGGTCCAGGGCACGTCAACCGCGCCCGGGATGCGGCCGATCCGCAGGCGGCCGAACCAGGTCTGCGCCTGCTCCGCGAGGGTCCGATTGTCCACGATCGAGAGGGTGCCGTCGGTCAGGTGCTGCCGCAACTCGGAGTTGGAGATGAGCGCGCCGTATTCGAGCGTCTGGACCAACCCGCCGGGCGGCGGCGGGGTTGTGTGCTGAGTGAGGCTGTGGCCGCCGGCCAGCCAGGCCTGCCTGCCGCCATTCAGCAGCATCACTCGATCGAACCCGATCGCGTTGAGCATCCAGAGGACTCGCGCCGCATAGCGCCCGCCGCTGGCGTCGTAGACGACGACGGTCGAGGTCGCCGTGATGCCGGAATCGCGAATGATCTTGGCTCGGACGTCGGCGCCCGCGAGCATGCCGTAGACGTCGTTGTTGACCTCGATCGTGTCCTGCCACCAGACGTGGACCGCCCCCGGGATGTGACCGGCGTTGAAGTCGGCCAGGGAGCCGACGTCGATCAGGCGCAGGCTCGGATCGCTCAGGTGGGTGGCGACCCAGTCGACGGTGGTCAGGATGCTCCCACCGGGGTAGCTCGCGGGGTCGCTGGGTACGCCGGCCGGACCGCTCGGCGCGGGCGAACTGCCGCCCGGAACGCTGCATGCGGTCAGGAGCAGCAGGACCGGTAGCAGCAACCAGGCGCGAGTTCGAGCGGAGCGCGCGGTTAGGCTGTCCACGATTGAGGAACGATAGGGACATCCAGCGGCTCCGTCAAGGGCGAGCCGCTTCAGGTTACTTTCAGGTTTAGTTAAGAGCGACTTCACGGCGCGTGTCCATCATGGGACATGGCCGGATGAGGAGAGCACCGGCCGGACCCGAGCGAGACGGTCAACAGCCACACCGCCGCACCAACAACGCTGTCGCCGTAAGCCGCTCCGGGTAGGAGACAAAGGGCCGGAAAGGGCCCGTCTGAACGCGACAACTTCGAGACCCCGGGCAGCGAGTCGCGCCGCTGCCCACCCCCTACACTCCCCCTTATCCCGCGAGAGGCCTGGACCACCAGCCAGGCCTCTCGTATGTCCGGCGTTCGACGGACCCGCGCGTTTCACGACTGATTGACGGTCAGCCCCACTGCACGAGCTCGACACGATTGCCTTCGGGATCACGGATAAAGACGAGGCGCACGCGTGTGCCGAACTCCCGGCTGAGATCGGTCAGGGGCACGTCGAGCGGGATACCCGCGGCGGCCAGTCCCTCGACGATCGCATCCAGGTTCGAGACCGCCAGGCCGACGTGGTCGAAGACGCCCTTGTCCCCGATGTCCTGGTCTCCGGCGCGCACGAGCTGAACCCCCGGGAAGAAGAACGCGTCCGGGCGCGCCGGATCGCCACGGGTGAATTGAACGGGGATGCCGAGCGTGTCCCGGTAGAAACGCACCACCGTGTCGAGGTCGCGCACCCGGATCGCCGCATGGCACCGCGCGGCGTCGATCTGAGCGTTGACGGCCATCGAGCCCTCCTCACTCTGCTCTCCGCGTCCTATGGTCGTGCTCCGGGCCGCGGCTGCTACCGACGCCGAGTGGCCGGCAGCTTAGCGGGGCGGGCGGGGCGCAACTAACCGACTCGTCGCCGGTCGGCTCCATCGCGCTCCGCCCCGCTCGACACCGCTACTGAATCGCGTAGCTGACGGTGACTTGCACCGTGACCAGGTTCTGTCCGGGCTGGATCGGCGTCGCGACGGAGCCGGCGGCGGCCGAGACGTCGGTCCGGATGGGCGTCGTCCCGGCGCCCTCGGAGATCGTCAGCGGCTGACCGAGCGAGACGTTTCCGAGTTGCGCGAGCTGTGTGGCGCGGTTGTGGGCGTCCTGCATGGCGAGATCGCGCGCCTGCTTGACGGCGGCGTCCTGGTTCTGGAGCACGAACTGGATGCCGTAGACCACGTTGGCGCCCTGAGCCACCGCGGTGTCGATGATGGAGCCCACTTTGTCGACCGGCTGGACCGTTACCTGCACCGTAGAGATGACCTGGTAACCGGTCGGCGGCGTGGTCGGATCTTTCCGGTCGACGTTGATCGAGTAGTTGGTAGTGCGGATCTGATTGGCTGGGATGCCGGCCCCCTTCAGCGCCGCGAGCACGGCGGTCAGCTTCTGGTTGACTGCCTGCTGGGCCGTGGCGAGATCGGCGTTCTGCTCCTGCACCCCGAGCTCGACCTGGGCCGTGTCCGGCGCGATCGCGACCTGCCCGGTGCCTTGAACGGTGATCGAGCGGGTCGTCGTCGACGTCGTGTCGGCCGCGGCCGGGGGTACGGTCGGTAGGCGGCCACCGCCGACGGCGGCCACGAACGCTCCGATTACCACCAGCGCGGCGATCACGACCACCGCGCCCAGCGGGCGAATGGCTCTGGACATCGGACCCTCCTTCGCGAAAGCGATCGATGTGCCCCACGGCACCCGGTTGCCTCAGAACCCTGAGCGTCGTAGCCGCGGCAGGGCCACGGTAGCGACGAGTAGCCAGAGGAGAACGAGGGCGATGGCGAGCTCCGCGATCCGCCAGCCGCTCGGCGAAGCGGTGCTACCTTGGACCGCGGAGGTCGATGGCAACGCCGCTGCAACGGGTGTCTCCGGAGCGGGTGTCGACCCCGCCGTGACCGCGGCGGTGCGTGGGGCCGGGCTGGCCGCGGCGCTGGCGGCCGACGACTGCACCGCCGCGCCCGCCGCGGGTATGGACGTCGGCGGCCTAGTCGCCGAGGTCGTGGTCGAGGCGGCGGTTGACCCGCTCGAGGTGAACGTCTGAGGACGTGCCGAACTCTCGGTCGCGGAAGGTTTCGCGCCACCGGCGTGCGTCACCAGGTCCGCGCCGACGACCAGCACGAGCAGCACGGCGGCGGCGGCCGTCGCCCAGCGCATAGCGGGCTGGAGCCGGATGAACCAGGGTGTCGGCAGCGCCACCGGCGCGGGCACCATCGCCGCGGTGATCCGGAACGACCGCGGCGGTTCGGGAAGCGGCAGTGCCGCGAGCCGGTCGACCAGCGTCGCCAGTTCTTGCAGCGCCCGGCGGCAGGCCCCGCACGCTTCGAGGTGCGCGGCCAGGGCGCGCCGACGCGACTCACTGTCGACCTGGCCCTCCAGGTAGTCCGACAGCTCCGTATCCGAGATGTGCTCGTCGTCCGGAGGCGTCCGATCGTCAACCATGATCCGTCGTTCCGCTTCGCGGCGCCGCAGCCGGCCGGTTCGCCAGCGCCTCAGCCACGCTCGTCTCCGTTAACCTGACGACTGACCTCCTCCAGGAGTTCCCGCGCGTGCGGGTCGCGTCGCAGCACGTCGCGGAGCCGCGCCCGGGCGCGGCTGAGGCGCGACTTCACCGTGCCGAGCGTCACCCGGGTGATGTCGGCGATCTCGTCGTACTGGTAGCCGTGGACGTCGTGCAGCAGCACGACCAGACGCTGGTCCTCCGGGAGGGTTGCGAGCGCGGCCTCGAGCCGCCGGCCCAGCTCGTGGCGTCCGGCCGTGCGCTCCGGGTCGTCGACGGCGGCGTCGGCGGACCACTCGGGGTCGCCCTCGGCCAGCGCCGCGTCCAGGGACTCAGCGGGCCGGCGCTGATGGTGGCGCAGCAAGTCGTAGCTGCGGTTCGTGGCGATCCGGAGCAGCCAGGGACGGAAGGTGGGCCCGTCGAACTGGTTTAGCGCGGTGTAGGCGCGGATGAAGGTGTCTTGAGTCGCGTCGTCCGCGAGGTCATGGTCCCGCAGCAGCCGCAGGCAAATCGCGTAGACGATGCGTTGATGACGCTCGACGAGACGGTTGAAGGCCGCCAGGTCGCCCCGGCGTGCCGCCTCGACCAGTTCCGCGTCGGTAGGCAGGCCCGCCGCGCCCGTGGCCAACGCTCCTCCTCACGACCAATTATCGCAGACGGTCGATTCGTCAGGAGACGATCCCGGGCGATACCGAATCTGTTTGGTTCCTTTGGGCTATCCCCGGACGTCCATGGTCGCCGGTACACTCGCGGTAGCTGATGGACGAACCCATCTACGGAGGCGGCTGAGATGGCGCAGGTCAACCCGATGTTCGAGCACCCACGCACACGCATGATGCCGGCGAACGGCAAGGCGAAGGCGATCGGCGTGCTCCTGGTCGACGACCACGTGCTCTTTCGTCAGGCGCTGCGCCACCTGCTGGAATCCGAGCCCGACATTCGCGTCGTCGGCGAGGCGGGGGACGGACGCTCGGCCGAGGCGCTGGCCACGCGCGACCGGCCGGATGTAATCCTGATGGACATCAGCATGCCGGGCATCGACGGCGTCTCGGCGACGAGGGAGCTCAAGTCCGAGTTGCCGACCGTCAAGATCATCATCCTGACGATGTTCGCCGAGGATGCGCACGTCATCCGGGCGATCCGTGCCGGCGCCGACGCCTACCTGCTGAAGAACACCGAGTCGGCCAAGGTCATCGACGCGATCCGGGCAGTAGCGCGCGGCGAGTCGGTGATCGAGCCGCAGCTCGCCACCAAGCTGCTGTCCGAGTTCCGCCGCATCTCCGAGTACCGCGAGGAGGAGAGCGTCGCCGGGCTGACCGAGCGCGAGGTCCAGCTCCTGCGGCTTGTCGCGAGCGGGCTGAGCAACAAGGAGATCGCGTCCGAGCTCAACCTGGCCGAGAGCACGGTCAAAAACCGGCTCTCCGTCCTGTTCGAGAAGCTCGACGTGAAAGACCGCACCCAGGCGGCGATCTACGCGCTGTCCCACGGCCTCATCACCAAGAAGCCGTAGTCCCCGGTCCTCGACCTCACGGCTGCCGCAGTACCCTGTCCGCCCGGCGGCGCGCCACGGGAGCGAGGGTGTTCGCCCCTCCAGATACCGCCGTTGTCGATTCGCGGTCGACGCCGACTTCGATCGCGGACGTTGGCCGGCCGAGCGTTCCATCGAGGTGAGGACAGCGCGACGGCGCCGCGTGTCGCGGCAACGTCAACGCAGGTGGAAGAGCCGCAGCCACTGCATCCAGTTTGCCTGCTGGTCCGGACGGGCCGCCGTCGCGGGCGCCGGGGTCGCGGCCGGCGTAGGCGCGGGCTCGAGCCGCATCAAGATCACCGTCTCGCCGGGATGCGACAAGTTGAGGTCACGCCGTGCGATCTGCTCGACGTAGGACGAGTACTGGTCGGACTGGTATTGGGCGAGCTGGCTCTTGAGCGCGTCCTGCTTGGCCTGCAACGACGCCAGGTCGGCCTGGCGGCCGGCCACTTCCGTCTCCAGTGCGCGCGCCTTCCATGCCTGCTGACCGAAGGCCACCACGAAGTAGAGCCCGATCACCAGGACGATCGCGGCCACGAGCCGCCCGCGGTTGCGCGCGAAAAGGTCGGCAAGGGACTCGCGAACCCCCGACATCGCTGGGTTACTCCCCGCGTCCGTGTAAATCTTTGTCGAGGGTTTCACTTAATGTCGCCTGCGCGACGGCCGCGTCGATCTCCGGGCGGCGCGTGTGCCACTCGGTGGCCTGCTCGTAGGCATGGGCGACGCGGAGCACGGTGGCCTCGTCGAAGGCCCGTCCCATGACCTGGAGGCTCACCGGGAGGCCGTGGGCGAAACCGCAGGGGATGGCGATCCCCGGGATGCCGGCCATGTTCGCCGGGATCGTGAAGATGTCCGACAGGTACATCTGGATCGGGTCCGTCGCCCGCTCACCGATCGCGAAGGCCACGGTCGGGGAGGTCGGCGCGACGATGGCGTCGACTCCGGCGAACGCCTCGTCGAAGTCGCGCTTGATGAGCGTGCGGACCTGCTGCGCCTTGACGTAATACGCATCGTAGTAGCCGGAGCTGAGGGCGTAGGTGCCGAGCATGATGCGCCGCTTGACCTCCGCGCCGAAGCCCCGCCCGCGCGTCTCCAGATAGCTCTCGAGCAGCGTGTCGCCCTGAATGCTGAGGCCGTACTTCACCCCGTCGAAGCGCGCGAGGTTCGCGCTCGCCTCGGCCGGGGCGACGATGTAGTAGGTGGCCAGGGCGTACTCGGTGTGAGGCAGGCTGACCTCCACGATCTCCGCGCCGAGGCGCCGCAGGTCGTCGATCGCGGCGCCGACCGCGTCCTCGACACCGGGATCCATGCCCTCGATCTGGTACTCGCGCGCCACGCCGATGCGCATCCCGCGGATGTCGCTGTCCAGCAGTGTCGCGTAGCGCGGCACCGGCGCATCGACCGACGTCGAGTCGTACCGGTCGACGCCGCTGATGGCCTCGAGCAGGAGCGCGGCATCCTCGACGCTGCGCGCGAACGGCCCGATCTGATCGAGGCTGCTGGCAAAGGCGATCAGTCCAAAGCGCGAGACACGGCCGTAGGTCGGCTTCAGGCCGACGACGCCGCAGAAACCGGCCGGCTGGCGGATCGACCCGCCGGTGTCGGATCCGAGCGAGAGGATCGCCTCCTCGGCCGCCACGGCGGCGGCGGAGCCGCCGCTGCTCCCGCCGGGCACCGTCCGGAGATCCCACGGATTGTGTGTGGTGAAGAACGCAGAGTTCTCGGTCGACGACCCCATGGCGAACTCGTCGGTGTTGGCCTTACCGACGAAGACGGCGCCCTGGGCGCGCAGCCGCGCGACGACGGTGGCGTCGTAGGGCGACACGTAGCCGTCGAGCATGCGCGAGGCGGCGGTCGTCGGGGCGTCGACCGTGCACAGGATGTCCTTCAGCGCGACCGGGATTCCGGTGAGCGGCTGGGAACGCCCGGCGGCGATCCGCCGGTCCGCCGCCTCGGCCTGAGCACGGGCCACTCCATCCAGCACGGTGATGAACGCGTGAACTCGCGGCTCGAGTCGGTCAATCCGCGCCAGGTGGGAGTCCGCCAGCTCCATCGCGCTGATCTCGCGCCTGTCCAGCCGCCGGCGCGCCTCGACCGCGCTGAGTCGGGTCAGTTCCTCCGGCACCATCGCCTCACTCTCAAGCTGGCGGTCAGGATTCCTCGAGGACGGCATTGACCTTGAACATGTCGTCCTCCTGCTGCGGCGCGTTCTTGAGGACGTCCGCGACGCTCAGCGAGGGTTGGACCTCGTCGTCGCGCAGGACGTTCTGGAGGGTGATGACCTGGGCGGTCGGCAGGATGGCTTCCGTGTCGAGCTCTTGCAGGCGGCCGATGTGCTCGAGGATGGACGAGAGCTGCTCACGCATCCGCTCGCGCTCCTCCGCGGTCAGGCCGAGCCGCGCCAGCAACGCCACGTGGTCCACCTCTTCAAAGCTCAGCTTCATCGCCCGACCGACCTCCGATCCCCCCGAGTTGCTGTGCCGTCAGGGCACAGGGCGAGTGTAGCATACCCGACCGGTAGCGGCTGAGTCCGCGTTCGTACGCCGCGAACGCCCCGCCGTCTTCCGACGCGAGACACGGGTATAATCACCGCGGCGCAACATCCACATCCGCGGCGACGGTCGGGGATAGCTACAGCCCCGGGGGACTCATGCGCACATCTGTTGAACCCAGCGGTGCCCGCCGATCGAGGTCGCAGCGCGGCTACCCGGCCGTGCGCCTCGTCGTCGTCGTGCTCCTCGCCGTACTCATCGGAGGCTGCGTCGACACCGACCAGTCGGCCATCGCCCCCGGCGTCGCGGATTCCGGCGCATCGGTTCCGGACGCCGCCGTGTCGGCCACACCGGACGCGCGACCGGACGTCGCGCTGGTGCTCAATCAGGCCCCGGCGGCCCGCCGAATCTACTTCATGCACGGCCGGGACCTCTGGCAGCTGCCCATCGACAATCTGGCGGCGCCGGTGGTTACCGGTGAGAACATCGTGGCGTTCTCGCCGGCCCCCGACGGCGAGCAGGTCGTGGTCGTGTCGCGGGCCGCGTCCGGCACCGAGCAGATCGCGCTGGTGCGTGCCGATAGCTCGGTCGCGCTGCGGGTCAATGCCGGCTCGCTGGCGGGTGACCGGCAGCCGATCGTCTCGGTCGCTTGGGCGCCGCATGGGGAGGCCGTCGCCGTAGCGCGCGCCGACGGCGGGATCGAGATCGTCAACGCCGACGAGACGGTTCGCGAGCTCGTCACCGGCGGCGGAACGCCGAACCCGGGTAACCTGGCCTGGTCGCCGGATAGCCAGGCGCTGGCGTGGCTTGCCCCCGCGACGCTCGGGAAGGCCACTGCCCTCTACACGGTTCCGGTGGCCGGAGGACAGCCGCACCGGGTGGTCGGCGCGGCCGACGCGTCGACCGCCGTGGTCGCGATGGCATGGTTGCCGGGACGTGGGACCATTGCCTACGTGCGCCGTGGCGCGAATGTGGCGGGCGGCGACGTCTTTGAGGTCCCGGCGGGCGGTGCCGAAGCGTCGGTGCTGATCTCGGCCGGGCAGTTCGCTCCGGTGGCAGGCATCGTCCACCTCGCCGCCTCGGCCGACGGCCGCTACCTCATCGGGACCGTCTTCGTTCCCGGTGATCAAGTCCCGCAGTTCCAGAGCCTGCGCCTGATCGATCTCACCACGAATGTCGTGTCCGAGATTCCGACGGCGCGCGGAGAGACGGTGACCGACGCCTGGTTCGCGTCCGGCCAGTTGATCTTCCGTGCGATCGACGAATCACGCAGTACCGTGACGGGCACGTATACCGGGACGGAGCCGTTCGCGCTCTACCAGGTCGACCTCGCCACGATGGCGCTCCACGAGCGCTATCGAAGCTAATCGATACCCCGTCTGTCACGGAACTGTGAGGCCCGGAGTGCTCTCGTCACGCGCATGAGACATCATCCGGTCTAGAGTGGACGCGCGGGTGGCCGTTACCTGTATTGGCCTGCCACCCACGGTCCGGCAGACGAGCCAGCTCGGCGAAACCGCGCGGGGACGCGACGAAGGAGCGAAGGATGGACGTCGGACGCGGCCGCAACACCGCGGCGGGGTTGATCGGGGTCGGGCTGGTCGTGGCGGGGGCGCTGCTGCTGCTCGGCGAATTGGGGGTCAACCTGTTCGAGTTTGGGTGGCCCTTCTTCGTGATCGGCCCAGGGTTGCTCTTCTACCTCGGGATGATCGCGCGGGGGCGACGGGGGGCGCCGCTGGCGATACCCGGCACCATCATCACGATGGTTGGGTTGATCCTGCTCTACCAGAACGCCTTCGACCACTGGGAAAGCTGGGCGTACGTCTGGACGCTCATCTTCCCGACGGCCATCGGGTTGGGGATGATCATTCAGGGGCTTTGGGGCGGTGAGCCGGAGCCTGCTCGGACCGGAAGCCGCTTCGTCATGGTCGGCCTGGTCATGTTCGTGGCGCTGGCGATCTTCTTCGAAGGGCTGCTGAACATCAGCGGCTTTGCCAGCAGCGCCTGGACCACGTACCTGGCGGCCGCCGCGCTGGTGCTCGCCGGCCTGCTCGCGATCGCGTCCGGCTTCCGTCCGCGCCGGGCTCCGGATGCCGGGAGCTGAGGACGCGGTGCTAGCTCGGCTCGATCTCCTGGGCGGCGAAGATGGCACGTGCGGCTCGCAGCCGCTCCTCATCCTCCTCGTCCCGCGGGGCCGGCGGCGGCTCTTCGCCAACGGCCGTGGGAATCTCCCCGTTGCCGTTGGACGGTAGGGTGACGGCGGACGGTCCTGCGGCGGCTGGAGCGGCTAACGCGGCGGATCGGGCCTCCTCGGGGGCCAGGCACTTGATCCGGTAGCTTCCGCCAATGTGCCGGCCCAGCGAATCCTCGACTACGCGTCGCGCGTTGTCCTCGTTCAGCTTGTTGCGGTGGAACTCGTAGGGTGAGACGAGGACCACCTCGTCGCCCCGGATCGCGACCGGGTCCACCGAGCCGAGCAGCGCGGCGATGCGGGAGTTCGCCGCCTTGACGTCCCGGCGAATCTGCGTCCAGCTCGCAACGAGCCGCTCGAGGGCCGGATCGCCCGCCGCCGGTTCCGGCGGCGAGGAGGCCGGGTCCGGCGGCTCCGGCTGTCGCGCTCGGCTCGTCGCAGGGACCGAAGCGGCGCGGTGTGGGGGCGCCGGCTCGGGTCGCCGCTCAGGGCGCGGGCTCTCGGCCGGGCGCGTGAGTAGCGGGGGAGCCGCGGTAGCTGGATCGGCAGACTCCCCGAAGGACGTCTCCTGGGCGGTGCCGACGATCGACTCGACGAGGGCGATCTCGAGCGGTAGCTGGGCGAACGAGCTGCGGTTGAGCGCCCCCTCGATCCCGCAGAACGTCCGCACGAGCGCGGCGATCTCGACCAGACTGAAACGCTGTGCCTGCTCGAGTGCATCCGGCGTGGTCTCGTCGGGCGTCCCACCCGCGCGGATGAGGAGCAGCGTGCGCAGGTAGGCGACGAGCTGGCGGTTGAGCTGGTGAACGTCCTCACCGTTCTCGATCGCCTCGGCGATCGCCTTCAGTCCAGCGGCGACATCGCGTCGCGCCAGCGCGTTCACCAGCGCGATCAGGCGGTCGCCCCGGCTGAGGCCGACCACGCGGCGCACGTCCTCCGCCGTGATCGAGCGACGGCCCTCCGGCGAGTCGCAGAAGAGGGCGAGCTGGTCGAGCAGTCCGAGCGCGTCACGGAGGCTACCGGTCGACTGGCGCGCGATCAGGCGCAACGCCTCGTCCTCGACCTCCAGGCCCTCCATGCCGCAGACGCGCCGCATGTGCTCGACGCTCACGGACACCGGAAAGCGGTGGAAGTCGAACCGCTGGCACCGTGACGCCACGGTGTCCGGCAGCTTGTCCGGCTCGGTGGTGGCGAGCACGAACTTCACGTGGCCGGGGGGCTCCTCGAGCGTCTTGAGGAAGGCGTTGAAAGCGTCGCGGGTGAGCTGGTGGGCCTCGTCGATGATGTAGAAGCGCACACGCAGCGCGGTGGGGGCGTACTTGACCTTGTCGCGCAGGTCGCGGATGTCGTCCACGCCGCGGTTCGAGGCCGCGTCGATC
>Ga0307372_10010079_pt1 | contig 12879 bp, 19 predicted proteins | sample OX1MG_FD_202533 | JGI IMG/M metagenome (GOLD analysis project Ga0307372, IMG submission 202533) | Soil microbial communities from Risofladan, Vaasa, Finland - OX-1 | ecosystem: Environmental > Terrestrial > Soil > Coastal area > Acid sulfate soil | place: Finland: Risofladan, Vaasa | collected...
TGATCGCAAGCCATTCAGGTCAAACGGCATGAACCGCCGGCATGCGCGACCTACTCCGAGGGTCCGCTCATCAGGCGACCTGCAGGTTCTCGCCCGTCAGATGCAATTCCTGAGAGTTCCGGTAGACGCGTTCGGTGACGGATGTGCCGCTGTGGCCGACCAGGCGCGCGATGTCTTCGAGGTTGACGTCGTTGGCGCTGAGCAGGCTGACGAAGGTGTGCCGGAGCTCTCTCGGCGTCCACTCCTGTCCGAGCCCGGCGGCCTTGGTGGTCGCCCGGGACGACCGCGTGGACAGCGACCCGGACAGCTCGGTCAGGCCGCCTGGACGTGCCGGGCGGTCAGCTCCCGGAGCTTCACGGCGCCGAGCTTGGCGACCGCGTGCTCGGCGGCATACCGGTAGTTCGTCGCCGTGCCGTCACTTCGCCTGGCGAGCCCCTGGGAGAGCCAATCCTCGATACAAAGAGCCATCGTGTAGGACGGCGATGACTGGATACCGGCCTCAAGCTCGCCGCGCAGGACCTTGAGCTTGTCTCTGACCGCCGTCTTGGTCCGGCCGGTCACCTTGCGCCGCAGGCGCTTGCCGTCCGGGCTGGACCCTAACGAGACCGCGGCTGTCCAGCAGTTGTTCGCCGCGTCGAAGTAGATCGAGTCGTCGCCGCGAGCGCGGCGGCGGGTCCGCGTCTCCATGGCCAAAATCGTAACAGTTAGGCTCTTGATTTGGCTCTATCCGAGCCATGCGCCGGAGCCCTTCAAGCCTCTCACCAGTCGGGACGGCCGGATTTGAACCGGCGACCCCTTGACCCCCAGACCACTGCCCGGCATCCGGTCAGTGCTTCGGAGTCCGTTTCCGCAGGTCAGGGTCCACCGGGCGTCCAGTGAAGACGTCCGAGTCCGGTGCCGTCTCCCCAGTCTGTGAGACGGCCGTGAGAGGTCTCAGCCCTAGCACAGCGTCAGGGCCGGGATCCCGGCAGTGGAGGTCTGACCTATGGCTCTGCACATTGACGACGACTGCATGTCGTTGGAAGTCGACGGGACCGTGATCCATGCGGCGATCCGTGTCGGGCGCCTGTGGCGCGTGACTGGCTGGCCCAGGATCCTGGACCGCAACGAGGCCATCACGGCGCTCACTCTCGCCGAATGGCTCCTGTCCGGGCACAGCACCGATGCGCCGTTCGTGGCTGCTTGGCGAGAGGAGCGGCACGGTGCCTGACCGCCTCATCCGGATCACTACCGCCTTAGCCGTGGCCACGGTCGCCGCTGTGGCGGCGGTCATCTCCTACCGTCACGCCTACGAACTCGTTAGCTCGCACGGCGAGTCCGGCCTGACCGCCCGGCTCCTCCCGTTCACCGTGGACGGCCTCATCCTGGCGGCAAGCATGCTCACCCTTGACGCCAGCCGACGCAACCAGCCCGTACCACCCCTGGCACGGTGGTGCCTCGGTGCGGGCATCGCTGCCACCATCGGCGCCAACCTGGCGCATGGCCTCGGCCATGGCCCCATCGGTGCCCTAGTCAGCGCGTGGCCCGCCCTGGCGCTGGCCGGCTCCTTCGAGCTTCTCATGACACTTATCCGCGCCGAGCGCATGACTCCCATCCCGCTCGGCCGTTCCGTGACTGAGAGCCAGCCCGCGCCGGCCGCAGACCACGATGCGCCACCCGCCTTGGCAGCAGCGCCAAGCTTGGAGCAGACGGTACGGGCCTGGCACAACGCCGGTCATAGCCAGCGGGCTATCGCCCGAGAGCTGAGCATCGATCGCCGCAAGATCAAGCGCATCATCGATCAAGCTGCGTAGTACTTCTCTAAACTTTGCAGGGGAGCGGGTGGGGCATCACGGTGATGCCCCACCCGCCCGTCAAGTAGTCGCTCAACTTCCCCTGAAGGCGACTACTTGCCCTTCTTGCTACCCTTGCCGCTCTGCGAACGGGACTTGCCCGCATCGCTTCGCTTGGCTCGCCACGTGCCGTCCTGGTTCCGGCTGCGCGGCTCCTTGCCGCCGCCCGGAGACGGCACGTACGGGCCCTGGCGAGGGCCTGCACGACGATCAGCCATGCTGACCGCCTCCTACCTTGCTCCGGGAGACCGCCCGGTTCGGGCGCCCGACGTGGGGCGCTCTTTCAGTCTGCTGGCCAGGTCCGACAAATCCTGGGAGCTGGGCGTGCGTGTCTTACCCAGTATGTAGACCGGCTTGGTAGACACGGTCAGCCAGCCCATATAGGGACATTCAAGCCTGAACGCTCCACAGTTTCGAGGTCGTGGTGCATGCGCCCTTCCCTACTACACTCGATGTCCAGCGGTCACCGTGCTCTACCTGTCGAGACCGCCGTGTCTCGCGTTGAGATGAGTCGCAATGTAAATACGTGAAGGATTTGGTTTGATGTGAGCGCTACGCTGAAAACTAAGAGAATTGATCCCAGAGCTTACAACGCGCTGGCGGAAGCACTCGCTGTTATCTATTGGAACAAGAAGCCGTGGGCTCGCTACCTCCGTGGCGTACTACGCGACGTGCCTGAGATTCTATCTGGGTTGGATTTCTACGGTGACACGAAGCGGGAGACGGCTGGCCGGATCGTAGACCGTCTGATGGCGGATGAGGCCAGGTACCAAGCCGTAACCATTGCACTTATGCTGAGCGTTGCGAACATGGATAGCTTCCCGAATCTGGAGGGGCAGGATGATAGTACCCAAATGCTCAAGCAGGCACGGGACGCTGTCGCGGAACTTCACAAGTGGACTAAGTGGCATCAAGCGATCATCGACGAGCACGAGAGATATGCAGCTGACATAGCGGAAGCGTCAGAAAAGGCTAGCGCAAACCGCGTATTCTCCGAGGCAATCAGGAAACTCAAGGATCAGTTCCTTGCCATGCATGGCAATACTCGCGAACCCTCAAGCTAGGGGCAAGGCATTCGAGGGCTTCCTCAACCAGCTATTCGGGCTATTCGATCTTGAGCCAAGGGCCGCATATTCTCTTGAGCGCGAGCAGATCGATGGGGCGTTCAGCTTTGATACAGATGATTACATCCTTGAGGCGCGCTGGTGGCAGCAGCCAATCGGCCGAGAACACTTGGATGTCTTCAAGACAAAGGTCTCCCGCAAGGGAAAAAACGCACTCGGTCTGTATATCAGTATGAGCGGATTCACCCAAGATGCACTTCAGGAGTATAGCGACTCTACCCCGTTTACCACTATGGATGGCGTGGATCTTGTCGCCGTGCTGGAAGAGCAGGTGCGACTCGATGACATGCTTAGACGGAAGAAGCGGCACGCTAATGAGACTGGCGAGTGTCACTTCCCGGCAAGTAGGATGTTCTAGCTAGCAAGGCGTCGATCCGATAGGTCCACGTTGGTACGATGTGACCATGAGTAAGAGACGGCTAGGTCGTAAGGCATGGCTAGCCACCTGGGACTGGACAGGCGATCACGCGGTTGTTCCGGAACGAGAGATAATTGCGGCGATTCTCCGACCACAGACAAGTCCAGACACAGTGAGGCGTATGGTTGAGCTGCTTTATGCTGCACGTGAATACTACCCTGTAGACAAACTCAGCGCGCTAACTCATAATCCGTATCCCGCGCGATTCAACACTATCACTATAGAGCGGCGGATGCCAGACGGTAGCATATTCACCCAAAGGCCTCCATTTGCTGGACAGATTACTTGCGGTCACAATCCATTTCTGTACGCCCGACTTGTTGATAACCTGAGAATGGTGGATCATCAGAATCCTAATGCCGGACTCACTTGGGACGAGCGGCCGCCCCCAGGCGTCATCCGATTGCGCTAGAGGGGCGAGCATGCCCACTCACTCACCAGACTCAGCAAGTTTCACCCAGCACGAACGAGAGGTACCGTCTATAAGGAGGCGACACACCCCTCCTGCTCCCGCCGACATTTCAGCGCCCAACTCAAGATGACACCATGTCCCTCGCCGGAACCGTGGAGGACCGACCACCACACATCAGGAAATGATCACCAGTCGCTACGATCTGGAACCTCCTTAAGTCTGTCCAAGTGATCGCGTTGCCAATGGCGCCCAAACCGATCCGTAAAGCGAATTACTGGAAAAATGCTCGATGCTTCGTCTTGTGACAGGACGGGCGAGTTGAACTGCATTTTACTGACGCCATAAAGAACTTCGCGTGGTGTTTCGGTCCATCCTGCGCCTGTTACAGCTGTCCATTGTCCTGCAGGGTATTTGTCCGCGTCGCCGGATATGAATTGGACCGCTGGCTCATAAACAGCTACATCACCGTTATTTTCCACCATGCAACCCATACGGTAACCTGGCAAGCTCGAATCTGCGTGGACGGCAAGTGGCCTTATCGTGATCTTGGCAGCATCCTGTTGTCGCCGCTCAGTTATTTCTGCCCCAAGCTGATCGATCTGTTTGCTAACGAGAGTCGCTTGGTCCGCAAGTTGGCGACCTTGAGTTCTGAGCTGTAGATATGCAGGTACAGCTGCGCCTCCCACAGCGATTAGCGCCAGCCACGTCGGAATATCTCCCATGTTGAGATGCCAATGACGGTTCCATACTACAAGCAGGCTACCGACAGCTCCGGCGAAGATCCCAATAGCCGAATAACCGATAGCTACCCATATTTTTGAGAATCGGTGATTCTTGTTACTAGTCAAGGGTTTACTTATTCTGTTGCGTTACGGATGGCGCCGAGTCTACTGAGTGCGACTAGGTTGATTTGAAAAGAGCGTAGGCAAAGTCTTTCGCTGCCCACCAGTTCTCAGTGGCGCTAGCGAACATCCGGCTCTTGCTGGCCAGGACATCGGACAGCCAGGGATTTTCGTTCTCCAGCAGCTTCAGCTTCTCAAGTAGGCTGAATTCGGATAGTAGCAACTTCCAGTGCAAAGTGTTGGTATAGCTCACATTTAGAATCGCCTCGGGCCGTTCGATCCACGCTTTTATGCGCAGGAAGATATAATCCAGAAAATCCTCAAGCTGACCATTGCGGGACTCCAGATAGACATTATCCAGAAATGACCGGCATACAAGGGCTATCTCCGCTAGTGCCATCGCCCTTTGAAGTCTGTTGCCACGATGGCCGGGCTTCCAGTTCTGAGAGGTGACGAATAGCACGCCTTGCTTATTTATGAGGAGATGTTCGCTAGCCGACTTCCTGTTGATCTCAGCACTATTGTTGACTACGCTTTTGACAATAATGTCGTCCATCTGATCGTAATCATTGTTGCCGATAAGCAGGCCTACGAGCCGTCGCTGCTCGTCGCGCCAGTAGTTTGGGCTGACATTAGAGAAGTGAAATCCAGCATAGGAATCCTTAGGTGAATCCGAAGTCCCGTCTGCTTGCCCTTGGTTGATGAGGTCAAAAGACCATCTTATCAGATCTCCGATTCCCGGAATCAACCTAGGGTTCCGCAAGGAAAACAAAGGATTGAATGGCACATCCGCCAAGTCCTGACCTAGGGCTCGTAGGCGTGCTGTGATAGCAAGAATACTAGGGGGAAAGATTCTGAAGCTCATTGAAAATCGGGCGCCACCGACTTCAGGCATGGCAATATAATATGGAAACTTCTTCTCACTGACTATGCAGCCGGAACCTTTAGCCCGATCCTGAATATAGTTATAGTAAGCCGTGGCAGGATCAAGTGTCAGAGGAATATACGAGGATTTGAGCGGTAGGCCAAATTGGCGATATAGTCCGGTGTTGGGATGGACATTGAAGCTAGCCGAATCAACATCTGCAGCGGCTAGCACGGTACGACGAATAGTGCTTAGGATCTTCCATTCTACCTCTGACGACATGATGCCACCGTAAGGTTGAGGGAGGGGCGGGAGGATCGAACTCCACACCTAGCAAGGCGCCCGTCCATCACGGCACCCCCATGCAGGCAGGACTATACCGAATCAGTGGCTGCTCTTTCATCGAGTTCTACGACCCCGATGGCGAGCGCTACGGCTTGCCTACGTATTCTGACGCGTCGCTCCAGTTGGGTTGCTGCCGGGTCCACCTGGGCACGCCGAGTTAGCCGGGCTATGGTTTCCTCGGCTTGGACTAGAGTTTGGCCGATGGATGCCCATCCGGTCATGATGTAGTCGTCGTAGCCGAGGCAGACCCAGCGGCCGGACATGTTCAGTCCGTGGGGTGGCGGACGAAGTGCATGGTGCCCTTGGCACGGACAGGGCTGTCGTTGGCTGCCTACCAGCCCTGAGGATTTCGCTGTCCCACAGGCGAAATTCGCCAGTCCAATGGTAGCCGCCCTTGGTCTCGCTGAGCCCGCCGGGTCAGGGTGGCGGCCTGCAAGAGATCGGCTTCCCGTCTGCTGCATAGCGATCTTCTCGGCCCCGTTTCGGTACCTCTGTAGCTTCACGCGATGGGAGGTCTTGCCCGCCAGCTCGCCCACCGAGATCTTGAGCGCGTCCACGATAGCGGCACGCGGCATGACACACCGTAGCACTGTTGTCCTCCAGGAAGCTGCGTACCGGTGGTCCATGGCAGTTTGCCCTAGTCTGGGTCGAGGACCCGTTGCCATCTGCCAGGACGTGGCATGTGAAGATAGATACGGAGACGAAGAATCGAGAATGGAGTTAGCCGGTGTCGAAATACATTGAGGTTCGTTCCACAACTGATTCTCGGGAAGAGGCGGACAAGATTTGTGCTGCGGTCCTGGAGGCACGCCTTGTTGCATGCGCCCAAGTGTCGAGTCCCATTCGGTCGAGCTACTGGTGGCAAGGCAAGATCGAGCGCGCCGAGGAATATTTTCTGGCGATGAAGACTACGCGGGACAAGTTCAATGCTGTGGCCCGGGTGATTCGTGAGAATCATTCCTACGATGTGCCGGATATTGTTGCGGTGCCGATCGTTGAGGGTACCGCGGATTATCTGGGGTGGATTAGTGCGGAGACGCAAGAGCGCGGCGCGTCTGCTTGATCTCGGCGCGCAGTTCGCGGGCTCGTGGTTCTTGGGATAGTGCTCTGGCTAGTTCTTCCAGGCGCCAGAGGCCGAAGGAGGTCTCGGATGCCCGTACGGCTTCGAGTGACCGGCGGCCGTAGTTGATACCCGTGTTTACGTCGCCAAGGCTTATCGCTGCGATGCCTACGTCGGCGTTGATCAGGGCTGCCCGTTTGCTGGCCGGGGTGACGGTGGCGAGCAGGTTGTCCGCCAGTTCGTGTACTCGTTGCTCGTTGCCGAGCCGGGTGTGGGTGGACAGTTCCAGGGCGCTCATGCGGGGCTCGTCCAGGAATCTGGTCCAGGGGCGTTCTTTCTGGGGCCGTGCGCGGTGGAATGCCTCGACTGCCTGTTTGATCAGCTCGCCTGCGGCCGGGTCGCCGATCGCGGCTGCTTCTTCGGCTTCGCGGCCCAGGACCCAGGCGCGGGTGGCGTCTTCGCCGCGTTCGGGCAGGCACGTGCGGGCCTGGGTCAGGGTGTTGCGGGCGTCCTGGTGGGCGCTGGGTCCGGCGGTGGCGTAGCTGCGGTAGGTGTGGGCGCATGCCATGATCACTGGGTCGCTGGCTGCCCGTGCGGCTATGCCCGCGATCCGGTACATGCGGGCGCTCTGGGTGTCCTCGCCCAGGTCCCAGGCTGTCCATGCGCCCAGCACGGCGCTTTCCCCCGCGATGCGTGCCAGGCGGGCACGGAGCGCGTCTTCTGGGTGGCCTTCGAGCAGCGCGGTTACTTCGCGCAGGTGGGTCATGATGGAGCGGTGCACCACCCTGGCCTGGAACATGGGCTCGATCCTGTGCAGGCCCACCGTGCGTTGTTCCAGGAAGATGATGGTGTCGTCGTGCACTGCGGTGGGGCCGGTCAGCGCGTAGGCGAGCCGTTCCATCGGTTCTTCGACACCCAGCAGCGGTGAGGTTACTAACGTCGCCGCGAGCTGCAATACGGCCCGCCGGTCCATGTGATTGGTCAACGATCCCGCCATCCATGCCAGGGTGAGAAGGTCTGGGAAGGCGGCCGGCTCTGCTGGAACGGCCCAGGCCGGGGCGCCGTCCACCTCACCTGCTGGTGCCAGCCCTAACGCCCGGCGGGCGTGCTCGGGCATGCCCAGGCCATCGGCGAATGCCTCCAGGGTGTTGAGGGTCGGGACGCGCTTGCCGGTCTTGTACTCACTGAGCCGTCCCTGGGGAATGCCGGTCAGCCCGGCCATCTGGCCTTGCGAGATCCCGTGCCGGCCCAAGATGGCGATGATCGCCGCCAGGTCGCGCCGCTGGCATGCGTCATCCATGTCCTGGCGTGCGAAGACGCGCTTGCAGATCTCCCGGACGTCGCGAAGATCCAAGGCCATGGCGTGCACCGGTTCCCGTAGCTGCCCGCCTGCGAGGGGGTGAAGTATCAGCAACCAGTCAATCACACCGTGCTATCACACCGTGAGATGTCGCAGTGTGTTACCGGCCGGAAGCCTCGTGTGGTCCACGACGCGAGACTCCCGGAAAGGGGATGCACTGGATGGCCGACTCCACAACACAGCCGGGTCCTTGGTGGAGGTGCGGTGATGAGGACAGGCCGGTCCCGGCTGGCATCGACCCGGCAATCCCTTCGCCAGCCCGCATGTATGACTACTACCTGGGCGGCAAGGACAACTACGCGGCCGACCGTGCAGCGGCCGAGAAGGCCCTGTCCGTGGTCCCGCATGGCAGGGACATCGCCCAAGCGAACCGGCATTTCCTCGCCCACGCCGTCGTCCTGATGGCCGATCACGGCATACGCCAGTTCATCGACCTGGGCACCGGCATCCCAACCAGCCCCAGCGTCCACGAAGTGGCCAGGTTAATCCAGCCGGACGCCCGTGTGCTCTACGTCGACAACGACCCCATCGTCACCGTCCACAACCAGGCGCTTCTCGCCAACAGCACGGGCATCCGCGCTATCGGTGGTGACATACGCCAGCCATACGGCATCTTCACCAGCCCTGAGCTGGAACAGCTCATCGACTTCGACCAGCCCGTCGGCATCCTGTTCGTCGCTGTCCTGCACTTCATCCCAGACGAGGACGACCCAGAGGCAATCATCAAGACCTTCACCACCAACATGGCGCCCGGCAGCTACCTCGCGCTGTCCCACATCACCAGCGACGGGGCAGACCCCAAGGTCGTGGCCACGATCCAGGACGCCTACGCCCAAGCCAGCGCTCCCGCCATCTTTCGCACCAGATCCCAGATACGGGCATTGTTCGCAGAGCTTGAGCTGGAACCCCCCGGCCTGGCCGAGGTGACCGGCTGGTTCCCCTTCGCGAAATCCTTCTCAGCCCAGCCACCAGCGCTGGGGTTCCTGGCAGGCGTGGGACGCAAGACAACCAGACCAGTTACCCCATGACCAGCCGCGAGGACCACCACGGCGCCCCTCAGGCACGGCAGCGCCACGAGCCGACGCCTGGACGGCTTGACGGCGCATGCCAACGCCAGGCGCAGCAGATCAGCCACCGCCACCCCCGCTGGCTGGTCATGTGGGGTCCATACAGCCGCACGTACTGGGCCTACCCCCGGCTACCTGTGCCGCCAGGCATGATCGTGCACGCACCCGACCCAGAAATGCTCATGACCGCGATCCGCGAAGTCGAACTGACCGCCACACAGAACACCCGCCCCAACTGGCAGCACTGACCCACCGGCCAGGGCCAACCTAGCCCCAGCCTCGCCGCGTAACCCGTCCCCCCTGCCCCCGGCAGGGCCGTCAGTGCCCCCCGCAAGGCACTCGTTCCCTGGCCCTGCCGGGGCTTTCCCATACCCGCGCCCCCCGCCTGGCGTGCGGTTATGTCACGGTGAGATCCCGCCAATATCACTGCCTTATTGCGCTGATCTCATCTGACGATCTCACCCGGTAATGGGACCGGCCCTTCCCCGAGCCTACTTTTGCGGCATAAAGCAACCGCAACTCTACGGAAAGGAAGTGGTCCCGATGATTCTCCCCGCACTCATTACCGGCGGTGCCACCCTCATAACCCTCGTGGCATTCGCGGTCCTGGTGGCCGGCGTCCACAGCACCGACCGGCGCATGAGCTTGCGCGACACGCGCGCGGGTCATGCCGAAGCGTTCGCCCGCCGGGTGCTCGGCGTGTACGTCCGCCAACAGGCGGTCCCTCCGGGCCCGTCAGCTGGTGTGACAACACAGCCACCGAGCCAACTCCCGGAGGGACCCCAGGCGATGGACCGACACATAACGGTCTTGACCGGATAGAGGGAGATCAGCTGTCCGCCGGACGGGAACCGTCATGTCCGTCTACGGGGATCTTGGCGTGTCCGCTGTCACCCGGACCTACGACCCGCTGAAGGACGCGCGGGCCGAACTGTCCCGCATCCGCCATTAGACGACCGACGGGACCTACGTCCGGCCATCCAAGATCACGGTGAGCCAGTACCTCGATGAGTACCTGACTTGCGCGACCCGTAACCGCCGCGAGTCCACCAAGGCCAATTACCGCGACGCGCTCAAGCCAGTACGGGCGCGCCTCGGGGACCGGCCGTTGCAGAGCATCACCAGGGCCGACGTTGGGCAACTGGTCGACTGGATGCTCACCTCGGGCCGCAAGCGATCAGGCAAGCCGGGGACGCGGCTTGGCGCCCGCTCGGTACGGCTCACCCTCGGCAGGCTCAAGGCCGCATTCGAGATGGCCGTCGACGAGGGCAAGCTGGTCCGCAACGTGGTCAAGCCACCCGGGTACGAGCCCAGCAAACGCGATGTCTGGTCGCAGGCCGAGGTCCGCGCGTTCCTCCGCAGAGCCACGAGCGACCGGCTGCACGCCGCTTGGCGGCTCAGTCTCTACGGCCTGCGCCGTGGCGAAGTGCTCGGGCTGCGCTGGTTGGATGTCGACCTCAAGGCCAGGACGCTCACGGTCGGCCAGGCGCGGGTCCCGGTCGACTGCAAGGTCCGCGTCGAGCCGCCCAAGAGCCGCAACAGCAAGCGCACGCTGCCGCTCGATGACGCGCTCGTGACCGTGCATGTGCTGCGGAAAGTCGCCGGGCATGGATCGCTGGTCACAACGCAGCGATATCTGCGCCCGGACGCACAGTCGATCCTCGATGCAGGCGACGCCCTGAGCGCCCATTTGACCGCACAGCGGTCGGAAGTTGGGTCACGACTACGGGCGGTCTAGGCTAACTAATAGAAGAGGGCAAGCCAATGTCCGGCGTTTACGGAATGCGTGAGTAATTCACAGGGATTTTCGCAGCTTCCAGCTCGCGCGCCAATGCTTGCTTCCATGCGCCCAAGCTGTCAAACGTAATGTACACGAGACCGTCAATATCTGAGGGCTTCTCAACACCCTTGCCTAGGAGAACGATCACTCGGTCGCGGCCCAGTCTTCCGAAGAAAAATCCCAACTCGAAGATCACATTCTGGCGCCCTCGTGGCCTCAGTTCTTCAGCGGAGAGAGCCTTACCCATGTCGTCACCCGTCAGCAGCACCACCGCATAGGAGCTGGCGACCGCGTGATCCTCAAACTTTTCCAAGATCGTACGGCCAGCGTTCGGCTGCTCATGTAGGACGGTTGCGTCAATTCCTGTAGCGCGTTCCAATACACGTACGGTCTCGTGTAGCTTCGCGTGGTCGTGTCCATGAACTACGAATATGTTTGTAGCCGGATTACGTGTATTAGGAGCCGAAAGAGTGGTGCCCGCTTCCCCTAGTTTCTGCTCAAGTTCGCTCATGCGCGTCAGCTTGACGAGCAGTTGCTTGGCGACTTGGAGCATTGGGTCGTACTCCCAACTGAAGCTCCTGCGCTTGGGCAAGTGATCCCGCCACTTGGGCCAGGCTCGGTCAGCAATGTCCTTGATGATCGGCATTCGGCCCATGGCGTCGTCATAAATTGCTTCGATTGCAGAGTTGTGCAGAGCCGCGTCCCCGGCTCGTCTGTAGTCGTTCGTGTGCTCCTCGCAGCGGGCGATGAAGTCGTTCACCTCGTTGATCGCCCAAGCAGTGTCCAGCGGCATGTGACCTCGTCACTGTGTGACCGGGGGTGGTCCCCAGGTGGTCCCCAGCACCCCGAGGCATGTACCATGCGCGCCTCGGGGCGCAAACAAGCTGGCTGGTCGCTGACCTGGGGATATACCCAGACGTACGACCGGCCTGCGCTGGTCGGGACGGCCGGATTTGAACCGGCGACCCCTTGACCCCCAGTCAAGTGCGCTACCAAACTGCGCTACGTCCCGTCCGTCCTCGACGGACCCTAAGACGATAGCGCAACCCGGCACCGCCCGCGTCCCCGCGTGCCCGCCGCCCGCGTCCCCGCAGGCCCGCCGCATGCGCAGTCCGGTGCGCGCAGCGCGCCCGTCAGACGATCACCGTTCACCCGCGAGCCACCAGCCGCCGCTAGCGTGCTGATCTTCGGAAAGCGGGCACTTCCAGCGATGTCTGGATCGTTGGATCATCGGGTGCGCGGGGTATGACTTTTGCTGCATCCAGGCTCATCGGTGCGGATGACAGGGCGGGCATGACAACACCGTGGGACAGCGCGCGGACCGCGCCGACATCACCGCTGCCCGCTGGCCCGTACGCCGGGGGCGCCGGGCAGTTCCCGCCTCCCCCTGGCTGGCCGGATATGGGCGGGGCCGTGCACGGCCAGCGCCGGGCCAGGCGGCGGCACCGCTGGCTGCGCCGCACCGTTGCCGTGCTCATGGGCCTGGTCCTGCTCGGGGCGCTGGCCCTGGGCGGGCTGCTGCTGGTCACCCCGTCGGTCGCCGACGCGCCGGTCCGCGCCCAGGTGATCGACCAGGCTCACCACGCGGCCTATCCGGGGCCGCCGGTGCCGGCCCGGTTCGCCGCCTCGCTGGTGTCCACGGAGGATCACCGGTTCTACTCCGAGCCGGGGCTCGACCCGTTCGCGGTCGCCCGGCTGGTGGCCGGGCGGGTCACCGGCCGCCCGGACCAGGGCGGCGCCACCCTGTACCAGCAGCTGGCCAAGATGCTCTACA
>Ga0307372_10010080_pt1 | contig 12878 bp, 11 predicted proteins | sample OX1MG_FD_202533 | JGI IMG/M metagenome (GOLD analysis project Ga0307372, IMG submission 202533) | Soil microbial communities from Risofladan, Vaasa, Finland - OX-1 | ecosystem: Environmental > Terrestrial > Soil > Coastal area > Acid sulfate soil | place: Finland: Risofladan, Vaasa | collected...
ATCGCCTCGGCCCTGGAGGCGCGGGCCGCATCGAGCAGAGCCTCCACATGCAAGTAGCTCTGCGTGATCGGTCCCGGGCCGAGCCGGTATGCCTCGTCCGCCTCCCTCACATGGGGGGCGTCGATGTCGGCATCTGAATAGACCGCAACCGAGGCGATCCCGAGCGCGCGAAGCGTCCGCATGACTCTCCGGGCGATCTCCCCGCGGTTCGCGACCAGCACCTTTCTGAACACGGAGCGCTCCAGTTTCAGATTGACAACCCGCGCCACAATGTGGTACCAACGAGTTGTGAATGACGTCATACGTATTACACGCGTTCGCAATGATACCTCCAAACTCAGCGACCGTGTGGTCGTTGAGCTCCAGCGGCAGATCTTGTCGGGGGAGCTTCCGTTCGGCGGGCGAGTTCCGACCGAGGTGGAGCTCTGCGAGATGTTCGAGGTGAGCCGTACCGTCATTCGGGACGCCTTGCGGACGCTCACTGCCATCGGCCTCATCGAAGTCCAGCATGGGCGTGGGATACGCGTGACGCATCCGAACGACAAGTCGGCCGGCGCCGCGCTCGCGATCCTGCTCCTGCGCTCGAACCTCACCGTCGGCGAAGTCCTTGAGGCGCGCGGTCTCGTCGAGACCGAGATCTGCGCTCAAGCGGCCCGCTACGCCACGACGGAAGACGTGAGTCGGCTAGAGCAGAGGCTCGGGGCCTTCCGGTCGGCCGTTGAGCAAGGAAACGTCGAACAGGCCTTCGAGGAGCATTTGAGCTTCCACGCCGCACTCTACGACTCCATCCACGTTCCTGCCCTGGCCCTCATGCTTCGACCGATGATCGAGGTCATTCTCCTGAGCTCGCTTCCCCCCGTGCTCGACGAGCCACGCATGTGGGAGGTCGAAGCGCACGAGCACATTCTCGATGCAGTGCGGTCACGCGACGAGCAGCGGCTCCGCGCAGCCTTACAAGAGCACTTCCTCGAGATGGAGTCGGCATCGTATCGGGAGTACCGTTCGCAGACGCTCGCGGATTCCGAGGCCGTTCGGCACCTCATCGCCCGGATCAACGACCACCCTGTACACCACGGGAGAGACAACCTTGTCCATTGACGACTCGTCATCCGCGACTGTGACTTCGAGAACAGCTCAACTCCTAGATCGGCGCAAGAAGGCAATCCCTCGCGGTGTTGGTCACATGACCAAGATCGTTGCGGATCATGCGGAGGGCTCGTACCTGGTCGACGTTGACGGAAGGCGCTTCATCGACTTCTCTGGCGGGATCGGAACGCTCAACATCGGTCATCGTCACCCCGCCGTGATGACGCGCATTCGGGAGCAGCTCGACAAGCTCCACCACGTGGCAATCGGTGTCGCCCTCACGGAGCCATACATCGAGGTCGCGGAGCGTCTCTTGCCTTTGGTCCCGATACGTGGGGACAAGAAGGCGATTCTCCTGAACAGCGGTGCCGAGGCAGTCGAAAATGCCATTAAGATCGCTCGCGCCTACACGAAGCGGCGCGGCATCGTGTGTTTCGAGGGGGCATTCCACGGGCGCACTCTGATGACCATGACGCTGAGCAGCAAAGCGAATCCGTATAAGACCGGGTTTGGTTCATTCGCTCCGGACGTCTACCGCGTGCCGTACGCCTACTGCTACCGCTGCTCTCACGCCGACACCCCTGATCGCTGTCCGCTCCACGCGGCGGAGCCCCTGCAGCGCCTCTTCTCCGTCGAAGTCGATCCTAGCGAGGTCGCCGCCGTCATCGTCGAGCCCGTTCAAGGCGAAGGCGGCTTCGTCGTCCCTCCGCCCGAGTTCTTGCGCGCGGTTCAGTCCATTTGCAGAAGCCATGGCGTGCTGCTGATCGCCGACGAGATTCAGACGGGCTTCGGACGTACCGGCAAGATGTTCGCGTGCGAGTCCGTCGGGATCGAACCAGACCTGCTGTGCATCGGGAAGTCGCTTGCCGACGGCTTGCCGCTCAGCGCCGTCGTCGGCCGCGCGGAGGTCATGGACGGCCCCATTCCCGGCAGCCTTGGTGGAACGTACACGGGCAATCCCATCTCGTGCGCAGCGGCGCTCGGCGTGTTGGATGCCTTCGAGACCGAGGGGATCCTCGACAGCGCTCAGCGCCTCGGCAATGCCATTCGGGCGCACTTCAGCGCCCTTCAACAGAAGTATGCTCTCATCGGCGATGTTCGCACCCTTGGTGCCATGGGAGCTATCGAACTCGTCCGCTCGCGCAAGGGACGCGAGCCGGCGAAAGATGAGACCCAGGCTGTGCTCGAGTACTGCCACGCGCATGGCCTCCTCCTCATCAAAGCAGGTATGTGGGACAACGTCATCCGGGTGTTGATGCCGCTGAATATCCCCGACAAGGCGCTCGAGGACGGATTCACAATCCTCGATAACGCCCTCGCTAACGTTCATCTTCATAACTCGCATCACGAACGCGTCTAACCACGCTAGAGGGGTACCAGGATGTTACGGAGGGTCGTTTCCCTACTCGTAGCCGTTCCTTTCTTGACGGCTATGCTCATCGCCACACCATCACCCCGTCCCGCAGCTGCGGCAGATGCTAGTTCCTGGACGTTCCCGGCCGGATTCGTCTATGCGAATGGCAAGACCAAGGACGGCATATACCACCCGATTCCCGTCAGTCAAGTCACCAAACACTGGAAAGTCTGCGTGCTCTTTCCTCACATGAAGGACTCGTATTGGCTCGCCGCAGACTACGGCGTGGTCGCCGAGTCGCAGCGCGATCATCTGGCAATGCAACTGTTCCAGGCCGGTGGATACACCAACCTCGCAACCCAACTCAACCAGATGGACGCCTGTATCGCTCAGCACTACAACGCGATCGTGCTCGGCGCCATCAGTGCCAAGGGCGTCGCGGCAGAGGTCGACAAAGCAGTCGCTCACGGCATACCGGTCATCGACTTCGTCAACGGCGTTGATGATCCCAAGGTTTCCGCTCACGCCCTCGTCAGCTTCTACGATCTCGCCCATACCACCGGAGAGTACATCATCAAGCACTCGAACGGCAAAGCCGTCAACGTAGGCTACTTTCCCGGGCCTCAGGGCGCGGGTTGGTCGGACGACGCAGTGCGGGGATTTGACGATGCCATCAAGGGCAGCAACGTCCATGTTGCCGTTACGCGGCGCGGTGACACCGGCGAGAATATCCAGCTGAATCTCATCCAGAATGCCCTGCAGGCGTACTCGAACATCAATGCGCTTGTCGGCGTCGATATCGCCGCACAGGCAGCTGCTGTCGCCGTCCGGAACCTCAGCCTCCAGGGAAAGGTCAAGGTCTACGCCTTCGATATTATTCCGCCGGTCTACCAAGACATCGTGGATGGCAGCGCGGTCGGGTCGCCGACCGACTTCACGGTGATCCAAGGGCGTATGGCGATCGACGAGGCGGTCCGTTTGCTCGAGCACAAGGCTCTCGAGGGCAATGCGAAGCGCGTCGGTCCGATCCCGAAGATGGTCACGGCTGAGAACATCAAGCAGATTCCTTGGAACGACATGTTCGCTCCGAAGAACTTCAAGGCCACCTATACCGTCCAACCGTAAGGAACTGTATTGGACGCAGTAGCAGGACATCTCGACGAGCGCGGTGCCCCCATCATCTCGCTCGTCGAGATCACGAAGCGGTTTGAAGGCGTTGTCGCTCTCGACGGCGTGTCGCTCGACGTCGCAGCCGGAGAAGTCGTCGTGGTGTTGGGCGAAAACGGTGCCGGAAAGTCGACACTCGTCAACGTCATGATTGGCGCCCTCCAGCCAAACGAGGGGACCATCTACGTGCGCGGTCAAAGGGTCTCTCACCAAGACCCCGCGGCCGCACGCCGCCAAGGCGTCAACGCCGTCTTGCAGGATTTCAGCCTCGCGCCATCCCTCAGCGTGGCTGACAACCTGTTCCTTGGACGGGAGCCGATGCGCCTCTTCATTCGCGACCGAGCTCGCGCGCGCCGCGACGGGCGCGAGGCAATGCAGATGCTGGGAGTCAATATCGACGTCGATACGCCGGTATTGTTCCTCAGTCGAGCTGAACAACAGATGGTGGAAATCGTCAAGGCGCTGTGTGGGCGGCCAGGCGCCTTGATCCTCGACGAGCCGACCGCGACGCTCACCGGGGAGGAGACGCGTCGGCTCTTTGAGATCGTCACGCGACTCAAGAGCGAAGGCTGGGGGGTGCTTTACATCACCCACCGCATGGAGGAGGTCCAGCGGCTCGGCGATCGCGTCGTGGTCCTTCGGGACGGTCGCCATATCTCTACGTATCGCGTTGCGAACGTGTCTGAGGCGCGCCTCATCCAAGACATGGTCGGCCGTCCCTTGAGCGCCCTCTACCCGGCCAAGGTGAGCGCCACGACGAATGCGCCTCCGGTGCTGCGGGTCGACAATCTCACGAGCAAGGACAGGAAGATTCGCGGCGTCTCGCTCGAGGTACGCCCCGGAGAAATCGTGGGGATCGCCGGGCTCGTACGGTCCGGATGCTCGGAGGTAGCGCGAGCCTGCTTTGGATTGATCGAGCTCGACCAGGGATTCATCGAAATTGCCGGGCGCAGGGTCGAGAAGCCCGATCCGAGGAAGATGTTGCACCTGGGCCTTGTCTACTTGCCGCAGGATCGGCGGGGCGAGGCGCTCGCCCTCTCTCGGACGATCGAAGAGAATGTTTCGCTCGAGGCCCTCGGCGAGCGGCGGTACAGCCCCTTCGGTCTGGTCAATCATGCGGCGGTCCACGAGGCCGTCGGCGCGATCACGGAGCGCCTAGACGTCCGGCCGCGCAACATTCACCAGCCGGTCGTGAGTCTCTCGGGTGGGAACCAGCAAAAGGTCGTGCTCGGCCGAGCGCTCACACGACCGCGCTCGGTCTACGTGTTCGACGAACCAACGGCGGGTGTCGATGTCGGTGCGCGGCAAGCCATCTACCATCATATGCACGAGATCTGCAAGGCCGGCGCCGGCATTCTCTTCTCCTCGTCAGATCTGGAAGAGATCGTGCACCTCTCGTCTCGAGTCTACGTCATGCACGAAGGCCGAATCCAGACCGAGCTGCACGGCGATGAGATCAACGAGGAAGCGGTGGTAAGCTACTCATTTGGCCGGGACTCGGCGAACAGGGGAATGCTCCGTGCAAGCAACTGACTCGAGAAACAATCCCGTCGTGCAACTCGGGGACGGCCTTCGGAATATCTTCGCAAAGACCGGCGCGCTGCCGTTCTTGCTCGTGATCCTGGTCGTCGTCTTCCAGTTGGCGAACAGCCGCTTTCTGGGACGACAGAACATGGTGGACATGCTTCACGAGGGCGTGTTCCTGGCCTTGGCATCGCTTGGTCAGATGTTCATCCTCGTATCGGGGGGCTTCGACCTCTCGATCGGCTCGAACATCGCCCTTACGAGCATTTCCAGTGCGTCGGTGATGGCCGCAGTCTATGGCGCTCACCCGGGAGCCGCTGGCCTTGCGATCGCTGCGGGCGCAGCAACAGCCGTCGTTGTGGGATTGGTCGTCGGCCTGGTCAACGGTGTGGGCGTCGCCGTGCTCGGCGTCAACCCATTCATCGTTACCCTCGCGACAGCTAGTGCTTTCCAAGGCATCACCTTGTTGATCAGTCAAGGCCAAGAGGTCGGAGGACTGCCCAATGCCTTCATCATGGGCGTTGGCTCCGGTTCGTGGCTCGGCCTCCCGATCGCCGGTTGGGTCACGCTGCCCCTCGTCCTCGGGCTCTACGTGCTCCTGGCGTGGTCGCGGTACGGAAGGTACATCTTCGCCATCGGCTCAAATGCGGCCGCGGCGCGTGTGGCTGGGGTTCGCGTCGGCCTGCAGGTCCTGGCGACCTATGTGATCTGCGCTGTTGCAACTGCCATAGCCGGGTTCCTCCTCACGGCCCGCGTCTCGGCCGGCGAGCCGTTGCTGGGCGCTGAGTATACCCTGCAGAGCATAACGGCTGCCGTCATCGGGGGGGCATCCCTCCGCGGCGGACAGGGCAGCATCGGCGGCACGCTCCTCGGCGTTGTATTCGTGATCTTTCTCGCCGACGGCATGGACCTCATGCGCCTCGGCTCCAACCACGAGATGATCGCGTTGGGGCTCGCGCTCATCTTCGCCGTCGTCGCGGACAGACAACGCGCCAAGGCCGTCGCCGCGGGATACCAGAAGCGCCTGATTTCTCAGTCCGATCCTGCGACGGAGGGCTAACGTGGAAGAAGCATCCCAAGCCTGCGTCATCGAGCGACGTCCGGCCGCCGGAGGCAAGCCAAGCGTCACCTACCGTTACGCCGGTGACCGCTATCTTCTCGCCGAGTATGGCGAGATGGACTTCGACCTCACGCTGAACTTCATTGTTCAGGCTGTGGACGGCGCGCTTCAACGAACCCCGTTCGAAGGCCTCATCGAGGCGGCACCCGGCTTCCGATCCATTCTCGTATCCTATGAGCCGCGCTTGTGCCGGCTTCCCGACCTCATCGAGCACCTCGACCGCATCTACGACGGCATCCCGGACGAGAAGTCCCTCGTGATCCCAAGCCGGCGCATTTACCTGCCGATCGCGTTCGACGACAGCCAGACGCGAGAGGCGGTCACGCGGTACGCGCAGCTGATTCGGGCCGATGCTCCAAACGTCGAGGGGGGGACGAACGTCGACTACACGGTGCGGTACAACGGCTTCTCCGACCGCGAGGAGCTCTATGCCGCAGTGCTCGGTGCGGAGCTCTGGACCGCATTCATCGGGTTCTTCCCGGGATTGCCCTTCATGTTTCCGCTCGATCCGCTGCGCTTCATCTTCGTCCCGAAGTACAATCCCACGCGCACATGGACGCCTGAGGGCGCCGTGGGCATCGGAGGCCCATGCTACTCCATCTACCCGGTCGAATCTCCCGGAGGTTACCAGCTCATCGGGCGGACCCTCCCGATCTACGACCTACGGCAGCGAAACAGCGCCTTCAAGTCGGATCCCATCTTGGTGCGACCAGCCGACCGCATCGTCTTTCATCGAGTCTCGGAGCAGGAGTTGCTCGACGGATTTGCAGACGTGCACGCGGACCGCTACCAGTATCACATCGAGGACGCGCCGTTCGACGTGAGTGCCTATCTGGCCTATTTGGAGCGCATTCGTCCCGAGGCCGAGGCGTGGCGGCACGCGCGTGAGGAAGCGGCACAGCGGACGCCAGTGGCCTAGTTTGGCGCATGACGAGCGAGGAATCATGACCATGAGCAGCGCGCGGGATCGCAGTCTGGAGATTCTCGAGGCTGGGATCCATTCAACGGTGCAGGACTTCCCGGGACGTCGCGGATATCAAGCGCGGGGATTCTTCCCTGCGGGCCCCATGGACGCATTCGCACTTCGCGCAGCGAATCTCTTGGTCGCAAACGACGAAGGCGCAGCGGGCATTGAGATCACGCTTGGAAAGTTCGCCGTACGCTTCACCTGCGAGACCACGGCCGCGTTGACCGGGGCTGCCGTCGACGCTACGCTCAACGGTGAGCCGCTCAGCTTGTGGGAGACAGTTCACGTCGCTGCGGGTGACGAGCTGCGCATCGGGATGGCGAAGGGGCCGGGCTTCCGCGTCTACCTGGCGGTCGCGGGCGGCGTCGACGTGCCGCTGGTCCTGGGATCCCGCGCGACATACACGATGGGGGCGCTCGGCGGTCTCGACGGGCGCCCCTTGAAGAAGGGGGACCACCTCTCCCTGCTTCCCTCGACGAAGGCGCCTCGGCGGTACCGATTCGAAGCCGACGCCGTTCCCCACTACAGCCGCGAGTGGGAAATCGAGGTGATGCGCGGACCACAGGCAGATCCGGATTTTCTGACGCCGGAGGACCTCTCCACGTTCTTCGCATCTCCTTGGAGCGTCGGTCATAACTCTAATCGTGTCGGCGTGCGCCTCGGGACAACGCATTTCACTTGGGCGCGCAAGACGGGTGGCGTCGCCGGAGGACACCCGTCCAACATCCTCGATAACGGGTATCCGCTTGGCGGAATCAACTTGAACGGCGATACGCCGGTCATCCTTGGTCCCGACGGACCGACCGCCGGGGGATTCGTGGTCATCGCCACCGTCGTCAGCGGCGCGCTTTGGAAACTCGGTCAACTACGGCCCGGTAGTGACGCGATCCGATTCAAGGAGGTTGACTACGCTACAGCAGCCTCTTTGGCGCGAGATCTCGAGGCAAGGCTTTCCGGCGAGCACCTGGTGGAGATATAGACCATGATCAAGATGGATATTAACGTCGACATGGGCGAGGGCTTTGGGCGGTGGACGCTAGGCGACGATGAGGCGCTCATGCCCTACATTTCCTCGGCGAACATCGCCTGCGGGTTTCATGCGGGTGACCCGAGAATCATGCGGCGGACCGTTAGCGCAGCGGTGCGCCACGGGCTCGACATCGGCGCGCACGTCGCACTTCCGGATCTCCTTGGGTTCGGTCGCCGCCGAATGGCGCTCTCTCCGGAAGAGGTGCGCGACTACTGTACCTATCAGATTGGGGCGCTCTGGGCGTTCGTGAAGAGCGAAGGTGGGACGCTGTCGTACGTCAAGCCCCACGGCTCGCTCTATGCGATGATCAACGAGGATCCGGCGATGGCGTCCGCTCTCGCCGAAGGTCTCGCGGGCATCGATCCCGACCTCATCCTTCTGCTGCTCAACCGAAATACCGAAGCTGTGGTCGCGCGCCACGGCATCCGCCTCATCGCCGAGGGATTCGTCGATCTGGACTACGATGCCAAAGGCAACCTCATCATCGAGCGAGTGAAGACCGCGCGGGATCCGGTTGACGTCGCGACGCGCGCGTTGCGGATCGCAACGGAGCACAAGATACGAACGATCGAAGGGACCGATCTGAGCGTGGACACGCCGACCATCTGCATTCATGGCGATGCTCCAAACGCACTCGATGTCGTAAGCGCGACACGCCGCCGCTTCGACGAAGCGGGCATTTCGCTCATGCCTATTCGCCGTATTCTCGCATCGCGCTCGCCGGAGCAGCCCGTGGCATGAGGCACGCCGGCAATGCGACCGTGGCCGGTCACGAGAACGCCCTGACGTTCCTCACATCGGTGCCCCCTGGCATGCTCATCGGCGGGAGCTGGGTCGCTGCGACGTCCGGCACCACGATGGCCGTCGAAGACCCGGCGACGGGAGAGGTCATCGCCTCGGTACCCGATGCCTCCCCACGGGATGCGGCCGAGGCCGCTCGTCACGTCGTCGAAGCTCAGCGAACCTGGAGCTCCACGTCTCCCGAAGAACGCAGTGAGATCCTGCGGCGGGCGTTCGAGCGGATGACGGAAAGGGCGGAGGAACTCGCGTGCCTCGTCACGCTCGAGAACGGAAAGCCGCTGGCTGAAGCGCGCGCGGAAGTCGCCTACGCCGCCGAGTTCTTTCGCTGGTTCAGCCATCAGGCCGTCGCACCCGGCGGAGACTTTGGACGACCGCCGAGCGGCTCGGGGCGTATTCTGGTCATGCGACAGCCCGTCGGTCCGGCGCTGCTCATCACGCCCTGGAACTTCCCGCTCGCGATGCTGACCCGCAAGATCGGCCCGGCCATCGCCGCAGGCTGCACGATGATCGTCAAGCCGGCACCCGAGACGCCGCTGAGCGCCCTCGTGCTCGGTTCCCTGCTGATCTCGGTCGGTCTCCCGGCCGAGACCCTCAGCATCATCACGACCTCTCACGCGGACACGGTGGTCGAAGCGATCCTCAAGGAGCCCGGAATCCGTAAGATCAGCTTCACCGGCTCGACGGAGGTTGGACGCCTCCTCCTCCATCGTGCCGCGGATCGAGTGCTGCGGACGTCAATGGAGCTCGGCGGGAACGCGCCGTTTATCGTCTTTTCCGATGCAGACCTGGAACTCGCTGTTGAAGGGGCGATGGTCGCGAAGATGCGCAACGGCGGGGAGTCCTGCATCGCAGCGAATCGCATGTACGTCCAGAGGTCCGTCGCTGCGGAATTCTCCAGTCGTCTTGCGGATCGGATGCGGCGGCTGCGCGTGGGTCATGGGCTCGACGCCGACGTCGAGGTTGGGCCGCTCATCAATGCCGAAGGCAAGGCCAAAGTGGAAGCTCTCGTCGACGATATGCTGCATCGCGGAGGGTCTTTGCTAGTGGGAGGTACACGCATGACCGGCAAAGGATACTTCTTCGCACCAACGGTCATCACGGACGTCCCCCCGCAGAGTCGCGTACTCCATGAAGAGATCTTCGGGCCGGTCGCGCCTATCATCAGCTTCGACGATGAGGCCGAGGCGATCGCGTTGGCGAACGCTACGCCTTTCGGCCTCGCCGCATATGCCTTCACGCGAGACCTCGGACGCGCGATGCGCGTTTCAGAATCGCTCGAGGCCGGGATGGTCGGCATCAATACCGGCCTCATCTCGACGCCCGCCGCACCCTTCGGAGGGAGCAAGCAGAGCGGCTTGGGCCGCGAAGGCGGAGACCAAGGGATGTCCGAGTACCTCGAGACCAAATACGTTCGCGTCAACTGGTAATAGGAGAAAGCCGCATGTCGCGCATCTTGTCCATGGCCCAAGCCCGGTGGCGACCCGACACGACCGCCCTCGTAATCAGCGGCTCACTCGTGATGGCGCTCTCCGCCCATATCGCGGTGCGCGTGCCCTTCAGCCCTGTGCCGATCACCGGTCAGACTCTTGCCCTTCCCTTGATCGTCGCCGTTCTCGGCAGGAACCGCGCGGTCATGGCGATCTTCCTGTACCTCGCAGAAGGAGCTAGCGGATTGCCCGTCTTTGCCCCTGGCGGCATCGGTCCGTTCACGCTGATCGGCCCTACCGCCGGTTACCTCTGGGGCTTTCTCGGCGCGGCGTGGCTCCTTGGCACGCTCTTTGAGCTCGGGCTCGTCGAGAACGTTCTGGGGCGCCTGCTCTCCATCGCGCTCTCAGACGCCGTGGTCTTCGCATTAGGTGCCGTATGGCTCGCGCACTTCGTGGGCATCGACCGCGCATTCGCGCTAGGTGTCACGCCATTTTTGGTTGGCGATGCGCTCAAGGTCGGGATCGCGACGCTCACGGCGCCGGCGGCTTTCCGCGTTACGGCGATTTTCCCGCGCCACTAGCGTCCTGGCCCTCACGCGCAAAGTCGTTGATGGCAGCTGCGAGCAGGGCGAGCTTCCTCCCCTTCTGCCCCTGCGTCCAGTCGCTCGAGTGCGGCGTCATGATGACGTTGTCGAGCGTCTGGAAGGGGCAGTGCGCTGGAAGCATCGGCTCGGAGGCAAGATCCGGTGGGTACTGATACCACACGTCGAGTGCAGCACCCGCGATGCGATGATCCCGCAGCGCCGCGAAGAGATCGCGCTCGACGCAGATCGCGCCGCGGGATACGTTGACGAGATGGGCCGTGGGCTTCATAAGCTCAAGCCTCCTGGCATCGATCAGTCCTCGCGTCAACGAGGAGAGCTCGCAGCAGATCACGACTGCATCTGCAGATGCCACGAGCGCGTCGATGTCGGAAGGATTGGCGATGCTGCCGAGTGCGGCAATACCCTCGGACTCGGCGTCGAGGCGCTCAGGGTGCATCGTCACGGTGCGTGCACGCACAGAGAAGCCGTGCAGCCGTTTTAGCACTTCGCGGCCGATCCGTCCGAAGCCAATGAAACCCACCGTCGACCCATAGAGCTCGCCAACCCAGGCGTCAGGGCGGTTGTTGCTAAACAGCCAATTGCCGGCACGAAGACCACGATCCGCAATCAGGAACTGCTGTCGCAATGCGATCAGTCCGCCTACGACGTACTCCGCGATCGGAATCTCATGCCCTCCGCCGTTGACCACTCGGGCGCCAGCTGGGAGCAGGCTACGATTGATGCGATCTGTGCCGGCATTCGGGCATACCAATAGCCGCAACGCCGGGGTCGCGCCCGCGAGAGTCTCATCGTATGACTTCGACACAACAACGTCAGCGTCTTTAAGCTCCGGATCCTGCCTTGCCGACGCTTCTGAGTCCATCGGCACATAGACAATGTCGTCATGGAGAAGGGCCCCGAGTTCATCGCCCCAGAGCGGCTCGAGATTCACGACTTTCACAGCATCACGCTATCGCTTCGCACGACTGCACAATCGCGGATTTTGCCTTACGTAACCGTCGCTCCTCTCGTGCGTCTCGCCAACGTTCGTTCCGCACCCGCGCGATTGCAGGTCAGCTCAGCGCTCCAAGACGGATCGCTGACGAGCCCCGGCCACTTGAAATCCGGCCACTCATGGCCACGCGAAACGCGGCCAATCAGGGCGGGGCAGTCACAGGAGATTCTACTTGAGTAGAGCTACGATAGGGCATGTGGTCGAATGTTGCGTCCTAGCAATCGTGTCGCTCGGCGCGGTGACGGCCGTGGACGCCGTGACCAGCGCGGTGCTCTGGTCCATGTTGGCGAGTGCGTGGAAAGGCAGCGGATCGGTGAGAACAGAGCCGCGGAGCTCCGCCCGGGTGCGACGCCGGCACGGCGGCCGCGTTCTCGTTGACTTCGGGCTCGCCGCTGTGGGCGTTGGAGACGGCGCATCCAGGTCACGTACATGGAGTCCGTCATCGCCTTGGCTGGCTCTGCCGGGGCCTTCAGCTGCGAGGCCGGCGAGCTCGGCTTCTTCACGGGCAAGGACGGCATTCTCTACGCGATCGATCTCGCCAATGGCGGCAGTATCCGCTGGGCTTCGTCCCGGGCTACGGCAGCATCGCGACGCCCGCCACCGACAGGTCGAACGTCGTCACGCAAAGCGGCGCTTTGAGCGATCCCACGCAGAACGCCGTTCCCGGGAGCAAGCTCTACGACGTGGGTGTCGACGGAGCCCTGCGCTCTCCAGGTCCGCAGCCTCCAGAGCGGCGCGCTCCTCTGGTCCTACGACACCGGGAGTCCCGTCTACGCCTCGCCGGCGGCGGCTAGGTATTGGCG
>Ga0307372_10010082_pt1 | contig 12876 bp, 9 predicted proteins | sample OX1MG_FD_202533 | JGI IMG/M metagenome (GOLD analysis project Ga0307372, IMG submission 202533) | Soil microbial communities from Risofladan, Vaasa, Finland - OX-1 | ecosystem: Environmental > Terrestrial > Soil > Coastal area > Acid sulfate soil | place: Finland: Risofladan, Vaasa | collected...
GCTGCGGGGCAGCAGTCGACGATGCAGGGTTTCGTGGTCAGCTACGCCGATAAACACCCTGACCGTGGCGCCGAATTTATGGAATGCTACACCCCCGACCAGCTACCGGCGTTCAGCGCGCTTGCCCATAATTTTGCGATATCGGGCGCGTGGTATGCGTCAGTGTCAACGCAGACATGGCCGAACCGCGCTTTCTTTCACACCGGCACGTCGATGGGCCAGGTCGACGACTACCCGTACGATCCATTTGCCTACGACGCGCCGACCATCTTCAACGTCCTACAATCTCAAAAGATCAGCTGGGCCGTTTACAACGATTCGCACATTACTTCCAGCACGCGGCTGGAGTCTCCACCGCTCTGGGACTTGCTGCTGGAGCCGCACTTTCAGAACCTCGAAGCATTCGAAAAGGACGCGCGCGCCGGCAATCTTCCTGCGTATTCGTTTCTCGAGCCTGATTTTCTGGTCGAGCCTAACGACGCTCATCCGCCGCACGACATGCTTTTGGCCGACCGCCTCATTTGGCGCGTGTGGCAGGCGGTCAGCAGCGGAGCGAATTGGGAGGGCACACTTCTGCTGATCACATATGACGAGCATGGCGGTTGCGTCGATCATCAACCGCCGCCCTATGGCGCCGCTCCGCCCGACGATTGCCGCGGCCCAAACGGATTCGCCTTTGACCGCTTCGGCGTGCGCGTGCCGATGATTGCCGTGTCGCCGTGGATCGAAGAGGGGACGGTCTTCGCTCGCCGACGGACACGCCATACGATCACACGTCGGTCCTGGCCACTTTGCGTGATTGGCTGGACATCCCGAGCGACGCGATGCTGAAGAGCCGTCGCATCGAAGCGGCGCCAACCCTTGGGCACCTCTTGACGCGTACAGAACCTAGAAAAGAAGTTCCCGCGATTTCTTACCCCACCGGAAAACCGACAAAGCACCACATGGGGCTAGCGCCAAACGACTTACAGAAAGGCTTGATGGTCTCCTTCGCGCACCGCATCGGCCTGCGCGGCGGCATAAAGCTCTTGTCGAACGTTCACCATCGCCAGCACATCGCCGATTTCTTCGAAGAATATCGCGACCGGCGCGTGCGCAAAAATGACTGACGCCCCGCGGCCATCTCCAAAACGCTAGGCCTTTACGCCGGCCATGCGAAGGATCGCCATCATCGGACACCAGTTGGTGAAGGCCGACTGAAACAAATTCAGACCGACAAATGCCGTGAACAAAAACCAATATGGGCTCACCCAATACCCTAGCGCAACAGATAGAACTACAAAAGCGCCGGCAACCAATCGCAGATAACGTTCAACGTTCATTGCACAACCTCCTCCTCAATCGACCTCGGTAATCGTCATTTCTTGCCCTGGCGACAGAGACTTAGCGGTACCTCGCTCGCTCAGGTAGTAGAGAACCGGCACCGTCATTCGCGACAGCACCGTCGAGGCGACTTCCCCTGCCATCAGCGAAATGGCAAGTCCTTGAAAGATCGGATCGAACAGAATGACGCTGGCGCCCACGACAACCGCCGCTGCTGTCAGTAGCATGGGACGGAAACGCACCGCTCCCGCATCGACCACCGCCTCTTCGAGCGACATGCCGTGCTCGCGACGAAGCTCGATAAAATCGACAAGGATGATCGAATTGCGAACGATGATCCCAGCGCCGGCAATGAAGCCGATCATCGAAGTCGCCGTGAAAAACGCCCCCATCAGCGCGTGCGCGGGCAAAATACCAACCAGCGTCAGCGGAATCGGCGCCATGATTACGAGCGGCGTCTTAAAAGACTTGAACCAACCGACCACCAGCACATAGATCAACGCCAGCGCGGCAGCAAATGCCAATCCTAGATCGCGAAACACCTCGACCGTGATGTGCCATTCGCCATCCCACTTCATCGAATAACGATTCGTGCTCGCTGGCAAGCTTGTCCCGAAGTACTGCTTCACGTGATAGCCGTCGGGCAGTTGGATCTTGTCGATTGCGTCCCGCATTTTCAGGATCGCGTAGACCGGACTTTCGATCTGCCCCGCTACGTCGCCGGTCACGTAGACGACGGGGAGCAGATTCTTGTGGTAGATGCTCTGGTCGATCGTCGTTTCGCGTACGTTGGTAACTTCGCGAAGGGAGATTTGTCCGCCAGAAGCGGTGGGCAGCTTTAGATCTTCGAGATCCTCGATACCAGACCGCTCCGCGCGCGACAAACGCACTTCGATCGGAATGTCTTCGCGCGATGCAGGATCGTGCAACAGGCCCGCCGATGCACCGCCCAATCCGATCTGGACCGTTCGGGTTACCTCCGCCGCGGAGACTCCTTGCAGCGCGGCTTTATCGAGATCAACCTTCATGTCGTACTTCTTCTGTGGGTCCTCGACTAACCAGTCGACATCAACCACGCCGGCGGTTTGCTGGAAGATGGTTTTGATCTTCGCGGCCAACTCCGTCTGCCCCTTGTAATTTGGGCCGTACACTTCGGCGACGAGAGTCTCTAGGACGGGCGGGCCCGGCGGAACCTCGGCAAGCTTGATTCGCGCGCCGAACGGCGCGGCAATTTTATCCAGCTCCGGCCGAAGCCTCCGCGCGATATCGTGGCTTTGAGCCTTGCGATCGTGACGCGAGAGCAGATTCACCTGAATGTCGGCCTGGTTTGGCTGGTCGCGCAGAAAATAGTGGCGGACGAGGCCGTTAAAGTTGTACGGCCCCGACGTTCCCGCATAAATCTCGTAATTGGTCACTTCCGGTTGCTGCCCCAGGTAGCTGCCGAGTGCCTGCGCGACGCGAGTCGTCTGCTCCAGTGGCGTGCCGTCCGGCATGTCGATGATCACCTGAAACTCGCTCTTGTTGTCGAACGGCAGCATCTTCACCTGCACCCACTTGAGCGGGATGAACGCAATCGCGCCGGCGAGCAACACGACAATGACTCCAAAAAACATCCATCGCCTCGATGCTTTCTGGATGAGCGGATTCATGAAGCGGCGATATAGACGCGTGGTCCGGTCTTCGGCCTCATGCCTCGCCTCCGGCCGTCCGGAATAGTGGCGCAAAAGCCGTATCGCGGCCCACGGTGAAACGATAAACGCGACCAACAGCGAAAACATCATCGCCGACGACGCGCCGACTGGGATCGGCCGCATGTACGGCCCCATCAGCCCGCGCACGAACGCCATCGGCAGAATCGCCGCGATCACCGCGAAGGTCGCGAGGATCGTTGGATTGCCCACTTCGTCGACCGCCTCCACTGCAACGTCCGCGAGCGGCCGCCCGTGACTGCCCGGTAACCGAAAATGGCGGACGATGTTTTCCACTACAACGATGGCGTCGTCGACCAGAATTCCGATTGAGAAAATGAGCGCGAAAAGCGTGACGCGATTGAGCGTGTACCCGTAGAGGTAGAAGATCGCCAGAGTCAGCGCCAGCGTGACGGGAATCGCCAGCAGCACCACGCCCGACTCGCGCCAGCCCAGCGCCACCGCGATCAGCAGCGTCACCGAAACCGTCGCAATCAAAAGATGTTCGAGCAGCTCGTTCGATTTGTCGTTCGCCGACTCTCCATAATTTCTCGTTACGGTGACATTCAAGTCCGTCGGCAGCATGTTCCCGCGCAGAGCATCGACTTTTCTGAGCACGCCCTCGGCAATCAGCGTCGCGTTTGCTCCCTTCCGTTTTGCAACCGCGATCGTCACCGCCGGATATTCTGGATTTGCCGCCCTGCCCGATGCCCCCTTCGCCCGCGAAAACAGCACGTAGTCGTCCGGCTCCGCGGGGCCGTCCTCGATCTTTTCGGCCACGTCGCGCAGGTATACCGGCCTCCCGGAATGAACTCCCACTACTACTTGCTGCAGTTGGCTCGCGCGCGTGAAAAAGTTGCCTACTTCGACCTGAAACTCCTGGTTGTCGCGCGCGAAATCGCCCGCCAGGGCACGCGTATTCGCCCCGCCGAGTTGCGAAACAACTGCGCTCGGTGTAAGGCCGTAGGCCGCGAGCCGCTCGGTATTTAGCACCACGCGTACTTCGCGTGGCTGGCCGCCGATGATCGTGGTCTCCGAGACGCCGTTCAGCTGTTTCACCGAAGCCTCGAGCTCGGCAGCGATCAGACGCAGTCGATACCCGTCGTAATTCTTGCCCCACAGAGTCAGCGCGAGAATCGGCACGTCATCAATCGACCGCACCTTGATGATCGGCTGCGACACGCCCTGCGGAATTCTGTCGAAATTTGAATACAGCTTGTTGTAGGTCTTGACGATCGCATCTTCTTCGTTCGTCCCCACGTAAAATCGGACCGTGACCATGCTCAGCCCGGGATGGCTCACCGAGTAGACGTACTCGACTCCCGGAATCTCCCGCAGCAGTTTCTCCATAGGGACGCTTGCGCGTTCCGCCACTTCCGCAGCCGATGCTCCCGGCATCTTCACGAACACGTCCAGCATCGGAACGGCGATCTGTGGCTCTTCCTCGCGCGGTGTTTCGCGAATGCTGAAGGCGCCAAGAAGAAGAGCCGCCACGATCAGCAGGGGAGTAAGCTTCGATTGGATGAAGACGTGCGCGATGCGCCCCGCAAGCCTCAAGGTGTGCACCACAGTATCCGGTTTTGCGGGAGTATCGCTCATGGCTGCATCGCGATTCGTTTCCCGCCGAATTCGCGCTCTCCCGGAGTGGCGACGATCGTTTCTCCGTCTTTCAGCCCTGAAAGAACCTCAATCCGATCTCCCGCCTTCGCCCCCAGCGTCACGTAGCGCAGCTCGGCCACCCGGTCCGGGTTGATTACGTACACGCCTTCGAGTTGCCCGCGCTGCACAATCGCCGAGAGCGGAATTAACAACGCCTGCCTCTTGTCTCGCGCGAAGCGGGCTCGCCCAAAGAGCCCGGAGCGCAGGTGTGCGTCCGTGGGAAGGGCGATCTTCACCAGAAAACTATGGCTCGCGGTATCGGCCGTCGGCACGATCTGCGCAACATTGCCCGCCATTGGCGCACTTCCGAGCGAGTCAATCGTTACCGGCGCAGCCTCACCGATCTGCACCAGGTGAATGTCTCTCTCGTCCACCGTCGCTTCGAGCCGGTAGTTGCGCGTCTCCTCGATCGTAAAGAGCGTCATTCCCGGCGCGGCAAGCGTGCCCGCGTCCGCCATCTTCGCAGTTACGACTCCAGAAAACGGCGCGTGAATGTGCGTGTAGCCGAGCGATGTGCGAGCCTGAGCCAGCGCCGCGCTCGCCTCTGCCGTGCCGGCCTCAGCCATGTCGCGCCGCGCCTCGGCTGATTGGTATCGTGCCTTGACCTCGTCGAATTCCTGCGGGCTCACCGATTTTTTGTCGTAGAGCTGCTGGTAGCGCTTCAGAGTGGTGCCAGCCAGCGCGAAATCCGAATCCGCCGCCGTAACTTCCTTTTCCGCTGCCGCAAGCGCCGCCGTCGCCTGATTCTCCGCCGCGCGCGGCTGCGCGTCGTCGATCACCGCCAACACTTGCCCCACCTGCACGCGATCGCCTTCGTGTGCTCGGACTTCGACGATGTTGCCCGTCATCTGGCTCGACACCTGCGCGGTCCGCGCCGCGCGCACGGTTCCGACAACTTCGAGCCAATCAGGAACGGTTGTTTCGTGCGCGACGATTACCGAGATGCCTCTAATGGTTTCGGGCGGCTTGTTCGGCTCAGGCTGTTTGCTCCCGCAGCCCGCGAACGCCGCGCTTACAGAGACGACCGCGAACGAAAGGAACGTGATTATGTCTTGTTTGCGCCTCATGGAGTCACCACCGGAGACTGAGGGCTTAGAGTCCCACTCGCCAGTTCGATATTCGCGTATCCAACCTGATAGGCAAAAACCGCCTGCCAGTAGTCGGTTTGACTGCGGCGGGCTGCCTCTTCGGCAGCAAGTAGGTCCGTGATCGTCAAAAGGCCGGAGTCGTAACGGTCCTGGTTGATGCGGAGGCCTTCTTGAGCTTCGGCGATCGTCGCGCGCGCCACGTCGATTTGCTGTCGTGCCGCATCAAGATCGTAGTAGGCGCGCCGGACCTGGAGACGAATCGCATCCGTGGCCGTTTCCTTCAGCGCGGCCATTTTTTCCTCGACGGCCTTTTCACGCGAAAGCTCGGCTCGCTTTGCTCCACCTTGAAACAAATCCACTTGAAGTTCGACTCCCGCAACCCAGTTGTTGCCGCCGCCCCCGGCGAACATGGTCGGGTTATCTGCTTCCCAATCTCCGTACGCGTTGACGCGTGGACCGAATGCCGACTTGGCCATCGACACACTCTGCTTCTGCGCTTCCTCTTCCGAGCGGATCCGATTAAGGTCAGGGCGTTTTTTGAGGGCTTCTTTTTCTAGATCGTCGAGCGACAGAACGGGCAAACTTTTTTCCTCAAGAGGCTCGGCAGGAGTAAATTCGTCCTCAGCCGGGACGCCCATCGCCGTGCTGAGCTGCGCGCGCGCTAGTGCGAGGTCATCTTGCGCGCGAATCTGTTCCTGTTTGCGCGTCGCCAGGCGCACTTGGGCGCTCAGGTAATCGGACTGCACGACGACGCCGCTTTCGTAGCGGTTCTTCGCGAGATCGAGAATCGCTTGCGAGGTCTTAAGGCTCTGCTCCGCCACGTCGAGCTGTTTTTCCGCGAGCAGCACTCCGTAGTATGCGTCGATTGCCTGAAAAACGATCTCCTGATCGGCGCGTTCCAGTTGTTGTGAGGCGGCATCCTTTATGCGGTCCGCGCGCGTCACGCCGTGCCAGCTACCAAGTGAGTCGAAGAGCGTCCACGTGCCTCCGAATCGCGTCCCGAAGTTGCCGTACGGCGTCGGCGTGTTCAGCACGTTCAGCGCAAAATCTGCCGTAGTGAAGCGTTGTTGCCGCAGCTTGCTGCCGAAGACGTACACGGGATCACTTCCGCGCTCGGCTGTCTCAGAAAAAGTGATGTGCGGCAAAAGAAAAGAACGCGCTGTAGCGACGTCCGCTGCAGCGGCTTTCGTATCGGCAAGCGCCGCTTTGCGTTGCGGGTTCTTTTCGAGCGCGATATTCACTGCCTGCTGAAGCGTGAGCGGGGAGGGCGCGGCCGCATACTGCGAAAGCGCTAAGCGCGGTAGGCACAAGATCAAAACCAGCACACCTGCGTAGCGCGACAATCGTCGCCAGATCCTTTCGAACTCCATCGCGGAGATACCTTTCATCCTAGGTGCGTTCACTTTCTGTATCGTCCGCTGTATTCAATCGATAGGCTGTGACGTATGTCACGTTTCGGCACCGCCCAGAATCACGCACCGCTGGATGGATAGTTGCAAACGGCACAGTGCCAAAATCGAGAACGCCCGCGAGTCTCGCCGCCGTCCCGCGGGCGCGCACTAATCACTCGTTCGTGATAAAGGGAAGCTCGTTACATGGAGGACAGCGGCGACGTAAGCGCACGCGTCCGGCTCGATGACGATCTCTCCGAACGTGTCAACTGGCGAGAGTGGCTGGAGTGGTGCCGAGGGGCAGAGTTGAACTGCCTACGCCGGCCTTTTCAGGGCCGCGCTCTACCGGTGAGCTACCTCGGCACGGTGAGTTGATTTTACGGAAAAGCTGGCGAAGTGGGAAGAGCAAACCGTGGGCGATGCTTCGCTCCTCGAATTTAGGTAAGCAATTTTAGCTTCTGCCTGAACGAGAGATCCTTCGTCGCGGTGCTCCTGAGGATGAGCATGCTTGTCGCATGCTCAATTCACCGAGTCGTCGAATTCGCGCATCCAGTCTTTCGTTTTCAGCACTTCGCGGGGCTTCGATCCATCGGGCGGGCCGACGATGCCGTCTTTTTCCATGATATCGATCAGGCGCGCGGCGCGGCCGTAGCCGACGCGCAGGCGCCGCTGCAACGTGGACGTTGACGCGCGGCCCATTTCGCAGACCACGCGGACGGCGTCCTGATACAGCTCGTCGTCCACTTCATCTTCGCCCTCGCCGCCTTCGCCGGTCGATCCACCCATGCCGTTTTCATCCTTGGGCGGTTTGAGCAGCTCTTCGTTGTAGATGGCCTTGGCCTGATCGCGCCAGAAGCCGCAAACGTCATCGACTTCCTTTTCGCCGACGTACGGCCCGTGCAGGCGGTGCAGCCGCGAAGAGCCCGCCGGCAAGTAGAGCATGTCGCCCTTGCCGAGCAGCGATTCCGAGCCGTTGCTATCGAGAATGGTTCGCGAATCCACCTTGCTGGCCACGCGGAAGGAAATGCGCGCCGGGAAGTTGGCTTTGATGAGGCCGGTGATTACGTCGACGGATGGCCGCTGGGTCGCCAGAATCAGGTGGATGCCGACGGCGCGCGCCATCTGCGCCAGGCGCGTGATGGATTCTTCCACGCCGTTGGTATCGACCATCATCAGGTCGGCCAACTCGTCGATGACGATCACGATGTAGGGAAGCGGCTTGTGCTCCTCGCCTTCGGAATTTTCAAACAGCGAAAGCGATTGGCCCTTCTCGAAGGTGTGGTTGTACTGCTCGATGTTGCGCACTCCGCGCTGCGCCAACACTTTCAGGCGGCGTTCCATTTCGCGCGTGGCGTTGCGCAGGACGTTCGCGGCGACCTTGGCGTCCGTGACCACTGGAGTGTAAAGATGCGGAATATCGGCATATAGGCCAAGTTCCAGCCGCTTCGGGTCGATCAGCACGAGCTTCATGTCGTCGGGAGTAGATTTATACAGCAAGCCCATCAGCAGGGAATTGATGAACACGCTCTTGCCGGTGCCGGTGGCGCCGGCGATCAGCAAGTGCGGCATTTGATTCAAGTCCGCGGAGCGAATGCGGCCGATCAAATCCTTGCCCAGCGGGATCGAGAGCTTCGAAGGCGAATGCGAAAACTCCGGCGACTCGATCACGTCGCGCAGCGCGATTGTTTCGCGGCGCGCGTTGGGCACTTCGATTCCCACCGTCGATTTGCCGGGAATGCGCTCGATCAGCAGCGATTCGGCCTTCAGCGCCAGGCAAAGATCCTCGGCCAGGCTGGTGATACGAGTGTACTTAATTCCGGCCTCGGGCTTGAACTCAAACGTAGTGACCACCGGCCCGGGATTGATCTGCGTGATGTGCCCGCCGACGTCAAATTCGGCGCATTTCTGCTCGATGGCGCGGGCGCATTCCTTCAGCTCGCTCTCGTCCATCTTTTCGCTGCGTTCGGCGGCGCGCAGCAGGTTACTGGGAGGCAATTTAAAATTAGTTTTGCCGTGCGAGATTTTCGGCTCCGCGCTTTTCTTAGGCGGCGGAGGATCATCCTCGTCTCGAAATTTGATAATGGCAGGAATGCGCGAGGCGGGCTCCGGCTTGGTTTCTTTTTCTGCTTTTTCTTCTTCTTCGGCATCGGCAATTGCTTTGGTCGAAATCCTCTGCTGCGCTACTGGAGGACGTCCCGCAATCTTGATTTCCTCCACTTTCTTACGCAGCGCCGCGGATTCGCGCTCTTCGCGCCATTCCTGCACGCGCGCCATCCACTTACCGACGAAGCCATCGTCCGCCAGCGGCTTTTTCGCCCAGGTAGCCGCCGAACTCAGCGAAAACGCCGTGGTCAGATAGAGAGCGGCGAGCAAAGTAGTCGCGGAAATGATGTTGGCGCCGATTGGCTTGAACGCCGCCTGCAATCCGCCAGCGAGAATCGTCCCGAGCAGCCCTCCGGCTGGGAGCGCCCCGCGCACCGCCGGCACGTGAACCAGACTCAATTCCGCGGTTAGGAAAATGAAGAGCAGTCCAGAACCGACCAACTTCGACACGGGGCTGACAATCAGGTGGCTGCGAAACCACCGCATGGCCACCACGAACATTCCCACGGGAATCAAAAACGCGGCGTATCCCGCGAACTGAAACAGCAGATCGGAGATGTGCGCGCCTACCGGGCCGATCCAGTTGCGGACGGTGCCGGTGGCCAGAGCCGGCGCGGACACGTCGAAGGACGGATCGAGCGGCGAGAACGACAGCAGGCTCAGGGCCAGCAGAACTGCCAGGCTCAGGCCGACGAAGCCGATCATCTCGTTGAAGCGTTTGTTTGCAGTTGGCGTCAAAGCGCGCACGTATGTCTCCCGGTTGCGTCCCGATGGCCCCTCGCGATTCGGCCCGGTAAGGGGCGCTGGCACGAGGTGCCGGCGGAACGGAGAAAATGGGCAGGGGAAGGCCTCCACTGCTGCGAGGGTCGCGCGGGCGCTGTCGCGCGTGTCCCCCTCGGAGGAACGCCCACACTATAACAAACCGGCAGGTTGCGGGCGCAAGAAGATTTGCGGCGCGCTTCCTCAAGTTGCCAACTCGAAATGCGCGCGGAAGTATGCGCCGGGACGTTCCGGGTAGACGTATGGTCGATGGTTTGTTTTGTACGAGTTAGGCGCGTTTCTACTCGAGTGACCGTTCCGGGTAGAAATGCCCGGAGGGCCCTCGAAATGTGCGCCGAAAATTGCGAGAGAAGTTGCACCGGGAAGTTCCGCCCTTGGTGATGGCCGGAGTTTTGTTTTCTGTAAGTTACGTGTGTGCAAGGTCGATTGACCGTTCCGCCCTGCGCGACGCCGTGGCAACAAACAAAAGGCGAAGATTTCGCGCGGGTGAGGCGGCGCGAAAGGTAGCGCGCTCCCGCGCGTCGCTTTCGGCGCGGTTGAAACCGTGCTCGGACGAAAACAAGAGCTCTCAAACAGGCTCTGAAACTCCTCCCCCCTAAAATGCACGGTACGGATGCAGCGTGCGGCTTGTCGGCGGGGTCGCCTTCGGCGTGGCTCAGGACGAGAGAGCCACGGCGTTCCGTCCTGCTGCGGCTGCGGCCGAGGAAGTGCGTTGGCCGGTTTGCTTCGGCCGTCGCCTGCCCGAATTTTTCGTCTGCGCACATTGCCACAGATCGACGATAGCAAGGATGGGGGCGGTAAAAGCTACTGGTCGGAAGTACAGGTCGAGGAGGGGGCTAAAACTAGACTGCCGAGCTAGCAGCCCATCATATAATCGCGGCGACGCGGGCGGCTGAGACGATAAGCTTCCAGCGGGCGGTGAGAAGTAACCAAGTTGAGACGTTAAATGTCGACTGGCTCGATTGCCTTGGATCACCCGATCGATCAAAAGCTATTCGGTCTTGTCTGTCGTGCGATGGTCACGGCGTTGAACTACGTACGCGAAGCCGGGTCCGGGAAAACCCACGTCGGAGATCACGCGAATTGGCCCGAACTTCGTTATCACGATAATAGCGGACTGCCGTGGGTCGCCAACTATCCCGTTGGTCCGAAAAACTACGGTGACGCGATAAGCGGGACCTATTCTCTTTTATCTGCTCCGCTTGGCAATGAGCCAGCATTGGATTTCCGAAAAGAAGCTAATTTCGTCGAACTTGCGGCATATGCGAAGACGCATCCACGTGTACGAGAGTATCTCGGTTTAGGGCACGACATCGGCGACATTCGCTTGCTAAGTTTGGTCTCCGATATTCTGGACCGCTATGTTCACCGAAATGGCGCGATCGGTCTCGATCCTAAAGCGCTGTTGCCGATCTATCTACCGATCGAGATGTGTCTGTTTGATCGAGTTCTCCCAGTTACTGTGGTCGTTCCGATCCTGTTTTTAAAGTTCGAGTTTCCCAATCTGCGGATTAACGATTCCATGTCAATCGGGAAGTTATCTGAAGAGTTCCATCTGGCGCGAGGCTGGAGCGGAGCCTACGGTGATACTAGCAATTCTCTCGTAGAGAGCGCAGCTACGCACGGTTTGTTCATATCTGGGATAGAGATTGAGAACGAGAATTGGCTGAAGTTGGGTCAGCGGGAGATGGAGCCCACATCATACCCCATCGAGATAATTGACACGTTCTTCGCGGCTCTTCGGATCGCGACCGCTTATCCGACAGGCTACGCACAGATAGTTTCGGTGCCGGTGAACTGGGCCGACTCTTATGCAGCCGAGATAACGCCTGTCAGCGGCCCGCGGGTGGAGAAGTATCCGTTTTTTTTCAAGGAGGGATATTGGCAAGAGCCTGTTGCCAGCGTTACGCGAAGCGAAGCCGTCAAAGTGGCGGAAGTATTCGTAAGCCTACAACGCACTCTTGAAACCGCTGATGGTGGAAAAGTTCGAGTCGCATTGCATCGACTTAATCTCAGTGCCACGCGCGTGAGCGAGGAGGACGGAATCATAGATTGTGTGACGGCGATGGAGGCATTGCTATCGGATGGCACGCAGGAGATGACCTACAAAGTTGCGATGAGGCTTGGCGCTTTGTACAAGATTCTCGACAGTCGTCGTGCCACGCAGGCTTTTACGGAAGTAAAGAAAATTTATGCATATCGATCGAAGATCGTCCATGGCTCAGCGGATTTAGAAAAGGGCAGGGAGATCGGGCGGGGAGAGGGAAAGATCGCTACTATCGATGCTGCAATCGAGCATCTACGGAATGCGTTTTTTGTGCTCGTTGGAAATCCGGCGTTTCTCGACCCTAAAGAGATTGACAGATTTTTGCTCAGCGACATGGTGGACGCCCCGCTACCCGGCGCCGGCTGATCCCAAAACAGCGCAAAAGCTGAAGGGTGGATGGCCTTCGCTGCACGGCGCCGGCGGCCACGTTCTGCCGCCATGCTGCGAAAACAAGCGGAAGCAGGCGCGGTGTATCGCGCGCTCCGCAGACTGCCTTCGCGGCTCACTGGGAAAAATGGGCCCCCGTCACAGAACCTGTTAAGGATGCGACACCTGAAAAGTCAAAACCCGCCCCCATCACATAACCGGTAAAAAATGTGGACCCGGAAAGTCACGCACACCTCCGAACCGGCCGCGCGGAGTTGGTAGCGGCCGATCGGCGCTTCTCGATGTTAGTGGCGGCCGTTGGGCGGAGAGTTCTGTGGCGCTAGGGCTTTGCGGATGGCGGGGATGAGGGCGGCGCCGCGAGACTTCTGCACCACGCCTTGAAACCCGGCGGCGGCGGCTACCCGTTCGAG
>Ga0307372_10010084_pt1 | contig 12874 bp, 10 predicted proteins | sample OX1MG_FD_202533 | JGI IMG/M metagenome (GOLD analysis project Ga0307372, IMG submission 202533) | Soil microbial communities from Risofladan, Vaasa, Finland - OX-1 | ecosystem: Environmental > Terrestrial > Soil > Coastal area > Acid sulfate soil | place: Finland: Risofladan, Vaasa | collected...
CGGAGCCAGCCGAAGAGCCGGGCGGACACGGCGGCCTCCCGTCTCGCGGTGGGCCTCCCGCTGCTCGCGTCGGTGGTGGTCGCGGACGCCGCGCCCCGCCCCCGTCTCGTGCTCGACCGCTCGGAACCCGTCGGCGACGCCGCGCAGGCGATGTCGCATGCGGGCGTCGAGGGCGCGCCGGTCGTGGACGAGGAGGGACGGTTCGCCGGGACCGTGAGCGTGACGCGGTGCGCAGAGCTCGACCCGTCGCTGCCGATCGCCCGCTGCATCGACTCGACCGCGCCGACCGTTCACGTGACCGAGCGGCTCGACGCCGCGCTCGAAGCGCTCGCCTCGTCCGGGGACCACTGGGTGAGCGTGGTCGACGCCGAGCGGCGTGTCGTCGGCACCCTCGCGGTCCCGGACCTCGTGACGGCCTACCGGCGCGCGCTCACGACCGGCCTGCGGCGCATCGGCGAGCTCGGCCGCAGCGAGACACGCGGGCCGTTCGAGATCGTCGTCGCACCGGGCTCGCGTCTCGACGGTGTCGCACTTCGCGACGGCGCGCTCCCGCGTGGGCTCGTCGTGACGACGCTCGAGCGTGACGGCGAGGCCGTCGCGCCGGGCGGCTCGACCGTGCTCGTGGCCGGGGACCGCTTGACGGTCATCGGCTCCGCGACCGCGCTCGGCGCGCTCGAGGACGCGGTCGCCTGACCGACGAGCGACGCGCTGCCGGCGAGGGGCCCGGGGCGGGCCACGGGCTGCGCCGGCAGCCGGTCGGCAGCCGCGCCACGCGTCGCGGTTGACTGCCGGGGCTCCCGGCAGCACACTTCGACCTCCGGGCGGGAGACGGGGCGTGGTGGCGGGAGATGGGCGAGTCGGGCTTCGCGACGGGGGGACGGCAGCGCGCGGCGCGGCTCGAGGCCTTGCTCGCGGCGGGCGAGCTCGACCTCGTCGCGCTCTCGGGCGAGGTTCCCGGTGGGACCGAGCGGCCGCCGTCGCCCGCGGCGCTCGGTGACACGGTCTTCGTGTCGGGCGTGCCCGCGAGCGTCGAGCTGTGTTATGGCGAGCCGGGCACGACCACGGGTCGCCTGCTCCGCGTGACGACCGCGCCCGTCGGGCCCGCGCAACAGGCGCGGCCGCCCATCCGCGTGCTCGCCGAGGCGCTGACGCGCGAGCTGCCGACCGCTCCGGGACGCTCGGGACCGGTGCGGCTCGACGACCGCCCGGTGTTCCTCGCCGGACGCCCGTGCCCATCGCTCTGCCAGGTCGGCGACGGAGACGGTCGCTGGGTGGCCCGCCTGCGCGTCGCGGCTCGTGCGCGCCGGCCCGGACCGGCCCGAGGTGGGTGGGTCGACGAGGCGCCTCGCACGGTCGACGTGACCGTCGTCGCTCGCGGCTGGGAGCCCGCGACGCTCCATCTCGAGTGGATCGTGAGCCTGCGGACGGTCCTCGTCGAGCCGCCGCGCTGAGGGCGGGTCGCGGCACTGCTGGCAACGAGTGCTCAAGGATTCGCGCGTGACGCCGTTGGTCATCGTGCGACCGCCGGGCTGGCCGGCGCCTCGATCGAGCCAAGGACGGCAGAGATGGCAGGAGCGCGGAACGGGACGGACCACGGCGCGGGCAACGGCACGGCCACGCTCGCGCACTTCGGACCGTTCGTCGCCGGTGGGCGGGCCGAGCCGGCCGCGCCCGGAGGCGCGGCCGATCGGGGGCGGACCGGCGGTCCCGGCGACCGCGACCCGCGCGGCGCGCCGGCACCTCGCCCGGGCGGCGCGAACCTGGTCGCACCGCTCCGCCGGCTGAAGGTCCGGACCAAGCTCGTCGCGAGCTACGCGCTGCTCACGGTTCTCGTCCTCGCGATGCTCGGCCTCGGCGTCGCGGCCGCGTCGACTGCGCGCTCGGACGCCACGGCGACACGCGTCGACGTCGCGATGACGCGGGCGGCCAAGCAGCTCCAGATCGACGCCGCGACGATCGCGGTGGCAGAGAACTCGGTCGCCTTCGACTACGCGTCCCACGCGAGCGCGACCGGCGACCTCCAGTCGCTCACGCAGGGCGTCGCCGCGTACGCGGCGGACAGCCGCGCGCTCGCCGCGTACTCGCTCGACGCGAGCGAGCGCGCGAACCTCGCGAAGGCGAACACCGCGTACACGACGTACGCGAACCTCGCCCACCAGGTGAACGCCGATCTCGCGACCAACACTCGGGCGAGCCTCGCGCGCGCCGCGACGGGCGTGGCGGCCCTGTCGTTCGGGTCGATCACCGCGCCGCTCAACACGCTCGTGTCCGAGGTCACGGCCCAGATGAGCGCGCGGACCGCGGCGTCGATCGCGTCCGCGGCCAACGAGCGGAACCTCGTCCTCGGATTCGGGATCCTGGTCGTCCTGATCGCGATCGCGTCGGCCATCGCGATCCCGCGTTCGATCACGCGACCGATCGCGGTGATCAACTCGGCGCTCGGCGCCGTGAGCGAGGGTGACCTCGAGGTGCGTGCCGAGGTCGACTCGCAGGACGAGCTCGGGGAGGTCGCGGGCCTGCTGAACGACGCGATCGCCGCGCAGGCGGCGTCTCGCGACGAGATCGCCGTGCAGAACCGCGCCCAGGCCGAGGCGTCCTCGGACAACGCCGCGGTCATCGAGATGCTTCGCGAGCTGCACGAGGTCGCGACCGTCGACGCGGTCGTCGCGAAGGCGCTCGAGGCCGCGCGGCGCGGCTTCGGCTGGGCGTACGCGAGCTACTGGGCGGTCGACGAGCCGACGCACTCGCTGCACGTCGTCGCGCAGTCCGGCGCGCTCGGGTCCGGCGAGCTCGACCGCCTCGACCGCTCGACGACGATCGCCGAGTCGAGCGGCCTCGCCGGCCGTGCGTGGTCGGGTCGCGAGCTCGTCCACAGCGACGCGGCGCGCCCGCTGGCCCAGTGCCCGCGGGTCGCGGCGGCCCAGCGCTCCGGACCGGTCGAGGCCGTCTGCTTTCCCGTGCTCGTCGCGGGGCGCGTCGTCGGCACGATGGACTTCTTCTCGCCGGCGACGCGCGACGAGATCCCGGAATGGCGGATCACCGCGATGCGCAACGTCGGGACCGTCGTCTCCCAGGTGGTCGAGAAGATCGACGCGCAGGAGCGCGAGCGCGAGGCCGAGCACGAGCTGCGCGAGAAGGTCGACGCGATCCTCGGGGTCGTCTCGGCGGCCGCGAAGGGCGATCTCACGGTGTCGGTCCCGGTCTCGGGCTCGGACGCGATCGGCCAGGTGGGCGACGGGCTCGCGTCACTGCTCGCCGACCTTCGCGAGCGCGTGAGCGCGATCGGGGCGAACACCGAAGGGCTCGCTGCGGCCTCCGAGGAGCTGCTCGCGACGTCCGCGCAGATGTCGTCGGGCTCGATCGAGACCTCCGGCCAGGCTCGAGCGGCCTCGAACACCTCGGAGATGGTCTCCTCGCAGGTCGAGAGCGTCTCCGCGGCCGCCGAGGAGCTGACTGCGTCGATCCGCGAGATCGCGAAGAACTCGGCCGACGCAGCCCGCGTCGCGATCGAGGCGACCGCGGTCGCCGAGGCGACGAACGCGACGGTCGTGAAGCTCGGGGACTCGTCCGCCGAGATCGGCAAGGTCATCAAGGTGATCACGACGATCGCCCAGCAGACCAACCTGCTCGCGCTCAACGCGACGATCGAGGCCGCCCGCGCGGGCGAGGCGGGCAAGGGCTTCGCGGTCGTCGCGGGCGAGGTGAAGGACCTGGCCCGCGAGACCGCGACCGCGACGGACGACATCTCGGCGAAGATCGCGGCGATCCAGGCGGACACTGCGAGCGCGGTCGAGGCGATCGGCAAGATCAAGGACATCATCGACAGGATCAACGAGCTGCAGTCGGCGATCGCGTCCGCGGTCGAGCAGCAGACGGCGACGACGAACGAGATCGCTCGCAACGTCGCGGGAGCTGCGCAGGGAACCACGGAGATCACGACGACGATCGCGGAGGTCGCGTCGGTCGCGCAGCAGAGCTCCTCGGCAGCGGGCGGCACGGCCGCGGCGGCCGGCGACCTCGCCCGGATGACCGCCGAGCTCCAGCAGCTCATCGCCCGGTTCTCGTACTGAGCGCACGCCGCGCCTCGTGGGTGCGGCGGGCCCGGCGCTCGGGGCTAGGTCGAAGGAGCGGCCGCCTCTCCGAGGTACGCCTCGCGCACCCGCGGATCTTGGAGGAGGCGGCCCGCTTCGTCGGTCATGACGATCGCGCCGTTCTCGAGCACGTAGCCGCGGTCCGCGAGCCGCAGCGCCTGCGTCGCGTTCTGCTCGACGAGCAGGATCGTCGTGCCCGTCTCGCGGATCTGGCGGATGATCGAGAAGATCTCGCGCACGATGAGCGGCGCGAGCCCCATCGAGGGCTCGTCGAGCAGGAGCAGCCGCGGCTCGCTCATGAGCGCGCGCCCGATCGCGAGCATCTGCTGCTCGCCTCCCGACAGCGTGCCGCCCGCCTGGCGCTTGCGGTCGCCGAGCACGGGGAACAGCTCGAAGACCCGGTCGAGGTCCTTGCGGATCGCGCCCCGCCTGCGGTAGGCGCCCATCTCGAGGTTCTCCGTGACCGACATCCGGGCGAAGATCCGCCGTCCCTCGGGGGAGTGGCTGATGCCGAGCGCCATGACGTCGTGCGGCGCCATCGTCGCGATGTCCGTGCCGTCGAACACGATCCGGCCGCGCGTGGGATGGTGCAGCCCGGAGATCGAGCGCAGCGTCGTCGTCTTGCCGGCCCCGTTCGCACCGAGCAGCGTGACGATCTCACCCTGTGCGATCTCGAGGCCGATGCCCTTCAGCGCCGGGATCGCACCGTAGCGGACCTCGAGGTCCTCGAGCTCGAGGAGCAACCTAGGCTCCCGGCTCGTCGGGGTCGGCCGCGCCGAGGTACGCCTCGACGACCGCGGGGTCCTGCTGGACGGCCGCGGGCGTGCCCGACGCGATGACCTGGCCGAAGTTGAGGACGACGATGCGGTCCGCGAGAGCCATCACGAGACCCATGTCGTGCTCGATGAGCAGCACGCTCACGCCCATCTGCGAGTTCACCTTGCGGATGAGCGCGGCGAGCTCGGCCTTCTCGGACGGGTTCGTCCCCGCCGCCGGCTCGTCGAGCAGCAGCACCTCCGGGGCGGTGCCGAGCGCGCGCGCGATCTCGAGGCGCCGCCGGTCGCCGTACGGGAGCGCGCTCGCGATGTCGTTCGCACGGTTGCGCAGCCCGACGAAGTCGAGGAGCTCGGTCGCCCGCGCGTCGCTCGCGCGGTCCTCGCGCCGCGTGCGCGGGAGGCGCAGCATCGCGCCGAGCGGGCCCGTGTGCATGCGGGACTCGACGCCGATCCTCACGTTCTCGAACGCGGTGAGCGCGTTGAACAGCCGGCTCGTCTGGAACGTGCGCGCGATGCCGGCCCGGTTGACCCGGTGCGGCTTGCGCCCGACGATCGAGGTCGACTTGCCGCTCTGGTCGAGAAAGGTGATCGAGCCCTCCTGAGGCGTGTACACGCCCGTGAGGCAGTTGAAGAGCGACGTCTTTCCCGCTCCGTTGGGGCCGATCACCGCGAGGATCTGGCCGCGCCGCTGGGCGAGCGAGACCGCGCTCAGGCTCGTGAGCCCGCCGAAGCGGAGCGTGATCGCGTCGACCGCGATGACGACGTCGCCCTCGTCGCCGCCCGCCTCGTCCCCGGGCACCGGTGACGGCCCGGTCGCGCGTGCCTGGCTCACGCGACCGGTCCCGACTGGCCGCTGAGCGCGTCCGCGTGGCCGACGCCGTGCTCGGCCAGCCCGATCTCGCGCTTGCGGCGCCGGGACGGGATGATCCCCTCGGGGCGGAAGATCATCATGACGACGAGCAGCGCGCCGAGGTAGATGTAGATGTCCTGCTGCTGGAAGCCGAGCAGCGGGTGGACCCGCAGGTACTGCGGGAGCCACTGGAGGACGGCCGCGCCGACGACCGCGCCCGGGAGCGAGCCCATCCCGCCGAAGATCACGAGCACGAGGATGAGGATCGACAGCTGGACCGTCAAGTCCGCGGGCTCGACGAAGCTGATCTTGCTCGCCTCGAGCATGCCGGCGAAGCCGGAGGTCGACGCGCCGATCGCGAACGCCATGACCTTGTACTTCAAGACGTTGATCCCGGACGACTCCGCGGCCACCTCGTCCTCTCGGATCGCGACCCACGCGCGACCCACGCGCGAGTTCTCGAGGAAGTGGAACGCGAAGAGGACGAGGACGACGAAGCCGAGAAGCAGGTAGTAGTACGGGAGCGAGTTGATGCCCCACGCGTAGTGGATCCCGAGCAGGTGGATCGAGAAGTGGGGGATCCCGATCACCCCCTGCGCCCCGCCGGTGACACCCTGGAGGTTGGTCGCGACGATCTGGATGATCTCCCCGAAACCGAGCGTCACGATCGCGAGGTAGTCGCCACGGAGGCGCAACGTCGGCGCGCCGAGGACGACGCCCGCGAGCATCGCCGCGATGATCGCGAGCGGGATCGCGTAGAAGGGGTTCAGGTGGAACGGCGGGTGGATCGGGAGCGCTCCGGTCCAGTAGGCGGCCGAGTACGCGCCGATCGCGAAGAACGCGATGTACCCGAGGTCGAGCAGCCCGGCGTAGCCGACCACGACGTTCAGCCCGATCGCGAGCAGCACGTACACGCCGATCTGGTCGACGAGGACCTCCTGCCAGAAGCTGTTCAGCGTCGCGGGGTACGCGATCGCGAACGCGAGCACCGCGAGGTAGACGACCGCGCGGACCCGCTTGTCGGGGAGCAGCCGTCGGGGGGCGGCCGTCACCTTGTCGCTGAACGCGCGCACCTGCGTCGCGTACCGGCGGCGCACGGTGATGAGCCCCCAGAGCACGAGCCCGAACACGATGAAGCCGATGACCCGCGCGTGGAACAGGGACCCGGTGAAGCCCGACGTCGGCGCGGTCGAGCTCCCCTCGGGGCCGGTCATGACCGCGAGCACGAGCCCGCCGACGACGCACGCGAAGCCGCGGCGCGCGTCCTCGCTCGTCCAGAGCCTGCGCAGCGCGGAGCCGCGTGGCGGGGCGGCGGTCACGCGGCGCGGCCGAGCTGCTCGCCGAGGATGCCGGTCGGGCGGACGAGGAGCACGAGCACGAGGATTCCGAAGGCGACGACGTCCCGCCAGGAGGCCTGGGTGCACGCGACGCCGAGGTTCTCGACGATCCCGAGCAGCAGGCCGCCGATCATCGCACCGCGGATGTTCCCGATGCCGCCGAGCACCGCGGCCGTGAAGGCCTTGAGCGCCGGCGTGAAGCCCATCGTGTAGACGACCCCGGCGTTCAGCCCGAACAGGAAGCCAGCCGCACCGCCGAGGATGCCGCCGATGATGAAGGTCTGCGAGATCACGCGGTCGATGTTCACGCCCATGAGGCTCGCGGTCTCGGCGTCCTGGGCGACGGCCCGGATGCCCTTGCCGAGCCGCGTCATCGCGACGACCCGGTCGACGAGCACGAGCATGATCACCGCCGAGACCGCGATGACGACGTAGTACGTCTGGACCGTCGCGCCGAAGATCGAGAAGACGGGACCGTTCGTGAACGGGCTCGGGATCTCGAGCGCGTTGCGGCCGAACTCCTTGCCCGCGATGTTGTAGATGAAGTACGAGGCGCCGATCGCGCTGATGAGGAACGCGAGGCGGGGGGCGTTGCGCCGCCGCAGCGGCCGGTAGGCGACTCGCTCGAGGAGGAACGCGACGAGCGCCCCACCGAGCCCGCCGCCGACCGTGCCGAGCGCGAGGAAGGCGAGGGAGCCGATGCCGTGCGGCTGGCTCGTGCCGATGGCCGCGTTCAAGATGAAGTAGCTCGCGAAGCCGCCGCTCATGAACACCTCGCTGTGGGCGAAGTTGATGAGCTGTAGCACGCCGTAGACGAGCGTGTAGCCGATCGCGATCAGCGCGTAGAGGAAGCCGTCGGCGAGACCGGACACGACGAGGTTCCAGAAGTTCTGGGTGAAGCACATCGGCAGGTCCTTCGGATCGGCGTGCCGGGGGCTCGGCGCGTGGCCGGGCAGCCCGCAGGCTGCCCGGCCACGTTCACCACGGCGGCGCCAGTCGCCGCCTCGATGTCAGCCGACGAGCTTGCTCACCGGTCCGAGCTCGACGATCGAGCCGTTCTTCACCTGGTACAGGTAGACCGTGCTACCCGCGATGTTCCCGTTGGGCTGGAAGTGGACGGTCTTCGTGAGGCCCGTGTACACGACCTTGTGCAGCGCCTTCACGAGCGCCGAGCGCTTCACGTGCGACCCGACCTTGGCCATCGCCTTGATGATCGTGTTCGTCGCGTCGTAGGCCTCGGCCGAGTACGTGCCGACCGCGAAGCCCGCGAGCTTCTTGAACTGCGACGAGAACGTCGTGTCCGTCTTCGAGCTCCCGAGGTTCGTGCAGGCGCAGCTGAGGAGCGTCCCGTTCGCGACGGACGCGCCGGCCTCGCTCACGTAGTGCGGGTCGAGGCTGCCGTCGTCCGACATGAGCGTGCCCTTGTAGCCGTCCGCGCGCAGCGCCTTCGCGAGGAGCGCGAAGTCGCAGTAGTAGCCCGCGTAGAACGTCACCGGCGCGCCGCTCGACTTGATCTCCGTCGCGAGCGCCCCGTACTGCTGGACGTTGCCCGTGCCGGCCTGGCACTGCGTGGTGCCCGGGGCCTCCTGGTGCGTGACGGTCGCGCCGAGCTGCTGGGCCTTCTTGCCGAACGCCTGGACGAGGCCGACCGCGTACGCGCTCGCGTCGTCCACCGTGTAGATCTTCTTCGCGCCGAGCTTCTTCACGACATAGGTCGCGTCACCGGGCCCCTGCGCGTTGTCGTCCGCGACCACGCGGAAGAAGTTGTTCCATCCCTGGGTCGCGAGCGCGGGGGCGGTCGCGGACGGGCTGACGGTCGGGAGGCTCGCCGCGTGGTAGAGCGGCTCCGCGGCCTTCGTCGCGCCGGAGAACGCCGGGCCGACGACGGCGACGACGGAGGAGTTGGTGATGACGGCCTGGGCCGCGGCCGGTGACTGGGTCGCCGACCCCTGGTCGTCCTCGGCGAGGAACTTCAGCTTGAACGGCAGCTTCTTGAACGTCTTCCCGGCGTTGGCCTGGTTGATCGCGAGCTGCACCGCGAACTTCATGTTGAGGCCGAGCTGGGCGTTTCCACCCGACAGCGGACCCTCGTACGCGATCGTGTAGGTCGGCTTGCTCGCGTGCGCGACACTGCCGGACGCGGCCTGCGCGGTGCCGACGCCCGCGAGCGCCACCGCCGCGGCGACGACTGGCGCCCCGAGTCGCAAGGTGATCCTGTTCATACGGTTCCTCCTGGTCGAATGGTCGACGCCGCCCCCCAGACGGCGACGTTGCGCTGACTCTACTCAGTCCGTCGCCAGAAATCGACAGATGTTGCGATGTGGTAACGAAGTGTTCACCGTTGGGTAACGACGCGTTCACCGCCCGCGTCACCTGTCCGCACGGGCGCCGCGGAGGGCGGTCACAATGGCGAGGACGGGCGCGGATCGCTCGCGACAGGAGGACGATGAGGCGGTTGGGACGCGCCCGGGTGCGCGCGGCGCGGCGCGCGCCCGTGCTCCGCGCGGCCGTTCCCCTGGTGGGGGCGCTCGGCGTGCTCGCGATCACCGCGCTCGCGGTCGCGGTCCCGTCGGGACGGCCGCCCGGGCTCGCGCCCGCGGGTACGGTCCCGGTCGTGGCCGCGGAGAACTTCTGGGGGAGCATCGTCACCCAGGTCGGGGGCGACCGGGTGAGCGTCACGAGCATCATCACGAATCCGAACGCGGATCCCCACGCCTACGAGCCCACCCCCGCGGACGCGCGTGCGATCGCGAGCGCGCGCCTCGTGGTCGTGAACGGCATCGGCTACGACCCGTGGGCCGCGAAGCTCGTCGCCGCGGACGCCGGCACCTCGACGGTCCTCGACGTCGGCTCGCTCCTCGGCCTTCGCGCCGGCGCGAACCCGCACCGCTGGTACGACCCGGCGGACGTGCGGCGCGTGGTCGCCGCGGTGGCCGCGGACCTCGGCCGCCTCGATCCGGCGGGCGCGTCCTACTTCCGGCGCGGGGCGCGTCGCTTCCTCACCGTGGCGCTCGCGCCCTACGACGCGCTCGTGCGCGAGATCCGGTCCCGCTACGCGGGCACGCCGGTCGGCGCGTCGGAGTCGATCTTCTCGATGCTCGCGCCCGCCCTCGGGCTCCGGGTGCTCACGCCGCCGGCGTTCCTCCGCGCGGTGAGCGAGGGGAGCGAGGTGTCGGCGGGCGACCGTGCCGAGATCGACCGCCAGATCCGGCTCCACCTCATCAAGATCTACGTCTTCAACAGCCAGAACGTCACGCCGGACGTCCAGGTCCAGCTCGCCGAGTGTCGCGCGGCCGGCATCCCCACCGCGACGATCACCGAGACGCTCGCGCCCGCCTCCGCGACGTACGAGGCGTGGCAGGTCCGTGAGCTGCGGGGGATCCGTGCCGCGCTCGTCCGGGCGGCCGCGTGAGCACCGCCGCGCTCGTCCGGGCGGCCGCGTGAGCACCGCCGCGGGCGCGCCCGGCGCGCCGGTGGACCGGCCGGTGCTCGTCATGCGCGGCGCGGCCGCGGCCGCGGGCGGTCGGACGCTGTGGAGCGGCGTCGACCTCGAGGTCGGCGCCGGAGAGTTCGTCGCGGTGCTCGGCCCGAACGGCGCGGGCAAGTCGACGCTCGTGAAGGTCGCGCTCGGACTGCTCCCGCTCACGGCGGGATCGGTCGAGCTCCTCGGCCGTCCGGCGGGGAGCTCGAGCCGCCGGGTCGGCTACCTCCCCCAGCGCCGGAGCTTCGACCCGGGCCTCGCGGTGCGCGGCCGGGACGTCGTGCGGCTCGGTCTCGACGGCCACCGGTGGGGCGTGCCGTTCCCACTCCTCCTCGCGGGCCGGCGCCGTGAGCGCGAGGCGCGCACACGGGTCGGGGAGGTCGTGGACCTCGTCGGGGCGAGCGCGTACGCGGATCGCCCGATCGGGTCGTTGTCCGGCGGCGAGCAGCAGCGCCTGCTCATCGCCCAGGCGCTCGTCGAGCGCCCGGAGATCCTGTTCCTCGACGAGCCGCTCGACAGCCTCGACCTGCCGAACCAGGCCGCGGTCGCGTCGCTCATCGGGGGGATCTGCCGCGACTCGGCCGTCGCGGTCGTCATGGTCGCCCACGACGTGAACCCCATCCTCGGCCAGCTCGACCGCGTCGTGTACATCGCCGGGGGCAGAGTCGCCGCGGGCTCCCCGCACGAGGTCATCACGAGCGAGACGCTCAGCGCGCTGTTCTCGACGCCGATCGAGGTGGTCACGACCTCCGACGGGCGGCTCGTCGTCGTCGGTGAACCCGAGGCCCCCGAGGTCCACGGCGGGCGCCACGGGCACGAGCACCGGTGAGCGCGCTCGCGCACCTCGTCGCCGCGACCGCTCCCGCGCGCTACGCCGCCCTCGGGCCGGGCGCCCACCCCCCGCACCGCGCTCCGCCCCCGGTGCTCGGCGCGAATCTCGTCTCGGACCTCCACGAGCTGTTCACCTACCACTTCATGGTCACGGCGCTCGCCGCGGGCACGGTCGTGGCCGTGCTCGCCGCGGCCGTCGGCTGGGTCATGGTGCTCCGGCGGCAGAGCTTCGCCGGCCACACGCTCGCGGTCGTCGGCTTCCCGGGAGCGGCGGGAGCGACGCTCGTCGGGCTGCCGATCGCGGTCGGCTACTTCGGCGCGTGCGTCGCGGCCGCGCTCGTGATCGCGGCGATCCCGCGGGGCCGGGCGGGCACCTCGCGTGGCGCGGAGTCGGCGGTGACGGGCGCGGTCCAGGCGTTCGCGCTCGCGGCGGGCGTGCTCTTCGTGAACCTCTACCAGGGCTTCTTGAACGGGGTCGACGCGCTTCTGTTCGGAAGCTTCCTCGGGATCACCGACAGCCAGGTCTGGTCGCTCACGGCAGTCGCCGTCGGAGCGCTCGCCCTGCTCGTGCTCCTCGGGCGCCCGCTGCTGTTCGCCTCGGTCGATCCCGACGTCGCGCGGGCGCGCGGCGTGCCGGTGCGGGCGCTGTCGCTCGCGTTCGTCGTGCTCCTCGGCGTCGCAGTCGCCGCCGCGAGCGAGATCACGGGCTCGCTCCTCGTGTTCGCGCTGCTCGTCATGCCGGCGGCGGCCGCGCAGCAGGTGACCGCCCGCCCCGGACTCGGGCTCGTGCTGTCCGTCGCGCTCGGTCTGCTCGTCACCTGGTCCGGGCTCGCGGTCGCGTACTTCTCGATCTACCCGTCGGGCTTCTACCTCACGAGCTTCGGCTTCGCCGTGTACCTCGTCGCGGCCGGTGTCCGGGGCGTGTCCGAGGCGCGCTCCCGGCGCGTCGCGGCGCTCGGTCGGGGAGCGTGACCACGGCCGTGACCGCGCTCGTCGATCCCGTCACCGCGATCGCGCACATGCTCTCACACGGGTTCGTCGACGACGCCCTCGTCGCGGGGACGTTCGTCGCGCTCGCGTGCGGCCTCGTCGGGCACTTCCTCGTGCTGCGGGACCAGGTCTTCACCGGCGACGCGCTGAGCCACGTCGCGTTCACCGGCGCGCTCGGCGCGCTCGCGATCGGCGTCGACCTGCGGCTCGGGCTGTTCGTCGGCTGCGTCGCGGTCGCGCTGCTCATGGGGCTCGTCGGGCCGCTCGGTCGCGCCGGCGACGTCGTGATCGGCAACGTGTTCGCGTGGCTGCTCGGCCTCGGCGTGTTCTTCCTCACGATCTACACGACGTCGCGAAGCGCCGGCAACGGCGGCGCGGGCACGACGGTGCTCTTCGGCTCGATCTTCGGGATGACGAGATCCCAGGCCGGGGCCGCGGCAGCCGTCGGTGCGGGCGTCGCGTGCGCGGTCGTCGCGATCGCCCGCCCGCTCACGTTCGCGAGCCTCGACCCGGTCGTC
>Ga0307372_10010086_pt1 | contig 12874 bp, 7 predicted proteins | sample OX1MG_FD_202533 | JGI IMG/M metagenome (GOLD analysis project Ga0307372, IMG submission 202533) | Soil microbial communities from Risofladan, Vaasa, Finland - OX-1 | ecosystem: Environmental > Terrestrial > Soil > Coastal area > Acid sulfate soil | place: Finland: Risofladan, Vaasa | collected...
CGCACGCGCGTACAGTGCGGCGCCATGGCGACCCGTGGCCCCTCGCAACGCGGAAGCGCAGCGTGAGAACGGTCGGTGAGAAGACCGCGCTCGTCACCGGCGCCTCGTCCGGGATCGGCGCGGCCACCGCCGTCAAACTGTGCGAGCTCGGCTTCACCGTGTACGGCGCAGCTCGCCGCCTCGACCGCCTCGAGGCGTTCGAGGCCGCCGGCGTCCGCCCGCTCGAGCTGGACCTGACGGACGACGTGTCCATGCGCGACGGGGTCGAGCGCGCGGTCGAGGCCACGGGCCGGATCGACGTGCTCGTGAACAACGCGGGCTACGGCGCCTACGGCGCCGTGGAGGACGTCCCGCCCGAGGAGGCCCGCCGCCAGCTCGAGGTGAACGTGCTCGGTGCCGCGCGCCTCGCACAGCTCGTGCTGCCGCACATGCGCGCCCGGCGGAGCGGCACGATCGTCAACGTCACGTCGATGGGCGGCCGCCTCCACACCCCGCTCGGCGGCTGGTACCACGCCGCGAAGTTCGCCCTCGAGGGACTGAGCGACTGCCTGCGGCTCGAGACGCGGCCGTTCGGGATCGACGTGGTCGTCGTGGAGCCGGGTGCCATCCGCACCGAATGGGGTGCCATCGCGGCGGGGCACCTCGAGCGGATCTCGGGCGGCGGTGCGTACGCGACCCAGGCCCGTGCGGTCGCCTCGGCGCTCGCGGGCGCAGCCGGTGGCGGGCGGGGCTCGTCTCCCGAGGTCGTCGCGGACACGATCGCGAGAGCGGTCACCGCCGCGCGCCCGAGGACCCGCTACGTGGTCGGGTTCGGCGCGCGGCCGCTCCTGTTCGCTCGCCGCGTCCTTCCGGACCGGGCGTTCGACTCGCTCGTCGCACGCGCGCTCGGCACGCGATCCTGACCCCGGCGAGGCGCCTGACCCCGGCGAGGCGCGTGCCCGCGGCCGGTCGCCGCGCGCCGCGGGCCGGGCCGCGCACCTCGCGGGCGCGCGCGTCCGCGCCCGCACGACGTCACGCGCGCGGTCCGCGGCCGGGGTGACGCGCCGGCGGGTCGGCACCGTGCGGTCGCGGCCACCACTCGGCCGACTCGATCACGTCGCGCAACACGAGCACGTCGCCGGGCGCCATCGGCCGGGCGAGCAGGTAACCCTGTCCCACGTCGCAGCCGAGCGCCTCGAGCGCGGCACGCTGGTCGTCCGTCTCGATCCCCTCGCCGACCACCGACATCCCGAGCGCGTGCGCCATCGCGGTGACGTTGCCGACGATCGTGCGGCCGCGCTCGTCGCCGAGCTGTCCGACGACGGTCCGGTCGATCTTCAGCACGTCCGCCGTGAGGCGCCGGAGGTGGGCGAGCGTCGCGCAGCCGGTCCCGAAGTCGTCGAGCGCGATCGTCACACCGATGCGCCGGAGCTCGCCGACGGTCGTCTCGACGCCGGCGCCGGCGCCGACGAGGGCCGTCTCGGTGACCTCGAGGCACAGCCGCGACGGGTCGACGTGACGGCGGGCGAGCGTCTCCGCGACACGCGACGCGTACGACGCGGTCGCCAGCTCGCGGGCCGACACGTTCACCGCGACCGTGAACCCGGCGGGCACGTCGCCGTGCACGTCCCACTCGGCGAGCTGCCGCGCCGCCTCGTCGAGCACGAAGGCGCCGATGCCCGCGACGAGGCCGCTCCGCTCGGCCTCGGCGAGGAACTGTGCGGGTGCGAGCACGCCGCGCGTCGGGTGGCGCCAGCGCACGAGCGCCTCGACGCCGCTCAGGCTCCGCTCCCCGAAGGAGAACAGGGGCTGGTAGTCGACGAACAGCTCGCCCTCGGCGATCGCCCGGCGAAGCTGCGCGTCGAACGTCCGCGGGCTCGCCGCGGCCGCGGCCTCCGGGTCGAACACGTGGGAGCGGTCGCCCCCGTCGGCCTTGGCGCGGTACATCGCCCGGTCCGCTCGCTGCAGCAGGTTCTCCGCGTCGTCCTCCGCGCCGAGGAAGCGCGCGATCCCGACGCTGCAGGTGACCGTCGCAGCCCCGTCGCCGAGCTCGATCGGCGTGCGCAGCGCGCGGACGAGCCGGTCGGCGATGAGGTGGATGTCGTCGTCGTGCCGAGCGAGCGGGCAGAGCAGCACGAACTCGTCGCCCCCGTAGCGCGCGACCGTGTCGCCGTGCCGGGCGGCGAGCGTGAGCCGCCGGCCGGCCTCGACGAGCACCTCGTCGCCCGCGTCGTGGCCGAGCGTGTCGTTCACCGACTTGAAGTCGTCGAGGTCGACGAACGCGAGCGCGACTCCCCCCCGCCGGCGCTCGAGCGCGAGGAGCTCCTGGTCCAGCCGGTCCTTCAGGGCGAAGCGGTTCGGGAGCCCGGTCACCGGGTCGTGAAGGGCCTGGTGGGCGAGCGCCCGCTCGGCGGCGACCTGTGCAGTGACGTCCCGGGAGATGCCGTAGGTGCCGACGACGAGGCCGTCCGCGTCCCGAAGGGGCAGCTTCGTCGTGGAGACCCACACGTCGGGACGGTCGTTGTAGGTCTCGCACTCGATCTTGGCGACGACCGGCCGTCCCGTCGCGATGATGTGCTGCTCGTCCTCGAACGCGGCGCGCGCGTGCGGCTCGGAGAAGATCTCGAAGTCGGTCTTGCCGAGGACCTCGTCCAGCGAGCGACCGGGCGCCTCGGTCGCGAGCCAGCCCGTGCTCACGAGCAGGAAGCGGCTGTTCAGGTCCTTGAAGTAGAGGCGCTCCTCGTGGTTCTCGAGGAGGTTCTCCATGCAGAGCCGCTCGAGCGACACGCGCGCCTCGTGACCGCCGTCGTGCGACATCTGCGTACCTCGATCGAAGGTGTTCGAGCCTCCTCGGTCAAACGGCCGCTTCGCGGGCCGAGTTGACGCCGGCGGGCCGTCGGCGAGCGGGCGCGCCCCGCCGCCCCGCCGGGCGCGCGGTGACCGTGACGGCCGCGTCGACGACGTCGGGGTCGTAGAGGCGCCGCCGGTTGGCGAGGACCTCCTCCCGGGCGACGCCGAGGCCGAGCGCCGGCCGGTACGGGCGGTGGCTCGTCATCGCTTCGATGACGTCGGCCACCGCGACGATCCGGCTGTGTAGGCCGATCTCGTCGCCCACGAGCCCGTCGGGGTATCCGGAGCCGTCGAGCCGCTCGTGGTGGTGGAGCACCGTGTCGGTGACGCCGTCGGGCAGGCCGGACGCCTCGAGGATGGAGAAGCCGACGCGGCAGTGGCTGCGCACGATGTCCATCTCGGGCGCGGACAGCGCACCCGGGCGGGTCAGGATCTCGGCGGGTGTCGCGATCTTTCCGATGTCGTGCAGGCTCGCGCCGAGTGACACCTCGGCGATCGTGCGCTCCGGCAGCCCGAGCGCCTGGCCGATGCGCTCGGCGAGGTCGGCGACCTTCAGCTGGTGGCCCGCGGTGTAGGGGTCCCGGAACTCCGTCGTCCGGACGAGCGCGGCGACGAGCGCCTGCTGGTGTCGCTCGGTCTCCGCGTGCTGCTCGACCGCGAGGGTGACGTCGTGGGCGTTCACGATGATCCCGGCGATCGCTGGGTCGTCGAGCTGGTTGTCGGCGATCGCGCTCAGGAACACGACCGCGCCCGCGTCGGTCCGGACGGCGAGCGTGACCGGCGGGTGGACCCCGGGACCCGACTCGACCGAGTCGAGCGCGCGCAGCGCGGCCGCGAGGTGCTCCGCGACGACGCCCTCGCGGAGCGCGTCGGCGATCGGCCGCCCCGCGGCGTTGCCGAAGAGCCGCACGGCCGCGGGGTTCATGTCGGTGATGCGCCCGTCCCGCCCGACGACGAAGATCACGTCGGCCGAGTGCTGGACGAGCGCCTCCTGGCGACGGCGGGCCGAGACGAGGTCGCTGATGTCCGTGACGTGGCCGAGCGTCCGCTGCTGCTCGGGACACCACGAGACCGAGACGCGCACCCAGCGCACCGTGCGGTCGGGGAGCACGTAGCGCGCCTCGAGCTGGCGGACGCCGCGCGCGGACCGGCGCGGTGCGTCGATGAGCGCGCGGGTGGCCACGGCATCGTCGGGGTGCGTGTACTCGACCGGGGAGCGGCCCACGAGCTCTCCCGCGCTCCGTCCGACGAGCTCGCAGTACCGCTCGTTCACCGCGACGACCGTCCCGGACGCCGAGAGCTCGACGAGCGCGAGAGACGCGAGTGCGCCGCTCCAGCAGCCGCCAGCTTGGCCCGCTCGCTCGGTGACGGACATCCGGTCCCTTCCGTGGCGCACGTCGCGCTCTCCCATCAGTCGACCGGTTCGCGCTCGACATTTAGGGTCGTTCGTAGGGCCGAAGGTCGGGATCCGGCGATCGTGCACCGGGCGCGGGCGCGGGCGCGGGCGCGGGCGCGGGCGCGGGCGCGGGCGCGGGCGCGGGCGCGGGCGCGGGCGCCCGCGGGACGCGGTCCGCCTCCCCGCCCGCCCGCGGCCGCGCAACCACGGCGCTCGTGGCCGTGGGCGGGACCCGCGGCGCTCGGTGCGCACCGCCAGTACGCTCGGGAGCGGGTCGAGCCAAAGGGGTGCACGCGGTGAGCGACGTGAACGACTGGAACCGACAGGTCATCGAGGAGTTCCGCGCGAACGACGGCCGGCTCTCCGGCCAGTTCGACGGCGCGCCGGTCCTGCTCCTGCACACCGTCGGCGCGCGCAGCGGCCAGGAGCGCGTGAACCCGATGATGTACCTCGACCTCGACGGGCACCGGTACGTGTTCGCGTCGAAGGCGGGGGCCGACACGCATCCCGACTGGTACCACAACCTCGTCGCGAACCCCGCGGTGACCGTCGAGGCGGGCGGCCCCGCGTACGGCGCGCACGCCGCCGTCGTCGCCGGCGAGGAGCGGGACCGGATCTACGCGGAGCAGGCCCGCCGCTACCCGGGCTTCGCCGAGTACCAGGAGAAGACGGGGCGCGTGATCCCCGTCGTCGAGATCACCCCGACGAGCTGACCGCGCCGCCGCGCCGGCCCGGCAGGCGCCGCGGCGGTAGCGTGCGCGCATGAGACGGCGCGCACCCTACGGATCCTGGACCTCGCCGATCACGAGCGAGGTCCTCGTCGAGGCCGTCGTCCGGCTCGCGGACCCGCTCGTCGACGGCTCGGACGTGTACTGGGTCGAGGGGCGGCCGTCGGAGGGCGGGCGACAGGTCGTCGTGCGCCGCGCGGCGGACGGGACGACCCGCGACGTGCTGCCCGAGGGGTTCGCCGCGCGCACGCTCGTCCACGAGTACGGCGGGCTCAGCGTAGCGGTCCGTGACGGCACGGTCTACTTCGCGAACTTCGCGGACCAGCGCCTCTACCGGGTCGACCCGGACGGAGTGCCGATCGCGCTCACCGCGGAGCCGGCGGAGCCGGCGGAGCCGCGCTCGGTCCGCTTCGCCGCGCCGGTCGCCACGCCCGACGGTCGCTTCCTCGTGTGCGTGCGCGAGCGCCACCTGGCCGAGTGCGTCGTGAACGACCTCGTCACCGTCGCGACCGACGGGAGCGGCGCGGTCGCGGTCCTCGCGTCCGGGCACGACTTCTACGGCACGCCGGCGCTCTCTCCCGACGGCACGCGCGTCGCCTGGTGCAGCTGGGACCACCCCGACATGCCGTGGGACGCGACGACCCTCTACGAGGTCGAGCTCGCGGACGGAGGCGTCGCGGGGCCGGCGCGCCTCGTCGCGGGCGGGCCGGGGGAGTCCGTCACCCAGCCCCGTTACGGGCCCGACGGCGCGCTCCACTTCGTGTCGGACCGCACGGGGTGGTGGAACCTCTACCGCGCCGACGCGGGCGCCTCCTGCCACGAGGTGCGGGCGCTCGCCCCGATGGAGGCCGAGCTCGCCGGTCCGGACTGGGTCTTCGGCCTGTCGAGCTACGCGGTGCTCGCGGACTCGACGATCGTGGCCACCTGGTCGAGCGACGGCACGGGACACCTCGGCCGCCTCCTCGACGGAGCGGACGAGTTCGTCGCGATGCAGGTCGGGTACACGGTCTTCGGCGGGATCCGGCCGTCAGGCGCCGGCGTCGTCGCGATCGCGGCCTCGCCGAGCGCGGCGGCGGCCGTGGTCGAGGTCGCCGTGCCCTCCGGCGTGGCCACGGTGCTCCGCGAGAGCCGGCCCGCGCGCGACGACGCCGGGTACGTGTCGATCCCGACCGCGTTCGAGTACCCGACCGGCGGCGGCCGACGTGCCCACGCGCTCGTCTACCTGCCGAGGAACGCGGACTTCGAGGGACCGGACGGCGAGCTGCCGCCGCTCGTCGTCGCGATCCACGGCGGACCGACCTCGCAGGCGAGCGCGGCGCTCGACTACGGGATCCAGTTCTGGACGAGCCGGGGCTTCGCCGTCGCGGACGTGAACTACGGTGGCAGCTCCGGTTACGGGCGCGCGTACCGCGAGCGCCTCGCGGGCGCGTGGGGCGTCGTCGACGTCGAGGACTGCGAGAACGTCGCGCGCGCGCTCGCGACCGGCGGGCTCGTCGACGGCGCACGGCTCGTGATCCACGGCGGGAGCGCGGGCGGCTACACGACGCTCTGCGCGACGACGTTCGGCGACGTGTTCGCCGCGGGCGCGAGCTACTTCGGCGTCGCGGACGCGGGTGCGCTCGCGCGCGAGACGCACAAGTTCGAGTCGCGGTACCTCGACGGGCTCATCGGCCCGTGGCCCGAGGCGCGCGCGCTGTACGAGCAACGCTCCCCGATCTTCCACACGGACCGCATGCGCACACCGCTCATCGTCTTCCAGGGGCTCGAGGACGCGGTCGTCCCGCCGAACCAGGCGGAGATGATGGTCGAGGCGCTCCGCTCGCGCGGCGTCCCGGTCGCGTACCTCGCGTACGAGGGCGAGCAGCACGGCTTCCGGCGCGCCGAGAACATCCGACGGACCGCGGAGGCCGAGCTCGTCTTCTACGGCACGATCCTCGGCTTCACGCCGGCCGGTGAGATCGCTCCCGTCGACATCGAGAACGCAGACGCGATCGCCCCGCCGGCCCGGCCGGGCGCGGGCGGGTCCGGCGCCCGCCGCGCGTCCGGCGGGGCGTGAGCGGGCGCCGTCGCGACCGTCACGTCTCCGCCGCGAGGATCGCGTAGAGGCGGCGCCTCGTCTCGGCGAGCAACGCCTCGGCCTCGCCCTGCTGCTCCTCGGTGCCGACCTGACCGATCTGGACCACGGCGCCCGCGAGCTGCGCGAGCGCGTGCCGCAGGCGCATCGCGTCCGGGCCCACGCCCTCGTTCACCTCGTCCCAGGGCGCTTTGCGCCCGTCCCGCTCCGCCGCGGCCTCACGGCCGGCGTCGGTGAGCGAGAACTGCCGCTTGCCCGCGTCCTGCTCGGCGGTGACGAGGCCCTCGTCCTCGAGCAGCTGGAGCGTCGGGTAGACGGACCCGGGGCTCGGCTTCCACACGCCGCCCGTGCGGGCCGCGAGCTCCTGGATGATCTCGTAGCCGTGCATCGGCCGCTCGGCGAGCAGCGCGAGCACCGCGGCGCGCACGTCGCCGCGGCGCGCACGCCCCCCGGGGCCGCGACCGCGGCCGCGGCCGAACGGCCCGCCCCTCGCCGGGCCGAACCCTCCGGCGAACGGTCCGAACGCCGAGCGGGCTCCGTAGCCCGGGCCGCCCCGGCGCGCGGCCCACGGCGGCGCGTCGTGCGAGTGGCCGTGGCCGTGCTCCATGTCGTCGTGGTGGTCGTGGTGCATGGATCGCTCCTCCTGACCGGCGGGCGACGCCCACCGACAATCGCGATCATATCGCGATATATCGGTGATGGGTCGCTCGGGGTGACCGGGCCGCTCAGGAGGCGGCGGCCCCGGATGGCCGCCGCGCTCCGCCCGGCTCCTGCTCGCCGACGACGTCCCCGTCGCGCACGAGCAGCACCCTGCCGCGCACCGCCGGTATCCGCGGGCCGGGGAGGAACAGGCCCGTGAGGTTCAGCGGGTCCGCCGCCGCGAGCCGGACCGTCACGCCGTCCGGGTCGCGGCGCGCGACCCGTCGGAGCGCGTCGATCGCGTCGGGCAGGCCGTACTGCTCGCCGGCCGCGCCGGCGACGAAGCGACCGCCCCGGGCGACGCCGCGGGCTTCGAGCCGGCGCAGCGCGTAGAGGACGTCGCGCCACGCGACGGCGAGCGTCTCGCGGGTAGCGAGCTCCCGGAACACGACGCCCCAGCGCGTGAGGAGCTGGAGCGCGACCGCCTCGGCGAGCTCGTCCGGCGCGAAGTCCGCAGGCGCGCTCGCGGGGAGGAGCGACCAGCGGCCGCCGGCGAGCGCGGGCGGCACGTGGGCGCGCGCGCCGGCGGGTCTCGCCGCGCGCCGCGCCTCGAGGCGCGTGCCCGCGGCGGGCCAGCGCGCCCGCGCCGGGTGCGAGTCGCTCGATCGGTAGCGGCCGGCGAGGAGCGCGCGCACCGCCCGGAAGCCGTCCGAGGTCACGAGCCCACGCGCGACGCCGTCCCACAGGGCCTCCGCGACCTCGACCGGGAGCCGGCCGGTGGACTCGCACAGGTCTGCGAAGAACAGCGCGCCGCGCCGCTCGAGCGCCTCCAGCACCTCGGCGGCCGCCCCGCTCCCCGGCGGCACGGGCACCGAGTCGCCGCGGGCCGCGGCGAGCAGCCAGGCGAGGTCCTCGCGCCGGGCGATCGTCACGGGCGTCGCCCGCGACGGGGTCGCGCCGGCGCGCCGGGGCGCCGCGTCCGGCGGATCGGGAACGCGCAGGCCGGGCCTCGCCCACCCGACCTCGCCGTGCGCGCACAGCTCGTCGAGCAGATGGGCCTGGTAGCCGGAGACCCTCGCCGGGAGGACGGACTCCTCCCAGGACGCGACGGGCGCCTCGACGCCCTGGAGCTGTGCGACGACGGCCGCGAGCCCGGCGACGCCCGCGAGTCTCGTCGCGGGCAGGACATGCTGCCAGTCGAGGAGGAAGCGCATGAGATCGCGTCCACCTACGGGCGGGTGCTGCGCGCGCTCCCGACGCCGCGAGCGCGCGTGGATGCGCGCGACGAGATGCTTCGCGCACCAGAGGTCCTCCGGCATGCGGAGCACGCCGCCGGCCGCCTCGCAGGTCGCGAGCGCCGTGCGCAACTCGCCGGGCGCCGCCCCGGGGACGAGCGCGCCGAGCGCGCCGATCCTGATCGGTCCGCTGCGCTCGAGCTGGCCGCGCACCGCGAGCACGAGGGCGTCGGGAGCGTCGAGGACGCGAGGTGGCGCGAGCGACGCGGGCAGCGGGCGGTCGGGCGTGAAGGTCGCGTCCGGCACGAGCAGCTCGACTTCGCGGCGCCGCTCGGTCGCGCACCACGCGCGGCCTCCCGCCCGGCCGACCGGCCCGGCTCCACCGGTCGGCGCGCCGGTGCCCGTCGCGGGCGGCGCGAGCGCCGGCGAGACGACCTCCATCGCGCGCCCCGCCGCCACGAGCGCACGGAACGTCTCGGTCCAGCGCAGGTCGGGCCAGGTGAGCACGAGCGACACGAGGAGCTCGTGGAGCTCGTCCGCGCTGCGCGGCGCGGCCGCGACCTCGTTGCGTACCTCCTCGACCGCGGCCGGGTCGAGCCTGGAGAGGTCGCGCGCCTCGATCGGGATGCCACGCCGCAAGGGCACCGCCCTGCTGCGGCGCTCCTCGAGCGGCGCGTCGTCGAGGAACGTGTACGGCCGCCCGTTCAAGATCTCGTGCGCGAGCACCGAGGGCTCGACGGTGTCGAGACAGTGCGCGCGCACCTCGCCCGAGCGGATCGCCGCGACGAGCCCCACGAGCCCGTCGAGGTCGATGGCCTCGGTGAAGCAGTCGCGCAGCGTCTGTCGCACGATCGGGTGGTCCGGCACCTCGATCGGCCCGGAGACGTTCTCCTGGCACGCCGCGAGCGCGGGGAAGATCGCCGCCATGAGGTCGTCGGCCTCCATGCGCTGGATCGCAGGCGGCAGGTGGCGCGATCCGCGGTAGCGCGGGGAGACGAGCGAGCGGGACAGGTTCCACCGCCAGCGCGAACCGAAGATGGGCGTCGGAAGCACGGCCTGGACGAGCACGTCGCGCACGGTGCCGGGGGCGAGGAAGCGCGTGACGTCCTCGAGCGGGAACGAGTGCTGTGGCCCGAGGGAGATCACGATCGCGTCGTCGCTCGCGGCGGCCTGGAGCTCGAAGTCGAAGCTCACGCAGAAGCGCTTGCGCAGCGCGAGCCCGAGGCCGCGGTTCACCCGCGCACCGAACGGCGAGTGCACGACGAGCTGCATCCCGCCCGCGTCGTCGAAGAAACGCTCGAGCACGAGGTCCGTCTTCGTCGGCAGCCGGCCGAGCTCGGTCCGCGCGGTCGCGAGGTACGCGACGAGCTCGTCCGCGCACCCGACGTCCACGCCGGCGAGCTCGACGATCGCGCGCGCGGCGGCCGCCCGCCCGCCACGGCCGAGCTCGGCGTCGACGACCGATCGCACGGCCGAGACGTGGTCCGCGAGCTCGTCGGTCCTCGCCGGCGCCTCACCGAGCCAGAACGGCAGCGTCGGCGCCGCGCCGTGCGCGTCGACCACGCGCACCGTCCCCTGCTCGACGCGACGGATCCTCCACGACGCGGTCCCGAGGAGGAAGACGTCGCCTGCCATGGCCTCGACGGCCCAGTCCTCGTTCACGGACCCGACGACGACCTCGTCGGGCTCGAGGACGACCCGGTAGTCGGCGAGCTCCGGGATCGCCCCGCCGGAGGTGGACGCCGTGAGGCGCGCGCCGCGCCGCGCGCGCACGACGCGGTTCACGCGGTCGCGGTGCAGGTACGCGCCGCGCTGGCCGCGCCCGGTCGTCACGCCGTCGCTCGCGAGGTCGAGCACCTCCGCGAACGTCTCGTCGGCGAGGCCCGAGTACGGCGCGGCGCGGCGGACGAGGCCGAGGAGCTCGTCCTCGCAGATGCCGTCGTCGCCCGCCGCCGCGCACTCCGCGACGAGCTGCTGGGCGAGGATGTCGAGCGGTGCGACCGGCGGGACGACCGCGTCGAGCGAGCCGTCGCGCACCGCGGCGAGGAGCGCGACGCACTCGACGAGCTCGTCGCGCGTGAGCGGGTAGATCCGTCCCTTGGGCACGCCGTCGACGCGGTGGTCCGCGCGCCCGACGCGCTGGAGGAACGTCGCGATGCTGCGCGGCGAGCCGATCTGGCACACGAGGTCGACCGGCCCGACGTCGATGCCGAGCTCGAGCGACGCCGTCGCGACGACGCCGCGCAGGTCCCCCGCGCGAAGCCGGGACTCGACGTCGGCGCGGCGCGCGCTCGAGAGGCTCCCGTGGTGGGCGCAGACCGCGTCCTCGCCGAGGTGCTCGCCGAGCATGTGGGCGATGCGCTCGGCCATGCGCCGGGTGTTCACGAACACGAGCGTCGTGCGGTGTCGCTCGATCGCCCGGGCGAGGTCCTCGACGACGTCACCGAGCTGGTCGGTCGTCGTGACCGCGCCGAGCTCGCCGGAGGTGCGCGCGACCGACACGTCGAGCGGCCGCCGGTGCCCGACGTCGACGATCCGGCACCGCGGCGAGCCGTCGGGCTCGTCGCGCCCCTCGCCCGCGCCGACGAGGAGCCGCGCGACCGTCGCGATCGGTCGCTGCGTGGCGGACAGCCCGATGCGCGTCGGTCGCGGCCGCCCGGAGCCCGCGGCGGCGACGCACCGGTCGAGGCGCTCGAGCGTGAGCGCGAGGTGGGCGCCGCGCTTGTCGCGAGCGAGTGCGTGGATCTCGTCGACGACCACTGTGCGGACGTCGCCGAGCAGCTCCCTCCCGCGGCGCGCGGTCACGAGAAGGTAGAGCGACTCCGGTGTCGTGACGAGGATGTCCGGCGGGTCCCGCAGCATCGCGGCGCGCGCGGCGGCCGGAGTGTCCCCGTTGCGCACGGCGACCCGGATCGAGGGGGTGCGGGAGCCGAGCGCGGCGGCGATCTCGGCGATCTCGGCGAGCGGCCGCTCGAGGTTCTCGCGCACGTCCACCGTCAGCGCCTTGAGCGGCGAGACGTACACGACCGAGGTCCGCCGACCGCGCTCGCCGGTCTCGTCGGCGCGCACGCACCGGTCGATCGCGACGAGGAACGCGGCGAGCGTCTTGCCCGATCCGGTCGGCGCGGCGACGAGCGTGTCCGAGCCTCCGGCGATCGACTCCCAGCCGCTCGCTTGCGCGAGGGTCGGGCCGGCCGGGAACCGCCTGCGGAACCACTCGGCCACGGCGGGGTGGAACGCCGCGAGCGGGTCCGTCGTCACGCCGCGATCCTACGCCCCGGCTCCTACGGAGCGAACACCTGTGCGACGGTCCGGACCGGGCGTGCGAACGCGCGTCGCGCCCGGGTCAGCGGCCCGGCCGCTCGCGGCGGAGCGCGGCGGGCCCCGACCACCAACGGCCGGAGAACCGCCACGCGTGCTGCGTGGACGTGCGCCAGCCGGGCGCCCTCGGGAGCGCGTCGCCCGGGGGCGCGAGGCTCGCCTCGAGCGCGGCGACGATCGCCGCGAGGGCCTCGTCGTCGGGCGCGAGGGCCGCGGACGGGTCCTGCGGTCCGGGCTCGACCCGTGCGCTCATCTCGTGCGGCGCGATCCCGGCGTCGTCCTCACAGCGGGACGTTGCCGTGCTTGCGCTTCGGGAGGTCCTCCCGCTTCGACGCGAGCATGTCGAGGCTCCGCGCGAGGATGCGACGCGTATCGGCCGGGTCGATCACGTCGTCGACGTAGCCCCGCTCCGCTGCCGCGTAGGGGTTCGTGAAGCGGTCCGTGTAGTCCGCCACGAGCTCGGAGCGCCGGCGCGCGGGGTCCGGTGCGTCCGCGAGCTCGCGGCGGTGGACGATCTCGACCGCGCTCTCCGGGCCCATGACCGCGAGCTCGGCCGAGGGCCACGCGTAGGACATGTCCGTTCCGATCGACTTCGAGTCCATCACGAGGTAGGCGCCGCCGTACGCCTTGCGCACGATCACCTGGATCCGCG
>Ga0307372_10010087_pt1 | contig 12872 bp, 7 predicted proteins | sample OX1MG_FD_202533 | JGI IMG/M metagenome (GOLD analysis project Ga0307372, IMG submission 202533) | Soil microbial communities from Risofladan, Vaasa, Finland - OX-1 | ecosystem: Environmental > Terrestrial > Soil > Coastal area > Acid sulfate soil | place: Finland: Risofladan, Vaasa | collected...
CGAGCCTGACCAGCCTGCGTGCCAAGGCGCGGAAATCGGGCCTGTACCTGCGCGTGTTGAAAAACACGCTGGCGCGCCGCGCCGTGCAGGGCACGCCGTTCGAGAAGCTGGCCGAGCAACTGTCCGGTCCGCTGATGTACGGCATCGCGCAGGACCCGGTGGCCGGCGCCAAGGTGCTGGCCGAGTTCGCCAAGGAGAACGACAAGCTCGTCATCAAGGGCGGGGCGCTGCCCAACAACCTGATGTCCGCCAAGGATGTCGGTGCGTTGGCCATCATGCCCGCCCGCGAACAGCTGCTGGCGATGCTCGTCGGCACCATGCAGGCGCCGATCGCGAAGCTTGTGCGCACCATGAACGAGGTACCGGGCAGGTTTGCCCGTACGCTCGCCGCGGTACGCGACCAGAAGGAAAAGGCGGCCGCGTAGGCTGCTGCACAGCGATCAAGCGATTCTTCAGGAACCTAATTAATTTTCGGAGTGAACGATGGAACGAGCGCAGATTCTCGAAGCAGTTTCGAACATGACGGTCCTCGAGCTGTCCCAGCTGATCAAGGACATGGAAGAGAAGTTCGGGGTGTCGGCTGCCGCCGCGGTGGCGGTGGCGGCACCGGCCGCCGGCGCCGCCGGGGGAGCGGCAGCGGCGGAGGAGCAGACCGAATTCACGGTCGTCCTCACCGCGATCGGCGACAGCAAAGTGAACGTGATCAAGGCGGTGCGCGAAGTGACCAGCCTCGGCCTCAAGGAGGCGAAGGACTTGGTCGACGGCGCTCCCAAGGCGGTCAAGGAGGGGATCTCCAAGGCCGATGCCGACGCGGTCGCCAAGAAGCTGACCGATGCCGGTGCGAAAGTCGAGATCAAGTAACGCGGCAGCAGATGGGCCCAGCGCCGGGGATGTCCCCGGCGCCGGGACGTTTTGATACGAAGAGAGTGCAAATTCAAGGCGCCGACCGCCCGACCGCAACCGCGGCCGCGCCTTCGCTTTGCCCTGTGCCTCGGGGGTGCAGGGGCGTGATCCTGCGCGCCTCCGCGACACGAGTTCTCTGACCGGGAGCCTCCATGAGCTATTCCCTTACCGAGCGTAAACGCATTCGCAAGAGCTTCGCCAAGCGCGCGAGCGTGCTGAACGTGCCGTTCCTGATTGCGACGCAGCTCGAGTCCTACACCGCCTTTCTGCAGGCGCCCGTCGCGCCCGAGAAGCGCAAGAGCGAGGGCCTGCAGGCCGCGTTTGGCTCGATCTTCCCAATCTCCAGCCACTCGGGCAGCGCGCGCCTGGAGTTCGTGAGCTACACGCTGGGCGAGCCGCCGTTCGACGTCAAGGAGTGCCAGCAGCGCGGCCTCACCTACGCCAGCCCGCTGCGCGCCAAGGTGCGCCTGGTCATCATGGACAAGGAAGCGCCCAAGCCGACTACCAAGGAGGTGAAGGAGCAGGAGGTGTACATGGGGGAGATCCCGCTCATGACCACCACCGGCTCGTTCGTCATCAACGGTACCGAGCGCGTGATCGTGTCGCAGCTGCACCGCTCGCCCGGCGTATTCTTCGAACACGACCGCGGCAAGACGCATAGCTCGGGCAAGCTGCTGTTCTCCGCGCGCGTGATTCCGTATCGCGGCTCGTGGCTGGACTTCGAATTCGATCCGAAGGACATCCTGTACTTCCGCGTCGACCGGCGCCGCAAAATGCCGGCCACGATCCTGCTCAAGGCGCTGGGCTTCACGCCGGAGCAGATCCTGAAGGAGTTCTTCGCCTTCGATACGTTCCAGATCGAGCCGAACGGTGTGCTGTTCGAGGTGGTGCCGGAACGGCTGCGCGGCGAGGTGGCGCGCTTTGATATCACCGACAAATCGGGCAAGGTGGTGGTAGCCAAGGACAAGCGCATCACCGTCAAGCATACGCGGGACATGGAGGCGGCCGGAATCAAGCGCGTCATAGCGCCAGACGAGTTCATCGTCGGCCGCACGCTGGCCCACAACGTCGTGGGCGCCGACACCGGCGAGATCCTCGCCAACGCCAACGACGAGATCAGCGAGACGCTGCTCGCCAAGCTGCGTGAGGCGAAGGTGGGCAGCATCCGGACGCTGTTCACCAACGATCTCGATCAGGGGCCGTACCTGTCGCAGACCCTGCGCGTGGACGAAACGGCGGACATCAACGCGGCGCGCGTGGCGATCTACCGCATGATGCGGCCGGGCGAGCCGCCGACGGAAGACGCCGTGGAGGCGCTGTTCAACGGCCTGTTCTTCGCCGAGGAGCGCTACGACCTCTCGGCGGTCGGCCGCATGAAGTTCAACCGCCGCATCGGTGTGCCGTGCGAGACCAGCTACCAGCTGCGCCTGCGCAACGTCATGCTCGGCAGGGACATCGAGGACGACGTGCGTGCGTACTTCAAGCGCGTGCCGGAGCTCTCGCTCGGCAAAGCCAGCCTGGAGGGGGTGTCCAGCGAGGAGCAGGCCCGGCAGCTGGTCGACAAGATGTTCCACGAACTGAAATCCAAGGGCGTGGACAAGCAGAAGCTCGAGGTCAAGGTCGAGCACCGCTTCACGCTCAGCCCGCGCGACATCGTCGAGGTGATCCGCATCCTGGTCGAGTTGCGCAACGGCCGTGGCGAGATCGACGACATCGACCATCTCGGCAACCGGCGCGTGCGCTCGGTGGGCGAGCTGGCGGAGAACCAGTTCCGCGCCGGACTGGTGCGCGTCGAGCGCGCCGTCAAGGAGCGGCTGTCGCAGGCCGAGAGCGAGAACCTGATGCCGCACGACCTGATCAACGCGAAGCCCATCTCGGCCGCGATCAAGGAGTTCTTCGGCTCCTCGCAGCTCAGCCAGTTCATGGACCAGACCAACCCGCTTTCGGAGATCACCCACAAGAGGCGCGTCTCGGCCCTCGGGCCAGGCGGGCTCACGCGCGAGCGCGCGGGCTTCGAAGTGCGCGACGTGCACCCGACCCACTACGGGCGGGTGTGTCCGATCGAGACGCCGGAAGGTCCGAACATCGGCCTGATCAACTCGCTCGCGCTGTACGCGCGCACCAACAAGTACGGCTTTCTCGAGACCCCGTATCGCAAGGTGGTGAACGGCAAGGTCGGCAATGAGATCGAGTTTCTGTCGGCGATCGAGGAAGGCAACTACGTGATCGCGCAGGCCAACGCCGCCATCGACAAGAGCGGACACCTGACCGACTCGCTGGTTTCGTGCCGCTTCAAGAACGAGTTCGAGCTGAAGTCTCCCGAGGAAGTGCAGTTCATGGACGTGGCGCCGGCGCAGATCGTCTCTGTCGCCGCGTCGCTCATTCCGTTCCTCGAGCACGACGACGCCAACCGCGCCCTGATGGGCTCCAACATGCAGCGCCAGGCGGTGCCCTGCCTGCGCCCGGAGAAGCCCCTGGTGGGCACCGGCGTCGAGCGTACCGCGGCGGTGGACTCCGGGACCTGCGTCATCGCCCTGCGCGGCGGAATCGTGGACTACGTCGACGCGAACCGCATCGTGGTGCGCGTCAACGACGAGGAGACCGTGGCGGGCGAGGTTGGGGTCGACATCTACAAGCTCACCAAGTACACGCGCTCCAACCAGAACACGAACATCAACCAGCGTCCGATCGTCAAGCCCGGCGAGAGGATCGCCAAGGGCGACGTCATCGCCGACGGGGCCTCCTCGGACCTCGGCGAGCTGGCGCTCGGGCAGAACATGCTGGTCGCCTTCATGCCGTGGAACGGCTACAACTTCGAGGATTCGATCCTGATCTCGGAGCGCGTGGTGTCGGACGATCGCTTCACCTCGATCCACATCGAGGAGCTGACGGTGGTGGCGCGCGACACCAAGCTGGGGCCCGAGGAGATCACGCGTGACATCTCCAACCTCTCGGAGGGGCAGCTCTCGCGCCTGGACGAGTCCGGCATGGTGTACATCGGTGCCGAGGTCGAGGCGGGCGACGTGCTGGTGGGCAAGGTCACGCCCAAGGGCGAGACCCAGCTCACTCCGGAAGAAAAGCTGCTGCGCGCCATCTTCGGCGAGAAGGCGAGCGATGTGAAGGATACCAGCCTGCGGGTGCCGTCCGGCATTTCCGGAACGGTGATCGAGGTGCAAGTGTTCACGCGCGAGGGCATCGAGCGCGACAAGCGCAGCCAGTCGATCATCGAGGACGAGCTCAAGCACTACAAAACCGACCTGGCGGACCAGATGCGCATCGTCGAGGCCGACACCTTTGAGCGGCTCGAGCGGCTGCTGACCGGCAAGGCCACGAACGGCGGCCCGAAGCGGCTGGCGAAGGGCAGCAAGATCGTCAAGAGCTACCTCGAGTCGATCGAGCGCTACGACTGGTTCGACATCCGCCTAGCCAGCGAAGAGGCGGCGGCGCAGCTCGAGAGCCTGAAGGAGTCGCTCACCCAGAAGCGGCACGAATTCGACGCCATGTTCGAGGCCAAGAGGAAGAAGCTCACCCAGGGCGACGAGCTGCCGCCGGGCGTGCTGAAGATGGTGAAGGTGTACGTCGCGGTCAAGCGCCGCCTGCAGCCCGGCGACAAGATGGCCGGGCGCCACGGCAACAAAGGGGTGATCTCCAAGATCGTCCCGGTCGAGGACATGCCGCACATGGCCGACGGCACGCCGATGGACATCGTGCTCAACCCGCTCGGCGTGCCCTCGCGCATGAACGTCGGGCAGATCCTCGAAACGCACTTGGGCTGGGCGGCCAAGGGCCTGGGGCACAGGATCGGCGCCCTGCTCAAGGCGCACGCCAAGGCCGCTGAACTGCGCGCCACGCTGGAGGGCATCTACAACACGAGTGGCAAGGGCGACGGGGTCGGCGCACTCTCCGACGAGGAGGTGCAGCAGCTGGCCGAGGGCCTGAAGGAGGGCGTGCCGTTCGCGACCCCGGTGTTCGACGGCGCGGCCGAGGCGGAGATCAACGCCATGCTCGAGCTGGCGGGACTGCCGACCTCCGGACAGGTGACGCTGCACGACGGCCGCACCGGCGAAGCCTTCGATCGAGAGGTGACCGTGGGCTACATGCACATGCTCAAGCTTCACCACCTGGTCGACGATAAGATGCACGCGCGCTCCACCGGGCCCTACAGCCTGGTTACCCAGCAGCCGCTCGGCGGCAAGGCCCAGTTCGGCGGCCAGCGCTTCGGCGAGATGGAGGTCTGGGCGCTGGAGGCTTACGGTGCTGCCTACACGCTGCAGGAGATGTTGACGGTCAAGTCCGACGACATCACCGGCCGCACCAAGGTGTACGAGAACATTGTCAAGGGCGACCACAAGATCGATGCCGGCATGCCGGAATCCTTCAACGTGCTGGTGAAGGAAATCCGCTCGCTTGGCATCGATATCGACCTGGAGAGGTACTGATGAAAGCGCTACTGGAGCTCTTCAAGCAGGTCCAGCAGGACGAGGAATTCGATGCGATCAAGATCGGGCTCGCTTCGCCCGAGAAGATCCGCTCGTGGTCCTACGGCGAGGTGAAAAAGCCCGAGACCATCAATTACCGCACCTTCAAGCCCGAGCGCGACGGGCTGTTCTGCGCCAAGATCTTCGGGCCGATCAAGGACTACGAGTGCCTGTGCGGCAAGTACAAGCGCCTCAAGCACCGCGGGGTGATCTGCGAGAAGTGCGGCGTCGAGGTGACGCTCGCCAAGGTGCGCCGCGAGCGCATGGGCCACATCGAGCTCGCCAGCCCGGTGGCGCACATCTGGTTCCTGAAGAGCCTGCCGAGCCGGCTGGGCCTGGTGCTCGACATGACGCTGCGCGACATCGAGCGCGTGCTGTACTTCGAGGCTTACGTCGTCACCGACCCGGGGCTCACGCCGCTCAAGCGCTGCCAGTTGCTCACCGAGGACGATTACCTCGCCAAGGTCGAGGAGTTCGGCGACGACTTCTCGGCGGCGATGGGGGCCGAGGGAATCCGGGCGCTGCTGCGCGCGCTCGACATCAACAGGGAGCTCGACAGCCTGCGCAAGGATCTGGAGGCGACGTCATCCGACGCCAAGATCAAGAAAATCGCCAAGCGGCTCAAGGTGCTCGAGGGCTTCAAGAGCTCGAACATCAAGCCCGACTGGATGGTGATGGAAGTTCTTCCGGTGCTGCCGCCGGAGCTCAGGCCGCTGGTGCCGCTGGACGGCGGGCGTTTCGCGACCTCCGACCTGAACGACCTGTACCGGCGCGTGATCAACCGCAATAACCGACTCAAGCGCCTGCTCGAGCTCAAGGCGCCCGAGATCATCGTGCGCAACGAGAAGCGCATGCTGCAGGAAGCGGTCGACTCGCTGCTCGACAACGGCCGCCGCGGCAAGGCCATGACCGGCGCCAACAAGCGCCCGCTCAAGTCGCTCGCCGACATGATCAAGGGCAAGGGCGGGCGCTTCCGCCAGAACCTGCTCGGCAAGCGCGTCGACTACTCGGGTCGCTCGGTGATCGTGGTCGGCCCGCAGTTGAAGCTGCACCAGTGCGGACTGCCGAAGAAGATGGCGCTCGAGCTGTTCAAGCCGTTCATCTTCAACAAGCTCGAGCTGCTGGGCCTCGCCACCACCATCAAGGCGGCCAAGCGCCTGGTCGAGCAGGAGGTGCCGGAGGTCTGGGACATCCTGGAGGAGGTGATTCGCGAGCACCCGGTGATGCTCAACCGCGCCCCGACCCTGCACCGCCTCGGCATCCAGGCCTTCGAGCCGGTGCTGATCGAGGGCAAGGCGATCCAGCTGCATCCGCTGGTGTGCGCGGCGTTCAACGCCGACTTCGACGGCGACCAGATGGCGGTCCACGTGCCGCTGTCGCTCGAGGCGCAGATGGAGGCGCGGACGCTGATGCTCGCCTCGAACAACGTGCTTTCGCCCGCCAACGGTGAGCCGATTATCGTGCCCTCGCAGGACATCGTGCTCGGGCTGTACTACGCCACGCGCGAGCGCATCAACGCCAAGGGCGAGGGCATGAGTTTCGCCGACCTCGCCGAGGTATCGCGCGCCTACGAGTCGCGCCAGGTCGAGCTGCACGCCCGCGCCTGGGTGCGCATCCGTGAGGTGGAGCTCAGCGAGGACGGCGACAAGAGCGAGAAGATCACGCGCTACCAGACCACGGTCGGGCGCGCGCTGCTGTCCGAGATCCTGCCCGCGGGGCTGAGCTTCGATCTGCTCAACAAGCCGCTCAAGAAGAAGGAGATCTCGCGCCTGATCAACGCGGCGTTCCGCCGCTGCGGATTGCGCGAGACGGTGATTTTCGCCGACAAGCTGATGAACGCTGGCTTCACCATCGCCACTCGCGGCGGGGTCTCGTTCGGCGTGCACGATATGCAGGTCCCGGCGTCCAAGCACGAGATGATCCAGTCGGCGGAGAACGAGGTGAAGGAGATCGAGGCTCAGTACACCTCGGGACTGGTCACCGTGGGCGAGCGCTACAACAAGGTGGTCGACATCTGGTCGCGCTGCGGCGAGCAGGTCGGCAAGCTGATGATGGAGCAGCTCGGCGCCGAGGACGTGATCGACCGCCACGGCAAGAAGGTGAAGCAGGAGGCTTTCAACTCGATCTACATGATGGCGGACTCCGGCGCCCGGGGCTCGGCGGCGCAGATCCGGCAGCTCGCGGGGATGCGCGGCTTGATGGCCAAGCCTGACGGCTCGATCATCGAGACGCCGATCACGGCGAACTTCCGCGAGGGCCTGAACGTGCTGCAGTACTTCATCTCGACGCATGGCGCCAGGAAGGGCCTGGCGGATACGGCGCTCAAGACCGCGAATTCCGGTTACCTGACCCGACGCTTGGTCGACGTGACCCAGGACCTGGTGGTCATCGAGGACGACTGTGGCACCCAGAACGGCGTCTCCATGAAGGCGCTGGTCGAGGGCGGCGAGGTGGTCGAGGCGCTCAAGGAGCGCATCCTCGGCCGCGTGCTGGCCGCAGACCTGGTGCACCCGGAGCGGCAGGATCTGCTGTACCCGGCCGGAATGCTGCTCGACGAAGAGGCGGTGGAGACCATCGACAACATGGGAATCGACGAGGTCAAGGTGCGCACCGCGCTCAGCTGCGACACGCGCTGGGGGGTATGCGCCAAGTGCTACGGACGCGACCTGGGTCGCGGCTACCTGGTGAATGTCGGCGAGGCGATCGGCGTGATTGCCGCGCAGTCGATCGGCGAGCCGGGCACGCAGCTCACGATGCGGACCTTCCACATCGGCGGCGCTGCGTCGCGGACCGCGGTACAGAGCCAGGTGGAGGCGAAATCCTCCGGCACCGTGCGCTTCACCGCGACCATGCGCTACGTGAGCAACCCGAAGGGCGACAAGGTGGTGATCTCACGCTCCGGGGAAGTCATCATCACCGACGACAACGGCCGCGAGCGCGAGCGCCATAAGGTGCCGTACGGAGCGACACTGCAGGTGGCCGACGGGGACGCGGTCAAAGCGGGCAAGATGCTCGCGCTGTGGGACCCGCACCATCGCCCGATCATCACCGAGTATGCAGGCACGGTGAGGCTCGAGCATGTCGAGGAAGGCGCCACCGTCGCCAAACAGATCGACGAGGTGACCGGCCTTTCCACGCTGGTGGTGATCGACAGCAAGCGGCGCGCGGTGAGCGGGGCGAAAGGAGTACGCCCGTCTGTGAAGTTGCTCAACGAGGCGCGCGACGAGGTGAGGATCGCCGGCACGGACCACGCGGTGAACATCAGCTTCCCGGTGGGCGCCGTGATCGCGGTGCGCGAGGGCCAGCAGGTGCAGGTCGGCGAGGTGCTGGCGCGCATCCCGCAGGAGGTGTCCAAGACGCGTGACATCACGGGGGGGCTGCCGCGGGTGGCCGAGCTGTTCGAGGCGCGCGCGCCGAAGGACGCGGGCATGCTCGCCGAGGTCACCGGTACGGTGTCGTTCGGCAAGGAGACCAAGGGCAAGCAGCGGCTGGTGATCCGCGACCTGGAGAACGTCGAGCACGAGTACCTGATTCCGAAGGACAAGCACGTGCTGGTGCACGACGGCCAGGTGGTGAACAAGGGCGAGATGATCGTTGACGGACCGGTGGATCCACACGACCTGCTGAGGCTGCTCGGGGTCGAGGCGCTGGCGCGCTACATCATCGACGAGGTGCAGGACGTCTACCGGCTGCAGGGCGTCAAGATCAACGACAAGCACATCGAAGTCATCGTGCGCCAGATGCTGCGCCGCGTGCAGATCGAGGATCCGGGCGACACGACGTTCATCCAGGGCGAGCAGGCCGAGCGCGCCGACGTGCTCGAGGAGAGCGAGAAGGCCGAAAAGGAGGGCAAGAATCCGGCGACCTTCTCGTACATGCTGCTCGGCATCACCAAGGCCTCGCTGTCGACCGATTCGTTCATCTCGGCGGCCTCGTTCCAGGAGACCACGCGCGTGCTCACCGAGGCGGCGATCATGGGCAAGCGCGACGGCCTGCGCGGCCTGAAGGAGAACGTCATCGTCGGGCGCTTGATCCCGGCGGGCACGGGCCTCGCGTATCACAACATCCGCAAGGATCAGGCGGCCGAACCGCCGCTGGTGGAGCTGCCGTTCGGCGAGGCGGCGCCCGCGGACGCTACCGCCAACGCCACCGCCAACGGCGGCTGAGCGGGCAACCGGAGCAACGAAAAGGGGCGGCCTCGGCCCCCCTTTTTACTTTGCCTGTTGCGAAAGTGCAGCGCGGGGTCGCCCCCTATATATTCAGCAGGGCGCGCGCGTTGCGCTCGGTGATGTCGCGCTTGGCGTCTTCGGCGAGCCGCGGGTGCGAGCTCACCACCTCAACCGGCCGCTCGTAGGCGATCGGAAAACAGTAGTCGCTGCCCATTAGCACGCGGTCCGCCCCGACCACCTGCACCAGGTAGTCGAGCACGTGCTCCGAATAGCCGATCGTGTCGTAGTAGAAGCGCCTCAGGTACTCGAGCGGCCCGGCGGCTAGCTTCTTCAGGTCCTCGCGCTTCTCCCAGCCGCGCTGCAGCCGGCCCACCAGCCACGGAAACGCACCCCCGGCGTGCGGCAGCACGACCACCAGGCGCGGAAAGCGGTCGAGCACGCCGCCGAAGATCAGGTGCGCCGCGGCGATCGCCGATTCGAACGGATTGCCGAGCAGGTTGGTGAGGTAGAAGCGCTCCAGCCGCTCGGCACCGATGACGAACACCGGGTGCAGGAACAGCGGCAGGCCGAGCGCCTCGATCCTCTCGTAGACCGGGAACAACGCCGGGTCGGAGAGATCCTTGTCGAGTACGCGCGTGGCCATGTAAAAGCCGCGCACGCCGGCGAGCCGTGCCGCGCGCTCCACCTCGCGCACCGCCAGGTCGGGCTCATGCATCGGCAGCGTCGCGAGCCCCACCAGCCGGCGCGGATGCTTCTCGTGGGCGCGCGCGAGCTCCTCGTTGAAGGTGGCGGCGAGCCGCTCGCCGAGCGTGCGTCCCGCCCAGTAGAGCATCGGCTGCGACAGCGACAGCGCGTGCACCTCGACGCCCTGCTCATCCATGGCCGCGAGGCGGGCGTCGAGATCCACGTAGCGCGGCCCCAGCGGCCCGGTCATCACGTGCCCGACTTTGAACTGCGGCCCCTTGCCCTCGACCATGCACCACTCGACGCCGTGGGCGGGACCGTGCTCGGCGACGACATCGAGGAACGCCTTCGGGTAGTAGTGCGCGTGCACGTCCACCGGGCCGTGCGCGTGCGTGTGCGGCACGGTCATATCAGCCGCCGTCGCCAGCCGGTTTGTTGAAGCTCTTCAGTCGCACCTTGTCGTTGACGAACTGAACGGTGATGCTGGCATCCTTGTCGGTCCAGGTCGCCGAGGAGCCGGACACCCCGAGAATGTCGACGCTGGACGACCGGGTGGGCTTGCCGAGCAGGTCGGTGACGTCCTGGCGGGTCATTCCCTCGTGGATCTTGGCGAAGTTGTCCTCGGTGATCTTGGAGCCGCAGGCGGCCAGCAGCAGGGCCAGCGCAGCGGCGACGAACGAGCGGCGAAGTGAAACCATTCTGACTCCCTGGAAGACTGCCGTCGGGCGAAACTATAATCGAGTTGAGGTCGATACGGGAGCCGAGCATGCCGCAAACCAGAGCACTGCAGCCGCGCCGCCAGGCGGTGGACACGCGCGAAGCGCGCGCCGATCTTGCGGCAGCATTCCGCCTTGCGGTGCGTCTGGGCCTGCACGAGGGCGTGTGCAACCACTTCACGCTCAGGCTGCCCGGCTCGAGCGAGCGCTTCCTGCTCAATCGCTTCGGCCTGCACTGGAGCGAGGTGAGCGCGTCCAACCTGCTCGTGCTCGACGCGCAGGGCCATGTGCTCGAGGGTGAAGGCGAGTTCGAGAAGACCGCGTTCCACATCCATTCGCGCATCCACCTCGCCCGGCCGCTCGCGCGCTGCGTGCTGCATACCCACATGCCTTACGCGACCGCGCTCAGCATGCTCGAGGGCGGGCGTCTCGAAATGGCCGGCCAGAACGCGCTGCGTTTCTTCGGCGACGTCGCTTACTACGACGAGTACCAAGGGCTGGTGGTCGATCATGCCGAGGGGGACCGGATCGCCCAGGCGCTGGGCGACAGGCGCTGCCTGGTCCTCGCCAGCCACGGCGTGATCGTCGTGGGGCCCTCGGTCGCGGAGGCCTTCGACCTGCTGTACTACCTTGAGCGCGCCTGCCAGGCGCAGGTGCTGGCGATGTCCACCGGCAAGGCGCTGCGCCGGATCGCGCAGGACGTCGCGCGCAGCACGCATCGGCTGCTGCTCGAGGACAACCCAAAGTACGCGGGTGCGCACTTCGCGGCGCTCAAGCGCATCCTGGACCGCGAAGAGGCGGACTACGCGCAATGACGAACGGCGGCCCGCGCTCGACGGCGCTCCTCGGGCGCGGCGCCCTCGCCGTGCGGGCGGCGTGTGCGGCGGACGCGATCGCGATTCAGGCGATCTATGCGCATTACGTACTGAGCGGGCTGGCGTCGTTCGAGGAGCTGGCCCCGGGCGTCGACGAGATGCGCCGCCGCTACGAGGATGTGACCGGCCGCGGGCTGCCCTACCTGGTGGCCGAGCGCGGCCGAAACGTGGTCGGTTACGGCTACTGCGCCCCCTACCGCGCGCGCTCCGCGTACCGCTTCGCGCTCGAGGATTCGGTGTATGTGGCGCAGGGCTGCCACCGGCAGGGCATCGGGCAGGCGCTGCTCGTCGAGCTGATCGCGCGCTGCGAGCGCCTTAGCTACCGGCAGCTGATCGCGGTGATCGGGGACAGCGCGCACGCCGCCTCGATCGGCCTACACGCGCACCTTGGGTTCCTGCGCGTCGGCACCCTGCGCTCGGTGGGCTACAAGCTGGGCCGCTGGGTGGACAGCGTGATCATGCAGCGGCCGCTGGGCGAGGGCGACCGCACGCCGGCCTGCGACATCGGCTGAGCATGCGGGCGCGGCTCAGCTCGCCAACTGCTGGATCTGCAGCAGCCGCTCGGATCTCGACACCACCCCGAGCAGGTGCCGCGCGCCGGCGCTGCTCACGACCGGCAGGCGCTCGGTCCCCTGGGTCAGAAACACCTGCAGCGCGTTGCCGAGGCTCGCATCCGGCAGGACCACCGGAAAGTCGCGCTTCATCAGCCCTCCAGCGGTGGACACAGGCGCTGCGCCGCGGCCGATCAGATGCTGCTTGATTTCGTGCAACGAATTGGCGCCGGGGAAGCGCTGCACGTCGTCGACCACGTACACGTAGCGCACCGGGTGCTCGAGGAAGATGCGCTCGATCTCGGCGAAGCTGGCCGAGGCGCGCACCACCGCCGCCGCCGTCGGCTTGACTTCGTACATCGAATGCTTGCCCACGCTGCGCGCCATGAAGTAGGCCGCCACGCAGGCGAGCATCAGCGGCAGCACGACCGAATAGCTGAGCGTCATCTCGAAGATCATCAGGATCGCCATCAGCGGCGCCTGCGTCGCGCCGGCG